>PNRO01000002.1_pt1 | contig 176069 bp, 146 predicted proteins | sample 7248581 | NCBI WGS metagenome assembly PNRO01 (sample SAMN08278401, study PRJNA427962) | Gut metagenome, whole genome shotgun sequencing project. | isolation source: gut content | host: Eisenia fetida | place: India:Sub Himalayan Terai region of Darjeeling | collected 2013-11-18 | reverse complement strand
TTTTCCTATCAGAGTTCCACTCGTGCAAGAAGTGATTTTCACGTTTACAAACTCACCAATTTTATAATTTTCTCTTGGGAAAACAACAACGATGCTTTGAGAATTTCTTCCTGAAAGGTCGTTTTCTGATTTTTTAGAGGTTTTTTCGACCAAAACTTCTACTGTTTTTCCAATGAATTCCTCGCTTCTGAATCTTGAATGTGCTTGTTGCAAATCGACAATCTCCTGAAGTCTTCTCAATTTGGTTTCTTCCGGAACATCGTCTTCCATTTTTCTTCCGGCCAGTGTTCCCGGACGTTCAGAATAGGCATACATATAACCAAAATTATATTTCACATATTTCATCAGGCTCAAAGTATCCTGATGATCTTCTTCGGTTTCTGATGGGAAACCGGCAATCATATCCTGAGTTACGGTACATTCGGGAATTATTTTTCTGATATTGTCTATCAAAGTCATATATTCTTCGCGGGTGTGCTGACGGTTCATTTCTTTCAGAATCCTGTTGCTTCCCGATTGTACTGGTAAGTGAATGTGTTTGCAAATGTTTGGATATTTCGCAATCACGTGCAAAACTTCTTCGTGCATATCCTGCGGATTTGAAGTAGAGAAACGAATTCTCATTTTAGGGAAAGTTTTGGCAACCATTTCAAGCAAATGTTCAAAACGAACAGCAGTTGCTTTTTGCATTTCGGAAGCATTTTCGAAATCTTTTTTCAGTCCACCACCGTACCAAAGGTAACTGTCAACGTTTTGTCCTAAAAGAGTGATTTCTTTATAACCTTTGTTCCACAAATCCTGAATTTCATTCATAATACTTTGCGGTTCACGGCTGCGCTCACGTCCTCTGGTAAAAGGAACCACGCAAAACGTACACATATTGTCGCAACCACGGGTAATGGAAACAAATGCTGTGATACCGTTGGTCATTAAACGCACAGGCGAAATGTCGCCATAAGTTTCATCTTTCGATAAAATCACATTAATCGCATCACGACCTTCTTCTACTTCTGCAAGTAAATTGGGTAAATCTTTGTAAGCATCAGGTCCTACAACAAGGTCAACGATTTTTTCTTCTTCCAAAAACTGGTTTTTCAAACGTTCGGCCATACAACCCAAAACGCCGACTTTCATTTTCGGATTTACATCTCGTTTTACGGCATTGTATTTTTCAAGTCTTTTTCGAATAGTTTGTTCGGCTTTGTCACGAATAGAACAGGTGTTAACTAAAACCAAATCAGCTTCTTCTAGTGTTTGGGTAGTGTTGAAACCGTTTTCCGATAAAATGGAAGCTACTATTTCACTGTCAGAAAAATTCATCGCACAGCCATAGCTTTCTATAAAAAGTTTCTTGGTATTATCTGATTTATATTCCAAAACAAGACTTTCGCCTTGTTTACTTTCATCAATTTTCTTTTCCATAAATCTCTCCTAAATAAGATGTTTTGATTTTTTGCAAATATAAGGTTATTTGGAGAGTTATGACAAGATGTCAGATTAAGATTTAACAATGTTTTGAGATTGCTGATTTTGGGAATTGAGATTTTAGATTTAGGATTTTTTATAAAAGATAACCTTCTGCTGTTTTTTTGAATTCTGCAATTTGATTTTGTTCCCAAACAGCATCTTTGTTTAATTCTTTTGCTAACAAAACAGAGACTTTTTTGGAGCATTCAATTGCTGCTTTTGCGTCAAGAAAGAGTAAACGTAATCTTCGTGCCAAAATATCTTCTACGGTTCGTGCCATTTCATTGCGGATAGCCCAAACAACTTCCGCTAAAGTGTAAGGATAATTCGGGTGTAGTTTTTCTTTTAGTTCAGGATTGTTTTGCTGTAATTTCAAAATTTCAGGAATGTCAGAACCATAAACATACAAGTGATTTTCTCTGTCGGAATCATTGGTGATTTTGTTTCCGTGAACGGAAATATTTTCAGTTTCGCACTTTGTTTTAGGTAAATGATGTGTCTCAATCGCTTTATTAATGGCATCTTCTGCAATTTTTCTGTAAGTAGTCCATTTTCCGCCAATTATTGAAATGAGTCCTGATGCGGAAACTATTATTTGATGACTGCGGGAAATTTCTTTAGTGTTTTGTCCTTTTGATTTAGGCGCAGCCAAAGGTCTTAAACCTGAAAAAACAGATAAAATATCAGATCGTTTCGGCTTTTTTGTCAGGAATCGTTGAGCCGTTTCGAGTATGAAATCGATTTCTGTTTCCAGAGCTTTGGGTTCCAGAGAAGGTTTTTCAATAAGCGTATCAGTAGTGCCAACGATTATTTTGTCGTGCCACGGTACAATGAAAAGTACTCTGCCATCGTTTGTTTTCGGAATCATTAAAGCATTTTCGCCTGGTAAAAATGATTTGTCAAAAACCAAGTGAATTCCCTGACTTGGTACAATTGATTTTTCGTGTTCGGGATTGTCGAGATTCAGGATAGTATTGGTGAAAACTCCGGTTGCGTTTATTATTGCGTTACCTTTTAGTTTATGTTTTTCTCCGGTTTCCATGTCTTTTATTTCGACTCCGCAGATTTTGTTTTCCTTATCTTTTATCAGTTGGGTAACTTTAGTGTAATTCAAGACGCAAGCTCCTTTTTCAACAGCGGTTTGAGCAAGATTTATAGCAAGGCGGGCATCGTCAAACTGTCCGTCGTGATAAATGATTCCGCCTTTTAGCTTTTCCTGTTTTACAGTTGGAAGTAATTTGATGGTTTTTTCTTTCGAAAGAAATTCCGATTTTCCAAAGCTGGAATTTCCTGCCAGTAAATCGTAGAATTTGAGTCCGATGGTGTAAAAATAACCACTCCAACGGTTGTAAACCGGAATCACGAAAGATTGGTTTTTTACCAAATGACCGGCATTTTTCAACATAAAACCTCTTTCTTTCAAGGCTTCTCTCACGAGTGAAATATTGAATTGTTCCAGATAACGAACGCCTCCGTGAGCCAGTTTGGTGCTGCGACTGGAAGTGCCTTTGGCAAAATCTACGGCTTCGACCAAAATGGTTTTGTAACTTCTGCTTGCCGAGTCGAGCGCCACGCCCAATCCGCTGGCGCCACCGCCTATTATGATTACATCCCAAATTGTGGTTTCGTGTAGTTTTGCTAATTGCTCTGTTCGTTTCATTTGGTTGTTTTCGGTCAAACCTGAATTACACATTGATAATTTTTCGACCACTAATTACTCGAATTCCGCTAATTAATTTGTTGGTTGAATTTATCACTGTTTTCAACAAATTTAAACTTTGCAATTTGATGTGCAAGAGAAAAATGTAATTAAAAAACCTTTCAGGGTTTGAACCCTATTCTATAATCAATCGTTGTGTATAAAAACGTTTTTGATTGCTTTTTAATGTTAAGATGTAAATTCCGGATGAAAGATTACCGGTTTTTATCGTGTTGTTTTTTTTGTTTTCGGTTACTTGATGCAGAAGCAGTTTTCCGTTCAAATCAAAAATGGTAATTTCTGTAGGATATTCGTCATTTAACTTTTGGATGGAAATCTCTGATTTTGTTGGATTCGGATAAATAACGAAATGAGTTTTTTCGAAGTTTTCAGTACTCAACGAAATATCGGTGATTTTGTAAATAGTACCATTTGCCAGGGATGCAATATATAATTCATCGGATTGGTCTTCTCCAAAAGTAGAAAAATTGTTGCCACTGAAATTGACCGAAAAGGTAATTTCCCCGGTTGCTTTTAACATTCCTATTTGCGGTTTGCAATAATCAGAAAAGAAATACAATCCTTGAAAATTCGGGTATTTTGTACCGTTGTAAACATAGCCTCCGGTAATTGAACAGGCTCCGGTAGAATGATTGATGGTTGCTAACGGAAATTTCATGGAGTTTTTTGGAGAACATCCGGAGGTGTTGTAGTCTGAATTTCCTTCATAGCAACGCCAGCCATAGTTGAGTTCTGCCTGAGAGGCTGGGGCAACATTAATTTCTTCAATTGCATTTTGCCCCACATCGGCAATCCATAAATTTCCGTTGCTTTTGTCAAAAGAAAATTTCCATGGATTTCTAAGTCCAATGGCCCAAATTTCGTCTGCGCCATTTTTCCCAACATAAGGATTGTTAGACGGAATTCCGTATGGACTACCGGAATTGACATCGATACGAAGCATTTTTCCTAATAATTCATTAATGTTTTGTGCGCGGTTTCCCGGATCTCCTCCGCTTCCTCCGTCGCCCATACCGATGTAGAGATAGCCATCAGATCCAAATTTCAGACTACCACCATTGTGATTTGCATAAGGTTGCGGTATGGTCAACAGAATCCGGTCGTCGCCCGAAAAGTTTGAGTATTCTTTTATAACCGTGTCTCCGTTTAGATTGGTGTAATTGATGTAGAATAATCCGTTTGAAGCAAAATTTGGATGAAAAGCCAAGCCCAATAAACCTTGCTCCGAACCGGTACTTACCTGATCTTTGACAGATAGAAATGGAATAGGATCAACGGTTCCGTCAGGATTTAATATCTTGATAATTCCTTCTTTTTCTACCACAAATAATCGGTCATCGCCTGCATGAGTGATTTCTACGGGATTTTTAAAACCGGTTGCGAAGCTTTGTAATCCGATGATTTGGGAATGGCAAATGAAGAAACAAAACAATGAGAGGAAGGTTGTTGCTGTTTTCATAACCGGATGATTTATAATGGAATCTAAATTTACGAATAAAAATGGGTTGGTGGTTGTTGATGGAAACACGAATTTGTGCGAATTTCAAGATTATATGAATAATTTGTATTTACTTTTAAGTATTTGGTGCAATTCACGGATAATCATAATGAATTATTCAGAAAGATTATTGTTGAGAAGTGTTTTATAGTATTTTTCTAATATATTTGGGAAAAATACAATGCTACCGTTCGGATATATACTTAAAATTAGTTAGATGAGTGAAAGTTTGTAGCGGGTATAAATATGTTGGCGGCAAGTTTGCGGACAACAGTGCAATAAAGGATAAAAATTGAAAGGACACTAAATTATAGCAATATGAATACGTTTTTGAAAATTTCGTTAGGTTTTGTACTTGGAGTAGTTTGTACAATCGGAGTATTATACATTATCGCAGCAACGCAAAACACAGAAGAAAATCGACTACGAGAAGAAATCCGAATGAAGGCGTTAAAAAACCTGAACCAATCTTTTGGCGAATCCGATACAGATGAAGACGAGCAAAGAAATATCCAATCATTTGAACTCACCACAAAAAAAGGTATAGTGAAATTACATACATATATGCCAAAAGATTCCGTTCAGATTCTAATGGGGCGTCCACAATCTACTGATATAAATGATTATGGATATAAAGGAGAGGTTCACGAAACGTGGAAGTATAAAGGGACAAATAGATATATTGATGAATTTACCATTGAGTTTACCAATGGCAAATTGAAATCGGTTCGTCAATATAAAGACCATTAACTCGTTATTTGTATAGCTTACTTAAAAACAATATGTACAACATTACTCTTATTGGAACCCAACATTTGGAATCAGGAAAATGCAATTCTGACGAATTATATAAAATTATCGAATCTATAAATCCCGATGTGATTTTTGAAGAAATGCCATCTTCTCATTTTAATGCGTATTACGTTACTAAAACTCAAAGGAGTTTAGAATCTGACACAATTAATCAATATTTTAAAAGTCATAACGTTAAAATTATTCCTGTTGATATTGATGTAAGACAAGAATTATCTAAATACCAAAATGAAATTAATTTTATCTTTCATACAATCTTTAAACACGAGGATTATCTTAAGTTAGATAATGAGAAAGATGATTTGATGATACAGAAAGGTTTTAGGTATCTCAATAGTGATGAGTTTTTAGATTTTTTAGAGAAAAAGAAGGTTATAGAAAAACAGATTATAGAATCTGAACCAGATAAGGATAGACTACTTAATATTTATAAATTATTTCACTTAGTGCAATACGACAGCCGCGAAAACGCAATGCTTCAAAACATTTACAATTACAGTAAAGAAAATCAATATAATCAAGCTGTGTTTTTACTTGGTGCTGGACATAGAAAGTCAATAATGAAAAAAATTACGGAGTACGAAAAACTATCAGGAATTAAATTGAATTGGACAACATATGGTGACTACTAAAAAAACCAGCCGCCAACACGGGTTTTGCATCAGGCGAGATGACGTGCAGACTTGGAGCTTTATGCTTCTATTCAAGTTCAGTGCCGGCAGACAGTTTTATACTCCGAAACCCGCCCGAACGCAAAGCCCGAAAACAAAACTCAAAAAAGAAAACTACGAGTTGGTTAGTGCTACTAACCAACTGAAATTGCCTGCATCTGACGGTAAAAAGCGTTTGTCTGATATGCTCTACGATGGAATTATTGCTCCCGGCAAACAACGAACCGCGAACCGTTACCTCATGCAGTAACGAAATAATGAATTACTTTGAAACAATAAAATTTATGGAAAATAGAAACTACTCGGTTATTTACCGAATAATGCATTGGGCAATAGCCTTGTGTTTTATTTTTTTGCTGATAACAATTTTTTTAAGATTAACATGGATGAATAAAGAACATGTGGCCGACATCATTCAAAATTATCTTGCTACTACCGACAAAACTTTATCTCGTGAAGAACTTATTGTACTTGCAAAACAAATTAGAAAACCCATGTGGAATTGGCACATCTATATAGGCTATGTTTTAACGGGTTTGTTTTGTTTAAGACTGACTCTTCCTTTTTTTGGTAACATGAAATTTGCGAACCCTTTAAACAAGCAGCTCTCTTTGAAAATAAGATTTCAGTATTGGGTTTATTTAATTTTTTATGTTTGTGTGGCTATTTCCCTGATTACAGGTTTGATAATTGAATTAGGTCCGAAAAGGATGAAGAATATTATGGAGGAAATACATGTTCTTTCGATTTATTATCTGATATTGTTCCTTATTATTCATTTAGGAGGTGTTTTGATTGCAGAATTTACTTCGCAACCGGGGATAATTTCAAGAATTGTGAGTGGAAAAAAACAGATTAAACAAGATTAACCTTTGCGATTTTTGTACTCCGAATTGAAAAACAGTGAAGCTAAACCCGTCCGCAAAGTTCGAAACTGTTAGCAATAATTTAACAAAATCTTGTAAATTTGACAACTATGGAAATATTAGAAAATTTAGAACCTTTACTCAAGACTTTTTGGTTTGTAGCTATTCCGGCAAGTTTAATTTTTATCATTCAGACAATTATGACTTTTGTCGGGGCAGATGCGTCAGATGGGCTTGAAGCTGATTTTGACGGGGATTTAGGCGGAGCAGATGCTCCATTTCAACTGTTTTCGCTAAGAAACTTAATCAATTTTTTATTAGGCTTTAGCTGGACAGGGATCTCGTTTTATACAACTATTTCCAACAAACCAATACTTATCATTTTATCATTGATAGTTGGAGTTTTATTTGTCTATTTGTTTTTTATCATAATCAGGCAAGTGCAAAAATTAGCCGAAGACAATTCTTTTAAAATCACTAATACATTAAACAAAACAGCCGAAGTTTATTTGACAATTCCTGAAAATAAAAAAGGGAAAGGCAAAATAATGATTAGTGTAAACGGTGCATTTCACGAGTTAGAAGCAATGACCGAAAACGATAAAATTCAATCCGGTTCAGTAGTTAAAGTAGTAAGAATAGAAAATAATATCCTAATAGTAGAAAAATTTTAATCCAATCAATATGACACCAATCATCCTCATTGTAGTTGCGGCAGTAGTTTTATTCGCAACAATTTCAGCATTAGTTTCCAGATACAAACGTTGTCCATCAGACAAGATTTTAGTTATTTATGGACGAACCGGAGGTACATCGGCTAAATGTGTTCATGGAGGTGGTGCTTTTATTTGGCCGGTAATTCAGGACTTTGCTTTTTTGGATTTAAAACCGTTATCCATTGAGGCTAACCTGACAAATGCATTGAGCCGACAAAACATCAGAGTGGATGTTCCCTGCCGTTTTACAATTGCAATTTCGACCGAATCGGACAGTATGAATACAGCGGCGGAAAGATTGTTGGGTTTGTCTTCCGAGCAAATTCAAGAGTTGGCAAAGGATATTTTATTCGGACAATTACGTTTGGTAATCGCTACGATGACAATTGAAGAAATCAATTCAGACCGCGATAAATTCCTTGACAACATTTCAAAAAACGTTGACAGTGAGTTGAAGAAAATTGGGTTGAAATTAATCAACGTCAACGTTACCGACATCAAAGACGAATCGGGCTACATAGAAGCATTAGGAAAAGAAGCCGCAGCAAAAGCAATCAACGAAGCAAAAATCAGCGTTGCAGAACAAGAGAAAATCGGTGAAACAGGAAAGGCATTGGCTGACAGGGAAAAGGATACTCAAATAGCAGAAACGCATAGAGACAGAGATGTAAAAATTGCAATTACTCAAAAAGACAAGGAAATAAGCATTGCAACGGCAGTAAAAGATGAAACTATTGGTAAGGCAGAAGCAGAAAGGGATACAAGGGTAAAAACATCGGAAGCTAACGCAATTGCCATTAAAGGAGAAAACGAAGCAAAAATTGCAATAGCACAATCGGAAGCCAACAGAAGAGAAAAGGAAGCAGAGTCATTGAGAATAGCATTGGCATCAGAAAAAGTGCAACAAGCAAAAGCATTGGAAGAATCCTATGTTGCAGAGCAAAAAGCCGAATTGGCACGTTCGGAAAGAGAACGCTCTACACAGATTGCTAACATTGTAATCCCTGCCGAAATAGCAAAACAAAGAGCTATCATTGAAGCGCAGGCAGCGGCAGAAACCATTAGAGAAAATGCAAAAGGAGAGGCAGATGCAATTTTTGCAAAGATGGAAGCAGAAGCAAAAGGTTTGTTTGAAATACTTACAAAACAGGCAGAAGGTTACAAGGAAGTGGTTGCCGCTGCCGGCGGTGACCCGAATAAAGCATTCCAACTGCTTTTAATCGAGAAGCTGCCTGAACTTGTTAGGACACAAGTTGAAGCGGTTAAAAACATCAAAATTGACAAAATTACTGTTTGGGATTCGGGTAACGGGCAAGGTGAAAACGGGAACTCCTCGACTGCAAACTTTGTTTCAGGAATGATGAAAACGGTTCCGCCTCTTAACGACTTGTTCAATATGGCCGGACTAAATCTTCCAACCTATTTAAAAGGTGCAGACGATCAAGCAACAAATAAAATAGACGAGGAAAAGGCAGAGTAAACTATCATATTTGCAATAGGCGGTTTGGTGCTGAAAAGTCCGCCTATTGCAAGTATGCAAAATGTTTCGGACAGCTCTTTAACTTCCTTTCGTAAATTTTGAATTAATTGACAACATCTAAAATAAAATACAGGCGACTTATACACTATTCGTTAATTACGTGTACGTTGTTGATTCAAATTATCATTTTAATATTTTTCTATAACGAATATTTTAATGAGAAAAAATTAGTGGCAATCGAAGAACAACTTAAAGGAACTCGTGTATTAAAAAAATTGACAGTCAATTCCAGACAGGAACTTTTAGATGCTCAGGATAATCTCCAAAAATATTTAAGCAGCAACGATAAGAAGTTTTTAGAATTATATTTCCGGTCTTTGCGAAAACTAACTGGAAACATAGATAGCATCAGGACTTATGAAAACACAAATCCTTCTCTGAAAAAAACTATTGATTCAAGAAGAGAAGAAATCTCCAAGTTAAACAGCCTTGAAACATTCATTGACTCGGTTTACAAAAAAGCCCCAAAGCCCTCACGTAAAAGTGCTCCACTCAAAATAAAAAGAATCGATATTCAAAATAATACCGAGAAATTTGATGTGGAGATACATCATACTTCAGACAGTATTGTGAAAAAAAAGTTGTTTTCTCGATTGAAAGATGCCATTAAAGGAAAAGTGGATATTAAGAGGGACACAATTTCCATTACTACAAAATATGGGAGTTCAATTGATACAAATAAAATCAAGGCAGATTTTGACAGTATCGTTAATGCGGTGAACAATCATTATCTAAAAGAAATAAAAGAATACCAATCGAATATCACAATTGCCAATTCAAAAAACAGTACTATTTATCGCATATACGACAACCTTATCGTACACGGTAATGATTTGATGGGGATTTATGACAATACAATCAGCGATTTTAATACAAAACTTGAAAAAGAATACGATGAACAAAATTCGATAAATAACAAAGTAAGGAGGGGTACGGTATTAGGATTGATGATTCTAATGTTTTTTGTTTTAATAGTGATTACGTACTATACAAAGCAATCTTTCTTATATGAAAGGGAGCTTAAGGAAGCAAATAAAAAGATTGGCAATAACCTGAACTTTAACAATAGGATTCTTGGCATGCTCAGCCACGAAATCCGGGCACCGTTAAAAATCATAAATATCTTTATCGACAGAATCCGTAAACGGACTGACGATGAAAGTAGTATAGATTATCTGAATTCGATAAAGTTCACTAATAATTCCCTTTTGATTCAGGCCAATCAAATTTTGGAGTATGCCAAAAATCACGAGAAAAAGATTGAACTAAATCCGGTTGAATTTAATCTCAGAAATGAAATTGATGCCATACTACACGTATTCCAACCTTATATAGATTCCAGAAATAATGTTTTTGAATTTAGAAATGAAATTGATCCCAAAACAATCGTATCTACGGACAACACCAAGATTCATCAAATTTTCACAAACATTTTAGGAAATGCCAATAAGTTTACTGAAAACGGAAAAATTGAAGTGATTATAAATACTGTATCTATAAATGAAAAGACATCAAAGCTCATCGTTTCTGTTGCTGACACCGGAATCGGAATTTCCGAATCGGATATCGAAAAGATTTTTGAGCCTTACTACCAGGGAATGATTTCCGATGAGGTCGATAATATAGGAGCAGGTTTGGGATTAAATTTATGCAAAGAGATTATTGACCTTTTTCAAGGAAATATTTCGGTAAAAAGTTCGTTAGGAAAAGGAACGACCGTTGATTTTGAAATTAATTTAATTTGTTTTTAACCACATAGGAGATTCATAGGTAATGATTACAAAAAAATATTTAGATAATTTGACGTATGATATTATAGGTTGTGCTATTGAAGTTCACAAATTTATGGGCAGGGGATTGTTGGAAAGTGTTTATCATCAATGTTTAAAAGAAGAGTTGTTACATAGGAAAATAAATTTTCTCACAGAGATGAGAGTGCCTGTAATGTATAAGGGAAAAATGATTGATATGGATTTTAGGTGCGACTTATTTGTAGAGCATAGTATTGCTGTGGAGTTGAAATCTGTAAAAGAAATAGTACCTGCACATGAAGCGCAACTTCTGACCTATATGAAACTATTGCAATGCCCAAAGGGCATTCTAATAAATTTTAATTGTTCAAATATTTTTAAAGAAGGGCAAAAAACTTTTGTCAATGAATATTTCAGCGTTTTATCCGATCAATAGAAACTATGTTCCTATGTGGTTTATTTTTAAAAGTCTAAACAAACGGATAAAAAATGATAATATATTTAAAAAAAAGTAAAGAAAATTATCCTGTCTCTGACGTTTTTTTGTTGTGCTTGTTTAATTTTATATCCAAACAGTTAAGGGTAGAGCCTTAAGTTAAATATTGTAAAATGACTGACTACGGACATGGTTCCATAAAATTTCTGCTGGCAGATGATCATAATATTGTTCGTCAGGGAATTAAACTTATTATTGGAGACCTGATTGAAGATTGCCAAATTTATCACGCTTCCAGTATCCAACAAATTCGGGAACAAATAAAACTCAATCCCATAGACTTCGCAATTTTGGACGCCCAGCTTCCTGACGGTAATTGTCTCTCGTTGATTCCGGAAATCAGGCAATTGCAACCTGATATGAAGATTTTGATGTTCACCAGTTTTGACGAAGAAAATTATTCGTTTAAGTTTATTAACGCGGGAGCCAACGGCTTTCTCAGTAAGTTGAGTGAAGAGTCTGAAATCCGACAGGCGATTTCACAATTGATGGAGAAAGGAGAATACTATTCGCCTTTAACGCAAAAACTCCTGAAAATATCTGAACATAACCCCAATATTCTAAATCCTTTGCATCAATTATCGGAAAGAGAATTGCAAATAGCAGCCTTGTACTCAAAAGGTTACGGAAACTTAGAAATAGCAAACAGTTTGTCGCTCAAGCAAAATACAATCAGCACTTTTAAGAAAAGAATTTTTGAAAAGTTGAATATCGAAACTTTAGTAGATTTAATCAACCTGATGGAAATCCATCATACTAAGTAAGTCATAAAGTCCAACTTTCGACTTTCGGACTTGCTTGTAGAAATATATCTACAATTCTGCCGACAAATGTCGAACAGGTAATCGCTGCAAAATATTTTCATTTCCCACAACTTTGTAATCTGATTTAATGGATAACTAAAGAATGAGGAAATGAAGAAAAGGAATAATACAAAAGACAGCTTTTTATATAGTAAAGACCTGTTTCCGGCAGTAAAATTAAAAGGTTTAAGAAAAAGAGAGTTTGGTGTTTTAATAGGAACCCAATTACTCATGTTTAGCGCTATCTATGTGCTAAATAATTTTCATCCTTATTTTGAAAGAATTCACTTTATGAGAATGCAAACCTTCTCAGGGCGTATGTTGGTTTTCTTTCTGTTGTTGGTTCTGCTGTTTCAGGTTTTATTCCTGATTTACATAGGCTATTTATTCATCAAATACAAACCTATTAAATCCGTAGCCGATTCAGATCTTCCTTCTTGCACCATTATCGTTCCCGCATATAATGAAGGAAAATTAGTCTATGAAACTCTTAGAAGTATTGTAGAAAGTAATTATCCAAAAGATAAGATGGAGATTATTACCATTGATGATGGCAGCAAAGACGATACTTGGTTTTGGATAAACAAAGCCAATTTAGACTTAAAAGGCATTCTGAAAGTCTATCAGCAACCGGTTAACAAAGGTAAAAGACACGCGTTACATAGAGGTTTTACTACCGGAACCGGTGAAATTTTTATAACCATTGACAGTGATTCGGTGGTTGAAAAAGATACTGTCAGAAATTTGGTAAGCCCTTTTGTTGTGGACAAAAACTGTGGCGCCGTAGCAGGAAATGTCAAAGTGCTGAATAAAAGGCAGGGGATAATTCCAAGAATGCTGAATGTCAGCTTTGTTTTTAGTTTCGAGTTCATCAGAGCGGCTCAAAGCTCATTAGGTTTTGTGCTGTGCACCCCGGGCGCCTTATCCGCCTACAGGAGAGAATCCGTTTTAGGCTGTCTGAATGATTGGATTGAACAAAAATTCATGGGTCAATTTGCAACCATAGGAGAAGACCGAGCCATGACTAACCTTATACTGAAGCAAGGTTATGATGTCAAGTTTCAAAGAAATGCAAATGTTTTGACCAACACGCCGGCAGGTTTCAAAAATCTGCATAAAATGTTTACCAGATGGGGAAGAAGCAACGTAAGGGAAACCTTAATGATGAACCATTTTGTGTTTAAAAACTTCAGAGAAAAAAACAAAGCGGGAGCTCGTTTTATTTTCTTAAACCAATGGGTTAAATTAATTCTCGCTTATCCTTTGACAATATTGATGCTGTACTTTTTGTTGACACATCCTCTTTTGTACCTCAGTTCTGCACTAATAGGAGCTTTCATCTTCTCCAGTATTCAGATGCTTTTTTTTACCAAACAATATAATTTTGTCGATTCTCTTTGGGCATATCCCTACAGTATTTTTTATATGTTTGCTCTTTTTTGGATTTTCCCTTTTGCGATTGCCACAGTGAAAAACGGAGGTTGGCTGACAAGATAAGACTGTTTTAAATAAAGAAAATAACAACTGATGAACTGATTATATATTTGTTTACAATAAGAATTACCAATAATTGTAGTATTTGTCTGATAGAAAATATTTGTAATCCATTCTGTAAAACAATTAAAACAAAGAACCGCGACGATAAGTTGTGGTTTTTTTATGGCTTTAAAAAAGCATATCTCAATAAACTTCATAATAGCAACAGCAGAAAAAATAACGTTAAAAAATCCATATTTAAAAAAAACATATACTTTTGCGTCAAATACAAAAGTAAATGGCAAAGAATTTAGTTATCGTTGAGTCACCTGCAAAGGCCAAAACAATCGAGAAGTTTCTGGGGAGCGACTTCCAGGTTGAGTCAAGTTATGGGCATATTGCCGACTTGCCTTCCAAAGAAATCGGAGTGGATGTAGAGAATGGGTTCAAACCCAAATATGAAGTGTCTTCCGATAAAAAAGCCCTGGTGAGCAAATTGAAAACTTTGTCGAAGAATGCCGAAACGGTTTGGTTGGCTTCCGATGAGGACCGCGAGGGAGAGGCTATTTCATGGCACTTGGCGGAAGAATTGAAGCTAGACAAAAAGAAAACTAAAAGAATCGTTTTTCACGAGATTACAAAGACCGCTATTTTAAAAGCGATTGATAATCCACGTGAAATCAACTACAACTTGGTTGATGCACAACAAGCCCGTCGTGTTTTGGACAGATTGGTAGGATATGAATTGTCGCCTGTGCTTTGGAGAAAAGTAAAAGGAGGACTGTCTGCCGGACGCGTGCAGTCGGTTTCGGTTCGTTTGATTGTGGAGCGCGAACGCGAGATTCAGAACTTCAACGCCGTTGCTAGCTATTCTGTTGTTGCTGAATTCACCAACGAAGCGGGAAAAACATTCAAGGCCAAGTTGCCTAAAAACTTCAATACTAAAGAAGAGGCCGAAGCATTTTTGAATAAAAATATCGGCTCTATATATAAGGTAGGGGATTTGGAAACAAAACCTACCAAGAAAACGCCTGCGGCGCCTTTTACGACTTCGACTCTGCAACAGGAAGCTGCCCGTAAATTGTATTTGCCGGTTGGTATCACAATGCAGTTGGCGCAACGCCTGTACGAGGCGGGATTGATTACCTATATGAGAACGGACAGCGTGAACCTTTCGAAGGAAGCGATGGACGCGGCTCAGGCCGAGATCATCCATTCGTACGGAAAGGAGTTTTCGAAGCCGAGAAACTTTGTGAACAAAAGCAAAGGGGCGCAGGAGGCTCACGAGGCGATTCGTCCTACGGATATGACACGTCATTCGGTAAGCATCGACAGAGATCAGGCTCGTTTGTACGATTTGATTTGGAAGCGAACTTTGGCTTCTCAAATGAGCGACGCCGAATTGGAACGTACCAACGTGAAAATTTTGGCAGATAATCACAACGAAGCTTTTACTGCAACGGGAGAGGTTATCAAATTTGAGGGTTTCCTGAAAGTGTATTTGGAGGGGAATGATGATGACGAAGAAGAGCAGGAAGGTATGTTGCCTGCGTTGAAGGTGAACGAAAAATTAAGAAACAATTATATCACGGCTACCGAAAGATATTCAAGACCTCCGGCAAGATACACCGAAGCTTCTTTGGTTAAGAAATTGGAGGAACTCGGAATCGGTCGTCCGTCAACTTATGCTCCGACTATTTCTACTATCATCAACAGAAATTATGTTGAGAAAGGAAATCTGGAAGGGCAGGAGAGAAAATACACTCAAATGACTTTGCAATCAGGTAAGCTTGATGAAAAAGTTCTTAAAGAAAATACAGGTTCCGATAAAGGGAAGTTGGTTCCCACGGATATCGGAACCATTGTTACCGACTTTTTGGTCAAAAATTTCGGAACCATATTAGACTATAATTTTACTGCAAAAGTAGAACAGGATTTCGATGAGATTGCCGAAGGGAATATCCAGTGGGCAAAAATGATGCAGGAGTTTTACGATAAGTTCCACCCGAATGTAAAGGAAGTGGAGGCGCACGCCGAGAGAGAAAGTGGGGAGAGAATTCTTGGAACTGATCCTGCGACCGGAAAACCGGTTAGTGTTCGTTTGGGTAAATTCGGTCCTATGGCTCAGATTGGTGATGCCGAAGATGAGGATAAGAAGTTTGCAAGTTTGAAACACGAGCAACATATCGGGAACGTAACTCTAGAGGAAGTTCTAAACTTGTTTTTGTTGCCAAAAATGTTGGGTACATATATAGGAGAAGAAGTTGAGGTGAGCAACGGCCGTTTCGGACCATACGTTCGTCACGGGAGCGTTTTTATTTCTCTGCCAAAAGGTGAGGATCCTTTGGATGTGACTATGGAGCGCGCTCAGGAATTGATTAATGAAAAAGCAAAGGCCGATGCGCCGATTGCAACTTATAAAGAAATGCCGGTTCAGAAGGGTGTCGGACGTTTCGGTCCTTTCATCAAATGGAACGGAATCTTTATTAATGTGAGCAAAAAATACAATTTTGATAATCTTTCGCAATCTGACATCATCGAATTGATTGAAGATAAATTGCAAAAGAACATTGATAAGGTAATTCACAATTGGGAAGAAGAAGGGATTCTTGTAGAAAAAGCCCGTTGGGGACGTTCTGTAATTACCAAAGGGAAAATCAAGATTGAGTTGAGCAAGGATGTAGATGCTTCAAAACTGACTTTGGAAGAAGTGAAGGAAATGATAACAAAGAAAACTCCTGCTAAAAAGACTCCTGCCAAGAAAGCAGCAACTGCTAAAAAACCGGTAGCAAAAAAGACAACAACGAAAAAGAAATAATCGATGGGACTTGATTTTTTACAACCATTAAATACCGAGATTGTAGATTATATTGCGGGTTTGTCTCAACAGCAATTGGGAAGCAAAGTTGTGTTGCATACCGATGCTCAAATACCGGATTTTGATAAAATTAGGATTGCTGTAATTGGGGTTCAGGAAAATCGCGGGAATGTAAATGTTTCTGCTGATTTTCAACAGGAAAGTTTAGACTTGGATGGTTTGCGTAAAGAATTGTATTCTCTGTTTCCCGGAAATTGGGAAGTTTCTATAGCTGATTTAGGAGATATACTTGCAGGAGATTCTGTAAGAGATACCTATTTTGCTTTGAAAAGTGTTATGACAATACTGGTTAAGAAACGTGTTATTCCTATTGTGATAGGAGGTTCTCAGGATTTGACTTACGCAATGTATAGAGCTTATGATGATTTGGAGCAAATGGTGAATTTGGTTTCAATTGATAGTAAGTTCGATTTCAGTCAGGGTGAAGAAAGGTTGAGTAGTGAGTCGTATTTGTCAAAAATCATAATCGACGAGCCAAATAATTTGTTTAATTTTAGTAATATTGGCTATCAGACTTATTATAACTCTCAGGAAGAAATTGACTTGATAGAAAAAATGTTCTTTGATGCTTATAGATTGGGCGAAGTTTCAAATAATATGACTATTGCAGAGCCTGTTTTTAGGGATGCAGATATAGTAAGCATGGATTTGAATTCGGTAAAATCATCTGATTCGGGGAATTTTAAACAATTTGTTCCGAATGGTTTTAACGGAAAAGAGATTTGTGCCTTGTCCAGATATGCGGGTATAAGTGATAAAGTTTCGTCTTTTGGGATTTTTAATCACAATAATACAGCACATGAATACGTTTTAATATCTCAAATCATTTGGTATTTTATAGAAGGAGTTCAGTATCGTTCAAATGAATATCCTTTTGGAAGTAAGGAAAACTATCTGAGATATACGGTTCCTCTGGATGATGAAGAATTGATTTTTTATAAGAGTGATAAAACAGAAAGATGGTGGATTGAGATACCATCGGTGTTGGGAGGAAACAATAAATTGAAAAGAAATACGTTGTTACCCTGTTCTTATGATGATTATTTATCGACCTGTAATCAGGAATTGCCTGAAAGATGGTGGAAAGCTCATAGGAAAAATATGATTTAAAAGAATACTTTATTAGTTGTTAATTAATAAATTGAGTGGTGTTTTAAATGTTTTTTAGTTTTTTTGATTAAAAAAATTGTTTTTTACCGAAATAATAAATACGTTTACGGCCTTTAAAATAAGAATATATTATAATCCAAATTTATATGAAGAAGTTCATTGCATTTGCAGCGTTATCGTCGATTTTGTTGAGCTGCGGCTCGAGCGAAAAAGGAGAACTGGTTGGTGTTAGAGGGAAGAAGTGGAATCCTGAGAAACCATACGGTATGACATTGGTTCCTGGTGGTGCTTTTATTATGGGTAAATCAGATGATGATTTAGCTAGTATTGGTGATGCTCCAACGAAAACGGTTACTGTTCGTTCGTTTTATATGGACGAAACTGAGATTACAAACAGTGAATATCGTCAATTTGTAGAATGGGTAAAAGATTCTATTATAAGAACGCGTTTGGCTATTTTTGCCGATGAACAAGGTTTAAGTACTACAGGTGGCGGAAAAAGCGGAAAATTGGGAAGTATAGGTGATTATGCTTTTAAGGATACTGATCCTGCTAAAATGTCGCCTTACGATAACTATATGTATCAGAATTATTACAGTATTGGTACAGCGGATGATCCATATTCCGGAAGAAAACTGAATCATAAGGTGAAATTGAAAACAAGTACTGCTCAGTATCCTGATGAATACTATACTGAGGTAATGGATTCTATGTATATTCCGATGGAAGAAGCTTTTAATGGAGTAAGAACTGTTGATGTTAAAAAGCTTAATTTCAAATATGAATGGTTAGATGTTCAGGCTGCTACTAAAACCGGAGCAGGCAAAAGATCTAAGTATATAGTAAGAGAGCAACAAAATGTATATCCGGATACAACTGTATGGGTAAAGGATTTTGCTTATTCATATAATGATCCTATGCATAATCAGTATTTTTGGCATCAGGCATATAGTGATTATCCTGTAGTTGGGGTTTCTCATAAACAGGCAAAAGCATTTTGTGCTTGGAGAACTTTGAATAAAAGAGCTTATTTGAAATCTAAAAAACAATCAGGTAGTATGACTATACCGGATTTCAGATTGCCAACAGAAGCTGAGTGGGAATATGCTGCAAGAGGTGGAATGGAGTCAGGTACTTATCCTTGGGGTGGTCCTTATACTAAGAGTGACAGAGGTTGTTATTTAGCAAACTTTAAACCAAGTAGAGGTGATTATGCGGCAGATGGTGCTTTATATACCGTTGAAGCTAAATCGTATGAGCCAAATGGTTTTAATCTTTATAACATGGCAGGGAATGTAGCTGAATGGACTGATTCATCATATAGCCCGGGTGCTTATGATTTTGTTTCAACAATGAACCCTAATGTTTCTGATACAAAAAATATGCGTAAAGTAGTAAGAGGTGGTTCTTGGAAAGATGTAGCGATTATGCTGCAAGTAAGTACTCGTGATTATGAATATGCAGATACAGCAAGAAGTTATATCGGATTCAGAACAGTTCAGGATTATATGGGAAGTCAGATAACCGGTAATACTTCAAGAAGATAATTAAACCTTTAAATCTAAAATAAAATAAATTAACAATCAAAAAAACTAAGAGTTATGGCAATATTAAGTAAAAAAGTAATGAATTTCACTTACGGTATGGGAGCAGCAGTTGTTATCGTAGGAGCATTGTTTAAAATCCAACACTATCCGGGTGCTGGTGTATTACTTGTTATCGGTCTTGTTACTGAGGCTGCTATTTTTGCTTTGTCTGCATTTGAGGCTCCTGATCATGAGTTAGATTGGTCATTGGTTTATCCTGAATTAGCAGGAGGAGAGCCTAGAAAAAAAGTTATTAGAGATGATAATGCTGGTGAAGCAGAAGGAATGTTGTCTAAAAAACTTGATTCTATGTTGAAAGAAGCTAGAGTTGATGTTGAGTTAATGGCTAGTTTAGGAAATAGTATTAAGAATTTTGAAGTTGCTGCTTCAAATATTACTCCTACTGTAGATTCTATTGCTTCTACTAAAAAATATAGTGAAGAAATGTCTATGGCGGCTGCTCAAATGGAATCATTGAATAGCCTTTATAAAATTCAATTGGAAAGTGCTTCAAGAAATACTGAGGCTAACAAAGAAATCGCTGAAAACGCATCAAGATTGAAAGCAGAAATGCAGGCTATGACTGCTAATATTGCTTCTTTGAACAATGTATATGGAGGAATGCTTTCTGCAATGAGTAACAAAGCATAATTAGTTTTTTAAACTCAATTATCACAAAACAATCTAATAAAACGAAATGGCAGGAGGAAAATTAACCCCTAGACAGAAGATGATTAACTTGATGTATCTGGTTTTCATCTCAATGTTGGCTTTGAATATGTCAAAAGAAGTATTGTCTGCTTTTGGCCTTATGAATGAACAATTCGAAAGTACAAATGCAACAGCTTTGCAAACAAATGAGCAATTATTGATGGCTTTGGATGCAAAAGGTGCTGAAAATCCAGCTCAATTTGGAAACGCTAAGCAGGTTGCAGATAAAGTTGCTGTTATCAGCAAGAACTTTTATGACTATGTTGGTTCTCTAAAAAAATATGCTCTTGAAGGAGTTGAAGCAGATTCTGAAACAGGTAAGTTGCCATACGAAGCTATGGATAAAGCAGCTTCTATCGATGAAAACTGGTTTAAAGGAGATGGATATTCAGATAAGGGTACAGAAATTGTAAATACAATTAATAAGTACAAGGCCGATATGAAAGAGGCGATCGGTTCAGAAGTTAAGTTGAAATCTATGCTTGCTGAATTGAATAATAAATTTAATACTGATGATATTGTAGATAGAGAAGGTGTAAAAAAGAAATTTTTAAATTATCATTTTGAGCATTTTCCTGCTATTGCTTCTCTTACAAAGTTATCTGCATACCAAAATAATATAAAAAAGACTGAGTCTGATATTTATAGCGCACTTTTAGGTAAAGCGGCTATTCAAGCGGCTTCTTATAGTAATTATCAAGCTATCGTTGTATTAGATAAAAATGCTTATTTTCAAGGAGAAAAAGTAACTGGTAAGGTTGTATTGGGGCGTTACGACGAAAATACTAAACCAACTTCTTTCCAAGGCCCTGGTAGATTAGAAAATGGTCAGGCAGTGATTTCATTAACAGCAGGTGGAGTAGGTGAACAAAATATCAATGGTCAGTTTACTTTTGTTGAAGACGGAAAAACGATTCCTCTTAAGTTTGCTGGTAAATATGTTGTAGTTCCTCGTCCTAATTCAGCTACTATTGCGGCAGATAAAATGAATGTTGTTTACAGAGGTGTTGAAAACCCAATGACAATTTCTTTTGCGGGTGTTTCTGATAACAATGTTACAGCAAGTGCTCCTGGTTTAAGAAAGTTAGGAACTTCGGGTAAATATATGATGTCTCCGGGTTCCGGATCTGAAGTTACAATCAATGTAAATGCAAAATTGCCTGATGGTAAAGTTGTTTCAGATAAAAAGTCTTACAGAATCAAAAATATTCCGGCTCCTCAGGGTGCAATCGGAGGTCAGGTAGGCGGTGCCAAAGGTGCAAAATCAAGATTAGAAGTTTCCCAGATTACTGCGGTATTACAAGATTTCGATTTTGAATTGAATTTAAGAGTGGTTCAGTTCAGTTTAAAAGTTCCGGGTCAGCCTACAGTAGTTGTAAACGGAGACAGAGTGAATGCACAATGCAAAGCTGCTCTTGCTAAAGCAACAAGAGGTGATCAGGTAACAATTTCTGATATCAAAACAAAACTGGAAGGTTCTGACCTTATGTTGAAGCAAACTACTCCAGTTATTTACGAAATACAATAATTAATTTAGTTTGACGTTTAAATCTCAAACAACTTTCAATTTTAATAATATGAATTGTAAAAATCTTTTGTCGGTAGTCCTTTTAGTTGCAGGAAGTTTTACAACTTTTGCACAATCAAATTTGCTGAATGCGAAAGTACCAAGTGAAATTGGTAAAAAGTCACCTGCACAATTAAATTCAGATAATGATAAACCATTGGCTTATGGTTATGTAGATGACAGAGATGTTTTGTTCGGAAAAGCTGTTTGGGAAATAATTGATTTGAACGAAAGAATTAATTTCCCACTATATTATCCTATTGATACGGCTAATATTGGAAAAGACAGAAGATCTCTTTTTGATGTTTTGTTGAAAAATATCAAATCAGGTAAAATTACTGAAGTATATGGTGACAGTTATTTTAATGATAAGCGTCCTTTGAAAGATATAGAACATTCTTTCAAATATATTGATACTTTAGATCAGGGTAGAGATGAGATTAATAACAACCCGGATTTGTATAAGCCTATGAAAAAAAAGGATAAGAAAGGGAATGTTGTAATCGTACCTCCGGCAAGAAAATTAGATCCTCAATATATTGATGAGAGAGAATTGACTGCACAAGATGTTTCGAGTTATAAAATTAAAGGGTTCTGGTATTTTGATAAGCGTCAGGGTGAATTAAAATATCGCTTATTAGGAATTTGTCCAATGGCTCCGGAAGCCAAAGAAATTGGAAATGAAAATCCTGATTTGATTGAGTTGTTTTGGGTTTATTATCCTGCAATCAGAGATATTACCAATAAAGCATTGGCTTTCAATGACAGAAATTCAGCTATGCCACTTAATTTTGACAGTTTGTTGAATTCAAGAAGATTCAATGCTGTTATCTATCAGGAGGAGAATGTTTTTGGAGATCGTTTAATTGAAGAGTATCTTAAAGATAATGCTCAAATGGAACTTCTAGAATCTGAAAGAATTAAAGAAAAGATTCGTGATTTTGAACAAGATATGTGGACTTACTAAGTTTATGTTGAAATTTATAGAAAAACTCTTACTTTTTTAGTAAGAGTTTTTTCATTTTTAATAAATTTAATTTTCTCTTATAGATGATTGATTTTCTTATTATAGGATCCGGACTTGCAGGGATTTCTTTTGCCGAAATTGCCCTGCAAAATAATAAGTCGATTTTGGTTTTTGATAATAATTCACAGAATTCAACCAGAATTGCCGGTGGATTGTATAATCCGGTTATATTAAAACGTTTCAGCTCAGTTTGGAATGCTCAGGAACAAATGGAATTGTTGAATGATTTTTACCCAAGAATCGAAAATAGGCTTAAGGTTAAATTTGATTATAAGATTCCGGTTTACAGAAAGTTCTTTTCTGTAGAAGAACAAAACAATTGGTTTGCAGCATCCGATAAGTCTGAATTATCTCCTTTTCTGTCTTTAGATTTGGTATTTAAACAATATAAATTTATTGATTCTCCGTTTGGATATGGAGAAGTTCTTCAAACGGGATATTTGGATACATCCGTTTTTCTGGACAGTTATAGAAATTATTTGACCGAAAATAATTTGTTGATGACTGAATCATTTGATTATTCCAAATTAGAAATCAATGATGATTATATAGTTTATGGAGATATTCAGGCAAAAAATATCATTTTTGCAGAAGGATTTGGTTTGCATTCAAATCCATATTTCAATTATTTGCCACTTGATGGTACAAAAGGAGAACTTTTTATAATTAAGGCTGTCGGTTTAGATCTGGATGTTATTGTTAATACCAGTGTATTTATACTGCCGTTAGGAAACGATTTGTACAAAGTTGGAGCAACATATAATTGGGAAGATAAAACGAATCTTCCAACAGAAGAAGGAAGGCAGGAATTAGTTGATAGAATTAAAGAAATTTTAAACTGTGAATTCGAGATTGTCGAACATTTTGCAGGAGTTCGTCCTACGGTTCGGGATCGAAAACCGTTGGTAGGTTCTCATCCCGAATATAAAAATCTTTATGTTTTGAACGGTTTAGGTACTCGTGGTGTTATGCTTGGACCAGCAATGGCAAAGGCATTGTTTCAATATATCGAAAACGGAAAAGATTTAGATCCTGTAATTGATATTAAAAGATATATAAAAAAGAAAGGTTGATTTATTGTTTGAAATCGGGATCGTACGAAATAAATATATTGATATAAATGTTTCTGGACCAACGAAGCACAAACGGATAAAGCAAAACTAATGCGGTTATTATTGAAATAAAGGAAATTTTTATACTTAAATTCAAAATTGCATATGAGATAATAAAAGCAGCAATTCCTATTGCTACATTTAAACCGTAACTTACATACATGGCTCCATAGAAGAACGAAGGTTCAATCTGATATTTTAAACCACAATGACTACAAGACTCATTCATTTTTAAACTATTTTTCAGATTTAAAGGATTTTTGTCTTTGTACATACTTTCTTTTTGGCATCTGGGACAAGTTCCTGTTAAAATACTATAGAGTTTGGTTCCTTTTTTTAACATTTGCATAAAATTTGGTTGCTTTTAGACCACAAATTTACACATACAATTCATATAAAACACATTAAATGCTTAATATACATAATTTGTCGGTTTCCTTTGGTGGAACTTATTTGTTTGAAGAAGTTACTTTTCGTTTAGGAGCCGGAGACCGGGTAGGTCTTGTCGGAAAAAACGGAGCCGGAAAATCAACTATGCTTAAGATTTTATCCAGAGATATTGCCCCTGATTCGGGAACGATAGCTCAGGAAAAAGATGTTCGAATGGGTTTTTTGCGTCAGGATATCGATTTTGAGCAAGGACGAACAGTTTTGGAAGAAGCTTATCAGGCTTTTACCGAAATAAAACAAGTGGAGAAAAAACTAGAGGAAATTAATCATCTTCTAGTAACAAGAACCGATTATGAGAGTGAAGAATATACTCAAATAATTGAAGATTTATCTGATTATACACATCGTTTTGAATTGCTTGGAGGTTATAATTATGTTGGAGATACAGAGAAAATCCTTTTGGGATTAGGATTTAAGCGGGAAGATTTTAACAATCAAACCGAAACTTTTTCCGGAGGTTGGAGAATGCGTATTGAATTAGCAAAATTATTGTTGCAATCAAATGATGTATTGTTGCTCGATGAGCCTACAAACCACCTGGATATTGAAAGTATTATTTGGTTAGAAAATTTCCTTACTAATTATCCGGGAGTTGTGGTAATTGTTTCTCACGACAAGATGTTCCTTGATAATGTTACCAACAGAACTATTGAGATTTCTCTTGGGAAAGCGTATGATTTCAATAAACCGTATTCTCAATATTTAGAATTGCGTCACGAAATTCGTGAAAAACAATTGGCAACACAAAAAAATCAGGCTAAGAAAATTGAAGAAACAGAAAAATTAATTGAGAAATTCCGTGCCAAAGCGTCCAAAGCTTCAATGGCGCAATCTCTTATCAAGAAACTGGATAAAGTTGAGCGAATTGAGGTAGATGAAGACGATAATTCAGTTATGAATATTTCGTTTCCGGTTTCTAAAGTTCCTGGAAAAGTTGTTGTTGAGGCCGAACATGTGACCAAAGCCTATGGAGATAAAACGATTCTGAAAGATATTTCGTTGTTGGTAGAACGTGGAAGTAAGATTGCTTTTGTTGGACAAAACGGGCAGGGAAAATCGACTTTTATAAAAGCGATTGTAAATGAATTTGAATATGAAGGTTCTATAAAATTAGGACATAATGTTCAGGTAGGGTATTTTGCCCAAAATCAAGCTGAATATTTAGATGGAGAAATTACATTGCTTCAAACAATGGAAAATGCAGCTACAGATACCAATCGTTCCAAAGTTCGGGATATGCTGGGTTCTTTTCTTTTTAGAGGCGATGATGTTGAGAAAAAGGTAAAAGTGCTTTCAGGAGGAGAAAGAAACCGATTAGCGCTTTGTAAATTGCTTTTACAACCCATTAATGTTTTGGTAATGGATGAGCCTACCAATCACTTGGATATTAAGTCTAAGAATGTTTTGAAAGCCGCTTTGCAAAAATATGAAGGAACCTTGCTTTTGGTTTCTCACGACAGGGATTTTCTTCAGGGAATGTCGAATATAGTTTATGAATTCAAAGACAAAAAGATAAAGGAATATTTGGGAGATATTAACTTTTTCTTAGAACAACGCAATCTCGAAAATATGCGTGAAGTTGAGAAGAAAGAGGCTGTTAAGGCTTCAAATCCAAAAGAAAGCAATAAGGCGTCTTATGAGGATCAAAAAAAGTCAAAATCTTTACAAAATCGCCTAAGCAAAATCGAAAATCAGATTCGGGATTTGGAAAAAGATATTCAAAATAATGACAAAATGTTGGCCGAAAATTATGATAAACATATTGAAGACGCTTCATTTTTTACAGCTTATAATAAGAAAAAAGCGGATTTAGATAAATTGCTTTCAGAATGGGAAATTGTTCAGATTGAAATTGATAGTTTATAATAAAAAAGGGTTCTGAAAAGAATCCTTTTCTATTCAATTAATCCAATTAATTTAGAATGTTCCATTGCTTCTTTGCTCGATGTAAAATAACAAACATCAATACCCAGGCTTTCCAGATTTTTCATTACCTCAATTACTTTCTTTTTTTTCATTTTCCCGGTTTGTCTTACATATACTGCTTTTACAGACAAAGGAAATATTTTACTTATGGCTTCATAAATAAAGGCATCCTCTTGTGAGTCGTCTCCTAAAAGAACATATTTCAGGTTGGGATAAAATTCTAAGATGTGTTTTATTTTAAAAAATTTGTGATTATGATTTCCTTTTCCTGAAATAATAAAGTCTTTAATACTTGTTTTTATGTCTTTTAATAACAGAACTGCTTTAGGTAAATGATGAATTTCTGCAAATTTTTCAATAAAACGATACAGATTCCATTCGCTGCTTGAAACATAAAAAAAGGCATTGGGTTTGCTTTTGTCTTCTCTCCCGGAAATACTCAAAGCCTGATAATGCGGTACAACATCATCATAAACTTTACGATTGGTTACGTTTTTAAATAATAAATTGTATAGTTTTTTGAACGGATTTAAGGAGTAAGAAATCAAAAAAGTATCGTCTATATCAGATATAATTCCAATTTCTCCTTCGTGTGGACGAATGTATTTTCCTTTTTCTCTGATTGTTTTAGTTCCGTGTTTTATACTGACATAATATTCAACCCAACCATATTTGTCTTGCTGGTCTAATGGTACACAGAATTTGAAATAACCGTCATTTAAGGTTTTGGTTCGGAGCTTTTCATTTTTATATTCCAAATAAACATCCGTATTTGAATGTGTTTTTAAACCAAACATTTTAATTACCGAAGCTGCATTTTTGAATCTTTTCTTCTGAAAATCGTAATCTTTTTTTCGGGTAGGTTTAAAGACATGCCCCATTACTATCAATTCCTGCTCGTTGGCATATCCTCGATAAAGTTTTAATATGGGTTTCACGATTTAAAATTTTTGAAGTGTATTCTAAATTAGTTATTTTTAGTGAATAAAAGAATTGAAAAGTGAGAAATAATGTGCTAATGGTAGTAAATCCTGTTTCTGGCGGCATTGATAAAAGAAGCTTTATTGATGCTGTTTCTGTTTATGCACATAAAAAAAAACTGAATTTAATTCTTTTTGAAACTTCAGGAAATACTGATTCAGTAAGATTAAAATCTGTTTTTGAAGAGAACAATCCTTCAAGAATTATTATCGTAGGTGGAGACGGTACTATTAAATTAGTTGTTGAAACTATTGATAATTCAGATGTTATATTTGGAATTTTACCGGCAGGTTCGTCTAATGGCTTGGCGACAGATTTGAATTTAATTGCTGATTTAGAAAGAAATATTGAGATTGCTTTTGGTGATAAAATCACTTTGGTTGATGTTGTGTCTTTAAACGGTCAAAAGAGTCTTCATTTAAGCGATATTGGTTTAAATGCAGAACTTATTCGGAATTATCAGGAGAGTTCAGTAAGAGGTAAATTGGGATATGTACTTCAAATTTTAAATACATGGATAGATTCAGATGATTTTTTTTATGCTCAAATAACGGCAAACGGAAAGACTGTAGAGTGTGCGGCAAGTATGATTGTAATTGCAAATTCTCAAAAATATGGAACCGGCGTTGTAATCAATCCTAACGGAAGTTTGAGCGATGGAAAGTTTGAAATTATTATTCTGAAAAATCTCGATTTCATAGTTTTTACAAAAATAGTGGCTGGATATATTCCGGATAATACTGAGGATATTGAAATAATTAGTGCGGAGAAAGCAACAATTAGTACAAAAAATCCGGTTTGTTTTCAAATCGATGGTGAATATTGCGGAATGGTAAAAAGTTTGGATATTAAAATACTTACAGAAAAAATTAAAATCGCAGTTTCTTGATAATGTGAGTAAATGAAACTTTTTTAAGATATTAATCTAAATAATTCCTCGATCCCGAACACTCGGGATGCCTCGGGGTTTCCGCTTCCACCTCTCCTTGGGAGAGGTCGGATTTACGGAGTAAATCCGGGTGAGGCAAAATAAAAGAATTTCGGTTTTTGACCTTCAGGTCAAAATGAAACCGGCGAAATACCCCGATGGCTCTGCCTCGGGGATAGTCGGTTTCAAGAAATTATTTTATTCAAAAAATGCCCCCAAATAGTGTCTAACTTTTTGGGGGCATTGTAGAAAAACAGCCTTTTTTATTTATTGTAAATTTAGTTTTTCTTGAGGAATCCGCCGCGATTATCGTTTCGGGCTAGAGAATGATCAACAATTAAATTTCCGATGGTTATCATATTGTACAATTCGTAAATTTCGGTTGTTATTTGATGATCTTCGAATAATTGTTCTAATTCGTTTTTCCAAATTTCAATTTGATTTTTTGCTTTCAATAAATCTATGTCGTTTCTGATTATTCCGGAACTTTGTCTCATTAAAGATTGTAAATCCAAAGTTAGTTTTGAAATATAATTTTTATCTATTTGAGGTTTCTTTTCGAATTTGAATTCAGAAATTGAATTCTCTTCATTATCAGAAAATTTATGTGAAGCCAGATAATTATAAATTTTGTCTGAATAGACTAATGCTTCCAGTAATGAATTTGAAGCCAGTCTATTAGCGCCGTGCAAGCCGGTTCTGGTGCATTCGCCACAGGCAAACAGATTTTCGAGAGAAGTTTTTCCGTTTAGATCCACTACAATTCCTCCGCAAACATAATGTTGAGCCGGAACTACAGGAATCCAATCTTTAGAAATATCAATGCCACTGCTAAGACATCTTTGATAAATCATCGGAAAGTGTTTGATGAAATTTTCTGTGTTTAGATGAGTACAATCCAGATAAACACAATCATCGCCCGATTTTCTGAGTTCAGAATCGATGCTTTGAGAAACAATATCTCTTGAAGCTAAATCTCCGCGCTCGTCATATTTAGACATAAAACGTTCTCCGTTTTTTGTACACAAATGGGCTCCAAAACCTCTTACTGCTTCCGAAATTAGAAATTGAGATCCTGATTTTCCTTCATACAAAGCTGTTGGATGAAACTGAATAAACTCCATGTCCTTTACTTCGGCATTGGCACGAAAAGCCATTGCCACTCCGTCTCCGGTTGCAATTTTCGGATTTGTAGTATGACCATAAATATGACCAATTCCTCCTGTTGCCAAAAGGGTAAAATCAGATTCAAAAGTGATTAATTCGTTTGTGTGTTGATTTAAGACATAAGCACCCCGACAAACATTGTCTTTTGAAATTAAATCAAGTGCAAAATGATGATCCAGTACAAAAATATTTGGTTTTTGATGTACCTGAGCCAGTGTGGCACGTTCAATTTCATAACCGGTTTGGTCTTTGTGGTGAACCACTCTGCTTTGAGAATGTCCGCCTTCCATGCCTAAATCAAGAGTTCCTTTTGAGTTTTTGTCAAATTTAGCTCCCCATTCAATAAGTTCTTTAAGGCGTTTAGGCCCTTCTTTAATTACCATTTCTACCACGGTTCTGTCACACAAGCCGTCACCACAAATAATGGTGTCGTCAATATGTTTTTGGTAAGAGTCATCGTCTTTGTTTACAACAACTGCCAGGCCTCCCTGAGCATATTTTGTATTAGACTCGTCTTCGTTTGATTTTGTAACCACATAGACTGTCTTGTCCGGAAATTTGTCGGCAATTTTTATAGCAAAGGTCAATCCAGCCACTCCAGAACCAATGACAAGGTAATTAGTATGCACCATTATTTAGATAATTCTAACATTCTTTCTATTGGTTTCAAAGCCTTTTCAATAATGTTTTCGGCAACATTGATTTCAGGAGTTTCGTTCAACAGACAGTCATAAAGTTTTTGTAGCGTATTCATTTTCATATAGCCACATTCGCTGCAAGCACAGGTGTTGTCTTCGTTTGATGGAGCCGGAATCAAAATTTTCTCAGGAACTTCCTGGTGCATTTTGTGTAAAATTCCTGCTTCGGTGGCTACTATAAATTTGTGATTTGAATCTTTTTTTACATAATCAATCATTCCTGCGGTAGAACCAACATAGGCAGCCGTTTCTAAAATCGGAGTTTCAGATTCCGGGTGTGCTATGATTTTAGCATCAGGATGTTGTTTGTAAAGATTGATTAATTTGTCAAGAGAGAAAGCTTCGTGAACTACACAAGAACCATCCCATAACAACATATCTCTTCCGGTTTTATTGATAATATATCTTCCTAAATTTTTGTCCGGAGCAAAAATAATAGGTGTGTCCAAAGGAATTGATTCAACGATTTTTACCGCATTTGAAGAAGTACACACAATGTCGCTCAAAGCTTTGATTTCGGCAGAACAATTTACATAAGTAATTACTACGTGATCCGGATGTTGGTCAATGAATTTTTTGAATAAATCCGGAGGACAGGATTCAGCTAGTGAACAACCTGCTTTCAAATCAGGTAAAATAACTTTTTTAGATGGATTTAAAATCTTTGCCGTTTCGGCCATAAAATGAACTCCGGCAAAAAGAATGATATCGGCATCTACATTCATTGCTTCTTGCGATAATCCTAAACTATCTCCTACATAATCCGCCACATCCTGAATATCGGATTCTTGATAATAATGAGCTAAAATAACTGCATTTTTCTCTTTTTTCAGCTCCAATATTCTTTCCTTAAGATTTTTCATTTATAATATAAATTTAAATTTTAATAGTCACTTTTTATTAAAGTCTTTATTTACAAGTGTTTTGATGGTTTTCTGATGAATGAAAACAGTGCTCAAAATAAGCCCACGAAGATACCAATTCCGAATAGTAAAACAAAACATTATCTGTATGAAGTGAATTTTGTATTTCGGAGAAGGGAAATCAGCTTGTAAAAACAGATTTAATTGATCTCTTTTCTTCCGGTTAAATACATTCTTAAAATGCGAAGTAAAAATTAAATAATTTGTTGTAATACATTGATTTTTAAATACTTTGTTCTTGTTTGGGTTAAATGTATTGGTTGCATTCTTTACAAAACTAATGCCAATGTTATTGTTGTATTGATTTGTAATTGCTTTTGAAAATAAAATTGCGCAAAAATCTTCTAATTATAAGCGACTTAGAATGATATTTATCAGGTTTTAAGTCGGCAACTTTATCAATATTTGCAAATTATTTATTTCTAATACTTTTAATATGACTACCAATAAGCCTTTACATTCTTTTCATATTCCGGTTATGGGGTTGGCTTTTACCATAGATAGTCCAATTCGGGTGGCTCAATATGGTATTTCTTCGGTTGTTGCAATTATAGACGATGACTTGCTTGAAAAGATGAATGCTTTTTATAGTAAAAAGTTTAATATGCCTTATCAGGAAATCACTCAAAAAATTCATGATTATCGTGCCCAACGTGTTACGTCTTATTTGAATTTGGTTGATACAATTGTGAAGCAAAAGTTTGAAAGTTTCAAAATAGAATTGGCAGAAAGCAGAACGGCTTTAGAAAATTTTGTTGCCATGCTTCCTAATAAATCTGAAATTAAGCGAGGTCTTCAAAATTTAATGGAAGATGGTGTTGCTTTAAAGGAAAATATTAAAACTTTTCTTGAAAACAATCTTACTCCCGGTGAAATTGATGTAAACATCATGACCAAAGTAGATAAAGACAATTTTATTAAAAACGAGCAATTGCCTGTAGAATTCAATGATGCTCACGCTTCTTTGCGCGGTTTTGCAAACAGTAAATTAACTTCTTCCGTGGTACTTTCTGCGGGAATGAATCCAAGGCTTTACAGTTATTTCGAAAATTTCAAAGATTTTTATCCGGACGAAAACGGAAATCTTAAAAAGAAAATTATCCTGAAAGTAAGTGATTTTCGATCAGCTATGATTCAGGGGAATTTTATGGCGAAAAAAGGGCTTTGGATTTCTGAATATCGTATTGAATCGGGGTTGAACTGTGGCGGTCACGCTTTTGCAACTGACGGATTTTTGTTGGGACCTATTATGGAAGAATTCAAACAAAAGAAAGAAGATCTTATTAAATCGGCTCATGATTTAATGGTGAAAGCCTTGGAGCAAAAAGGATATTCAGTGCCTGAAACTCCGCTTAATTTAAAAATAACTGTTCAGGGTGGGGTAGGAACTGCCGAAGAACATGAGTTTTTACTTGAAAATTACGAAGTTGATTCTGTTGGTTGGGGTTCTCCGTTTTTGTTGGTTCCTGAGGCAACTTCACTGGATATTGAAACCAGAGCATTGTTGGCCAAAGCCAAAGAAGAAGATTTGTATCTGAGCAATATTTCGCCTTTGGGAGTTCCTTTCAATACAGTGAGAGGTACTTCAAACGAATTTTTCAAAAACAAACGAATTTCCGAAAATAAGGCAGGAAGTTCTTGTCCGAAGAAATTTTTGGCATTGAGCAAAGAATTTGGACCAAAAGGAATTTGTACCGCTGCTAAATCGTATCAGGAAGTGAAACTGGAAGAGTTGGATGCTAAAAAAGATATTTTTACAGAAGCAGAATTTGAAATAGAAAAATTCAAAATTACCGAGAAATCTTGTCTTTGCGTAGGTTTGGCAAACGCATCTTACTTAGAAAACGGAATTACGATTAAAGGTCAGTCACAAGGAGTGGTTGTTTGTCCGGGACCTAATATTGCTTATTTTGATAAAGAAGTTTCTTTATTGGATATGGTTCGACATATTTATGGAAATACTAATGTGATGACCGATGAGAATCGTCCGAATTTTTTAGTGAAAGAATTGAAAATGTATATTGATTATTTGAAAAAAGACATCAATAATTTTACTTCAAATCTTACAACTGGCCAGATTAAAAAATGGAATTTATTCAAAAATAATTTGCTCGACGGAGTTGAATATTATAATTCATTGTTTGCGTCAACGGCTTTTTTCAAAAACAAAAATGAAATAATAAATGAAGCACTGGAGTTTTGTAAAAATCAAATTAATGAAATTACGATTCCGGAATTGGAATTGATTTAAAACAAAAGCGGTTTGAATTTCAAGCCGCTTTCTGTTTCTAAAAAGTTTCAGCTGCGGATTACACAGATTAATCAGTGTTAATCTTGATCCCGAAATTTCGGGATGTGGCAAAAAAAATAAATTTCCAACCGTGCAGACTTTCAGTCTGCCAATCAAATTTATAGACTTCAAGTCTAGGAGTGGTTTATTCTTTTTCAATATAATTCAAATCTTTGCTAAAAGTTTCTTTTAATTTCCAAAGAGCAACCATAGAGATTGAAATTAGAATAATTCCTACCAACATGGCCGATTTAAGAATATTACCGTCAAAAATAGTATCTCTTAGAAAACCGAAAATCAAAATAATTAAAGGAAGGGCTCCTCTTATAAAGTTGGGCGTAGTGGTAGTGGTGGTTGCTCTAATGTTGGTTCCAAACTGTTCGGCAACCGTTGTAATGGCAATGACCATATAGCCGGCAGAGACTCCAATTAAAAAACAAATGGAGTAGAAAAGGGCTGAGGAAATATTAAATGCATTTAGATAGATAAGAATCATAATCAAGTTGAATAGTAGGAATGCGAATATTATTTGCTTGCGGTTTTTTAGCCATTGGCTCAAAAGGCCACTTATAATATCTCCTAAAATTGCACCGGCGTAGCACCAGGCAATAGCTTTTCCGGCTAAAATTGGGGTTGCAATTTTGAGTGCTTTTGCAAATTCGGGAGAAAAAGTCATTAGCAATCCTATCGAAAACCAAATTGGAATCCCGATGAAGATTCCTTGCATAAATTTTGAGAAAAGTTTTTTGTTGGTAAACAAAGAAAGGAAATTTCCTTTGGGAACAGTTGTTTTTGCTGTTTTTTGGTACATAACAGATTCCCGGGTGCTAATTCTTAAAAACAACAATAATAACCCTAATATTCCTCCTGTATAATAACATAAGCGCCAATCTTGTAAAATTTGGTGAGAGATAAAAGCAAATAAAGCTCCCGATATACCTACTGATGCAACGATTATTGTACCATATCCTCTTTTTTCTTTTGGTAATGATTCGGTAACCATAGTGATGCCAATTCCAAGTTCTCCGGCTAATCCTATTCCGGCTACGAGACGCCAAAAGGCATAAGCTTCAATAGAAGTAATCATTCCGTTGGCTATATTGGCAATAGAATAGGTAAGGATCGAAGCAAATAAAACAGAAAGTCGTCCTTTTTTGTCGCCAAGAATTCCCCAGAAAATTCCGCCAAGAAGCATTCCAATCATTTGAATACTGATTAGTATTTCTCCTTGTTTTTGAATTGCTTCTTCTGTAAAACCCAAATCTGCCAGACTTTCCTGACGAACAATACTAAAAAGCAACAAATCGTAAACATCGACAAAATAACCCAATGCCGCTACTATTACAATTGTTGTAAGAATAGTGTTTGGCTTTTTGGAAGGAATGGTATTCATAGCCTAGTGTTTTTATGGTGTTACACAGAGGTTTTGTAATAATGTAATTTAAGAATTATTAATGGTTTTGTTAAGTTGTAGATGAGTGTTTTTTGTTTCTTTGTGTTTTCAAAATGAGAAAATATACCATTTATAATATGGGAAACATTATAAAAAGAGATTTGAATTCGTCTAAAAAAATATTGATTTTAGGTTGTGGTTGGTTGGGATATAGGTTAGCAAATCATTTGAAAGAGAAAGACTATTCTGTTTTTACAACTACTACAAAAGCAGATAAAATGGAATTACTCCAAAAAGAAGGATTAAATCCTTTTCTCTGTGATATTAATGATAATTTAGAAGCGTTAAAATCATTTTTTCTGGATATGGATGTTGTTGTAATTACCATTCCAACTCCAAAAAATGATAAACGGGAGGATTTAATTAATAGGTTTTCTAATTTAGTAAAAGCATTAAAAGGTTTCGAAAACAAGCTGTTTATGATGAGCTCTGTTGGGGTTTATCAAAATTTATCCGGTCGAATTCAGGAAGATATAATTGGAGAGGAGTTTCTAAATGAAAATATTCTCTCTGTTGAAACACTTTTAAAAACTCATTTCCCTCAAATAAATATATTAAGGTTAGGTGGTTTGATGGGAGATAATAGGGTTTTCAAGAAATTTTATACATTCAAAAATCCACTTGAAACAGTGAATCATGTTCATTATAAAGATATTTGTTTGGTAGTTGAGCGATTGATAAATTCGGAAATACAGGGTGAAATTTTTAATGTGGTTGCTTCGAAACACCCAACGAGGCAAGAGGTTTATGAATTTCAGACACTTGGTAAGCAGACAAATTATCTGTTCGATGAGGGAAACTCGAAAGTAGTGCTGTCAACTAAATTGAGTTCTATGCTTAACTATAGTTTTGAATTTGATGACCCAAATACAATGTGTTAAAATAAAAGAGGCTGTGCATTGACAGCCTCTCGGTAAACTACTGAAAAACATTTCTTTCAGAATGAATGTTCTTACTTTTTATATTCATAAAAACTAATTTGCTTTTTTGTAACTCCACACAGCCAAAGCATTAACTAAAATGGCAAAACCGGCTATGACAATTAAGTTGTTTGAGACCTCTTTCAATCCTGCTCCTTTGAGCAAAACCATTCTGATAAATTCAACAAAATAACGAATAGGATTTAGAAGCGTAAGGTTTTGAGCCCACTTTGGCATACTTTCTATAGGTGTAAATAATCCGCTCATCAAAATAAAAATTACCATAAAAAACCAAGCTATGAACATTGCCTGTTGCTGGGTATCGGTATGATTGGATATAAACAATCCGAAGCCTAAAACCAACAGCAGGTAAACTGCGGTAAATAAATAGACCAGAGCAATATTACCGAGCATAGGCACATTGAAAACTACTTTGGCAATAAACAATCCTACCGTAAGAATGACAAGTCCTAAAACCCAAAAAGGAAACAATTTGCCAATTATAAACTGATGTTTTTTTATGGGAGTAACATTGATCTGTTCAAGCGTACCCAATTCCTTTTCCTTGACAATGTTCATGGACGAAAGAAATAATGTAAGCATGGTGACCAGTAAAACCAGGATTCCCGGGACCATAAAGGTTTTGTAATTCAGCGTGTTGTTGTACCAAAAAGAGGGGATAACTTCTATTTTATTTGGAACTGTTTTCCCTTCCTCCATTTGGTAAGAATCCAACGTGATATTCTGATTGAAAGACGCTATGATTTGGTTAATATATACATTTTCCACTCCCGCAGTTGCCGCATCAATTGCGTTTATCATCACCGAAACATTGGTTTTGTACTCTTTTTGCAATTGCCTGCTGAATTGATTCGGAATCTGCACGACAACATCCGTTTCACCCTTTTTTAAAGATTCGATTGCCTGGTTTTCTGATTGAAAAAGGTTGTCACTCTTAAAATAGTTATTGGAAGTAAAGGACTGAATCAACGATCTGGAATCAGCCGAGTGGTCATCATCTACAAATGAAATTCGGATGTTTTTCACATCAAAAGTCGCTGCGTTTGATAAAATCAGCAATTGCATGATTGGTAAAATAAAAATCAACCGCAACATTCCTTTATCCCTGAAGATCTGTTTGAATTCTTTTTCTATTATGAATAGTATGGTTCTCATTGTTTGTGTTTTAATCCGATTATTCCAGTCTGGTTTTGTAGTTTTTAATGCTTAATCCGATATATAAAGCAGTCATTCCCATTAAAATCAGCGTTTCTTTTAGCACATAACTCAGTCCAACACCCTTTAGCATAATGGATTTAACAATAATGATAAACCATTTGGCCGGTATGATGTTGCTGATAACCTGCATAGGTAAGGGCATACTGTTGATTGGGAATATGAATCCGGACAGAATAATAACCGGTAGCATCAGTCCCATTAGAGAAATCATCATTGCGGTTTGTTGCGAATTGGAAATAGTCGAAATCAATATTCCCAAGGAGAGTGCCGTGATGATAAATAAAATGGATTCAAAAGCAAGCAGGAGTAAACTGCCCTGTATAGGCATATTGAACACAAAATAGCCCAGAGACAAAATAACAACCGCGTTTATAATGGAAAGAAACACATAAGGAAACACTTTGCCAATGATAACCTGAAAAGGTTTTAAAGGCGAAACCAAGAGCACTTCCATTGTTCCCAATTCTTTTTCGCGGGTTATTGAAATCGAGGTCATCATTGCCGAAACAAGCATTAAAATCACCGTCATTACTCCGGGTACAAAATTGAATACGCTTTTCAGTTCCGGATTGTACATCATTCTGGACTGAATCTGAACCTTTACGGGATTTGCCTGTGTTTGATTTTTTTGCAACTGATAATTCTGAATGATCGCATTGGTATAATTGGCAATGGTACTGGCAATGTTGGGCTCGGTTGCATCGGTGATTACCTGAATTTTTGCGGTGCGTTGTGTTTCCAGTTTCTTAGAAAAATTGGCTTCAAACAACACTACGGCTTTTATTTTTCCTTTCTTAAATTCCGATTCCAAATCGGCTTCCCGGTCTATTTGGTTTTCGATATTAAAATAAGGAGATGCCTTTATTTTCTGAATGATTTTTTCAGATTCCACATCTTTGGCATAATCCAAAATGGCAATATTCACATTGTTTATTTCGTTGGTAATTGCAAATCCAAAAAGTAAAATCTGTGCAATGGGCATTCCGAACAGGATAAACAATGAACGTTTATCTCTGAAAATATGGTAGAATTCTTTTTTTACAAAACCCCTAAATCGTTTCATAGTTTACTCAATATTACGTGCCAGTTTCAAAAACACTTCATTCATAGTATCAACCCGGTATTCTTTTTTTAAATTATTGGGCGTATCGAGTGCTTCAATAGTACCGTCAACCATTATGGAAACGCGATCACAATATTCGGCCTCGTCCATATAATGCGTTGTAACAAAAACGGTAGTCCCTTTATGGGATTCGGCATAAATGAGTTCCCAGAATTGTCTTCGGGTAATCGGATCCACGCCTCCGGTAGGTTCGTCCAGAAATATAATTTTAGGTTCGTGTAATAATGAAACCGAGAACGCCAACTTCTGTTTCCACCCCAAGGGCAACGCACCCACTTTGGATTTGGCTATATCGCCCAATTCTAAATCGTTGATTAACTCCTGGGTTTTGGTTTTAATCTGTTTTCGGGTTAAACCGTAAATTCCGCCAAAAAAGGTGATGTTTTCCTGTACGGTCAAATCATCATACATAGAAAACTTCTGACTCATATAGCCGATACTTTTTTTAATATCGTCTTTTTGTGTGTAAACGTCAAAACCGGCAACATTTGCTTGACCCGCTGTTGGTTTAGAAATTCCGATGAGCATTTTCATAGCCGTAGTTTTACCGGCACCATTTGCCCCCAGAAAGCCAAAAATTTCTCCTTTTTTCACGTCGAAGGAAATTCCTTTCACAGCGGTAAAATTGCCAAACTGCTTGGTTAAGTTTTTAACTTCAATTATGTTTTCTCTATCTGTAATCCGATTCATTTTTACTGATTTATAAATCCATAAAAACATCTTCAATGGTAGTCGATGCCTTTTGAATGAGAATATTTGAATGATTTTTTTCTTTTAAGAAAGAAAGCAATTCATTGGTGTCGAAATCCGTGTTTTTATTGATATAATGAACAAATTCACCAAAAGCAAACACACTGTATGTATCGTTGAATTCTTTCAAATCCTGAATGAGCTGGTGCATGTTTTCAGTCTTCACATCATAAATCACTTTATCATATTTCTCAATAATATTGGCCGGAGTATCAATTTTCAAAATATTCCCTTTTTGCATAAGGGCAATTTTATCGCATAAAACAGCTTCATCCATATAAGGTGTAGAAACCAAAATGGTAATGCCTTTTTGCTTTAACCTTTTAAGCATTTCCCAAAATTCTTTTCTGGAAACCGGATCAACACCCGTGGTGGGTTCGTCCAGAAAAAGCACTTTTGGTTTGTGTATCAAAGCACAACACAATGCCAGTTTTTGTTTCATTCCGCCTGATAAAGCTCCGGCTCGTCTGTTTTTAAAGGGTTCAATCTGAATGTAAATGTCTTTTATTAAATCGTAGTTTTCTTCGATAGTTGTGCCGAAAATGGTGGCAAAAAACTCCAGATTTTCTGCTACGGTCAAATCCTGATACAGTGAAAATTTCCCTGGCATATATCCTACGGCATTGCGAATTTCATTTACGTCAGATAAAATATCAAAACCCGCAACCTGTGCACAACCCTCGTTTGGTTTTAAAAGAGTGGTCAGGATTCTGAAGATTGTGGTTTTTCCGGCACCGTCCGGACCAATTAGACCAAAGAGTTCGCCAGGTTTTACTTCAAATGAAATAGATGTCACAGCCTGAACAGCATGGTATGATTTTGAAATATTTTGAACTGAAATACCCATTATTTAATCAGTAAAAAATTGCTTTCCTGCTCGGCATTGATCCAATGTTTTACATTTGGCTCAATTTTCATATAATCGCCGGACTGCAACTCAATTTTTAATCCGTTTTCATCGCCGTAACTTGCCTTACCGCTTACACAAACCAGCAGAGCCGGTACTTTTGTAATGTGCTCGGGCAGTTGTTCGTTTTTGGCTATTTGCAAGGACACGACTTTGCCGTCAGTAGGCTGAAACAATAAGTTTGTTTGTACTGCTTTTTTTTCTGTATGAAGATTTTTTAAATTCATAGTATTGGTTGATTTTACATTTGATTGTGCCGTTATACATCCGAAAACGAGAAGAACAGTGGCAAGTGTCAGTAGTTTTTTCATCTTTAATTTATTTCTTAATCCACATTTCAGCCGGCATTCCTATTTTGAGGCTTCCATCATTTTTTACGGTTAGTTTTACCGCGTAAACCAAATTCACACGCTCTTCTTTGGTTTGAATTACTTTTGGGGTGAATTCAGCCTGAGCACTTATCCACGAAATTGTTCCTTTATAATCCTTAGTGCTTTTTTCGGAATCAATTTTTACGGTTACTTCCTGACCTATTTTTATCTGCGACAATTGGGGCTCCCCTATGTAAACCCTAAGCGTCATTTGATCGAGATTGGCAATTTTGTACAGTGGTTTGCCAAAAGCGGTTATCTCGCCCGGTTCGGAATATTTTGTCAAAACAATACCCGTAATCGGATTTGTGATTTTGCTTTTTTGAATTTGATCGTTGATTTTTTCTATCTGAACAGCAAGGCCTTCAATTTCATTCAGGATAGGAGCGTTTTGAGTAAGTACACTTTTTATCTGTTCTTCAATTACTTTGACTTTTCCGTCAATTTCATCAACCTGACGTTTTGTGGCTGAGTTTTCTTCAAACATATTGTGAATTCGTTTCTGTTCAATTTTGGAAGTATTGAGTTGTTCCAAGAGTACTTGCTTTTGCGAAAGCACATTTTTTGATTTTGAAGCTATTGTTTTTTGATTGGCCAGAAGTTGCATTTTTGTATAATGCAATTGCAATGTATCGACCAAACCAACCAATTTATTTTTTTCAATTTTGTCACCTTCTTCAAGGTTTAGGAATTCAATTTTACCGTTGCTTTCAGAAGATACAGTCACTTCGGTTGTTTCAAAATTCCCGTAGGCATCGGCTTTGTTGTTATCGCGATTGCAGGCAATAAAGGATAATGTTGTTAAAAATACCAGTATTACGTTTTTCATTTGATTCATTGTTTGATTATTTTCCTTGAATTATTTGGTAATTTGCCTTAGTTAAGTTCAACTGAACTTCGTGGGTTTTTTGATTGTTTTTTGATTCAAAAAGTTGTGTGACCTCATTCAAATATTCCGAAGTTGTTATCACACCATTTCTCATTTGTGAATCGGCCGATTTTACAATTTTTTCTCTTAATAGAATTATGTCCTTGTCTGAGGAGATTAGCTCCTCTATTTTTTGAATTTCCTTTTCAGTTTCCTGCAATTGCATTCTAACATTTAACTCAAAAGTTTCTTTTTCGTTAGCAATCAATTGTTTTGAAAAATCAAGTGCAACCAAATCTTTTTTGGTTTTATTCCAATCAAGAATATTCCAGTTTAATTTTAATCCGGTTATGTAAAATGTTGTGAATTCGTTTTTAAGCATATCTAATCCCGGATTCCCGTAACCCATTTGCGCAAAAGCGTTGATTTTTGGAAAATTTGATTTAGATACCACGTTTTTAGACGTTTCTAATTGTTGATTTTGTAAATCGTAAAAAGCTAATTCCGGTCTTGTTATTTCTTTTTGGGCAACTGCTATAGTAGGATCCGAGAGCACTGTGTTTTCATCGAAAGGAGTAAGCGTCAATTCGGATAAATTTTCAATAAGTTTCTTTTTTTCAAAAGAACTGTCCACCAATTGCTGGTTGATTTTTATGATCTCAGCTTCAATAACATCTTCTGAAGAAGGCAGTACAGCTCCAAATTTTACTCCTGTTTTGATCTCCTTTATTTTTTCATTCAACAAATTTTTCTTGGCCAATAAAAGGGAGATTTTATTTTGAATTATCAAAACCGTAAAATAATACTGATTAATTTGGCTTTTCAGTTTGTACAACGTAATCTGTGATTGCTGTTGCAGGGTTTTGGTTTGTGCTTCTTTTAGTTTAGCGTTTGCATTAATCGAACCGCCGTTGTAAATAATTTGGTTTATGTCTAAAGTAGATCTGTATTGGTCTTTATTTAAGGGTTCGGCAGAAAATGCGGGAACAAAAGCTGGTGCTTTCGTTACATCAGATTGGTAAGTCGCCTGAGCGTTTAGAGCTATTTTGGGCAATTTATCTTTGTTTATCGAAGCTACTTCGTAAGACAATCTTTCCTTCAATATCTGCTCTTGCTTTGCAATCGGGTAGTTTTTATCGGCCAATTGATAACATTCTTCTAATGTGATTTTGTTTTGAGCAATTGCACCATAACCGAGAAAAAGGAATAGTATGATAATTTTTTTCATTTTAGATTTTAATTGAATTTATAATGAATTCAGCTACTTCATTTTTTCTGTTTTCCAATAATGAATCATAATCTTCGGAATTAATGTTGACCAAAGCAGACAGTAAAGGCTTTCCGATAAATGGAAAAAGATTTAACGACATAATATTTATGAAGAGACTTTCTGGCTGGATAGGTTTAATAATCCCGTTCTGAATGGCGAAGGTAACTTCGGATTTGAATTTCTCTAGGGATGGAAAATTCTCATCTGCTTTCAATTTGTTTATGAATTCCGGATTTCGGTTGATTTCCTGAATGACAAAATTGGGTACGTACGGATGCTCAACTACAAACGAAATATAACTATGTGTGAAATTTTGAATTTTACTAAATAAATCAGAATCATCATTAAGTATCTTATTTATTTGCGGAGCCAAGAGTGAGAAGGCATTTTTAAAAACCGCCTCAAAAAGCAGTTGCTTATTCCTAAAGTAATAATGCAGCAGCGCTTTGTTAATTTTAGCTTTATCTGCAATTTCCTGCATCCTGGCGCCATCCATCCCTTTTTGCTGAAATATTTCTTTCGCTGCCTGTAATATTTCTAATTCTGTGTTTTCTGTTTTCATCTCCAATTAAACGATTTAATTTTTTGGTTTAACCAAATGGTTAGCAAATGTAGAAAAAATATAATAGCAATAATTTATTTTGAAAAAAATATTAGGTTAGGAGGTGAAAGGAATTGATGTTTTGCTAATATATAATTGTAATTTACCGGTTTTATTGAATTATGGGTATAATGAAATCCTGACGTTTACAGGTTTTTTTGTTTTTGGATATTTATAAGATTAAGCTTGAAAATTTTTTCAAAGGTTTGTATGAAAAAAAAATAATCAAATTTTAAAGAGTTGGTAGTGGAATGCAACTTATGAGAGAATCCGGAATTTGCAGTAGATGTCCCTGATGTTCTAAAAAGGGAAGTGAAAAGCTTGAAAATTATAAATAGGGAAGTAGTGTAAAACCTTGAATTTATTGCATAAAAAAAGCCTTTCATTTCTGAAAGGCTTCCTTAGTAGCGGGAACTGGACTCGAACCAGTGACCTTCGGGTTATGAGCCCGACGAGCTACCTACTGCTCTATCCCGCGATGTGCGTTTGTAATTTCAATAAATTTCTTAGTAGCGGGAACTGGACTCGAACCAGTGACCTTCGGGTTATGAGCCCGACGAGCTACCTACTGCTCTATCCCGCGTTGTTTCGAGTGCAAATATACAACGAATATTGATATGTAGAACAAAAAAATTAAAAAAATGTTTTATTTTATCTATTCGCTTGATATGACTACCTTTGCATAAAATTAAAAAGCAGTAAATGTCACATAAAGCAGGTTTTGTAAACATCATCGGAAATCCAAATGTTGGTAAATCAACATTAATGAATGCTTTTGTTGGTGAAAGATTATCAATTATCACCTCAAAGGCGCAAACTACACGTCATAGAATTTTAGGAATTGTAAACGGAGAGGATTTCCAGTTGATCTTGTCTGATACACCGGGAATTATTAAACCGGCCTATGAAATGCAGGAATCGATGATGGGATTTGTGAAATCAGCTTTTGAAGATGCTGATATCCTGATTTATATGGTTGAGATAGGAGAGAAGGAGTTGAAAGACGAAGCTTTTTTCAATAAGATCAGACATGCTAAAATTCCGGTTTTGTTGCTGTTGAATAAAATTGATAATTCTGATCAGGCGCAATTGGAAGAACAAGTAGCGTTTTGGGCTGAAAAAGTTCCGAATGCTGAAATTTTCCCGATTTCGGCTTTGAAGAATTTCAACGTGCCGGAAGTTTTCGGCCGAATTATAGATTTGTTGCCCGAATCTCCGGCTTACTATCCAAAAGATACGCTGACAGATAAACCGGAACGTTTCTTTGTAAACGAAACAATTCGTGAGAAAATCCTTTTGAATTACAGTAAGGAAATTCCTTATGCGGTTGAGGTGGTTACAGAAGAATTTTTTGAAGATGACAATATCATCAGAATTCGTTCGGTAATTATGGTCGAGCGCGAAACACAAAAAGGAATCATTATTGGTCACAAAGGTGCTGCTTTGAAAAAAGTGGGAATGGAGTCTCGTGCCGATTTGGAGAAATTCTTTGGTAAACAGATTCACATCGAATTGTATGTGAAAGTGAACAAAAACTGGAGAAGTAACGCTAATATGCTTAAGCGTTTTGGATATAATCAATAGGTTTTTTGATGGTTCGATTATTCGAACGATTGAACAATCGAATAATCCCCTTTTATAAGTACATTTGCAAAATATTTTGAAATTAGATTATGAGTAATAACATTGTAGCCATCGTAGGAAGGCCAAACGTTGGGAAATCGACACTTTTCAACCGATTAATTCAAAGAAGAGAAGCTATTGTAGATTCTGTGTCGGGTGTTACCCGTGACAGAAATTACGGAAAAAGCGAATGGAACGGAAAAGAATTTTCTGTAATTGATACCGGTGGATATGTTCGTGGATCGGACGACGTTTTTGAAGGCGAAATCCGTAAACAGGTAGAGTTGGCTATAGATGAAGCCGATGTTATCATTTTTGTGGTTGATGTTGAGGAAGGAATTACTCCGATGGACGAAACGGTTGCGAAATTGTTAAGAAAGGTAACCAAGCCGGTTTTATTGGCTGTAAATAAAGTAGATAATGCAATGCGTGAGAAAGACGCAGTTGAATTCTATAACTTAGGTTTGGGTGAATACTTCACTTTTGCCAGTATTTCAGGAAGCGGAACGGGAGATTTATTGGATGCGTTGATCGATGCATTTCCTGAAAAACCGGAACCTGTAAAAGAAGAAACTGAATTGCCTCGTTTTGCTGTAGTAGGTCGTCCTAATGCAGGAAAATCAAGTTTTATAAACGCTTTGATTGGTGAAGATAGATTTATGGTAACCGATATTGCCGGTACTACACGTGATGCTATCGATACTAAATTCAACCGTTTTGGGTTTGATTTCAACCTGGTAGATACTGCCGGAATCCGTCGTAAAGCTAAGGTTAAAGAAGATTTGGAGTTTTACTCTGTAATGCGTTCTGTTCGTGCCATCGAGCATGCCGATGTTTGTATCTTGGTTATTGATGCCACTCGTGGATTTGAAGGACAAGACCAAGCAATCTTTTGGTTGGCCGAGAAAAACCGAAAAGGGGTTATTATCCTGGTAAACAAATGGGATTTGGTTGAAAAAGATACCATGTCAACCAGAGATTACGAAGCGAAAATCAAACAAGAGTTGATGCCTTTTACCGATGTGCCTATTCTTTTCGTTTCTGCTTTGACAAAACAACGTTTATTGAAAGCATTGGAATCTACAGTTCAGGTTTTTGAAAACAGAAAACAGCATATACCTACATCTAAATTCAACGATTATATGTTGAAAGTGATTGAAGGTTACCCGCCACCGGCATTGAAAGGGAAGTATGTGAAAATTAAATATTGCATGCAGTTGCCAACACCTACGCCACAGTTCGTATTTTTTGCCAACTTACCACAATATGTAAAAGAACCTTACAAGCGTTTCCTTGAAAACAAGATCCGTGAAAACTGGGATTTTTCAGGAGTTCCGATTGATATTTACATCAGAGAGAAATAATAAACAAAAAAGGCTGTTCATTCGAACAGCCTTTTTTGTTTATTGAATTGAAGTGATATTTTACTACAAAGGATTAGCAGTAACTTTGAATTTGATTTTTACATCAACATTGATAGCATCTATCATTTCTTTAGCAGCTTTTCCTTCAAAGAATAAAGTGAATTGGTCTCCTTTTACATATTTTGCCAAACCTTCTTTTGAAGTAGTTAAATCTAAAGTTGTGTCTGTTGAATTAATATCTGATTTAGAAACTAATAATATTTTGTCATCAGAAGTTTCAGAAGATGCAATGTAAACGTTTACCGATTTCAAAAAATCGAAAGTTTTGTCAGCATCAGTGATTGTTAATGTCAGTTGATCTAATTTTATCTCTTTTATTAAATCTGCTGTAGTTTTGTACTCTTCAAATTTTTGAGCGGCATTTGTTTCGATAGTTTCTACAATTATTATGTCTTCGTCTTCAGTAGTAGCGGCTGGTACAAGTATAGAAAAGGTTTGTTCAAGGCTAAAATTAAGCAATTCGTCAAGTGCTTCACAAGATGTAAATGCTACAGATGCCAGCGCAATAAGGGATAAAATTTTTGTTTTCATAATGAATTTTGTTATAATTAGAAGTAAATATATTAAAAAATGGTTTAGGGCAAATTTATTTTTTTTGAAAAGTAAATGTTTTTTGGTTCTTAGATGATTTACCAACTTCCGCCGGAGCCTCCGCCGGAGAATCCTCCTCCGCCAAAACCTCCACCGAAACCACCTCCGCCACCAAAACTTCCACCGGAAGAACCGCTTCCAAAACCGCCACTGTTTCTTCCCAGGCTACTTAGTACAAGTATGTCAAAAAGATCAGGACCTCCACCTTGATTTCCATTTTTTCCTCCGTTGTTTTTATTTTTTGAAACCAAAATCAAAATGATTAAGATAAATATAACTACAAAGATTATTGGAAAGTCATCTTCTTTTTCGTCTGGTTTCCTTTCGCCTTTGTATTTTCCTTTGAAAACATCAATAATAGCATCGGTGCCTTTGTCTAGTCCTTTGTAGAAATTACCGGTCTTAAATTCAGGAATGATTATGTTTCTGGTAATTTCACCACCAATTCCGGCAGTAAGACGGTCTTCAAGTCCGTAACCCGCCGAAATCCATATTTTACGTTCTTTCTTTGCCAGTAAAATCAATACACCATTGTCGTCTTTTTTGGTTCCTCCAATTCCCCATTTATGACCCCATTTTGGAGTTAAGATTCCAATATCTTCGCCTTTTAAGCTTTCAATTGTAATTACAACAATTTGTGTAGTTGTAGAATCGGAATATTTGATAAGTTTTTCTTCCAAAGCTGCTTTTTCATTTGCCTTTAGAATATTGGCATAATCATAAACGCTGGTTTGAAATTTGGGTATTTCCGGAATTGTAAATTGGGCAAAAACCGAATTTATACAAATTAGAAATGTAATAATACAGATTGCTTTTAATTTTAGGCTATTGCCTTTTGCTTCCGAATTTTCGGGATGGCTAATGGCTTTTTTCATCCTTTAGAGATTTCGTTTGATAATTCGTTCATGTCGCAATCGTCACAAGGAAAATAAGTGCTCAGTTTTTCTCCGGCTCTCAATATTCCGTCAATTAATCCTTGTTTGAAATTGCCGTTTTTAAAATGATTGCGCATAATATCTCTGGTACAATCCCAAAAATCGGGTTCAACCACTTCGTTGATTCCTTTGTCTCCGCAAATAGCAAACTTGTGATCTTGTATGGCTATATAAATCAAAACACCATTTTTTAGTTGTGTTTTATCCATTTCCAATTGATGAAAAACTTCTGTCGCACGTTCAAAAGCATCAATAGAAGTTGTACTTTCAATATGTACCCTAATTTCGCCGGAAGTTCTTTTTTCGGCCAAGGCAATTGCGTTGACAACTTCCTGTTCGTCTTCCTTGGTTAAAAAATCGTTTACTGTTGACATTATTTTAAATTTAATGATTGAAAAAAAACGAATCAACAAGACATTTTGTTTCGCTGATTCGTTTTTCTGGGAATTTCTCTGATTAGCATTGACTGGTTTTTGATTGTTTTTAGGCTAATCACTAGTCACTATTTACTAATCACTTAATTATTGCCTAAAACTTAACTTCAACCGGTTTTTCAGCTCCTGTTACTGCCTGGAAATATGCCTTTTCCTGGAAACCAAACATATTTGCAAAAAGACTGTTTGGGAAAGTTTTAATGTGAGTGTTGTAAGGCATTACAGCTTCGTTGAAACGGGTTCTGGCTGTAAGAATTTGGTTTTCTGTACTGGCCAATTCGTCTTGCAATTTCAGAAAATTAGCATTTGCTTTCAATTCAGGATATCTTTCTACAGATACTAATAATCTTGAAAGCGAACTGCTCACTCCGCTTTGTGCTTGGTTGAATTGAGCCAATTGTTCGGCAGAAATGTTTGTTGGATCAATTGTAATTGCTGTTGCTTTGGCACGAGCTTCAATAACGGCAGTCAAAGTGCTTTTTTCAAAATCGGCTGCTCCTTTTACGGTGTTTACCAGATTTCCGATAAGGTCATTTCTTCTTTGATAAGATGTTTGCACATCTCCCCAAGATTGTTCAACGGTTTGGCTCAATGTTACTGCGGTGTTGTTGATTCCTTTTACCCAATTGTAAATTCCAAAAATTACAACTACTGCAATTATCCAAGGTAAATACTTCTTAATGTTCATTTTGTTTGATTTTAAAGTTTAATAATTGTTTATCGTTAATAGTTGTAGGTTCTAGGTTGATTGTGTTGGCAGAAGCAGTGCTCAACCTACAACTTAGAACCCAAAACTCATAATTCATTCTTAATATTTAATAATTGAACTTTGATATTTTCAAGTTTGTTGATTATTTCAAATTTGTCCAAAGTCTTTTTCTGTCCTTCTTTTAGATGAATTTTGGCACCTTCAAGCGTAAAACCTCTTTCTTTTACCAAATGATAAATCAGTTGAAGATTTTTAACGTCTTCGGGAGTAAACATTCGATTACCTTTTGCATTTTTCTTAGGTTTCAGAATATCAAACTCCTTGTCCCAGAATCGGATGAGCGAAGCATTCACGTCAAATGCTTTGGCAAGTTCGCCAATGCTGTAGTATCTTTTGTTCGGATCTAATTCTATGTGCATTCGTCTTTTTTTGAGCTCGGTAAATATAAGATTTATTGATATCCAAAAATAGTTAGAACAATTGAAATTAAGAAATATTTGAATTCGGGGCTTTTTTAAGATGCTAAGTGTTTGCAAAAAGCAGGTTAGTAACCAAAGATTAATGTTAATTGATCTTGTAAGGATTTCTTGTTCAACTCGCCGCTCGCTTTCCATTTACCAATTATAAATCCGTTTTTGTCAATTAGAACTTTATGAGGTATTCCATACACAAAATAGTCTTTGTTTACCGGACTATTATTTTGGATTGTAGAGAAGTGTTTCCATTTTTCGATATTTTCTTTCAGGATTGCATTTTTCCATTTTGAAATATCCTCATCAATTGAAATGCTGATTATTTCGAAACCCTGCCCGTTGTATTTTTCGTGTAAGTTTTTTAGATAAGGTAATTCTCCTCTGCAAGGTCCGCACCAGCTAGCCCAAAAATCAATAAGTACATATTTATGACCTTTGAAATCAGATAAAGATATTTCTTGATTAAAAATATCTTTACCGCTAAATGCCGGAGCCAAACTTCCTACCATGCTTTTCTTAAAGTATTTCAATTGCTCAGCCATCAACTTTCCGCTTTCACTTTCCTGAACTTCTTTGGAAGCATTGTCGTAAATGAATTTAAAATCTTCATAGAAGTCTTTTCCGGGTTGTCTTGAAACTTGAGGTCGTACCGCTTGCAAAGCAACTAATGATGAGAGATGCTTCTTTGCAAAAGGGATGTCTGTTCTCAGTTTTTCAATATCATTTTTGTCTGAAATATTCCATAAAGTATCTACGCGAAGAAGTAGTCTTTCTTTTTTTATCGGGTCAACAATAGTTTGTATTTGTTCATTGCAATTCCTTATTAAAATTGCAATCGAATCTGTAACACGATTGAATGGAATGTGTAATCGGTTTAATTCTTTTTTGATTTCAATTTCAGTGTTTTGTGCATTACAAAAAACAGTAAATAATAATAGGAGTGTCAGAATGATTTTCTTCATTTTTAGTCGGTTTATTATGATTTTGTGATTAGGGTAGCACAAAACTAGAATTTATTCGTGTATATCGGTAGAACTTATAATGTTTTTCGGAGAAACGCAGCGCTTATTCTTAACTACATCAAAGAAGTTAATTAGCAAATTAGCAGTGATTTTAAGAAATTATGGATTTAATATGAGCACCAAAATATTATTTCGTTGCATCTGTAAAAAGTTCTATTTTTGCTCTCCCGAAGCTTCGGGATATAAAGAAGTCAATTCGGTTAATCGTTTAATTGTTCTGTCGGAGAAACAATTAAACAATTAACCATATAAACGAATAAATCAAAAGAATGAAATCACAAGATATCCGCAAATCGTTTCTCGAATTTTTTGAAAGCAAAGGACATTTAATCGTGCCTTCGGCGCCTATCGTACTTAAAGACGACCCGACCTTGATGTTTAACAACTCGGGAATGGCGCAGTTTAAGGAATATTTCCTTGGGAATGCGACACCAAAAAGCAAAAGAATTGCCGATACTCAAAAATGTCTTCGCGTTTCAGGAAAGCACAACGACCTGGAAGATGTAGGTTTTGATACTTATCATCATACTATGTTCGAAATGTTGGGGAACTGGAGTTTTGGCGATTATTTCAAAAAGGAAGCCATAGCTTGGGGATGGGAATATTTGACAGAAGTTTTAAAATTGGATAAAGACCGTCTGTATGTTTCTGTTTTTGAAGGAAACCCATCGGAAAACGTGCCTTTCGATCAGGAGGCTTGGGATATCTGGAAACAATACGTTTCTGAGGACCGCATCATCAAAGGAAACAAGAAAGACAACTTCTGGGAAATGGGCGACCAGGGACCTTGCGGACCTTGTTCTGAAATCCACGTCGATTTGCGTTCGGATGAAGAGCGTGCCAAAGTTTCGGGACGCGATTTGGTAAATGCCGATCATCCGCAGGTGGTGGAAATCTGGAACAACGTGTTCATGGAATTCAACCGTAAGGCAGATAGTTCTTTGGAAAAATTACCTTCTAAACACGTCGATACCGGAATGGGATTCGAACGCCTGTGCATGGCTTTGCAGGGAAAGACTTCTAATTACGATACCGATGTTTTCACTCCGCTAATTGAAAAAGTAGAGGAGATTACAGGATTGAAATACACTTCAAACGAAGTTCAGAATATCAGCGAAGAGCAAAACAAAATTAATATCGCGATTCGTGTGATTGTTGATCACGTTCGCGCGGTGGCTTTCGCCATTGCCGACGGCCAGTTGCCATCGAACACCGGAGCTGGTTACGTAATCCGTAGGATTTTGCGTCGTGCCATCCGTTACGGATTTACATTTTTGGGAACCAAAGAACCTTTCATCTACAAATTGGTTGAGGTATTGGCAGGCCAAATGGGCGAATTCTTCCCGGAAATCAAATCGCAACAAGGTTTGGTTACCAATGTAATTAAAGAAGAGGAAGCTTCTTTCTTAAGAACATTGGATCAAGGTTTACAACTTTTAGATAGGGTTATTGAAGAAACAGCTTTAACCGTAACTAATGGAGTTCCCCCTTTGGGGGCTAGGGGGCTTGTCTCAGGTGAAAAAGCGTTCGAATTGTACGATACTTTCGGATTCCCAATCGACTTGACCGCCTTAATTTTACGTGAAAGAGGGTATGATTTGGATGAAGCCGGTTTCGAGAAAGCAATGAAGGAGCAAAAAGATCGTTCCCGTTCGGCTTCCCAAGTTACGACAGAAGACTGGATAGTATTGGTTGACGGAAATGTGGAGACTTTCGTAGGATATGACCAGACGGAAAACGAAGTAAGAATTACCCGCTACAGAAAAATCGATTCTAAGAAAGACGGGAAAATATATCAGATTGTATTAGATAACACGCCTTTCTATCCGGAAGGAGGAGGTCAGGTTGGGGATAAAGGAACGTTGGTTTCGGCTCCCGACGTTTCGGGAGAAACCATTGAAATCATTGACACCAAAAAAGAAAACAATCTGATTCTGCATTTTGCAAAGCGCTTGCCTGAAAATGTAAACGGTACTTTTCAAGCAAAAGTAAATACAGATTTACGTGATCATTGTGCGAGTAATCATTCGGCAACTCACTTGCTACATTTGGCTTTGCGTACTGTTTTAGGAACTCACGTGGAGCAAAAAGGATCTTTGGTGGCGCCAAACTATTTGCGTTTCGACTTCTCGCACTTCTCAAAAGTGACCGAGGAAGAATTGCAAAAAGTAGAGGATTTCGTAAATGAAAGAATTCAGGAGCATTTGCCTTTGATCGAAAGAAGAAGCATCCCGTTTGCGCAAGCGATTGAAGAAGGTGCCATGGCATTGTTCGGTGAGAAATACGGCGATAATGTTCGTGCGATCAAATTCGGCGAAAGCATGGAGCTTTGCGGGGGAATCCATGTGAAGAATACTGCCGAAATCTGGCATTTCAAAATCACGAGCGAAGGCGCCGTTGCTGCCGGAATCCGTCGTATTGAGGCTATCACGAATGATGCGGTAAAGCAATTCTTCGCTTCTCAGGAAAACACTTTGAAAGAAATCAAGGAAACATTGAAGAACCCGCAGGACATCATCAAATCGGTGGTTTCGTTGCAGGATGAAAATGCCAAGTTGAAAAAACAATTGGAACAGCTATTAAAAGAAAAAGCGATGCACCTGAAAGGGGAATTGGTTTCAGAATTGAGGGAAATTAACGGAGTGAAATTCCTTGCCAAGCAAGTCGATTTGAATCCCGAAGGAGCAAAAGATTTGGCTTACGAATTAGGACAAAACCAAAATAACCTTTTTCTGGTTTTGGCTACAGCCGAAGAAGGAAAGCCGATGCTTACCTGCTATATTTCTAAAGAATTGGTAGCCGAAAAAAGTATGAACGCCGGACAGGTGGTTCGCGAACTAGGGAAACACATACAAGGCGGGGGAGGCGGTCAGCCGTTCTTCGCTACCGCAGGCGGTAAAAACGTTGATGGAATCGCGACTGCTTTGGAAAAAGCGGTGGCGTTTGTGGAGTAAAAATAATTTGATTCAAAATCATGAGAGTAGAGCGTTTTGAAGATAGAGATTATAAAATTTTAAATAATGGTTATGCTTGGATAGGACAACCATTGGGCTTAAAATCAATGTTTATTCATTCTATACTTTTTGTATTAGCTATTGCTTTTGTTGTGTTTTTAGTACCATCAAGAAGATCTCCTCACAAAACATTTTATTCTCAGTATGGTTTAGAAAGTACTCTTGTTTTTAGTGTTTTATTGTTTTTGTTTATGATTGGATTGATGATATATCTATACTGGAATAAAAATATTGATTATCAAAATGGAACCAAGTATGTTTTTAATTCAAGAATTGAAAGTGTAGAAAAAAAGCAAAAAAATATTTATACTATTGTCAATACTAACAATAGAGAGTATTTAGGGCAATTGAAATTTAACACGAAATTAATTCCTTTGCCAATGGATTTAGACAAGGAGTATGCTTTTGAAGTAGCGCCGGAAAGTGGAATAGTGTTGGCATGTACCATTGAAAATTAAAAGTAATTTTTAAATTAAACTTTTTAAGATATTGAAGAAACCCTTTCAGAGTTTAAAACTCTGAAAGGGTTTTGCTTTTGCTTTTGTGTTCAGGTTTTGCTTTTGTATTCATTTAAATTTCTCCCGATAATAATCCACCTTGAAATCATAAACCGGTCTTGGCGAGTTGGCGTATTTGGCTTTGTTTTCCAAATACTGTTTTGTTTTTGAAAGGCCGATGTTCGAAGCCCCGGATGGGGAGAGCAGCGAAGTGAGTTTAACCTGTCGACCGAAAATAGTCTCATCGAGAATGGATTCCCTTTGTTTTCTCATGTCTCGTGTGATTTTAAGTCCTAAAATATCCTGATAAAAAAGCTTGAAAGCACCGTTTTTTCCGAAACCGCTGGTGAAAAAAATTTCGGTAATCTCGGAGTTTCTAATTTGATCTATCATTCCTCTGTTGAGCTCAATCGGAATCAAATCGCTGTCAAAGGGAGTCGGCTTTTTTCTTTCGCATATTCTGATGGTGTCACATAATGAAATCTTTTTGTTTTTCAGAAATTGTAAAACCGCTTCTAAAGTTATTGGCTTTTGCAGTTCCTGAGGAAAGGCATCGCTAAAAATATTCCAGAGACTTGACACGCTTCCGTAAAAGAATGGAATTAAAAAACTTTCGTGTTCATGAGGATGAATGGTTCCTACGATTAATTTTTTGCTGTCCTTCGAAATAGGATATTTGTCTAAATATTGATGTGAGGTTCTCAATTTTGAATTGATAGTTAAGGTTTGGATAAGATATTAAAAATTTAGAATTCATTACCACCCACCGCCAAGTGCCCTGTAAAGATTGATAGTTGCATGGTGTTGCAGTTTTTTTGCATTAATCAATTCTATTTTTGATTGTAAAGCGGTACGTTGTGCCGTGAGTACTTCCAGATAAGTTGCCCGGCCTGATTTGAACAAATCGTTTGCAATTTCGGTAGAAAGATTATAGGTGTTTACTTCCTGATTTTTCAGTTGATATAGTTGCTCCAAATTATTAATATTCGATAGTTCATTGGAAACTTCGATGTAGCTATTCAAAATGGTTTTTTGATAATTCAATAATGATTCCGTTTGGTTGGCTTTGGCAGTTTGAAAATGAGCTTTAATTGCCGAGCGATTTAACAAAGGCATGGCCAAACCTCCCAAAATATTGTAAGCAAAAGATTCAGGAGATTGAAACCAAAGAGCTGTTTGAAATGCCTGAAAACCTGCCGTTGCATTAATGGTAAAAGAAGGATAGAATGCTGCTTTGGCCGATTTTAGATCGCATTGGGAAGAAACTAGTTCCATTTCAGCTTTTCGAATATCCGGGCGGTTTTGTAATAGTTGCGACGGGATTCCGGCGTGAATAAGATCGGTAATCGATTTGTTGAATTGTGTTTTGTCTCGTTGAATTGCTTTAGGAAATTGTCCTGTCAGATAATTAAGTTTGTTTTCATTTATTGTAATTTTCTGTAGAATTTCGTATTCTAAAGATTTTGAATTTAAAACCTGACCTTCAAATTGTTTTACCGCCAGTTCGTTCAAAATCCCGGCTTCTTTCTTGATTTTAATGATTTCTAATGATTCCTGTTGCAGTTTGATGGTTTCTTTTACAATTTCAATTTCCCTATCTAATGCCAATAACTCAAAATAGGTAGTGGCTACTTCGGAAACCAGAGCAGTCTGAATTGCGTTTTTGCCCTCAATACTGTTGCTGTATCTGGCCAAAGCGGCTTTTTTCTTGTTATGCATTTTACCCCATATATCTATTTCCCAACTGGCATTGAATCCGACTAAAAAATCGGGTAAATGTTCCGGAACAATTTCTCCCGGTCTGATTTCGGTACTCGCATTTCCGGCTCCGTCCATAGTGTATTGTCCGAATTTTCTCTGAGAGACAGCTCCTCCAATACTTAAATTAGGAATTGAAGCTCCTTTGCTTAAACGAATTCCACTACTTACTGCTTCTATTTTTTGCATGGCAATCAACAGATCGTAATTGTTTGTTAGTGTTATTTCAATAAGGTTTTTTAGATTAGGATCTTTATAGAATACATCCCATTTTATTGTGGCCATATTTACGGTGTCTTTTTCTGTAGAAAAAGATTCCGGAATAGGCTTGCTGTATTTGAGAGCGGTTTCTTTGTCGGGAGTTGTTTTTTCGGTCGATTTACATCCCAAAACGAATAAAACGATGGCCGTCAATATTGTAACTATTTTAATTCTTAATGTAGTCATGTCTTAATCAATTTCTTTTGATAAAAGATTTTCTTCTTCATCATCAATCAGTTTTCGTTTTTCGGCAATAGAGGCAAAAATGTAGTATAAACCGGGAATAATGAAAACTCCGAAAATGGTTCCGAACAACATTCCGCCTGCTGCGGCCGTACCTATGGTTCTGTTTCCGATGGCTCCGGCTCCGGAAGCAAACATCAATGGCAGTAATCCTGCGATAAAAGCAAAGGAAGTCATCAAAATAGGACGCAATCTTGCGGCTCCTCCTTCTATGGCGGCTTGCAGCGGTGTATAACCATCTTTATGTTTCAGTATTGCAAATTCGACTATTAATACCGCATTTTTGCCTAATAGACCAATGAGCATTACCAAGGCAATTTGTGAGTAAATATTGTTTTCTAAACCTAAAACGCTTAATAATATAAACGCTCCAAATATTCCAATTGGTAATGATAAAATAACAGGGAAAGGTAAAAGAAAACTTTCATATTGTGCAGATAAAAGAAAATAAACAAACAAGAGGCAAATTATAAAGATATAAACAGCTTCATTTCCGGCATTGGCCTGATCTCTCGATGATCCTGCCCAATCAAATCCGTAACCTTTCGGTAGTTTTTCGGCAGCAATTGCTTTTACAGCATCAATTGCCTGACCACTACTGAAACCTTCCTGAGGTTCTCCGTTGAGCATAGCCGAAGGATACATATTGTAGCGTGTTACTTGTTCCGGTCCATATACTTTTTCTATGGTTAGAAATGATGACATGGCAACCATTTCTCCTTGTGAATTTTTGGTATAAAGTCTTAAAATATCTTCGGGTTTGGTGCGATATTCGGGAGAAGATTGGATCATCACTTTATACATTTGATTGAATCTAATGAAATTGGTTGCATAATCACTTCCTAAAAAAGTTTGAAGTGTACTGAGAATTTCTTTTATATTGACTCCTTTTTGAACCGCTTTTGTATTATCTATATTGGCCAAATATTGAGGAAAACTGGCATCAAAAGATGAAAAAGTATTTTTGATTGCTTCGTTTTTGTTGAGTTCTGTGGCAAAATTCTTCGCCACTTCTTCCAGTTTTTTCAAATCACCTTTTCCGGTTTTGTCTAAGATTCGAAGCTCAAAACCACTTGAATTTCCATAACCGGGAACGGGAGGAGGAGTGAAGAATTCAACTTTTGCATCTTTGATATGATTGGTTTTTTCTTTGAGTTGGGCAATTATTTCCTGATCGGTCATTTTTCTCTCATTCCATTTTTTCAAACTGATGAGGTTCATTCCATAAGAAGCACCGGTTCCGTCAGTAATAAAATTGTATCCTGCCAAGGTAGAAACCGAAGCTACGTTTGGGTTTTTCATAGCTGTTTTCTGAATAGCATCGACTACAGCTTCCGAACGTTCTAAAGTAGCTCCCGACGGAGTGGTAATACTTGCATAAATAGTTCCCTGATCTTCATTTGGAATAAAACCTGTTGGCAGTAATTTCCCTAATCCGATTGTCATACTACAAAAAATCAGCAGGGCACTAAAGGTTATTGTTCTGCGGTTAACAATTAGTCCTAATATTTTTTTATAAAAGTCAGATATTTTATCATATTGATTATTGAAAGTATTGATAAAACGATTAAGGATATTGTCTTTTTTAGTTTGTCCATGAGTATTTTTAAGCATCATTGCACAGAGAGCCGGAGTGAGAGTCAAAGCACTAATTCCGGATAACACAATTGAAATGGCCATAGTAATTGAGAATTCTTTGTACAAAACTCCCGTTGGTCCCGGAAGGAATGCTACCGGAATGAATACTGCTGCCATAACCAAAGTGATGGCAATTATGGCTCCGCCAATTTCGTGCATGGCACTTTCGGTAGCAGCTTTCGGATCCAGATTTTCTTCTTCCATTTTGGCATGAACAGCTTCTACAACCACAATGGCATTATCGACCACAATACCAATTGCCAATACCAATGCAAATAAGGTAATGAGGTTTATTGAAAATCCAAATAATTGCATAAAAAAGAAAGTTCCTATAAGTGATATTGGCACAGCAATAGCCGGAATGAGGGTAGAACGCAAATCGCCTAAGAATATAAAAATGACCAATGCTACCAGTAGAAATGCTTCGATAAGCGTGTGTAAAACGCTTTCAATAGAAGCGTCCAGAAAGTTAGAAACATCATAGCTATAGGTAAATGAAATTCCGGAGGGAAAAGAAGTTTTTAATTCTTCCATCTTGTTTTTGATGTTTTGTATAACTTCGCTCGCATTACTTCCCGGACGTTGTTTCATGATAATTGCGGCCGAAGGTTTTCCGTTTTCTTTAGAAAGAACATCGTAGTCAAGTGAGCCAAATTCAATTTCGGCTATTTCTTTCAGTCTCAGGATTTGTCCTTCGTAATCACTTTTTATAATTACATTTTCATATTGCTCTTTAGTAGTATATTTTCCCGAATATTTGACCACATATTGTAGCGATTGAGCAATTTTTCCTGAACTTTCTCCAACTTTTCCCGGAGCTGCTTCAATGTTTTGTTCTTTTAAACTTTGGGCTACATCTTCGGTAGAAATTTTAAAAGAAGCCATTTTTACAGGATTAAGCCATACCCGCATAGCATATTCTCGTTGCCCCATAATATCGGCATAACCAACTCCGTCAATACGTTTGAGTTCGGGAAGAATATTAATGTCGGCAAAATTATAAAGGAATTTTTCGTCTAAATTTTTGTCAGAACCCAAAACATTGAGGTACAAAAGCATACTGTTCTGAACTTTTTCAACAATTACTCCCGATTTGATTACTTCTTCGGGTAATTCATCTAATACCGAAGCGACTCTGTTTTGAACATTAACAGCAGCAATATCCGGGTTGGTACCGGCTTTAAAAATAATCTGAATAACACTGGTTCCGTCGTTTCCGGAAACCGATGACATATATGCCATTCCCGGAACTCCGTTTACGGCACGCTCCAGTGTGGTTACTACCGCTTTTACGCAGGCCTCGGCATTGGCTCCAATATATTTTGTTGTTACATTTACTTCTGGTGGTGCAATTTCAGGAAATTGAGTTATGGGCAATTGTACTAATGACAATATGCCCAGAAGAACAATCATCAGCGAAATAACAATCGAGAGTACCGGTCTATGTATGAATTTGCTAAACATGTGTTGGTTTTGTTTAAATAAAAGGATGATTATTTTAACTGTTTGAGCAATTTTTTCATCGGAATGAAATCAGGAATGATTTTATCTCCGTCTTTGACGTTCTGAATTCCTTCATAAATAATTTTATCGGTCACTTTTAGTCCCGAAGCGACTACATACAAATGCGGGATTCGTTGTTTTATGAAGATATTTCTGGATTTTATAGTGTTGTTTTTGTCTATTACATTAACATAAACGTTGTCTTGAATTTCAAAAGTGGCTTTTTGAGGGATAATCATCGCATGGTGTAAATCATTTGTGATTTGGATTTTTCCGCTCGAACCATGTTTGAGTAATAATTCGGGATTTGGAAACTTGACCCGAAAAGCAATATTTCCGGTATTTTGGTCAAATTCACCTTCTACCGTTTCTATAGTTCCGGTATATTTATGAGGTTCGTTATTGGCCAACAATAAAGTAATTTCTTCTCTTTTTTCCTTTTTTTCCTTGCTGACAAATTGAAGGTATTCTTTTTCAGAAACATTGAAATAGGCATACATAAAACGGTTATCTGAAATTGAGGTGAGCAAAGTACCTTCGTTGACTAAACTTCCGGCTTTGAAAGGAATTCTGTTGATAGTTCCGTCAAAAGGAGCTTTGATTTGTGTCATAGCCAAACGGATAACGGCATTGTCTTCATCAGCAATATTTTCTTCAATTTTAGCAAGTGCAGCTACATAATTGGCCTGAGCTTTCTCTAATTCTGTTTTTGAAATAATATTTTTACTGTATAAAAGCTTCACATTTTGGAGTTCTAATTCGGCATTTTTGGCTTCGGCCAAAGCACTTTTTACCATTGCTTTGGCTTTAAGGAGTTCTTTTTGATAAATCTGATTGTTAATACCAAAAAGTAATTGACCCTCCTTTACCGTTTTTCCTTCGTCAACGTATATTTTTTCTATGTAACCGTTGATCTTGGTTCTTATTTCTACGTTTTTGATTGATTGGATTTCAGCAGGATATTCGCTGATATAGGTTGTGTCAACCACAATAGGGCTGGTTGCGGGGTGTTTTTCTAAGATTGTATTTTCATTCTTTTTGGAATTGCAAGACGAAAATGTAGCCAAAAGAATCAGACTGAAAAGTAAATATATTTTATTCATCTTTTAGTTTTTGTTTAATCAATAAATATAGAGATGCAACAATAACGTTGGTTGATTTATAATATTATGATTGTTGTTGTAGTAAATTTAATTAAAATTAACAGGAATATCAGTTTGTTTTGTTTGTAATTTGATAGATAATAGCATTTTGAGTTTCATAATTATCTTGAATTGATATTTGAAATAAATATTAATGGTAGTAGAAATATTTATTTAACAAAAAAGCTAAATTCGTAACAAAGAAATCAATATGCAGTTCAGTACAAAAATTCCAATTCCAATATCCGATTTTCCGATAGATTATAATTCTAAAATAATTTCTTTAGGTTCGTGTTTTGCAGAAAATATTGGTGAGAAGTTTGAATATTTTCAATTTCAAAATACAGTCAATCCTTTCGGGATTATCTTTAATCCGGTTTCTCTCGAAAAGTTGATTTATAGAAGTATTCAAAAAGATTATTTTTCCGAAAAAGATATTTTTTTTCACAATGATTTGTGGCATTGTTTTGAAGTACATTCCGAATTAAGCCATTCGGATAAAATGATGTTTCTGGAAAATTTAAACCGAATTATAGAATTGACGAATCAACAAATTTCTGAATCCACTCATATCATCATTACATTAGGAACTGCCTGGATTTACAGGAATTTTGAAAGTAAAGAAGTCGTGGCCAATTGTCATAAAATTCCTCAGAAACAGTTTGTAAAAGAATTACTTTCAGTTGAAGAGATTCAGCGAAGTCTGGAAAATATAATTGATTTGGTTTCGAATAAAAATCCGGATGTAAAGTTTATTTTTACAATATCTCCTGTTCGGCACATCAAAGACGGTTTTGTCGAAAATCAAAGAAGTAAAGCGCATTTAATTACTGCAATACACGAAACCATAAACAATAAGCCACAAACCATCAATTATTTTCCCGGTTACGAAATCATGATGGATGAACTGCGTGATTATCGTTTTTATGCAGAAGATATGTTGCACCCAAGTCAGGTAGCAATAGATTATATTTGGGAAAGATTTAAAGAAACAACAATTTTGGAATCGGCTAACAAAACTATGGAAGAAGTAAATGTGGTTCAAAAAGGTCTGGCACATCGGCCTTTTAATCCCAATTCAGAAAGTCATTTGAAGTTTTTATCTCATTTGGCAGAAAAGAAAAAAAGACTTATTTCTCAGTTCCCGTTTATGAATTTTTAGATTTATGAAGTTTTAGACTTATAAAAAAATCCCAAAACTTTTTAAGGTCTTGGGATTTTTTTATTGGGTTCAAAAATAGTTTAAAACTATGCACTTTTAGTACATCAACTTTAGTTTCTAAAAATTTTAAGCCACGGATTGAAATGATTAAACGGATTAATTTGTGCAAATTTACTTCGTCAGTTCGCTTCGCTCGTGTGTGCAAATTGGTGGAATTCGTGTTTAAATTTAATCTGCATTAAATACTTCGGGATAGACTTTGCCAGCCTCCTCCGTTCATTACTTCAATACCGTTTCTTTTTAATATTGAAGTGGCTTGTGAACTTCGCATTCCTGACAAACAGCAGGTAATAACCGGTTTATTCATTTTTTTGATTTCCTCAATTTTACTTTCTATTATGTTTAAAGGAATGTTTTTTGAATTTTTGATATGCCCTGAAGTAAATTCTCCCGGACTTCTTACATCTATGATTACCGCACCTTTTTCTATGAATTCTTTAATTTTTTCTGTTTTATTCCCAAATCCCAATATGTCTAATAGTCCCATTTTTTTTCTTTTATTAAGGCAAATTATTTTTCGTAAGAATGTTATTCAACGGCTTCGTTGCTCAAAATTAAATCCATTCCATTTGAAATTAAATGTGCAATTTCCGGACGGGTTAGTTTCAGTTTTTCGAGATAAACACTTACTTTATGAAGTAAATCCTGATTGTTGAATTCAGCAGCCAGTTCTGCAATTTCCACGCAAAGCAACCAGTCTTTTGGGTGATGAGCCGTAACAGCACCAAATGCTTCTTTTAATGTAATTTCAGAATGTTTGTTTTCTCTGAGTTTTCTAACGTTTCGGTACAAACTTTCTAATTCTTCTCTTTCGGCTGATTTTTTTTGTTTGATGGTTTTTGAACTCGGAACGTGAGTAATCAGGTCAAAACTGTTTACATCGGCCGGTCCTGAAAAAGCCGAAACAATGTCTTTTCCGACAGCCATATCATAAATTCCCCATTCTGGTCTGAATAAAATGTCATTTCCGTGTGTTACTGTGCAGTTTTTGAATTTTATAAGAAGAATTTTTCCCTGTATATTTCGGGTTCCTGTAATAATTTCTCCGCTTACTTTAATGTCACCTTCAAATTCGAGTGTGATTCGTTCTCCTTCATAAATATCGTAGGCTCTCAGGTCTCTCGGACTCATATCTTCAATAGAAAGATTAATTCCTTTTAATTTCCCGATAGGAGAACCAAAACCTTCCGCATGATATTCGGTTCCGTGACCTACCAATTCTTTTTCTCTATAAGACAAAGCTGTTTTTCCGGTAGTTTGAATATAAACCGGATTTCCTTCGTTTTCAATAACATTACTGAAAACTCCCGAAATTTGTAAACCTGTAGTTAGTTCAATAGTTCCCAGTGCTTTGGAATCAATAAGTTTTTGAACACCAGATAAACCACCGGTTCTAAGAGCCATTTTATTCGCAAATTCTTCCAAAACCAAACTTAAATAAGCAAAATCAGGCGTTACGTAAAGTTGAGGTTGAGGTTTGGTGATGTCAAAACTTTGATCGGCTGCTTCAATAGAATAGTCGATTTTTTTAACATTATCAGTCATGCACCAAGTACTTTCGCCTATAGATGAAAGCAATCCTGCGCCATATATTTTAGGATTTTCGGTAGTGCCAATCAGTCCATATTCAACTGTCCACCAGTGCAGATTTCTGATTCGGGACATTTCCGATGGCTTACCCATGTTGTTTTGAAGAAAATCTACTTGTTCTTCGGCTTTTTTGATTTCATCAGCAGGAGTGTCTTCTGCTTCTTTTAAAATAGAAAGCAGACGGATGGCCTCATAAAGTTCGTAATCTTTAGACGATGAAATGGCTTTACAGCCAATTTCTCCAAAACGGCGTAAATATTCGGCATATTCCGGATTAGCGATTATTGGAGCGTGTCCTGCTCCTTCGTGAATAATGTCCGGAGCCGGAGTGTATTCAATATGTTCAAGTTGTCTGATGTCGGAAGCAATTACAAGTACGTTGTATGCCTGAAATTCCATGAAAGCATTCGGGGGAATAAAACCATCAACCGCTACAGCGGCCCAACCAATTTCTTTCAAAATTCGGTTCATTCCATATAGATTTGGAATTGAATCAATAGACAGGCCTGTTTTTTTCAAACCTTCAATGTAAGAACTGTGTGCTACTTTACTCAGGTAATCCACATTTTTTCTCATTACATAACGCCACACCGCTTGGTTAATAGGCGTGTAGTCGTTATAGTTTTGAGGTTTGATAAATTGTTTTAAATGTTTTGGTAATCGTTCAATGAGCGGGTTAGTTTCAATCGAATTTTCCATAGAATTTAGTTTTTTCAGAATCGTAAATTTATGAAAAATAGTCGTTTGTTATTTTTTGTTTTTATAATATTTTTATAATTTTTAATAAAAAACCCACAACAAAGGAGTTGTGGGCTGTAGGGGTAAAAGGTTTTCTTTTAGATTAAAGGTTTTTGTCCCGAACTTCTGAAATATTCAATTTTATAGTTGAACATTTCAGCCATTTTTCCGGCACGCCATTTGGCTTCATCGGCTATTGGTCCTTTGAAAAGACTGTCGGTAGTTTCTGTAAAAATCGACATCCATCTGTCGAAATGTTCTTTAGAAATAGGCATTTTTGCATGAGGAGGGAATGGGCTTCCGGAGTAAGTATGTACTTCCAGCAAAACAGTTTGCCAAAAACGATACATTTTTTCTAAATGTTCCGGCCATCTATCCTGAATGATGTTGTCAAAAATATGACCCAACAATTCATCTTTTTTTATATTGTCATAAAAAGTGTTTACTAACACTTTAATGTCTTCTATGTTGCTAATGTCTTTTAATACAGTCATGATTTTTTAAAATTTTTAAATCGGACACAAAGGTATGATTTTAAATTTTTAAAAATATCTTAAATTATTTTTGCTTTACCGGTGGGTATTGAACTAGTATTTTTGAGACAAATTCATAAATTAACTCGTCTTTGTTCGGGCTGTATTGTTCTAAATAACCGGTTCCCTGACCTTGCCAAATGAGTGCTTTTTTGTTAGCATCTATAAAGTCAATGTAGAGTTGACCTTCGGTTGAAGAACTTACATGTGCCGGGCCTCCCCAGCCATAGCCCCAACCCCAGCCGTAACCATAATATTGGCTTACATTTACAATTTCTCTTTCTTTCGTGAAAAAGTTGACCAATAAATCGGGATTTTCAGCTTTAGTAATTCCTTTTTTGTTCAATTCGGTTTCGATAGCTTTCATTATTCTTTTTTTGTCAAATTCGGAAATCGGAACTTTTTCAATGCCATTGGCATGAAATGCAAAAGTCTTGTATTGGCTGAAATCTACAGTCGAATCATAATCGGAAGCTACCCGAATAGAACTGCATGAGTAGAGAAAACTCAGTAAAATCAGCGGCAGAATAATTCGTATTGTTTTCATGATTTTTGATTTAATGAGCAATTAATTGTTCTTTAAAATTACCGAAAATATTGGTTGGAATACAGAGTTTTATGAATAAAAAAACACAGATGTCAGAAATACAATTGATTTCCGAAATCTGTGTTTCGATATTTAGGATTGATTTTTTTAGAAATTCAAAATAGAATCATCAACCATGTTTGGTAATGTTACTTTTAATAAAGGTTGTGCTTCCATCGCTCTTTTGATAGCGAAAACCGCGCCTTCGTTTCTTGCCCAGCTTCTTCTTGAAATTCCGTTGTTTACGTCCCAGAAAAGCATATTTTGCAAACGTCTGGAAGCATCTTCTGAACCGTCAAGCACCATTCCGAAACCTCCATTAACAACTTCTCCCCAGCCTACACCGCCACCGTTGTGGATAGAAACCCAGGTAGCTCCTCGGAAACTGTCGCCAATAACGTTTTGAATAGCCATATCGGCAGTAAAACGCGAACCGTCATAAATGTTTGATGTTTCTCTGTAAGGAGAGTCAGTTCCTGAAACGTCATGGTGGTCGCGTCCTAAAACAACGTAGCCAATTTCGCCTTTGGCAATAGCCTGATTGAAAGCTTCTGCTATTTTGATACGACCTTCGGCATCGGCATATAAAATACGTGCCTGAGATCCTACGACTAATTTATTTTCCTGAGCTCCTTTTATCCATTGGATATTGTCGGCCATTTGTTGTTGGATTTCAGCAGGAGAATTCTTCATCATTTCTTCAAGAACATCACAAGCAATCTTGTCTGTTTTTGCCAAATCTTCCGGATTCCCTGAAGCACAAACCCAACGGAAAGGTCCAAATCCGTAATCGAAGCACATAGGTCCCATGATGTCCTGAACGTAACTTGGGTATCTGAAGTCAATTCCGTTTGGCGCCATAACGTCGGCTCCTGCACGGGATGCCTCAAGTAAGAAAGCATTTCCGTAATCGAAGAAATAAGTTCCTTTTGCTGTGTGTTTGTTGATTGCATCGGCATGACGGCGCAATGTTACCTGCACTTCTTCTTTGAATTTTTCTGGATTGTTGGCCATCATTTCGTTGGCTTCTTCAAAAGAAATTCCAACCGGATAATAACCACCAGCCCATGGATTGTGAAGAGAAGTCTGATCGGAACCTAAATCGATATGAAGGTTTTCGCTGTCGAAACGTTCCCAAACATCAACCACGTTTCCAAGGTATGCGATAGAAACTACTTCTTTAGCTTCCAAAGCTTTTCTTACTCTAGGAACAAGTTCTTCTATGTTTTCGATTATTTCGTGAATCCATCCCTGTTCGTGACGGATTTTGGTGATTTTTGGATTTACTTCGGCACAAACCGTAATGCAACCTGCAATGGTTCCGGCTTTTGGCTGAGCTCCTGACATTCCGCCCAATCCAGAAGTCACGAACAAACCTCCTGTAGGTGATTTTTTTATTTTTCTGAAACCGTTCAAAACCGTGATAGTTGTTCCGTGAACGATTCCCTGCGGGCCTATGTACATATAACTTCCGGCAGTCATTTGTCCGTATTGAGAAACTCCCAAAGCATTGAATTTCTCCCAATCGTCCGGTTTAGAATAATTAGGAATCATCATTCCGTTGGTTACAACTACTCTCGGAGCATCTTTATGAGAAGGGAACAATCCCATAGGGTGACCGGAATACACAGCTAAGGTTTGCTCCTCGGTCATTTCCGATAAATATTTCATGGTCAAAAGGTACTGTGCCCAGTTTTGGAACACGGCACCGTTACCTCCGTAAGTAATTAATTCATGCGGGTGCTGCGCCACGGCATAATCCAGATTGTTCTGAATCATCAGCATGATAGCCTTTGCTTGCTCACATTTTCCAGGATATTCTTCGATTGGTCTTGCATACATTCTATAGTCAGGACGCAGGCGATACATATAAATACGGCCGTAAGTATTTAATTCTGCTAGGAATTCAACTGCCAATTCAGCGTGATCTTTAGGGTCAAAATAACGCAAAGCATTGCGAAGAGCCAGTTTTTTCTCTTCGTCAGAAAGAATTTCTTTTCTCTTTGGCGCGTGGTTTATTGTAGGATCGTAAGGCTTAGGTTGCGGTAAAACCGACGGAATTCCCTGCTGTATTTGTTCTTTGAAAAGCCCCCTAGCCCCCGAAGGGGGAACAGAGCCAGTATTTAAGTTAGAATCTGTATTCATAATTGTGTTTTTATCAGATAAATTTATTCGTAATTCTTTCTTTTTCGCCCTTTGGGGGTTAGGGGGCCTCCATAAGGGCAATGACGGCATCCGCTTTTACAGCAATAACCGCGTTTGAGGTGGTATTTTTCTGTAAAGCATTTGTAGCCTTCGGGAGTGTAATAAAAATCTTCGCCTTCAACAGGCTTTTCATTCTTTTCAATCATGGGTGCAAATTTATAAACTTTATCATGAACGTTTAAGGTTGTTTTAAATATTTAATTTGTTTTTCTAGATTGTTTAGCATGAATTTAATCTTGTAGTTAACACATAGGTCTTAATTTATTTGTATTTTTTAAAAACAAAAATTAACTATATTTGAAGCTAATAATATGTTTTCTAAGGTTTTTTAGGTCTGTTAGATTTTAAAGTAATGTTTTTTGATTTTAAATTAAGGCAGAAGCATACATTAAATTCCAATTGCTTTGTAGAAAATAGTAATTTTGCCTTTTTAGGTGATAATTAATGTAATTATGAAATTTAGAAGAATACTCAAATTATTATTCGTCCTTGTGTTTTTACAATTTAAGGCTAGTGCTCAGTATAGTAGTGGATTGACTGTTATTTCATCGGGTACGGCTGATAGTAGTCATGAGGTTTCTCCTGTGACTTTTTCGACTCCAATAACTGTAACAGGTAATCTTGTATTAGATCCAAGTACAACTCTTACAGTTTCCGGTACTGTTCTTACCGTTACCGAAGGTATTAACTTAGGGGCTGATAGTGTGCTTTATTTAAGGAATGGTGCGCAATTGATTCAAACTCATTCTGGGGCTTCTAAAAATGAAGGAACGGGTACTTTGTCTGTATATCAGGAAGGAACGGTCGATAATTATGAATTTAATTATTGGTGTTCACCTGTAGGTACTACAGCTTCTACAACGGTTAATAATCCTTTTGGGATCACTCTTTTAGGGCGTCCGGTTACTGTTACCGCAACCAGTCCTGCAATTATTTTACCAAATAATCAGTATGACGGAGTATCTAATCCTTTGTCAATTGCTCCTTATTGGATCAATACTTTTAAGGAGTCCGGGTCTTATAGTCAATGGAATCCTGTAGGCTCGGCTTCTGTAATAGAACCGGGATATGGATTTACTATGAAAGGTGTTACGGGAACTGATACTACTGTTGCAGACCCGGCCGATGGAGTGCAAAACAATCCGGGTGGAGCGCAACGCTATGATTTTAGAGGGAAACCAAATGATGGAGAAATTCCTGTTGCTGTTTCTGCAGGAGTTTTTACACTTGTAGGAAATCCCTATCCGTCGGCGGTAAGAATTTCTTCGGCAACGGCGCCCCATTCTCCTATAGAAGATGATGATAATCTTGCTTTTTTGACTGATGACGATAATCAAAATAATGACGGGAATGCCTACTATTGGGAACAGGATCAAACGGTCAATTCTCATTATTTGTTAGATTATGTAGGTGGGTATGGTATATATACAGGTTTTAGTAATTTGTATGCACCGGCTCCCTTTTATTTATATGATGCTTCCGGAAATCCTATAACTTATGTAGGTACAAATCCAAATACTTTGGGAAAAAGAAAATACGCACCTATAGGACAGGGTTTTATGATAAGAGGGAAGGATCCTGGAGGGGATGGATCTGACCATATGAGAAACCGCTACAGAGCTTATGTAAAAGAATCTACCGTAGGAAACCCAACCGACTCTGAATTTGCAAGAGGAGGTGCGTCTTCTAAGAAAGAAAATAATTTTGGGGTTCCTCATGTTCGTTTTAATGCCGTTCTTGATAATGGCCCCATAAGCCAAATAGTTTTATCGTTTTTACCAAAGGCTACCGATGGTATTGATAAAGGAATGGATGCGAAAAAAACAGGGAATTATCCTGCAAATGTCAATTTCTTCGTGGCGGGAACAGGTTGTGTGATTAATGCGGTTCCGTTTGATATCGACAGGAAATTTCCGTTGATTTTTGAAAATAAATCGCAGGCTAATTATAAAATCGGGGTAAATGAAATTGTGAATTTGGATGCTGTTAGCAATGTATATTTACATGATAAAAAAACCGATCAATACCACGATATAAAAAACGATTTTTATGAATTGATTTTGCCAAAAGGAACTAATTATTCTCAATTTGAAATTACCTTTAAGAATAATGCTCTTGGCGTAGATGAAATGACAATTCAAAGTTTTGTGGTGTATCAAAATGAATTGGCCAAAAAACTGATGATAAATAATCCTGAAAGAGAAGAAATTGCTGTGTGCGAATTGTATGATGTAGCCGGGAAATTGATTTTTAGGGAAAATAAAATTGGAAATGTAGATTCGTATGCTATTTCAACTGCCGATTTGGTTCAGGGAGTTTATATTCTTAGATTGACTTCTGAAAACAAGAAAACATTTAGCCAAAAAGTTATTGTGAGAAATTAACAGGGATTACGGATTTTGTATAATTTCTTTCAACCCTTTCAGGGTTTTTAACTCTGAAAGGGTTAGAGAACGCTATTTATAGTGCTTTTTTTATTCGATTTCCAAAAGCAGTTTGTTGTTGAAAAACAATCAAATGTTATATTTGTCACAAATATATAATCGCCTTGAGAGAAAGCCTGATTCAAAAAATAAAACTTCCCATTTCAAATCTTTCTTTGTATATCAAGAGAGAAGATTTGATTCATCCGGTTGTTTCGGGCAATAAATATCGGAAACTCAAATACAATCTGATTCAGGCAAAGAAAGAAAAAGCAACTACTTTACTTAGTTTTGGAGGAGCTTATTCTAATCATATTGCTGCTCTTGCTTTTGCCGGAAAAGAAAACGGATTCGGGACAATTGGGGTAATACGCGGAGAAGAATTGAGAAATCAAATAGATGAAAATCCTACTTTGTCTTTTGCCAAAAGTTGTGGAATGAAGTTTGAGTTTATTTCCCGCGAAGATTACCGAATGAAGAAAGAAAGTCTTTTTCTGGAGTCTTTAAAACAAAAATATGGCAATTTTTATTTGGTTCCCGAAGGAGGAACAAATGAATTTGCCATAAAAGGCTGCGAGGAGATTCTGAATGAAAAGGATGCTGAATTTGATTTTATTTGTTGCGGAATTGGAACCGGCGGAACCATTTCGGGGATTATAAACAGTGCATTGCCACATCAAAAAGTGTTGGGATTTCCGGCAGTGAAAGGTGATTTTATACGGGAGGATATTCGTAATTTTGTAGTATCTCATAATTGGGATTTGATTACGGACTATCATTTTGGAGGATTTGGTAAAGTAAATGCCGATTTGATTGCGTTTATTAATCAATTTTATAAAGAAAACCAGATTCCGTTAGATCCTGTTTATACAGGAAAAATGGCTTACGGGATAATGGATTTGATAAAGAAAAATTATTTTCCTGAAAATTCAAAAATATTGATGATCCATACAGGTGGGCTTCAGGGAATAGAAGGAATGAATAAAGTATTAACAAAAAAACAGTTACCATTAATCGATGTTAAAATTTAAACAAATATTTGTTGTTTGCCTGACGGTTGCATTTGTAGGATGTCATTCGACTAAGCCTGTGGTGAGAACTTCAAAAGATACTTCAAAAGTAAAACATAAACCGGCGACACCTGTTGTAAGCGATAATAGTCCGAAAGAAGAAATTGTCTCTTCATCAAAAACGGTGGTTGCTACTGTAACTATCAAGGATTATGTACTGCAATACAAAGATATTGCGATGAATAATATGAAAGAATACGGAATTCCGGCAAGTATTATTCTGGCTCAGGGAATTTTAGAATCGGGTGCCGGAAAAGGAAAGTTAGCTTTGACCGCTAATAATCATTTTGGTATTAAATGTCATAAAGAGTGGACCGGCGAGAGTGTTAACCACGATGATGATGCAGCTCAGGAATGTTTCAGAAAATATAAAGACCCGTCTGAATCTTATAGAGACCATGCGTTGTTTTTGACAAGCAGACCCCGATATTCTAATTTGTTTCAGTTGCCAAAAGATGATTATAAATCCTGGGCAACTATGTTGAAACAAGCCGGATATGCAACCGATCCTAAATATCCTCAAAAATTGATTTCTTATGTAGAAAAGTACGAATTGCAGCAATATGATGCAATGGTTTTGGGAACGAAATATGAACCGGTAAAAAAGGAAATCGCATCAAATCCGGTTCAGCAAACCAAGGAATCCGGTTTGTATGAAGTTCAAAAAGGAGATACTTTGTATTCAATTTCCAAAAAATTCAATCTTTCTGTCGAAGATTTGAAAGCAAAGAATAATTTTACAGACAATATACTTTCGATTGGACAGAAATTGAAAATTTAACTTGAAAATTTAAGTGATTAATAAATAGTGACTAGTAATTAGCCTGAAAATAATTTAAAGTTGATTAACACAAATTAGGGAAGTCCGAAGTCAAAAATTCTAAATTCTAAATCCAAATATGATATACCAAAGAAGTAGTCAGCTTTTTGTAGAGGCTGAAAAAGTAATTCCGGGAGGAGTAAACTCACCGGTAAGAGCCTTTAAGGCTGTAGGGGGAACTCCAATTTTTGCAAAATCGGCAAAAGGTGCTTATTTGTATGATGAAGACGGAAACCGTTTAATAGACTATATTAATTCCTGGGGGCCAATGATTTTAGGTCATGCTTATGAGCCTGTTGTAAAAGCGGTAACAGAAAAAGCACAAATGGGTACTTCTTTTGGGATGCCTACGGCTATCGAAACTGAAATTGCGGCTTTGGCTGTTTCTATGGTTCCAAATGTAGATAAAATAAGATTTGTAAACTCGGGTACCGAAGCTTGTATGAGTGCAGTGAGATTGGCTCGCGGTTATACCAAAAGAGATAAAATTATCAAGTTTTCGGGTTGTTATCACGGACATTCTGATTCTTTCCTGATTCAGGCAGGAAGTGGGGTTGCTTCTTTCGGAATTCCGGGTAGCCCGGGAGTAACTTCCGGAACGGCAAAAGATACTCTTTTGGCAAAATACAATGATATAGAGAATGTAAAAGCGTTGCTTGAGGCAAATAAAAATGAAGTCGCAGCAATTATTATTGAACCTGTTGCCGGGAATATGGGATGTATTCCGCCCCAAAAAGGTTTTTTGGAAGCACTTCGTCAGCTTTGTACAGAAAATGGAACTTTGTTGATTTTTGATGAAGTTATGACCGGATTCCGATTGGCAAAAGGAGGAGCTCAGCAATTGTTGAATATCAATGCTGATATAGTTTGTTTCGGAAAAGTGATAGGAGGGGGATTGCCTGTTGGAGCTTTTGCAGCTCGAAATGAAATCATGAATTATTTGGCACCACTTGGATCGGTTTATCAGGCAGGGACTTTATCAGGAAATCCGTTGGCAATGGCTGCCGGTTTAGCGATGTTGCAATCATTGAATACAGATGGATCGATTTTTAAACGTCTGGAAGAAAAGACTGCTTATCTTGAAGCCGGAATTGACAGGGTTTTGAAAGCGAATAATATCGTTTTTACCATTAATAGAGTGGGATCGATGATTTCTGTTCATTTTGATGAAAATCCGGTTTATGACTTTGATAGTGCTAAAAACGGAGATAATGAAACTTTTAAAAAGTTCTTTCACGGATTGGTAAAAGAAGGCGTTTATATTGCGCCATCGGCTTATGAAACCTGGTTTATAACCGATGCGCTGACTTATGAAGATTTAGATTTTACAATAAATGCAATTGCTAAAGTTGCTCAAACTTTGTAAATAAAACTCAGGTTGCTAAAAAAGTCCGGAATTCCGGACTTTTTTTATGGGTTTAAAGAGCCGGTAACGATGTCTTGTATTTCGTTTTCAGTTTTTTAAAATTTTCAGCCACAGATTACACAGATTACACAGATTCATACAGATTAATCAGTGTTAATCTTGATCCTGAAATTTCAGGATGTGGTAAAAAAATAAATATTCCAATTAAATTTAAGGACTTTAAGTCTATGGTTTAGTTCATACAATTGAAAAGATTTTGAATGTGTTTTATTGGAAATTTCTTAATAAATATTTATGATAAATTGTGATATAACGATGTATTTGGTAATAAGCAGGTTTTGTGTTTGTTAATATATTGATTTTTAATAAATTAGAGTTAATTTTTATAAAAGACTTCACTTTAATGTATTAACTATTAAAATTTAAATAAAATGAAAAAAGATCAAAAAGTAAAAGCCTACACAGTAGTTGCTTTGTTGTTTTTTGGACTGTTTGTTTTTATTGCATCTTGCTCAAAAGATGATGATTCAAATAATAATTCAAGTCCTGCTTACACTTGTAAAACTTGCACCGATACTCCAGATGCCCTGCCGGCAAATGATGCAAGTGGAAAGGGTGTTTATAAAGGGGTTATAGTGGGTTCTAGTGGAATACTTTCTGTAAATATTCAGAATGGTAGCAATACTATTACTGCAACTATGGTTTTGGATGGGGTTTCTGTATTGTTGACTTCAAGTGTGAATTATGTTGACGGAGAACCTTATATTGCTCCATTTACAGGAACTTATAATGGTAGTCCTGTTACGATTAATTTTTCTGTAGGATTAGACGGTTCTGCGCCAACTGTTACATCGGCAGATATACCAGGACATCCAAATGCGGTTTTTGTCTTAGCAAAAGAAAAATCCACTTCATTGATTGAAGCTTTTGAAGGAAAGTATAAAATAAATGGAGTAGATATGGGGACTTTCAATATTATTTTATCTAGTGCTCTGGGTAAATTTGGAGGAATTGCCAAAGAAACTGCTACAGGTGAAATTGATGAAATTGACGGTAATTACTCTTCAACGGGGCAATTGACAGATCCTGATGGGCGTGTTTTAGGAACTATTGTAGGAGATGAGTTAAAAGGGGTGTTTACAGACAATAATAAACAAGTAATTACCATATCAGGAAAACGAACTCTTTAGGATATGATTTTAACCCGTTGGGTGTGATTAGTTGCGATTCGTATAATTACACCCAATGGGGTAACTTTAATTTATATAAAAAANNTCCTTTTTTTATATAAATTAAATGATTAGAAATTAGCTTACTAATTCCACAATTTTCGCTTCATCAATCAAAGCTACTTTTGTTAATCCGTGTTTTGACAAACCTTTCATAGCAGCATCCCATTTTTTACCGCTCAAAGCTGCTTTGTTTTTCAAAGCTCCCAATTCCATTTTATTGTCATTTACTTTCAAAAGATCAATTACTAATTTTTCTTCTTCGGTCAATTCAATATGAACCTGTTTTTTTTCCGGTCTCATTTGTGGGAAGAATAATACTTCCTGAATAGAAGAGTTATTGGTTAAGAACATCATTAAACGATCCATTCCAATTCCTAAACCGGATGTAGGAGGCATTCCGTATTCAAGAGCTCTCAGGAAATCTTCATCAATAATTCCGGTTGCTTCATCATCTCCTTTTTCAGACAAACGCATTTGATCTTCAAAACGTTCTCTTTGGTCAATCGGGTCATTCAATTCTGAATATGCATTTGCAACTTCTTTTCCGCAAACCATTAACTCAAAACGTTCTGTCAATTCCGGATTGTCACGGTGTTGTTTGCAAAGCGGAGACATTTCTTTTGGATAATCGGTAATGAATGTAGGCTGAATAAAGTTTCCTTCGCATTTTGCTCCAAAAATTTCGTCAATCAGTTTTCCTTTACCCATGGTTTCATCTACCTCAATTCCCATTGATTTTGCAGCAGCAGCCAACTCGGCTTCTGATTTTCCTGAAATATCAAAATCTGTAAATTGTTTGATAGCATCGGTCATTGTTACTCTTGCGTAAGGTGCTTTGAAGTTTACAGTATGTTCTCCAAAAGTCACTTCACTGGTTCCGTTTACAGAAACGGCACAATGTTCCAATAAATTTTCGGTGAATTTCATCATCCAGTTGTAGTCTTTGTAGGCTACATATATTTCCATTGCGGTAAATTCAGGATTGTGAGTTCTGTCCATTCCTTCATTTCTGAAGTTTTTCGAGAATTCATACACCCCTTCAAATCCACCCACAATAAGTCTTTTCAGATATAATTCATTAGCAATTCTCATGTATAATGGAATATCCAAAGAGTTATGGTGCGTTGTAAAAGGTCTTGCGGCAGCTCCACCCGGAATTGGTTGCAAAACCGGAGTTTCTACTTCCAGATATCCTTTGTCGTTGAAGAACGAACGCATGGCGTTGAACAATTTTGTTCTTTTGATAAAGGTCTCTTTTACATGATCGTTTACTGTTAAATCTACATAACGACGACGGTATCTTTGTTCGGCATCGGCAAAAGCATCGTGTACTTTCCCATCGGCATCAATTTTTACTACGGGCAACGGACGCAAAGCTTTTGCTAAAAATGTCAATCCGTAAACGTGAACAGAAATTTCGCCCACTTGTGTTTTGAAAACAGTACCACGAATTCCGATGAAATCTCCAATGTCAAGCAGTTTTTTGAAAACCACATTGTACATTGTTTTTTCTTCATCATTCGAAATATCGTCTCTCGAAATATACACCTGAATACGTCCCTGGCTGTCTTTTAATTCGGCAAATGATGCTTTTCCCATGATACGTTTTCCCATCATACGACCGGCTAAAACCACTTCTTTTCCTTCATATTTCTCGAAGTTCTCTAAAATGTCTTTAGAATAAGCGGTAGTTACAAATTCCTCGGCAGGAAAAGGTTCAATGCTCAGGTTGCGTAATTCGGTTAGTGCTTCTCTACGAAGTATTTCTTGTTCGGATAATGCCATTTTATTCTGATTTTAAGGGTGCAAAGATACTTTATAAGTCGCAAAGTTGCAATGTTAAAAAAACAGAAAGTTTTTTGTTGAAATTGTTTCTTGAATGTGATTTATTTCTGTAGAGATTTACCGTAATTAAGCATACACTATTCATACACTATTCATACACTATTCATACACTATCTATAGCTTTGATATGGCTTTGATATGGCTTTGATATTGTTTTGATATTGTTTTGAAATTTCAGGAATATTTCCATTAAATGAGTGTCTTTACTTTGTAACTTTGCGATTCAAATTGAGAAAATGAATAAGAAAATCATCTTTCAGGAATTAGGAAACAGAGATTATAAGTCAACTTGGGAATATCAGGAGGAATTGTTTAAGGAGATTGTGGATTTGAAAATTCAGAATCGCAGGGAAAATACCGAACTGGAAACACCCAATTATTTTTTGTATGTTGAACATCCGCATGTTTATACTTTGGGTAAAAGCGGAGATTTGTCGAATTTGCTTTTGTCAGAAAAACAGTTGGAAGCCAAAGGAGCGACTTTTTATAAGATAAACAGGGGAGGAGATATAACTTATCACGGACCCGGTCAAATTGTAGGTTATCCTATTCTGGATTTGGAAAACTTTTTTACCGATATTCATAAATATCTGCGTTTTCTGGAGGAAGCAATTATTTTGACTTTGAAAGAATACGGGCTTGAATGCGGAAGAAGTGAAGGAGAAACCGGAGTGTGGTTGGGAGTAGGAACTCCGTTTGCCCGAAAAATCTGTGCCATGGGGGTTCGTGCTTCCCGATGGGTAACCATGCACGGTTTTGCATTGAATGTAAATGCCGATTTGGGTTATTTTGATAATATTATTCCTTGTGGCATTCGCGGAAAAGCGGTGACTTCTTTAAATGTGGAGTTAGGAGTTGAAAAAGTGAATGAAGAGGAAGTGAAAGCGAAAATCCTGAAACATTTTGTTGATTTGTTTGAGTGTGAGTTGCTGTAAGTTATGAGTTGTTGTAGGTTGTAAGTTGAAAATCAGAATCTACAACTAAGAGCCTGTTTAAATTTTACAAATTAAGAATAGCTTGTGCTTTTTTATTATTTATGCGAATCAAGGGTTAGGTTTTTTATGTCGCCCCTCTGGGGCTTTTTCATGAATTGCAGGTGTTTTTTCTATAAATATTTTGCTCCTCTGGAGCTTATGAAAAACAAAAAAAATTGACAGCTCCGTTAGGAGCGAAATATTTATAGAAAATAAGATTCAAGTATCAAAGCTCCATCGGAGCGGCATTTACGATAAATTAATTATCGAATTAATGACAATTTCCAATCATTGGCTCACATTATTTGGCTATTTAGAAATTAAGCTCTATTTGATGTTTTCTTCTAAAATCTCTTAATAATTAAACTCTCAAAAGTGAATTTTAAAGTTTCTATTTAATTTTTAAATAGGCTCTAAATAATCTATAATTCTAATACATATTGTTCCGGCAACAAACGGAAACTCATCCTATGGTATTTTGTTATTCCGTATTTTCTAATGGCTTCCCGATGTTCTTTTGTTGGGTAGCCTTTATTTTTTTTCCAATTATACATTGGGAATTCTTCGTGAATTTGGTTCATGTATTCGTCCCGGTAGGTTTTTGCTAAAATTGAAGCGGCTGCAATACTCAAATATTTTGAATCTCCTTTTATAATACAACTGTGAGGAATGTTCGGGATTGTTTTAAAACGATTGCCATCTACTATTAAATATTCGGGCAGAGGATTTAGTTTCAAAACACTTTCCTGCATTGCTTTTATAGAAGCGTTGAGGATATTGATTTCATCTATAATTATAGGTTCTAGATGTGTTACCGAAAAACTAATTGCCTGTTCTTTTATAATTGGAGCCAGCAGATCTCTGTTTTTTTCTGAAAGTTGCTTGGAGTCGTTGAGTAATTCGTTTGCGAAATCCTCCGGCAACAAAACAGCGGCAGCGGTTACAGGGCCTGCAAGACAACCTCGTCCGGCTTCATCGGTTCCGGCTTCTAAAATAATAGAAGAAAAGTTTTTTAACAGCATATATTAGGGAGATGTTAATCAGGAAAATAATATTATAAAAATGACAAAGTTAAAATATTTTTAAAAAGTGCTACTAATTTAAATTTAATGTTAAATTAGCCGAAAAATTTTTTACACTCTAAATGTTATTATGAGAACAACTATTAATAAAATATTTTTCACTCTATTCCTTTGTGGAGGAGTTTTGGGTGTTTCAGCTCAAAATCAGGATGAAACGAATGGTACTGATTCGGCAATTATAAGTGAGTTGAGTCAGCGATTTACCAGAGAGTACAATGAGCGATACCAGAAAGCGGTAGAAATGGCAAAGCAAAACGGCTGGCCGTTACGAATTGAAAAGCCGGATGGAACCGTTGCTATTTTACAGGATTTGTTTGAAGGACGTTCTCCCTTGTATATAGGAACAACAAATGAAGGCTCGGCGATTACATCCAGAGTAGATAAAATTCGTCCTGGTGGAAGTTTAGGGTTGAATTTGGATGGAGCAGGTATGAATGCGGGTGTATGGGAGATAGATAGGCCATTGGAGACACATCTTGATTTGCAGAGTGCTACCGGTGCTAAAAGACTATTTAAAGCTGATGCCGGTACAGGGGAAGATAAAACTACCGTGCATCCTACGCATGTTTGCGGAACCATTGCTAGTTTAGGAAAGAATAGTGCTGATTTTTCGGGAAGAGGAATGGCTCCAAATACAAACAGGGTTTATTATGCTGATATTAAGAACGATTTGGCAGAAATGGCAGATGTGTATAATAGATTTAAGGTTACAGTTTCAAACCATTCTTATGGACCGGCTGTTCAAAATGGTGAAGCGGCAGGATTTTATAAGTCTATATTTGGTACTTATATGAAAGATTCGAAAGATTTTGATGATATGTGTTTTGCGAGTCCTTATTATCAGCCACTTAGTGCAGCCGGAAATGACAGGTCTTACCAGGGAGGGGATCATCTTAATCCGGGGAAAAACGGACACGATTTGATGTCTAAGTGGTGTACTGCAAAAAATTCATTAGTAGTTGCAGCTGTTTATGAGGCTTTAGATTATACGGGAGCATCAAGTGTAAAAATGTCAAATTTTAGTAACTGGGGTCCAACAGATGATAACAGGATTAAACCGACAATTAGTGCAAAAGGGGTTCGTGTGTTCTCTACATCCAGTACATCTAATACAGCTTATGAGTATTTAGATGGTACTTCTATGGCTACTCCGGGAGTAACCGGAGCGTTATTGTTGTTGCAACAACATTATTCTAATTTGTTTGATAAAAAAAATATGCTTTCGGCGACAGTAAGAGGTTTGGTGGCTCATACTGCTGATGAAGCCGGAGATTTTCCTGGACCGGATTCTAAATTTGGATATGGTTTGTTGAATGTAGAAAAGGCTGCAAAAATATTAGGTGATAAAGCAGCGGGAAGAACAGTAGTTGATGAAAGAACTTTGAGTCAGGAAGGTGTTTATACTACAACGGTTTATGCAACAGGTACAGAGCCTTTGATAGCTACTATTTCCTGGACAGAAAAAGGAAGTGCCGCTGTTGCGGAGATTGATTCGTCAACTCCGGTTTTGATAAATGATTTAGATATTAGAGTTACAAAAGACGAAGAGACTTATTTTCCTTGGAGATTGAATTCTACGATTGATGTTGCTTCGGAAAAGGCAGATAATATAGTTGATAATATTGAGAAGGTAGAAATAGAGCTTCCGGAACCGGGTATTTATACTATTACAGTTTCTCATAAAGGACTTTTGACAGGTTCTAATGGGTTGGCAGATCATTCTGCTACTCAAAATTATTCATTGATTGTTTCAGGAACCGATCAGACTTTGAATGTTGAGAAAAATGATTTTAAAGTTTTCAATGTGTGGCCTAATCCTGTAGTTGATGTGATTAATGTTTCTGTGGCTTCTGATTTGAATGAAGATGCTTTTGTGACTTTATATGATATTCAGGGAAAAAGACTGATGAGTCAAAAAATGAGTGAATCAAGTGATAGAATGTCGGGTGTTTTGAATGCAGGTAATTTGATTCCGGGAATCTATCTTGTTAAGGTTACTCAAGGCGAAAAACAGTCGGTTAGAAAAATTGTGAAAAAATAAATAAAAGTTTTTTACACTATAATAGGTTAAAAAGACCTTAAAAACACTTCTTTAAAGTGTTTTTAAGGTCTTTTGCTTTTAAGTCAATTTATTGTATTTTAAGCATTTGGTTGTTTTTTGGGGTAAATTTTATAACTTTTATAGCTTATATTGTGTTAATGTGAAGTTTAGCTTTGTTAAAAATTTGTTATATTAAAAATAATTGATAGTTTTGCGGGATAACTAACTCAAATTAATTAAATATGAAATCAAAGTTTACTTGGATTTTAACGCTGTGTTTAGCGTTTTTTATTCAATTTTCCTTTGCACAGGAGAAAACAATAACAGGTACGGTTGTTTCTAAGACAGACAAGATGTCTATGCCGGGTGTTAATGTTGTTGTGCAGGGTACTACACGTGGTGTACAGACAGATTTAGATGGTAACTTCTCTATTAAGGCGTCGGCTGGTCAAAAGTTGGTGTTTTCTTTCCTAGGGTCGAAAACTCAAATAGTACCGGTTGGATCTTCAAACGTTATTAAAGTACAATTGGAAGATGAAAATGTACAGCTTGGAGACGTTGTTGTTGAAGGATATAACATTACAAGAACTAAGTCGAAATCAAACGTTTCGTCTGTTACGGTAAGTGCTAAGGCTATGGAAGCGCGTCCAAACGCTTCTTTCGTTCAGTCACTTCAGTCTCAGGTAGCAGGTTTGAATATTTCTACGGGTTCCGGACAACCGGGTGCTAGTAGTACTGTAATCCTTAGGGGGGTTGGATCTTTGACAGGTAAAGTTGAACCTTTATATGTTATTGATGGTGTGCCTTTGAACTCTGATAACTTCCGATCTTTGAATCCGGACGAAATTGAGTCGGTTTCTATACTTAAAGATGCCGGAGCAACATCTGTTTACGGAAGTAGAGCTGCAAGTGGGGTTATTGTTGTGAAAACCAAAAAAGGTGGTTTTGATGCCGGATTGAAAGTTAGATACTCAGCGTCTACCGGTTTTTCAACTATGCAGCAAAATAAATACAATATCATGAATTCTTCTCAGTTGTTGAATTTAGAAAGATTAAAAGGAGTAGGTCAGGGTGCTGGTTTCATGGTAGCTAACGGGCAGTTTAATAAAAACTGGACAGCGGCAGATAACGAAGCTTTGGCAGCTGAGAAAAACACTGATTGGACTAAAGAATTCTTTAGAACAGGTATTACTCAAAGTCATGGTTTGAACTTGACTTCCGGTAGTAAAACGGTTTCTTCATTTACTTCTTTTGGTTATTTTGACCAACAAGGTATTCTTCAAAACACAGATATTAAAAGATTCAGTTTTAGAAGTAATATTGATGGGAAAAGCAAAAATGAAAGATTTAACTATTCAACCAATCTTTCTGTGAACTTCTCCAGAAGTAATTCTCAGACCGGTATTGGTGGAGGAGGTGTGAATCAAAACCCAATTCTTGGGGCTTTTAAATCAGTACCTTATATTTCTCCTTCGGAGTATGTAAATGGTCAGGATGTTTTTGATAAATATAAAGCTAGTGGAACATTGATTTATTCTCCATTAATGTTGATGGATAAAGTAAAAACTTCTACGAATGTATCAGACGAGGTTAAGGCTATTGCAAGTGTAATGGCTAGTTATAAAATAGCTAAAGATTGGACTATTGGTACAAACTTTGGTTTAGATTATACTCAAATAGATGCTTATTCTCATCTTACTCCGGATGCATTTAACTCTATTGCATTCTTCAATCAAAATCAATTTTTGGGTACAGAGGGGCATTCATACAATAGAGACGGAGCTTTCAACTGGAATAACCGTTTGAACTGGAATAAAAAATTTAATCAAAAGCACTCTGTAGATGTGACTTTGTTTACTGAGTATTTCAAAACACAATACAATTCATTCGGATTTACACAAAACGGATTGGATCCTAAAACAACTTCTCCTGGTTCAGGTAAAGGTTATTTGACAACTATTCCTACAAGCGGAGCTGATTTGTATGTTCCTACGGTTGGTGCTGCTACAGCTATGGCTGGATTGTTTTCTTACTTTGTAGTAGGTGATTATGATTTTGATGGTAAATACGGATTTGGTGCTACTGTACGTAGAGATGCTTCTTCCAGATTTGCTGATTCTAATAAATGGGGTACTTTCTTCTCTGTATCGGGAAGATGGAATATTGACAGAGAGAAATTTATGGAAGAATCTGTTTTTGATGTCTTGAAACTAAGAGGTTCTTACGGAACTAATGGTAATCAGGATATTGCTAACGGAACTTACAGTGCTTTGAATGCTACAAAAGAATTATATGTTGCCGGTACCGGATATTTGAGTGCACCAACATATAGAATTTCTCAATTGGCCAATCCTGATTTGAAATGGGAAACTTCTATTCAGTCAAATATTGGTATTGATTTTGAAATGTTGGCAAACAAATTTAGAGGATCTTTTGATATTTATAATAAAACTACAACAGATTTGTATCAACCGGTTCAAATTTCTGCAATCAATGCTACTACTTCTATCTTGGCTAACTACGGAGAAATGTACAACAGAGGGGTTGAGTTAAACCTTGCTTACGATATCTTTAAAAACTACTACGGATTTAACTTTACACTTAAAGGTAACGGATCTTACAACAAAAACAGAATTACCGATATTCCGAACGAAAATGGTTTTGTAGATAACGGTGCTGTTGTAAATGCAGAAGGTCACAGAATTAGTGAGTTCTATTTGGTTAGATACATTGGTGTTAACCCTGCAAATGGTAACTTATTGTTCCTGGATAAAGATGGTAAACCAACTGAAAATCCTGACCAGGATAAAGACAGAGTATTTACAGGAAAATCTGCCATTCCTGCTTACCAGGGAGGTTTCGGATTTGATGCTGATTACAAAGGATTCTTCCTTAATACTCAGTTCTCTTTCGTAGCTGATATTTACAGATTTGATTATGACTTAGCTGGTTATCAAGCGACTGTTGATATTGGTACTTTCAATAAATCGACTGATATGGATAGATCCTGGACTCCTGATAACAGACACACAGACATGCCTTCTCTTTTCTATTCAAATACTGCTGCTGATGCAGGATCTGACAGATACCTGAGAGATGCATCTTATTTGAGATTGAAATTTACTACTTTTGGATATACTTTCTCTAAAAAAGATTTGAAGAAAACTCCTTTTACAGCTGTGAAAACTTATATTAATGCAGAAAACATGTTGACCTGGTCAAAATGGAGAGGAGCAGATGCTGAGAGTACCCGTTCTGCGGATCAAAATGCATATCCAACACCTAAGATTGTGTCTTTTGGATTGAATCTAGAATTTTAAAAATTAAACGAATATGAAAAATATAAAAATTGTTTTAGCTGCATTGATGCTGTCGTTTTTCGCTTCTTGTGATAGCGCTATAGACATCGATCAGCCGGGAGAATTAAGTCCTGAGGCTACTTTTCAAACAGTAGAAGATTTACAAAAAGGAATGTTTGCTGCTTATGGTGCAATGTCAACTATAAGCGAAATCTCTTTCAACTCTATTTTTACTGACGAAGTAAGACTTGGTTTTGCCAATGGAGGTCAAGGTCTTAATGATGGTAAATATGGTTTTATTTTAAATACCAATTCGAATGATGCTTACTCAATCTGGCAGTCAAATTATACTTTGATTAACTTTGCTAACCGTGTTATCGAAGGAGCAAATAATGTTCATGTTACAGGTAGTGGTATTGCGGCTAAGAATGATATTATTGCTCATTGTCGTCTTTTAAGAGCGTATGCGCATTTTAAATTGATCTCTTATTTCTCTACAAACCCTGCTGATATGAATGCTTGGGGAGCTATTTTGGTAGATCACGTTCCTGCAACTAACGAAATGTTGCCTCGTTCTACTAATGAACAGATCTATAAGTTTATTGATCAAGATTTAGCTTTTGCAGTAACTAATATACAGTTTAACAGAGATAATTCTGACAGAAGATTCTTGTCTTTAGATTTTATTGATGCTTTCAAAGCCCGTATGTATGCTTTCAAAGGAGATTATGCTAATGCAAAAACTTATGCTGAGAAAGTTTATAATAAATATCCTCTTACACCGGCTGGTGAGTATAAATATATCTGGACTGATGAGTTAGTAATTGAAGATGAAGTTATTTTTAAATTAGACAGAATCAGAAATGAAGCTAAAATTGGAAGTATCTGGGCATCTGTAGATGCTACAGTTGCAGGTTCTCCTTTCTATGCTGTCAGTACAGATTTATATACTGCATTGCATAATGACGAAGACGTAAGATATACAACATTTATATCTAATACTTCTGATTTCAGTGATCCGGGAAAAATTGTAATTTGTAAATATCCTGGTTCAGGAGGTTTTGCTCTTTTGAATGATGAGAAAGTTTTCAGATCTTCAGAGATGTTATTTATCCTGGCTGAGGCTGCGGTAGAACTTGGATCTCCTGCCGATGTATCTTTCTGGTTGCAACAATTGAATGATGCCCGTTTTACAGCTAATGTTCCTACAGTAGCAACTCCTGCTACTAAACAGGCTGCATTGAAAATGATTCTTGACGAAAGAAGAAAAGAATTGTGTTATGAAGGACACAGATATCTTGACTTAAAACGTTTAGGAAAAAGAGCCGGAATTACCGGTATTGAAAGAAATCCTCAGGATTGTTCTGTAAACGGAGCTTGTTTCTTGGAAATAGACAGTCATAAATTTACAATGCCTATTCCAAACGATGAGATAATGCCAAATACGGCTATTAGAGGTCAGCAAAATCCTGGTTATTAATAATTAAGTTATAAAATTTAGTGTTTTTTTTAGTGATTAGTAACTAGTAATTAGCCTTTTGATGATTTATAATATCCTCTGCTGGAATATGATTTCAAAAACTAATTACTATTCACTAATTACTATTCACTAAATTTTAACTAAAAGCAAATTATACTATGAAAAAATATTTATTACAATTATCGGCACTGATGCTTCTTGCTGTCTCTTTTGTGAGCTGTGATGAGGATCTTGTTTATTATGATGAGGCAAAAGGACCAGCTTTGTCTGCCTTTGTTACCACATCGGGTTTGTTAGGATGTACTCCTACCAATAATGAAAGAATTATTGAGGTTGAAGTTTCAACATTGTCAACTTCTGTAAGAGCAATATCTCTTACTATTGATGCAGGAAACACTACGGCTGTACCTGGTGAATATGTTATAGATCAGGCTACTTTGATTATTCCTGCTAATGAGTACGTAGGAAAAATTAGAATAACTTCTAACTATTATGATCCGGCATTGACCAAAGAAGAGAATCTTGCCAAACCAGAGAAAACCTTAGCTATTAAACTTGTTTCTGTAGAAGGTGCCAGTCTTGAGAAAGGTGACTCAGCTTTTTCTTTGACTATTTTCAATACTTGTGATTATGAAGGTCTTCCTGGAAATTCATACACAGCATCGGTTATAATTAACCCTGCTATTGCTAATGTTGTACCACCTTCTTATGTTCCTGTTATCACTCCTGTTGGTCAACCGGGTGCAGATGGTCTTGTTAGAGAATATTCTATTAATACACTTTGGGGACCTAATTTTGTTTATACTGTTTCGGGAGGTTCAGTGCCGGCAGGTCAATATCCTGCTCCGGCAAGGATCATTATTAATAAAGATTTGTCTTTGACAATTATACCTACTGATGTGTTTATAACTCCGGTTAGTGGGGTTTATGATACATGTAATAATGTATTTAGATATACTTTAAAACAAAATTTGTTTGCAACAGAATTTACTGTTTCAGTAACTTTGAATCCAAACTAGTAATTTAGATTTACTTTATAAGAAACCCGCTTTTTAGCGGGTTTTTTTATGCTCTTGTTTTTTGTATTTACACGGGGTAATTTAAATACCTGAGTTCGATTATTAATCTAACGCTAAGTGATTGTATAACAATTAGTCGTGATTTATATGTTTTCCTGTAAGGTCTTTAGGCATAAAATTTTTAAAATCAGACCTACAAACCTCAGTTCGATTTATAAGTTATTCTATCAGTGATTTTTATAATTTTTAACACATAGATACATAGAAATTTTAACGTTTTAAAAGGGTTTGATAGGTGTTTCACTTTTCACATAGTTTGGCTATGTGAGAAATAATATTATTTCTTAGTCAATTCCTTGACCATAGTTTATTTCTACGTGCCTATGTGTTTAATTTTAAGATTGATTTATAGGTAGTTATTATTAAATATTATTTACATGACCTAATCTGACTATGTCTTTGAATTTCAAAAATCAGTACTAACCCATATAATCCGCCGAATCAGTGGTCTATTCTAGCGTGTTTATTGGTCTCAAAAATAGTTTAAAACTATGCACTTTTAGTGCATCAACTTTAGTTTTCAAAAATTTTCAGCCATTGATTAAACAGATTCACACAGATTAATCAGTGCTAATCTTGAAATCAGTGGCAAAAAAATAAATATTCCAACCATGCAGACTTTCAGTCTGCCAATCAAACCTATGGACTTTAAGTCCATAGTGGTTTAGTTGTGTTTACACGATAGGATATTGTTCCAAAAAACTTTTTGGTATGCAAAGCAGACAGTCATATTTTTATATTCAAAAAATAGTACCTTTGCCCAAACCTTGCGGCTATAATGACAAAATATATTTTTATTCCTTTATTGCTACTGTTTTCTTTGGTAGTAAGTGCACAAAATTTCCCCGGTCTTCCACAACGAAATTCTTCGAATTCACCTATGGGTTTAGGTAATAATCCTAAATCTACCGATACAGTTAGTACCACGGTTTCTAAAGTGAAAGCTCCTTATGATTTTTACAGGGTAATTAGTTTAGAAAGAGATACTACTTATATAGACACTTCTTTGACAATTAAAAAACTGTATCTTTTCAATTATTTGAGAAAAGATATTTTTGGTTTGTTGCCTTTTGCAAATGAAGGACAAACTTATACCACTTTACAGCACGGACTTAATCAGGCAACTCCTTTTCCGGAGTTTGGTTTTGAGGCTAAGCATTTCAATTATATACAGGCCAATGAAATCAAATATTATTCGGTAGCGACTCCGTTGTCTGAGTTGTATTACAAAACGGTGGTAAAACAAGGGCAGTCGTTGGATGCTTTTATAACTTTGAATACTTCCGAACAACTTAATTTTTCAATAGCATATAGAGGATTGCGTTCTTTGGGGCGTTATGTGAATCAGGGAACCAGTGCCGGTAATTTCAGATTTACTACCAGCTACAATACCAAGGATAAAAGATATTTTCTAAAAGCACATCTGGTTAATCAGGATTTGAAAAATTATGAAAACGGAGGTATCATCAATACCGGAGATTTTGAAAGCAAAGATCCTGCTTTCAGTCAGAGAGACCGTTTTCAGGTTTATCTGACTGATGCCAAATCATTCCTTGTAGGAGCCAGAACTTTCGTAGATCATTCTTTTCGTTTGAATGCCAAAGAACATGATTCTAATTGGTTTGTCAGCCATCAGTTTAATTACGAGAATAAGTATTTTGAATATAGTCAGAATACGCTGCCTACTTCCATTACAAATCCCGATGGTTCTATCACTGATGTTAATCGGTTTGGAGATTCTTTTCTGACTTCTAATCTTGTTGATAAAGCAAAGTACAATCGTTACTATAATAAAGCAGGTTTGAACTTCGAAAATAAAACTTTGGGATTGTTTACTTTTTTTGTAGATGATTTCAGATATAAATATCATTTTGATTCGGTTCAAAATAATTCGATTCCAAGTTCTCTGAATAAAAATATTAACACAATAGGAGGCCAGTACAAATATCAGATGAATAATTGGAACGGGAATTTCAGTTATGCAAAATCAATGACACAAGATCATCTGTCGAGTTTGGATATGTCTTTGGCTTATGCTTTTGATGAAGATAATATGGTTTCGTTTCAGGTTCAAAAAATGAATAAGCTGCCTAATCACAATTATAATTTATATCACAGCGGATATATAAATTACAATTGGAGCAATGATTTTAAAAACGAAAAAATCAATAACCTGAAATTTGATGCGGAAACTCAATGGCTGAATGCAACAGTACAATATAATGTTTTGAATGATAAATTGTATTTCGGTAATGATTCATCTAATCCAAATCAGATTTTAATGACTCCAAAACAATACGGAGGTACAATTAATTATTTATCGGTAAAAGCCAGCAGGGAATTTACTTTCGGAAAATTCGCTTTAGACAATACACTTTTGTATCAAAAAGTACAGCAATCAGCCGCAATCCTGAATTTGCCTGAATTTGTAACCCGTAACTCTTTTTACTTTTCGGATGATGTGTTCAAAAAGGCGATGTTACTGCAAACAGGTGTGACGTTCAATTATTTTACAAAGTATTATGCTAACGATTATAATCCGCTTATGGGTGAATTTTATGTTCAGAATCAAAAGCAAATCGGAGCCTTTCCTATGTTTGATTATTTTGTAAATGCAAGAATCCGTCAAACCCGAATTTATTTTATAGCAGAACATTTTAATGCTATTTGGGGAGAACGAAATTATTACACAGCTCCTAATTACCCGTATAAGGATTTTATAATTCGTTTCGGTTTGGTTTGGACTTTCTTTCAATAGTTTTGAGTTGTAAGTTCCGGGTTATGAGTTTTAGGTTATAAGTTGTAACTTAGGGCGCGGAAGAGGCAAGATTAACCAATAACCTGCAACCACCAACTATTATGAATTACGCTGAAAACATCTTAGGTACTATTGGCAATACACCTTTGGTACGTTTAAATAAAATTACTTCCGAAATAGACGCTTTGGTTTTGGCCAAAGTAGAAACTTTCAATCCGGGGAATTCGGTAAAAGACCGGATGGCTCTCAAAATGATAGAAGATGCCGAGGCCGATGGTCGATTGAAACCCGGAGGAACCATTATTGAAGGCACTTCCGGAAATACAGGAATGGGACTGGCCTTAGTGGCCATCGTCAAAGGATATAAACTGATTTGTGTGATTTCAGACAAACAGTCTAAAGAAAAGATGGATATACTCCGTGCTGTAGGAGCACAGGTAGTGGTTTGTCCTACCGATGTGGAACCGACTGATCCAAGATCGTATTATTCTGTTTCCAAAAGATTAGCAGAGGAAACTCCTAATTCCTGGTATGCCAATCAATATGATAATCTTTCTAATTCACAAGCGCATTACGAGCAAACAGGTCCTGAAATTTGGCAACAGACCGATGGTAAAATAACTCATTTTGTAGTTGGGGTAGGAACCGGGGGAACCGTTTCAGGAGTTGCCAAATATCTGAAAGAGAAAAATCCGAATATAAAAGTTTGGGGAATTGATACTTATGGCTCTGTTTTTAAGAAATACCATGAAACCGGTATTTTTGACCAAAATGAAATTTACTCTTATATAACCGAAGGTATAGGAGAAGATATATTGCCGAAAAATGTTGATTTTTCATTGATTGACGGATTCACGAAAGTGACCGATAAAGACGCTGCGGTTTATACCCGAAAAATAGCTTTGGAAGAAGGGATTTTTGTCGGGAATTCTGCCGGAGCAGCCATAAAAGGTTTGTTGCAGCTCAAAGAACATTTTAAACCCGAAGATGTGGTGGTAGTCTTGTTTCACGATTCGGGAAGCCGTTATGTTGGTAAAATGTTCAATGACGACTGGATGCGTGAAAGAGGTTTTCTGGATGAAGAAATAACCAAAGCCGAGGATTTAATAAAGGATCATATCGATAAACCTTTGATAGTTGTCCGCACCGAAGAATTGGTTTCGCACGCTATTGAAAGAATGCGTAAATACAAAATAGCTCAAATCCCCGTTATTGATGTCAACGGATTTATCGGCTCTGTCGATGAATCGGATTTGTTTCAGAGTTATATGTCAGATAAAACAATTGCCGATAAGCCGATCAAAACGGTTATGAATGAACCTTATCCGATTGTTAAGGTGGGAATGCCTGTAGAAGAAGTGGCTAAACTTATAAACAAAGAAAACACGGCTGTCTTGGTCGATTTAGGAAATGGAAGACATCATATTATTACCAAATATGATATTATAGGTTCTATTAAGTAAGTTGTTCAGTTATTACTTTTTTTTAAATGTGTGTGAACCACCCCGCCCTATCGGGCACCCCTCCAAAGGAGGGGAATTATTGATTTGTTTTTACAAAATAACTTAGAGCCTGTTTAAATTTTACAAATTAAGAATTGCTTGTGCTTTTTTATTATTTATGCGAATCAAGGGTTAGGTTTTTTATGTCGCCCCTCTGGGGCTTTTTCACGAATTGCAGGTGTTTTTTCTATAAATATTTTGCTCCTCTGGAGCTTATGAAAAACAAAAAAAATGACAGCTCCGTTAGGAGCGAAATATTTATAGAAAATAAGATTCAAGTAAATCAAAGCTCCATAGGAGCGGCATTTACGATAAATTAATTATCGAATTAATGACAATTTCCAACCATTGGGTCACATTATATAGCTATTTAGAAATTAAGCTCTATTTAATCTAAATAATTCCTCGAGGCTTTGCCTCGGGATTTCCGCTTCCACCTCTCCTTGGGAGAGGTCGGATTTACGGAGTAAATCCGGGTGAGGCAAAATAAAAGAATTTCGGTTTTTGACCTTAAGGTCAAAATGAAACCGGCGAAATACCCCGATGGCTCTGCCTCGGGGATAGTCGGTTTCAAGAAATTATTTTATTGTTTTCTCCTAAAATCTCTTAATGGTTAAACTCTCAAAAGTGAATTTTAAAGTTTCTATTTAATTTTTAAACAGGCTCTAAGCCTCTCAAAACATTATAATCACTTTTGTTAAATATTTCGAGTAAAATCGTATTCAGATTAATGAGGATTTTGGATTTAATTTTACCTGTTTTTGTTTTTTAGGACAATTGTATTTTTAGTAAATTAGTGAATCGTCTTTTCTAAAAATTGAGTCTTATGAAAGAAGATTTTCTGCATTATCTCTGGAAATTCAAAAAGTTCGACATTTCAAATTTGAGAACTTCAAACAGCGAAACGATTACTATTGTCAATTCGGGACAATATCTGCAATTGGCGGGTCCCGATTTTTTCAATGCGCAAATTATTATTGGCAATCAAAAGTGGGCGGGTAATGTTGAAATTCACGTCAAATCTTCCGATTGGTATATGCACAATCACGAAAGAGATTCCAGTTATGAAAATGTAATTTTACATGTGGTTTGGGAGCACGACACAGAAGTTTTCAGAAAAGACAATACCGAAATTCCGGTTTTGGAATTGCGAAATTTTGTTTCAAGGGAAGTGACTGAAAACTATCAGTCTTTGATGTATCCGAAGACCTGGATTTTTTGTGAAAAAGAACTCTCTCAATTAGATAATTTTACTTTGAAAAACTGGCAGGAACGTTTGTTTTTTGAACGTCTGGAAAGAAAATCAGTTCCAATTGAAAATTTATTGAATGAAACCGGTCAGGATTGGGAAGCGGTTTTGTTTTTTCTTTTAGCCAAAAACTTTGGTTTGGATATCAATGGCGAATCTTTTTTGAATATTGCCAAGAAGATTTCGTTTTCGGTAATTCAAAAAGAATGTTTTGAACTCGAAAATCTGGAAGCCTTGTTTTTTGGATTCGCCGGTTTGCTCGAAGAGGAGAAAGAAGATAATTATTACAAAGATTTACAATTTCGTTTTTACTTTTTGCTTCACAAATACCAATTGGATAAAAACACCGAATCGGTTCAGTTTTTCAAACATCGACCGGATAATTTCCCGACAATTAGACTGTCTCAATTGGCGAATTTGTATTTTGAACAGCATAATTTGTTTTCAAAAATAATTGAAGCCAATTCGGTTGAGAAATTAGAAACGGTTTTCAGGATTTCGGTTTCGCCTTATTGGCAAACACATTATCAGTTTGATCGTGAAAGTCCGAAAAAGAATAAGAAACTTTCCAAGTCGTTTATTGATTTACTTATTATCAATACTATTATTCCGGTTCAGTTTGCTTATGCCAAAAGCCAGCAAAAAGAGAATTCGGAAGATTTGGTCGATTTGCTAAAAACATTAGAACCGGAGAAAAACAGCATTGTTCAAAAGTTTGATTCTTTTGGGTTGAAAGCCGAGAATGCTTTTGAAACCCAATCATTGCTTCAGCTCAGAAAAGAATATTGCGTAAAAGGTAAATGTTTGGAATGTGCTATTGGGTTGAAGTTGATTAAAGATTGAAGATTGGAGATTGAAGATTTTAGATTGAAGAGGGAAGAGGGAGGATTCGAAAAAAAATGTATTTTTACAATCTATTCAACAGTCGAATCAACAAATCCACATATATGACATCAATAATCAGACTTAAATATTTTTTGGAAAAACACGGATTTCATGTTTCTTCTCGTTTGGCCGATAAATTAGGAATGAGAGCCAACAGCGTCCGATTGTTTTTTATTTATATTTCGTTTGTTACGGCAGGTCTGGGTTTTGGAATTTATTTAGTGTTGGCTTTCTTAGTAAGGATGAAAGATTTGGTTCGCTCCAAAAGATCTTCGGTGTTTGACTTATAAACTTCGGTCATGGATTTCAAAACAGTAAAAGGGTATTTTACTTTTACCGCTACTCAAAGAAGCGGTATTTTTTTACTGTTACTCATTATCGTTTTTCTTCAGGTATTGATTTTTGCTGTCGATTTTTCTTTTGAAGAAAAACCAAATTCTGAAAAAGAGCAGTGGCTTGCATATCAGACTGAAATTGATTTGCTCAAACAGGAATCTCAAAGTCAAGAAAAGAAAATATATCCGTTCAATCCCAATTTTATTACGGATTACAAAGGGTATCAGTTAGGAATGTCGGTTGCTGAAATTGATCGTTTGCTGGAATTCAGAAAAACCAATAAATATGTCAACTCGACCGAAGAATTTCAAAAAGTTACAGGAGTTTCTGATTCTCTTCTTGCAGAAATAGCACCTTTTTTTAAATTTCCCGATTGGGTAAAAAATAAAAAAACGAATTCATATAAATCTCCAGAAAAGGTGTTTTCTGAAAAAAAGGAAATAGTTCTGATTGATATAAATCAGGCTACATCTCAAGATTTAGAGAAAGTTTACGGAATAGGTCCGGTTCTGGCGCAACGAATTTTAACCCAGAGGGAGAAGTTGGGAGGTTTTGTTGATATGAGTCAGATGAAAGATATTTGGGGATTGTCGGATGAAGTGATAGCAAATCTCAATAAGAATTTCAAAGTAATGGTTCCTCCAAAATTGAATAAAATTAAAGTCAATTCGGCTTCAATCAGGGAGTTGTCACAGTTTTCGTATTTTAAATATGCTTTGGCAAAGGAAATTGTTCTTTACAGAAGTATGAATGGAGATATAAAAAGCGAAGAAGATTTGTCTAAAATTAACGGATTTCCTGTTGATAAAGTGAAAGTAATTGCGTTATATTTGGATTTTTAATAAGAATAAAAATAGTATTATATATGAATTCGATTTATTTTACAGAAGAGCATGAATTATTTAGGAAAAGTTTCAGGGATTTTCTGCAAAAAGAAGTAGTGCCTCATGTTGAAAAATGGGAAAAAACAGGTACAATAGAACGTTTTATTTGGAAAAAATTTGGTGAAATGGGCTTTTTCGGATTAAAATATCCTGAGGCTTATGGTGGGCTAAATTTAGATTTGTTTTATACTGTTGTGTTTTTAGAAGAACTTCAAAAAATAAATTCTTCCGGTTTTGCAGCGGCTATGTGGGCGCACGCCTATTTAGCAATGACGCATTTGAATGCTGAAGGTGACGAAAGAATAAAGAAAGATTATTTAGCACCAAGTATTTCGGGAGATAAAATAGGTGCTTTGTGTATTACTGAGCCATTTGGTGGAAGTGACGTTGCAGGAATGCGCACAACAGCTGTGAAGAAAGGAGATAAATACGTTATAAATGGTTCTAAAACATTTATTACCAATGGTGTTTATGCCGATTATTATGTGGTTGCAGCTAAAACAAATCCGGAACTTGGGAATAAGGGAATTAGTATTTTTCTGATGGATACTAATTTAAAAGGAATTTCGGTAACGAAATTGGATAAATTAGGCTGGAGAGCATCTGATACTGCAGAAATCGCATTTAACGATGTTGAGATTCCGGTAGAGAATTTAATGGGAGAAGAGGGGAAAGGATTTCCATATATAATGCAGCATTTTGCATTTGAGCGATTAATTATGGCTGTTAATGCCCATGCAAGAGCCGAATATGCTTTAGAATATACTATTGACTATATGTCAAAACGTGAAGCATTTGGTAGTACAATTAATAAGTTTCAGGCATTAAGACATACAATGGTAGGTCACGCCACAGATGTTGAGCATTGTAAAATATTTAATTATGCTGCTGTAGCCCGTTTGGATAAAGGAGAATATGTGGTTAAAGAAGCGACAATGGCTAAATTGAAATCTACTAAAGTAGCCGATGAAACAATTTACAGCTGTTTGCAAATGTTAGGCGGTTATGGATATATGGAAGATTATCCATTGGCGCGTTTATTCAGAGATAGCCGTTTAGGTCCGATAGGAGGGGGGACTTCAGAAATTTTAAGAGAGATTTTGTCTAAAATGATTATTGATAACCAAAATTATCAGCCGGCGGTGAAATAACGAGTGGTGAATAGTGATTAGTGATTAGTGATTAGTGAATAGTGAATAGTGAATAGTGAATAGTGAATAGCCATTAGCTAAAAGTTTTGGCTTTTGCCTTTTTACTAGTGGCTTCTAAAAAAAAGTACAATTCATAACGCATAATTCAAAATTAAAATATACTTTTGCAGCCTTAACGAGAGGAGGTGTCAAGATTATGTTAATTATACCAATTAAAGACGGAGAAAATATCGATAGAGCATTAAAGCGCTATAAGAGAAAATTTGATAAAACAGGAACTGTTCGTCAGTTGCGTGCACGTCAGGCTTTCATCAAACCTTCTGTAACAAACAGAATGAAAATCCAAAAAGCAGCTTACATTCAAAACATGAAAGACAGCTTAGAAAGTTAATATTTAACTTTTGAAAAAATAGAACCGTTGGTCAGAGAAGTTTTTTAACTTTGATGCCAACGGTTTTTTTATGGAAAAAAATAAACAATCATTTCGGGATTATTTAGAAAAAGAGAAGAAGTATTCGCTTCATACGGTTTCTGCTTATTGTGCTGATTTGGATTCTTTTGGTGATTTTTTGATTGCTGAATTTGAACAGGAAGATTTTTGTGAGGTAAATTATGGTCAAATCAGAAGTTGGATTGTTGTTTTGGTTGATTCCGGATTGAATAATTTGTCGGTCAATCGAAAAATAGCATCTCTCAAGGCTTTTTATAAATTTCTTCTCAGGACAAAACAGATTTCGGTAAATCCGATGGCATTGCATAAATCGCTTAAGGTTTCTAAGAAGATTCAGGTTCCGTTTTCGGAAATAGAGTTGAAGTCGGTGTTGGAGAGCTGTCGGTTTTCTGAAGATTTTGAAGGGATCCGAAACAGATTGATTGTTGATTTGTTGTACTCAACAGGTATTCGAAGAGCGGAATTGATTGGTTTGCAGTGTAATGCGGTTGATTTTTCGGGTGGAACTATGAAGGTACTGGGAAAAGGAGGAAAAGAGCGGGTGGTTCCGTTGTTGTTTTCGACTTTGGAACAAATGAAAATTTATTTAAAGGAAAGAGCTTGTTTGCAGGAGGTTAAGGATGATGATTGTTTTTTTTTGACAATTAAGGGGGTTAAATTGAGTGAATCGCTTGTTTATCGTTTGGTAAATTATTACTTTAGTGAAGTCTCCAAGAAGGTAAAAAAGAGTCCGCATGTATTAAGGCATACGTTTGCAACCCATTTATTGAATAACGGAGCGGAGCTGAATTCTGTAAAAGAATTGTTGGGGCACTCCAGTTTGGCATCGACTCAGGTTTATACAAACAGTAGTTTGGCTGAGATAAAAAAGGTGTTTGAATCGTCGCATCCCAGAGGTTTGAAAGAAAAGTAAAATGTTTAATCAATTAAAAATTTAATTATGAAGGTAAATGTTCAAGCAGTTAATTTTACTGTTGATGGTAAACTGGTAGATTTTGTTCAAGAGCGAGTAGATAAATTAGAAAAATACTATGATAAAGTAGTTTCGTCGGACGTGTTTCTTAAAGTTGAGAAAACAAGCGAGAAAGAAAACAAGTTTGCAGAGGTGAAAGTGCATGTTCCTGGTGATGATTTAATAGTTAAAAAACAATGTAAGACTTTTGAGGAAGCAGTGGATTTGGCTGTGGAATCTTTGGAACGTTCGTTGGTGAAACGAAAAGAAAAAATTAAAAATCATGCTTAATTAAAAATTTTGTAAAAAAAGTTTTGTTTGAAATATAAATTAATATACATTTGCAGTCCGTTAGAAATAGCGGACTTTTTTATTGAAGTATGCCGGTATAGCTCAGTTGGCTAGAGCAGCTGATTTGTAATCAGCAGGTCGTGGGTTCGAGTCCCTCTATCGGCTCAAAAAAAATGTTGTAGGTTTCGGATTTTGTGTTATTTTTGGGTCCGGAATCGATAATTGAAATATTGGATTAAAAAGGGGAGATACTCAAGCGGCCAACGAGGGCAGACTGTAAATCTGCTGTGAAAACTTCGCAGGTTCGAATCCTGCTCTCCCCACAAAACTGATTTCCGGATTCAGGAATTGAGTTTTAGGATTTTGTAAATCTATATGAAGTCTTAAAATTAAAAATCTGAAATCCTAAATTAGAATTCCTTGCCGGCGTAGCTCAGGGGTAGAGTGCTTCCTTGGTAAGGAAGAGGTCACGAGTTCAAATCTCGTCGTTGGCTCTAGTAAGTAAAAGATTGAACACTAATATATAACTAAGATTAAAAATTAAGTAAAATGGCAAAAGAAAATTTTAGTCGTACCAAGCCGCACCTTAACATAGGTACAATTGGGCACGTTGACCACGGAAAAACTACATTAACTGCTGCAATCACTAAAGTATTGTCTGATGCAGGTTACTGTCAAGCAAAATCATTTGATCAAATCGATAATGCTCCTGAAGAAAAAGAAAGAGGTATTACTATTAATACATCTCACGTAGAATACGAAACAGCTAACCGTCACTACGCTCACGTTGATTGTCCAGGTCACGCGGATTACGTTAAGAACATGGTTACTGGTGCTGCTCAGATGGACGGTGCTATCTTGGTAGTTGCTGCTACAGATGGTCCAATGCCACAAACTCGTGAGCACATCCTTTTAGGTCGTCAAGTAGGTATTCCACGTATTGTTGTTTTCATGAACAAAGTGGATATGGTTGATGATGCTGAGTTGTTAGAGCTTGTTGAGATGGAAATCAGAGACTTGTTATCTTTCTACGAATATGATGGTGATAATGGTCCGGTTATCCAAGGTTCTGCTTTGGGTGGATTGAACAATGATCCTGTTTGGGTTCCTAAAATTCTTGAATTGATGGAAGCTGTTGATAACTGGATTCAAGAGCCAGAAAGAGATGTTAACAAACCTTTCTTGATGCCTGTTGAAGACGTATTCTCAATCACTGGTCGTGGAACTGTTGCTACAGGGCGTATCGAAACTGGTGTTGCTAATACAGGTGATGCAGTTGAAATCATTGGTATGGGAGCTGAGAAATTGACTTCTACTATCACTGGAGTTGAGATGTTCCGTAAAATCCTTGACAGAGGAGAAGCTGGAGATAACGTAGGTATCCTTTTGAGAGGTATTCAAAAAGAAGACATCAAAAGAGGTATGGTTATCTGTAAACCAGGTTCAGTAAAACCACACGCTAAATTCAAAGCTGAGGTTTATATCTTGAAAAAAGAAGAAGGTGGACGTCACACTCCATTCCACAACAACTACCGTCCACAGTTCTACGTACGTACAACTGACGTAACAGGTATTATTTCTTTGCCAGCAGGTGTAGAGATGGTTATGCCAGGTGATAACTTAACTATTGATGTAACTTTGTTAAGTGAAATCGCTTTGAACGTAGGTCTACGTTTCGCTATCCGTGAAGGTGGTAGAACAGTAGGTGCTGGTCAGGTAACTGAAATTGTTGAGTAATCAATAAGAAATAAATATCCCAAAAAACCAGTGGTTCGCTGCTGGTTTTTTTCAACTACGGGCGTAGTTCAAGGGTAGAATAGCGGTCTCCAAAACCGTTGATGGGGGTTCGAATCCCTCCGCCCGTGCAAAAACAAAATTATAATGAAAGTTGTAAATTATATATCAGAGTCGTTTGAAGAATTGAAGTCAAACGTAACTTGGCCAGAATGGGCAGAAGTACAACGTTTAACAATTGTAGTTGCTGTTTTTTCTGTACTCTTTGCTCTTACAATTTGGGGAATAGATACTTTTTTCGAAAACGCATTAGCTGGGTTTTTTACTTGGATTAAACAAGCTTAATTTTTTGTGATGACAGACAGTAGTGTGAAAAAATGGTATGTTGTTAGAGCGGTAAGTGGGCAAGAAAATAAAGTAAAGGCTTATATCGAAACCGAAATCGCCAGATTGGGAATGGATGATTATATTTCTCAGGTTCTTGTTCCTACGGAAAAAGTGGTAACGGTTCGTGACGGAAAGAAAATCAGTAAAGATAGAGTTTACTTTCCCGGATATGTTATGATAGAAGCAAATCTAACAGGAGAGATTCCTCATATTATCAAGTCAATAACAGGAGTTATCGGATTCTTAGGAGAGGTTAAAAATGGAGATCCAGTGCCATTAAGACTTTCTGAAGTAAACAGAATGTTAGGGAAAGTGGATGAATTGGCGGTTACTGCCGATAATCAGGCAATTCCTTTCGTGATTGGAGAAACTGTAAAAGTTGTTGACGGGCCTTTCAACGGATTCAACGGATCTATTGAGAAGATAAATGAAGAGAAGCGTAAACTTGAAGTAATGGTAAAGATTTTCGGAAGAAAAACACCATTGGAGTTGAGTTTTATGCAAGTTGAAAAAGTATAATATTGTTACACATAATAGAACCACATTTGTCGCTTCCAACGCAATGTGTTAAATTTTTTTAAAAATGGCTAAAGAGATTAGTAAAGTAGTTAAACTACAAGTTAAGGGAGGTGCCGCGAATCCATCGCCACCGGTTGGACCTGCTCTAGGAGCTGCTGGTGTAAACATCATGGAATTCTGTAAGCAATTTAATGCCAGAACCCAGGATAAAGCCGGTAAAGTTTGTCCAGTGCAAATCACAGTGTATAAAGACAAATCGTTTGATTTTGTCGTAAAAACAGCGCCTGCTGCCGTTCAGTTGATGGATGCTGCAAAGCTTAAATCTGGTTCTGGAGAGCCTAATCGTAAAAAAGTAGCAAGCGTTACTTGGGATGTGATTAGAACTATCGCAGAAGACAAAATGGCTGATTTAAATGCTTTCACTATCGAGTCTGCAATGAGCATGATCGCGGGAACAGCTAGATCTATGGGTATAACTGTAACTGGAGATTCTCCTCTAAACTAAGGAAGAAATGGCAAAATTGACAAAAAAACAAAAAGAGGCTGCTTCAAAAATTGAAAAGAACAAATTGTATTCTTTGAAAGATGCTGCTGCATTGATCAAAACAATTGCTTCTGCTAAATTTGACGAGTCTGTAGATATCGCTGTTCGTTTGGGTGTAGATCCAAGAAAAGCAAATCAAATGGTTAGAGGTGTAGTAACATTGCCTCACGGAACAGGTAAAGATGTTAAAGTATTGGCATTGGTTACTCCAGACAAAGAAGCTGAGGCTAAAGAAGCTGGTGCAGACTATGTAGGTCTTGACGATTACTTGCAAAAAATCAAAGACGGTTGGACAGATGTTGATGTTATCATCACTATGCCTGCTGTTATGGGTAAATTAGGTCCATTAGGTCGTATTTTAGGACCTAGAGGTTTAATGCCAAACCCTAAAACAGGAACTGTAACTATGGATGTTGCAAAAGCTGTTCAAGAAGTTAAAGCTGGTAAAATTGACTTTAAAGTTGATAAAACCGGTATCGTACACGCTGGTATAGGTAAAGTATCTTTTGATGCTGATAAAATCTATGACAATGCACACGAAATTATTCAAACATTAATCAAACTTAAACCAACTGCTGCTAAAGGTACATACATCAAAGGTATTCACCTTACAAGCACAATGAGTCCGGCTATTGCTTTGGATCCAAAAGCAGTATAATTGGTAGTTAAAACTTTATAGTATGACTAGAGAAGAAAAATCAATCGCGATTGAAGATTTAACTGCACAGTTAGCTGGTACAAATATTGTTTACGTATCAGATATTTCTGGACTTAATGCAGAAACAACTTCAAACTTGAGAAGAGCTTGCTTTAAAGCAGGTATCAAATTAGAGGTAGTAAAAAACACTTTGCTTGCAAAAGCAATGGAGGCTTCTGATAAAGATTTCGGTGATTTGCCAACAGTATTGGCTGGTAACTCTGCAATCTTTATTGCTGATGTAGCAAATGCTCCTGGTAAAATCATCAAAGAATTCCGTAAAAAATCTGACAAACCAGTTTTGAAAGGAGCTTACGTAAATTCTGAAATTTACATCGGAGATTCTCAATTAGATACATTGGCAACAATCAAATCTAAAGAAGAGCTTATTGGAGAAATCATCGGATTACTTCAATCTCCAGCACAAAGAGTTATTTCAGCTCTTCAAAACCAATTCAAAGGAGAAGAGGTTGAAGCTTAATTTTAACTTTTATAAGTTAGAATTAAGTGCATAAAATGCGCACAATAAATAAATTATATTTTTACAAATCATTTTAAAACGATAGAAAAAATGGCAGATTTGAAACAATTCGCAGAACAATTAGTTAACTTAACTGTAAAAGAAGTTAATGAATTAGCAACAATATTGAAAGATGAGTACGGAATCGAACCAGCTGCTGCAGCTGTAGTAGTTTCAGGTGGTGGTGAAGCTGCTGCTGAAGAGGCTCAAACTGAATTTAACGTAGTATTGAAAGATGCTGGTGCTTCTAAATTGGCAGTAGTTAAATTGGTAAAAGAACTTACAGGTTTAGGTTTGAAAGAAGCTAAAGAAGTAGTTGACGGTGCACCAAGCGTAGTTAAAGAAGGTGTTTCTAAAGACGAAGCAGAAGGTTTGAAAAAATCTCTTGAAGAAGCTGGAGCTGTAGTTGAGCTTAAATAATCTTACTAGCTAAAAAGATTAAGGTTTAGGTCTTGGATTAACATCCAAAGACCTAAACCATTTTTCGTATAATAAAATTATAACAGGTTTTATTATAAAATAGTTTAAAATACGAAAAAAATTTTTGATCAATACGAAGAAAGAAATGAGCTATTTTCCTGGTTTATTTTTAAAGAGGTATTGGTTATAAAAAAGGGAAGTATAAATTAAACAGTGTTTTACACACAAAAAATTACTTTTTTTAAATCAAAATTTTGTCCATTGATGATAACAAATCAGACTGAAAGATTGAATTTTGCCTCTACTAAAAATATCCCGGACTATCCGGATTTCTTGGATATTCAGGTAAAATCTTTTAAGGATTTCTTCCAATTGGAAACTAAATCTGACGAGAGAGGCAACGAAGGCCTTTATAACACCTTCATGGAAAACTTTCCAATTACAGATACAAGAAACAACTTTGTATTGGAATTCCTCGATTATTTTGTTGATCCACCACGTTATTCAATTCAGGAATGTATTGAAAGAGGTTTAACTTATTCTGTGCCATTAAAAGCGCGTCTTAAGTTATACTGTACCGATCCAGAGCACGAAGACTTCGAAACAATTGTTCAGGATGTGTACTTAGGTACAATTCCGTACATGACGCCTAGTGGTACTTTTGTTATCAACGGTGCAGAGCGTGTTGTAGTTTCTCAATTGCACAGATCTCCTGGGGTTTTCTTTGGACAATCATTCCATGCCAATGGAACTAAACTTTATTCTGCCAGAGTAATTCCTTTTAAAGGTTCCTGGATAGAATTTGCTACCGATATAAACAACGTGATGTATGCTTATATCGATAGAAAGAAAAAATTACCGGTTACTACTCTTTTCCGTGCTATCGGATTTGAAAGAGATAAAGACATTCTTGAAATCTTTGACCTTGCAGAAGAAATCAAAGTTTCAAAAACAAGTTTGAAAAAATACATCGGAAGAAGACTTGCTGCGCGTGTATTGAATACCTGGCACGAAGATTTCGTGGATGAGGATACAGGTGAGGTAGTTTCTATCGAGCGTAACGAGATTATCCTTGATCGTGACACTATTATCGACAAAGATAATGTGGAAGAGATTTTGGATGCTAACGTTAAATCTATTTTGTTGCATAAAGAAGATGCTAATCAGGCTGATTACGCGATCATTCATAACACGCTTCAAAAAGATCCAACCAACTCAGAAAAAGAAGCCGTTGAGCATATCTACAGACAGTTGCGTAATGCTGAACCGCCTGATGAGGAAACTGCTCGTGGTATTATAGATAAATTGTTCTTCTCTGACCAACGTTACAACTTAGGTGAAGTAGGTCGTTACAGAATGAACAAAAAATTAGGTTTGGATATCCCTACGGAAAAACAAGTTTTGACCAAAGAAGATATCATTACCATAGTTAAATATTTGATCGAGTTGATCAACTCTAAAGCAGAGATTGATGATATTGACCACTTATCTAACCGTCGTGTAAGAACTGTAGGTGAACAACTTTCAGCTCAATTCGGAGTGGGACTTTCCCGTATGGCAAGAACCATCAGAGAGCGTATGAACGTTAGAGATAACGAGGTGTTTACACCAATTGATTTGATCAATGCTAAAACATTGTCATCAGTTATCAACTCTTTCTTTGGTACAAACCAATTGTCTCAATTTATGGATCAAACGAATCCATTGGCTGAGATTACACACAAAAGAAGATTGTCTGCCCTTGGACCTGGAGGTCTTTCTCGTGAAAGAGCCGGATTTGAGGTACGTGACGTTCACTATACACACTACGGACGTTTATGTCCTATTGAAACACCAGAGGGACCAAACATTGGTTTGATTTCATCTCTTGGAGTTTATGCTAAAGTAAACGGAATGGGATTCATCGAAACTCCTTACCGCAAGGTAGTAAACGGAGTAGTAGATTTGAAAGAAACACCTGTTTATTTGAGCGCTGAAGAGGAAGAAGGAAAAATGATTTCTCAGGCAAATATCGAAGTTGATGCGGATGGAAAAATCCTTGCCGACAAAGTTATTGCCCGTGAAGAGGGAGATTTCCCGGTTGTAGATCCTACTTCTATTCATTATGCCGACGTTGCTCCTAACCAAATTGCATCGATTTCAGCCTCTTTGATTCCTTTCCTGGAACATGATGATGCGAACCGTGCGTTGATGGGATCAAACATGATGCGTCAGGCCGTGCCATTGTTACGTCCTGAAGCTCCAATCGTTGGTACAGGTTTAGAGCGTCAGGTTGCTTCTGACTCAAGAGTATTGATTAATGCTGAAGGTCACGGAACTGTTGAATATGTTGATGCCAACATCATCACTATTAAATATGACCGTACAGAGGAAGAGCGCATGGTGAGCTTTGAGCCAGACGAAAAGACTTATAATTTAATTAAGTTCAGAAAAACCAACCAAAGTACTTGTATCAACCTGAAACCAATCGTAAGAAAAGGTGACAGAGTTATTCCGGGTCAGGTTTTATCTGAAGGATATGCTACTCAAAACGGAGAGTTGGCACTTGGAAGAAACCTTAAAGTAGCATTTATGCCATGGAAAGGGTACAACTTCGAGGATGCGATTGTAATCTCTGAAAAAGTAGTTCGTGACGATATTTTTACCTCTATCCACATCGATGATTATTCATTGGATGTTAGAGATACTAAATTGGGTAACGAAGAATTAACAAATGATATTCCTAACGTTTCTGAAGAGGCTACTAAAGACCTTGACGAAAACGGTATGATCAGAATTGGAGCAGAGGTAAAACCTGGCGACATTTTGATTGGAAAAATCACTCCAAAAGGAGAATCAGATCCTACACCGGAAGAGAAACTTCTTAGAGCTATCTTTGGAGACAAAGCAGGTGATGTAAAAGATGCTTCATTGAAAGCTTCTCCATCATTGCATGGTGTTGTATTGGATAAAAAATTGTTTGCAAGAGCAGTTAAAGATAAACGCAAACGTGGTCAGGACAAGGATGCTTTAGCAGATCTTGAAATGTCATTCGAAGTGAAATTCAACGAACTGAAAGACAGATTAGTTGATAAATTGTTCCACATCGTAAACGGAAAAACATCGCAAGGTGTTATGAATGATTTGGGTGAAGAAGTATTGCCAAAAGGTAAGAAATACACTCAAAAGATGTTGAATTCTGTTGAAGATTTTGCTCACTTGACAAAAGGACAATGGGTTTCTGACGATGAAACTAACAAAATGGTTAATGACTTAATTCACAACTACAAAATCAAATTGAATGATTTGCAGGGAGCATTAAGAAGAGAGAAATTTACCATTACTGTTGGAGACGAATTGCCATCAGGAATCTTGAAATTGGCTAAAGTTTATATCGCTAAGAAACGTAAGTTGAAAGTAGGTGATAAGATGGCGGGACGTCACGGTAACAAAGGTATTGTTGCCCGTATTGTTCGTCACGAAGATATGCCTTTCCTTGAAGACGGAACGCCGGTAGATATCGTATTGAATCCACTAGGGGTACCTTCTCGTATGAACATCGGTCAGATTTATGAGACGGTGTTAGGATGGGCAGGTATGGACTTGGGAAGAAAATTCGCTACTCCTATCTTTGATGGAGCTACTTTGGATCAAATCAACGAATTGACTGACGAAGCAGGAATCCCAAGATTCGGACATACTTATTTGTATGACGGAGGAACCGGAGAACGTTTCCACCAAAGAGCAACTGTAGGTGTTATCTACATGTTGAAACTTGGACACATGGTTGACGATAAGATGCATGCTCGTTCTATCGGACCTTACTCATTGATTACGCAACAACCACTTGGAGGTAAGGCTCAGTTTGGAGGTCAGCGTTTCGGAGAGATGGAGGTTTGGGCACTTGAAGCTTATGGAGCATCAAGTACACTTAGAGAGATCTTGACCGTTAAGTCGGATGATGTAATTGGTAGAGCTAAAACTTACGAAGCTATCGTAAAAGGTGAAACCATGCCAGAACCAGGATTGCCGGAATCATTCAATGTATTGATGCACGAATTGAAAGGTCTTGGATTAGACATTCGTTTAGAAGAATAATATTCAGTATTCAGTGTTCAGTATTTAGTAATCAGTGATAAACTGAACACTAAATACTGGATGCTGAACACTTTTTAATAATTAGTTTTCAGGATTTATACCCGTAACCCGTTCCGATTTTTTATACGCCTTTGGCCTATAACTAGCACTTCAAAATAGCGATTTTGAAAGTTTAGAGAAGTAATTCGTGGTAGTGTGACAGTCATAAAGTTTTAAGTATCGAATGCTTTCGACCTTTGACTGATACAAGAATCAATTTTTAATTGCAAATAAATCAATAGTAAAAACTATGATGAATAATAGAAACAAGGATAAAAATCCAATTAAGAGATTTGACAAAATTTCGATAGGACTAGCTTCACCGGAGTCTATCTTGGCTGAGTCAAGAGGAGAGGTATTGAAGCCGGAAACTATCAATTACAGAACTCATAAACCAGAGCGCGATGGTCTTTTCTGCGAAAGAATTTTCGGACCGGTAAAAGATTTTGAATGTGCTTGTGGTAAATATAAAAGAATCCGCTACAAAGGAATCGTTTGTGACCGTTGTGGGGTTGAAGTTACCGAGAAAAAAGTACGTCGTGACAGAGTAGGACATATCAACCTTGTTGTGCCTATCGCTCACATCTGGTATTTCCGTTCTCTTCCAAACAAAATTGGTTATATACTTGGATTGCCGTCTAAGAAATTAGACATGATTATCTACTACGAAAGATATGTAGTAATTCAGGCAGGTATCGCTAAAAATGCAGAAGGAGAATCTTTACAAAGACTTGATTTCTTAACAGAAGAAGAATATCTGAACATTTTAGATAGTCTTCCAATGGAAAACCAATATTTAGATGACAATGATCCAAATAAATTCATCGCTAAAATGGGTGCTGAGTGTATTATGGATTTGTTGGCTCGTATCGATTTGGATGAGTTGTCTTACCAATTGAGACACTCTGCCAACAACGAAACATCTAAACAAAGAAAAACAGAAGCTTTAAAAAGATTACAAGTTGTAGAATCTTTTAGAGAGTCTAACGAAAACAGAGAAAACCGTCCTGAGTGGATGATTTTGAAAGTTATTCCTGTTATCCCACCGGAATTACGTCCGTTAGTGCCGCTTGATGGAGGTCGTTTTGCTACTTCCGATTTGAATGATTTGTACAGAAGAGTAATCATCCGTAACAATCGTTTGAAACGTTTGATGGAAATCAAAGCTCCGGAGGTAATCTTGAGAAACGAAAAACGTATGTTGCAGGAATCTGTTGACTCGTTGTTCGATAATACAAGAAAAGCTTCTGCTGTTAAAACAGAATCAAACAGACCATTAAAATCTTTATCGGACTCATTGAAAGGTAAGCAAGGACGTTTCCGTCAGAACTTACTTGGAAAACGTGTGGATTATTCTGCCCGTTCGGTAATTGTTGTTGGTCCTGAGTTGAAATTATACGAATGTGGTCTTCCAAAAGATATGGCTGCTGAGTTATTCAAACCTTTCGTTATCCGTAAATTGATAGAAAGAGGAATTGTAAAAACTGTAAAATCAGCTAAGAAAATAATTGACAAAAAAGAGCCTGTAGTATGGGACATCCTTGAAAATGTAATCAAAGGACATCCGGTATTACTTAACCGTGCTCCTACTTTGCACAGATTGGGTATTCAGGCTTTCCAACCGAAATTGATCGAAGGAAAAGCTATCCAGTTGCACCCATTAGTATGTACGGCATTTAACGCGGATTTTGACGGGGATCAGATGGCGGTTCACTTGCCGCTTGGACCTGAAGCAATCCTGGAAGCTCAATTGTTAATGTTGGCATCTCATAACATCCTGAACCCTGCGAACGGAGCACCTATCACGGTACCTTCTCAGGACATGGTACTTGGTCTTTACTATATGACCAAGATGCGTTTGTCAACACCTGAGCACGTAATTTTAGGACAGGATTTAACTTTCTATTCTGCCGAAGAAGTAAATATTGCTTTGAACGAAGGAAGAGTTGAGTTGAATGCACGTGTTAAAATCAGAGCTAAAGATTTAAATGAAAACGGTGAGTTGGTTTACAAAATTATCGAAACTACAGCCGGACGTGTATTGTTTAATGAAGTAGTACCAGAAGCTGCCGGATATATCAATGATGTATTGACTAAGAAAAATCTTAGAGACATTATCGGTCATATCCTGAGCGTGACTAACGTACCTACAACAGCTGCTTTCCTGGATAACATGAAAGACATGGGTTATAAATTCGCTTTCAAGGGAGGATTATCTTTCTCTCTAGGTGATATTAGAATCCCGGAACAAAAAACACAATTAATCGCAGATGCCAGAGAGCAGGTTGAAGGTATCTCGATGAACTATAACATGGGTCTTATTACCAATAACGAACGTTACAACCAAGTTATTGATATCTGGACTTCTGCCAATGCACAGTTGACAGAGTTAGCAATGAAAAACATTAGAGAAGATCAACAAGGATTCAACTCTGTGTATATGATGCTTGACTCTGGGGCGAGGGGTTCTAAGGAACAGATTCGTCAGTTGACTGGTATGCGTGGTTTGATGGCTAAGCCTAAAAAATCGACTGCCGGTGGTGGAGAGATTATTGAAAACCCGATCCTTTCTAACTTTAAGGAAGGTCTTTCGATCTTAGAATACTTCATCTCTACGCACGGTGCCCGTAAAGGTCTTGCGGATACGGCTCTTAAAACAGCGGATGCCGGATATTTGACAAGAAGATTACATGACGTTTCTCAAGACGTTATCGTAAACCTTGAAGATTGCGGTACTTTGAGAGGAATTGAAGTTTCGGCTTTGAAAAAGAACGAAGAGATTGTAGAATCATTAGGAGAAAGAATCTTAGGACGTGTGGCGTTGCAAGACGTAATCAATCCTTTGACAAATGAAGTATTGATCGCTGCAGGTGAGCAAATCACTGAGGCAATCATGAAAAATATTGAAGCTTCTCCTGTTGAAGCAGTAGAAGTACGTTCGCCATTGACTTGTGAGGCTACTAAAGGTATTTGTGCTAAATGTTATGGACGTAACTTGGCTACCGGAAAAATGACTCAAAGAGGTGAAGCTGTAGGTGTAATTGCTGCTCAGTCTATTGGAGAGCCGGGAACTCAGTTAACACTTCGTACTTTCCACGTTGGAGGGGTTGCAGGAGGTATCTCTGAAGAATCAGGTATCTTCGCTAAGTTTGCAGGTCGTTTGGAAATCGAAGATTTGAAAACAGTTAAAGGAGAAGACAACGAAGGAAATGAAATTGATATTGTAGTATCTCGTTCTACTGAATTGAAATTGGTTGATGAAACAACCGGAATCTTATTGAGTACACATAATATTCCTTACGGATCTAATATTTTTGTAAAAGACGGTCAGTCTGTTGCAAAAGGAGATACTATCTGTAAATGGGATCCATATAATGGGGTTATTATTTCTGAATTTACCGGAAAAATTGCTTACGAAGATTTAGAGCAAGGTCAATCATACATGGTTGAAATTGATGAGCAAACCGGATTCCAGGAAAAAGTAATTTCTGAATCAAGAGGTAACAAGAAATTAATCCCAACTTTATTGGTTTACGGTAAAGACGGTGAATTGATTCGTTCTTATAATTTACCGGTGGGTGCCCACCTTATGGTTGAAAACGGTGAGAAGATTAAGGCTGGTAAGATTTTAGTAAAAATCCCACGTCGTTCTTCAAAAGCGGGAGATATTACCGGAGGTCTTCCTAGAATTACCGAGTTGTTAGAGGCTCGTAATCCTTCGAACCCGGCAGTAGTTTCTGAAATTGACGGAGTTGTTACTTTCGGAAAAATCAAACGTGGTAACCGTGAGATCATTATCGAATCTAAATTCGGAGAAGTTAAGAAATACCTTGTGAAATTGTCAAGTCAAATTCTTGTTCAGGAAAATGACTTTATCAGAGCAGGTGCACCATTGTCTGACGGAGCAATTACTCCGGAGGATATCTTGAGAATTCAAGGTCCGGCTGCTGTTCAACAGTATTTGGTTAATGAGATTCAGGAGGTTTACCGTTTGCAAGGGGTAAAAATCAATGACAAACACTTTGAGGTGGTTATCCGTCAAATGATGCGTAAAGTAAGAGTTCAGGATCCGGGAGATACTTTATTCTTAGAAGATCAATTGATTCACACTAAAGATTTTATCGTTGAAAATGATAAATTGTACGGAATGAAAGTGGTAGAAGATGCCGGAGATTCAGAAAATCTGAAACCGGGACAAATCATCACTACACGTCAGTTGCGTGATGAAAACTCTATCCTGAAACGTGAAGATAAGAACCTGGTAGTGGCCCGTGATGTAATCACTGCTACAGCAACTCCTATCTTGCAAGGTATCACCAGAGCTTCGCTTCAAACTAAATCATTTATCTCTGCGGCATCGTTCCAGGAAACTACGAAAGTATTGAATGAGGCAGCTGTAGCCGGAAAAGTAGATTACCTTGAAGGATTGAAAGAGAATGTTATCGTAGGACACAGAATCCCTGCAGGTACAGGTATGAGAGAATACGACAACACTATCGTTGGTTCTGTTGAAGACTATAAGGAATTGATGGCTGGTAAAGAAGAATTTAGTTTCTAAGTTATGAGTGATTCTAATCAGCAATCAGGACAAATAAATATTGAGTTGGAAGAAAAGATAGCCGAAGGAATTTATTCCAATTTGGCTATCATCAACCACTCTGCCTCTGAGTTTGTTGTGGATTTTGTGTGTATCATGCCGGGTACACCAAAAGCCAAAGTGAAGTCAAGAATAGTTTTGACTCCGCAACATGCCAAAAGATTGGTCAAAGCTTTGGCAGAGAATGTTCACCGTTTTGAAGTAGCTCATGGCGAGATCAAAGACAGCGAACAACCTCCCATTCCTTTGAATTTTGGACCAACAGGTCAGGCGTAAATATCAAAAAGCCTCTTCAGAAATGAAGAGGCTTTTTTTGTTGTGCAGATATGTGTTAATCAGTTTAGCCTAGATTAAGTGATAGAAAAATTATTTCACAAAGACACGCAAAGAGTAATTCATATTTTACAGATTTATATTGAAACTCTGTGGTTCTTTGAGTATCCTCTGTGAAGCTTTGTGCAATAAATCTTTAATGCGGATTCGGGGTTTAATTTGTAATTCCGAAATTCGGAAGTGAGTGAAACATCAATGATAGTATATGAGTTTTTGAGAAAAATAACCATATTGTGATTCTGTAATTCAAATAGCGTTAAAGTTTGCTTTTTGAGGAAAAATCATCTCTTTTATTCTTTTCTAATTATTACATTTGGATTCGTTTAAAATAAAACAGAAATTATTTTTATAAATGAATAACCAAGCAGAAAACGAAAATCAGTGGGATTCGGTCATACAATCCCAAACTTCTCTTTTTGATTTAAGGTTGAAGGAGCTATGGCACTATCGCGATTTGCTGGTGCTGTTTGTGCGACGTGATTTCGTTACGGTCTATAAACAAACAATAATCGGGCCTTTGTGGTTTTTTATACAACCACTTTTAACAACTATTACTTTTACCATTATTTTCGGAAACATTGCCCAGTTATCTACCGACGGGGCACCAAAAGTGGTGTTCTATATGGCCGGTATCACTTTGTGGAATTATTTCTCGACCTGCCTTACCAGTGTTTCGGGTGTTTTTAATGCTAATGCCGGAATATTTGGTAAAGTGTATTTTCCTCGTCTGATTATGCCTTTGACGATCGTGATTTCCAATCTGATGAAATTTGGCGTGCAGTTTTTATTGTTTATTTGTTTTGTGATATATTTTACCATGCAGGGACAGATTATACCCAATGGTTGGATTGCGCTCACACCTTTCATCATTGTTTTGATGGCTCTCATTTCTATGGGAATCGGTTTGATTTTATCGGCCATGACCACCAAATACAAAGATCTGAATCAGTTGATTGGTTTTGGAGTACAGTTGTTTATGTATGCCACTCCGGTCATTTATCCAAGTTCTTCCGTTCCGGTGGCTTATCAGTGGGTCATTCAGTGGAATCCTTTGGTAGGTTTGTTCAATTATATGCGCTACGCTTATTTGGGTATCGGACAGTTCTCGGTGATTACGTTGATTTATCCGACTGTTTTCTCAATATCGATTTTAGCTTTAGGGGTTTTGGTGTTTAATAAGGTGCAAAAGACGTTTATGGATACGGTTTAATTGTGAGTTGTAGGTTCGTTGCGGTTTGTCAGTTTTACTTAAAAGTTATAGTTGTATTTATAAGTACTTGTAGCTTTTTGGAAAGTTATAAGTATATTTAAAATATTTTTTTTTGTGACTTATATGGTTAAAAATGAAATAGTCCAACAACCTGCTAGACTATTGGAAATTCTCAGCAAATGCAAAAATGAAGCAGAGGCAAAATTTTATATTCAACAATTGGAGTAGAATGTGTTACAAATATAGAGTCGAAACTTTTTAATCGTCAGGGAAAAGCTATCAATAATTTTGAATTAACGGTTACCCAAAGCCCAAAGTGATCTGGCAAGGGAAACGCTAAAAGTCCCTATAAATTTGATTTCCTGACATTGGAGAGTAATGTCCGGGAATTGGAATTAGAAAAGCAACTAACTGAAAAATATAGCCAAATTTCTGCTTGAATTAGGTAAAGGATTTGAGTGAGGAGTGAAATGGGAGGAGCTATAGATGTATTTAAAATGATTGACCTTTCGTTTTTGATAAATATTCAACGTAGGTCTCATTATATCGAGAGGGTGAAATTGCTGTGAGTATAAAGTATTCAACTAAAAATAGAAGTTTTGAAATTCTTATGAACGAAGTAAAAAGTTACTTTTGGAATTTAGAAAATAAGTGAGTGGTGAGAAGTGAGTAGTTTTGTTTCACATCTTATCTTACTAAAAAGAGAAATAAAAAAGTTATTCTTAAATTGTAAGTAATAACAGAGAACATCATGGACAGTATAAAGCTATTCGAAGAAAAGAAAGTGCGTTCTTCCTGGAATGAGCAAGAGGAGAAATGGTATTTTTCGGTAATTGATATTATTCAAGTACTGACAGGTAAGGTAGTACAGTGCCTAAAAGGTATTGGAGCGATTTGAAAAAGAAATTAAATAAAGAAGGTAGTCAAGTGTTCGATAAAATCGTACGGTTGAAGATGGTTGTTGAGGATGGTAAAAACAGATTGACAGACGTAGCGGATACTGAAACGACACTTCGCCTGATTCAATCAATTCCATCTCCCAAAGCAGAACCATTTAAGCAATGGTTGGCATAAGTTGGAGCTGAAAGAATTGCTGAAATTGAAAATCCGGAATTGGCACAGGCTCGTATTAGAGCAATCTATAAAGCAAAAGGCTATAGCGATGAGTGGATAGAAAAGCGAATCCGGGGAGTTTTGGTTCGTGATGAGCTTACCAGTGAATGGAAGCAGCGAGGGGTGAAAGAAGGTAGAGAATATTCAATTTTAACTGCCGAGATAAGTAAAGCCACTTTCGGGATTATCCCCAGTGATTATAAAAAACTGAAAGGTTTAACCAAATCGACTGAAAATCTTCGTGATCACATGACCGATTTGGAACTTATTTTTACAATGTTAGGTGAAGCTTCCACAACTGAAATAGCAAAGAATTAGGACGCTATAGGTTTTGAAGAAAATCAAAAAGCAGCCAAAGCCGGAGGCAGTGTTGCAGGCAAAGCCAGAAAAGATTTAGAAAAAAGATCAGGAAAAAAAATAGTAAGCAGTCAGAATTTCAGGCAATTATTGGAGAATAAGGAAGAAGATAAGAATAATGAGGAGGGATGATTATTGAAGAGTGAAGCCAGTTTGTCATTTCGATCCCGATGCTTCGGGAGAGAGATCCCACAAGTAGCTCCGCGATGCTGATTAATAGTTCCGGTTGACCTATATGCAAAGGGAAGAACCCGAACCGACAACAAACTAAAAACAACAAACAAAAGAACGTGAGTACAGTAATAAAAGCCGAAAATATCTCCAAACAATACCGCCTCGGTCTGGTAGGTACCGGCACCGTGCGTGACGACTTGAAACGCTGGTGGCACAATGTGCGCGGCAAGGAAGATCCTTTCCTGAAAATAGGCGAGGCCAACAACCGCGCTGTTAAAGGCGAGAGCGATTACGTTTGGTCCTTGCGCGACATTAACTTTGAGATAAACCAGGGCGACTCTGTAGGCATCATAGGCCGCAACGGAGCCGGAAAAAGTACACTTTTAAAGATTTTGAGTCAGGTTACCCAACCTACTACCGGTAAAATCTATACCAAAGGCCGTATCGCTTCTTTGTTGGAAGTTGGCACCGGCTTTCATCCCGAAATGACCGGCCGTGAGAACATCTATCTCAACGGGGCCATCTTAGGCATGCGCAAGCACGAAATTACCCGCAAGCTGGACGAGATTATTGCTTTTTCAGGGGTAGAACGTTATATTGATACACCCGTGAAACGCTACTCCTCGGGTATGTATGTGCGTTTGGCTTTTGCCGTGGCGGCTCACTTAGAGAGCGAAATTCTGATTGTAGATGAAGTCCTGGCCGTAGGCGATGCCGAGTTCCAGAAAAAATGCTTGGGCAAGATGAATGATGTGCAATCTAAAGAGGGAAGGACCGTGCTGTTTGTGAGTCATAATATGGCTGCGGTACAAAATTTATGCAGTAGAGGGATTTTATTAGATCAAGGTTATGTAAAATCGGAGGGTAATATAATCGATGTAACTAAAGATTATCTGTCTAAACGAACTGTAGAAAATATTGAATTGGCTAATGTAGAGGAAAGGAAAGGGAATGGCTTGTTGAAGTTTGTAAAGGCTGTCGTTGAATGCAACGAATCTTCAAATGATTTTTTAGAAACATTCAAGGATATAAAAATCACTATTTATTATTCTATATCAAATGGAATTGATATAAGGCAAGCCAGGATTGATTTAGGAATCAATAATTATATGGGGGATAGGGTTGCTTGGTTGTCTTCTGATGTGGTTGAAAATCAATTGGATTTAAAATCAGGTAAAATCGAATTTATTGTAAAACAAATTCCATTAGCCCCAGGGGATTATAATTTTAATATTTATTCAGAAATCAATCGAGAAGTTGCTGATTGGCTTGCAGAAGTACTTCCTTTTACAATTGTAGAAAAAGATTATTATGGAACAGGAAAATTAATTCCAAAAAATCAGGGCAATTTACTATTAAACTATAATGTTGAATAAAATGATTCAAAAACTAAAATCATTAATTATTGAATTTCGAAATCGTATAAGAAACATTGAGGCGAAAATGTCGGCGTTAGAAAAACAATCGAAAGAGCTAGAATGGGCTCATGTTTACCACGATAGTATCAGGGGGAAAAAAGCAATCGAAGAATTACCATTGAATATTGGCAGATGGGCAGGTAATTATTCTTTTTTTTATGTTTTAAACAGAATTCTTTCAGATTATAAACCTAAAAGAATTTTAGACTTAGGTTTAGGAGAATCCAGTAAATTTATCTCAACCTATTTAGAAAACTATTTAACCGAGAGTTCACATACGATAGTGGAACAAGACAAGAATTGGATTGAATCTTTTCAGGAACGTTTCACATTGTCATCAAGATCCAATATTATTCATTGTTCGATTCAAAAAAAAGAAATCAATGGTTTTGAAGTGAATTTGTATCAGGGTTTTAATGAAAAAATAACAGATAGATACGATTTATATATAGTAGATGGACCTTTTGGCAGCGAAAGGTTTTCTCGTTACGATATTATTTCGCTTGTCGAAAAAATGGAGAAGGAAGATCAGTTTATTGTTTTGATGGATGATACCAATCGTAAAGGTGAACAGGATACACTTAATTGTATTAAAAAGTCTTTAAATTCAATGGGTATAAACTACTATTTTGGGGAATATGTAGGTAATAAAACGGTTTCGTTAATTGTTTCTGAAAAGTATAAATATGCAATTTCAATGTGATTTTATATATGAATAGTCCCCTTGTTTCCATAATCATTCCAACCTATAATCGAGCACATTTGATAAGTGAAACGCTAGATAGTGTCTTGGCGCAAACCTTTGAAAATTGGGAGTGTATAATTGTCGATGATGGCTCTACTGATAATACAAATGAGGTAGTGGAGGAGTATTTAAAAAAAGATTCCCGTTTTCAGTATCATCATCGTCCTGCTAACCGACCGAAAGGCGCTAATGCGTGCAGGAATTATGGGTTTGAATTGAGTAAGGGGGAGTATATAAATTGGTTTGATAGTGATGATGTCATGCATCATGATAAACTTTTAATACAGATAAGCTCTTTAGAAAATAGTAATTATAATTTTTCGGTTTGTCAGACACTCGTTTTTGAAAATTCTATTGAGAACGTAATTGGTTTAAGACACGGAATCATACATTCAGAGAATCCTTTTGTAGATTATTTAATGCTTAAAATAATTTGGATGACTCCCTCCGCACTTTGGAAAAAAGGTCTTTTACAAACTTTAGATTATTTATATGATGAGGAATTGCAGGCGGCTCAGGAATGGGAATTTCACTGTCGTGTTTTAAATAAATTTGATGAATATAATGTAGTTGAGGAACCTTTAGTTTATATAAGGTATCATATTCAAAGTATTTCATATAATAGTGATAACAAAAAACGAATATGGAACTATTTTATGGCTAGATATAAGCTATACAAGAATGAAAGTTTGATTTTCGATGAGCAAGTTTCAAAATATCTACAGGATTATTTGCTTGCTAATTTTAAAGGATTTATAAGATTAAATTATTTTAAAGAATCATTTAAAGCATTTAATTTATATATTTTAAAAGAAAATAAATTAAAATTTAGAATTAAATTTTATGCAATCATTTCAATAATTAGTTACCGTGTTGTTAAAAGAGGTGATAAGTTGTTGAAAAAAGTAAAATACATAAGATGAATCCATTGGTTTCAATAATAGTTCCTTGTTACAATCAAGCCGAGTATTTGGATGAGAGCTTGCAATCTGTTTTGGATCAGACTTACTCTAATTGGGAGTGCATAATTGTAAATGACGGAAGCCCAGACAATACAGGAACTATAGCCCAAAGATGGTGTAAAAACGATTCTCGGTTTAAATATATATATCAAAAAAATTTTGGGGTTAGTTCCGCACGTAATCTAGGTATTTCAAAAGCAGGAGGCGAATTTATTTTACCGTTGGATGCCGATGATAAAATTTCACCTGATTATATAGAGTTGGCAGTCATAAATTTTCAGAAAGATAATACTTTGAAATTGGTTTATTGTAAAGCTCAAAAATTTGGGGAAGAGGAGGGTGTATGGGATTTGAAGCCGTTTTCACTATTTAATTTGAGCCAAAAAAATATGATATTTTGTTCTTCTTTATTTAGAAAGAATGAATGGGAAAGAGTGGGAGGTTATGATGAAAATATGATTTCAGGTATAGAAGATTGGGAGTTTTGGATTGCAATTTTAAAAGGAGGAGGGGCAGTAAAGTGTTTAAATATTCAAGGGTTCTATTATAGAGTAAAAAGTGTCTCAAGACACAAGCAATTTGATGAATGTAATGAAAAGCACTTGTTAGAATACATGAGTGTCAAACATGCCGACTTTTTTGTCGAACAATTGGGGGCATTTACAACTCTCTATAGAAGTCTTGAGGAATATAAAAATGACCATAGGAGAAAATTAAAAAGTAAAAAATATGTATTAAATCTATTTTGTCAATCCTTTTTTGGCATCAGTCTTTTTAAAACGGGAAAATAATATATGCTAGTTTCTATAATTATTCCGGTACACCAAACGCATGATTTTTTTAAAAATTGTGTAGGAAGTGCATTAGTTCAAACATATGGAAATATTGAAGTTATATTGGCCTGTAATGGAAATCTAGAAATAAAGCAATGTCAAGAGTATCTTTCAAAAAATGACTCCAGAATAGTTTATATAAAAACACAAAATGGTCGTCATAATGCAAGAAATGAAGCGATTGAAATAGCTAAAGGAGATTTTATTCAATTCTTGGACTACGATGATTTTTTATTTCCGAACAAATTAGAAAGACAATTAGGTATAGTTGATGGAAGCTATTGGAATAGCGTGTTAATTATTAGTCAATGGAAAAAATTTCATAAAGATATAAATGAAAATTACGTTTTCCCTTTTAAGTATTTATTCGATGAGTCAATGATAGATGCGGGACAACTAATTCAGAAATTAGCAAAATCCAGAGGTTTTTTAGCTACTTCATCATGGCTAATTTCTCGAGATTTAATATCGGGAGTTAAATGGATTGACAGTCCTAATGACGATGCAGTTTTTTTGTCAGAAATTCTAAAAAAGATACCTGACGTTATTTTGATTCCTGAAATATTATCAGGATATAGAATACATACAGAAAATACAAGTTCTATTAGAAAGAAATCGGAATTTGATAAGTTAATGCTGAGTTGGAAATTAATTCATCAAAATTTAGTTTTATTAGGTGTACCGGAATTAAACCTATATATATATAATGCTTATCTAAATTTGATCGGATATTCGAAGGGAATTAATAAATACAGATTAAGTGAAGTTATCCGTAGGAGTGTGGTTTTTGGATTTAGAGCAAAAGTAGGAGCCTCCATGTTTAAAGAAATAAAAATGAAATTACTTAAATAATTGTTTTGGAGCCGGAGCTAAAAAAAATACTAATAATTGGACCTATCGGAGATTTTGGTGGTCGTGAGGTTGAGGTTAATATTATGGCTAGAGCTTTTTTAGAGCATTATTCTGTTCGAATATTTTCTACAGGTTATTTTACTGCTCGGTCATTTGCGCTCAAAGGATTATCAGGGATTAGCTGGGATACACTAGATAATAAAATATATGAAAAAAGTATTGTAGTAAGATTTTTAGCGTGGATTTCATTTATTTCTAATGATAAAAAGAAAGAAATCTATCGATATGTTGGCAATAAATGGGTAAAGAAAATTATTGATTTAAATGCTTTGAAGATTAGAAATATAGATGATGAAGTCAAAAATGCTGATTTAGTGATAATGCCGATGCAGTTGACCTCTAATTATCTAAATGAAATTGTTCTTCTCTGTGAGAGATATATTAAGCCATGTTTTGTCCGAACAACTGGAAATATAATTCAGGTTCCCAATCCCGAAGTTTTGAAAAAAGTAACTTGTTTTATTCATCATTCTAAAGCAAATGCTAAAAATCTTAATAGGAAATTATATTTTCCCTATGTGATTATTGATCAATGTTCTTTAAATGAGGATCAGCTTTTGGAATTATCAATCAAAAAAAAATCAACTCCATTATGTTTTGGATATTTAGGACGATTAAGTGAAGAAAAAGGGATTTTACCACTTGTTAATTTTTTTTCGGAAACTAAATTTCCTTTCATAGTTGCAGGTGATGGGGAACAAAAACTACAACTACTTGATGTGATAAGGGAAAAAACAAATTGCAAATATTTAGGATTGGTACCCAATGATAAATTAATTTCGTTTTTCGAAATAATCGATGTACTGATTATATCTTCATATGAAGAGGCGGGACCTTTGGTAGGATTAGAAGCAATGTCAGCCGGAAAAGTTATTATATCTACAAAAGTAGGTGCTATGCCTGAAAGATTGATGAATTCAAAAAATCAGTTTTGGTTTAAAAATAATTTTACATGTTTTGATAAAGCCATAAATAAAGTAGGATTGTTAGATTCTGAAGAATTTTATAATATTTCAAAAGAAAATAGAGAAAGATATTTAGAGAGGTATTCCAGAGAAGTGATTTCCGAACAATATTTACAATTAGTTAAAAATCATTTATAATGCGAGTAGGTTTCAATCCCAATAAAGACAATAAAACATCGACACCTATTTTTTTTCATCAGGTAATTATTCCTGTCTATATCCCTAATCATGAAGGGTATTTCAGAAATGCTTTTGAAATATTGAATCTCAGTTTAACTTCTTTGATAAAAACCTCTCATGATAAAACCTATATTACAATAGTTAATAATGGGGGATGTTTAGATGTTATAGAGTATTTAGACCAATTGTTAAAGGATGGGAAAATACACGAGCTCATTCATACTCAAAATATTGGAAAACTCAATGCAATTCTAAAAGGAATTTCAGGAAATAATTTTCCTTTCATTACTGTTTCTGATACTGATGTTTTGTTTTTGAATGATTGGCAAAGTGAAACTTATAATGTTTTTGAGAAATTTCCAAAAACGGGAGCTGTTTGCCCAACGCCTTCTTCTCGTTCCTTACGCACCTATACGTCGAATATCTATTGGGATTTATTCTTTTCTGAGAAATTGAAAATCGCAGAGGTTGTAAACCCGAACGCATTAGCGAATTTTGCAGTAAGTGTGGGGAATGCCGATTTTTACAATTCTATACAATTATCGAAAAATTTAATTGTATCTGATAATAAAAACAAAGCCGTTGTAGGGGCAGGGCATTTTGTGACTACCTATAGAGGTGAGGTTTTTAGTGATTTTCGTAACAGATATTCAAGTCATAAAATGGGAGGAGGAAGTGAGTCGGAATTTCTTGATATTCCAGTGATAAAAGCGGGATTATGGAGGTTGTCAACTGCCGATAATTATGCATATCACATGGGAAATGTTGTGGAACCGTGGATGCAGGAAGAAGTGCTGAAACTAAGTGATTTGAAATCAGTTGTTACATTCAAACTTCATCCTTTTAAAAAACAGGCTTTTTGGGGAAATTTTATTAAAAATAAATTATTTGCGAAATTTATTCTGAATAAGAAAATAATGAAGCTGTTTTTAATTTGGAAAGGTCTTTCAAAACAAGAGGCTGAAAATTATTTGGTATAATTGGTAATAGTATTTCTGACGGAATGCCTAATACTTTACTGGAAGCAATTGTTATGGGGGCATTCCCTATTCAATCCAATCCAGGAGGTGCAACCGCAGAAATAATTACTGATGGTGAAAATGGTTTTTTAATACAGCAACCCGAAGATATTGAAGAGATTAAACAAAATATAGTAAAAGCAATTACTGATATTGCACTAATAAAATCCACTAGTACTTTAAATGATGTTATAGTACAAGAGAAATTAGATTATAGTGTAAATAAAAAAAAGCTTTTAGCTATTTATAAATCTATAGCTCAATATAAATGCAATGAGAAGAGGTAGAAACCCATCTAAGAACAATTTAGTACAAGCAAATGAATCCAATCATAGGTTGATAATTCCTTTGTATATTCCTAATGAAGAAGGTTATTACAAGGATGCTTTTACTATATTTAGTCATTGTTTGAATTCAGCGCAAGAAACAGCCTTTTCTAATTTGAAAGTTTCGGTAGTAAGCAATGGTTCTTCGGATGGGGTAAACAGTAAATTATTACAATTACAACAACAAGGATTTATAGATGAATTGATTATTGAAAAAGAAGCAATAGGAAAAATTAATAGTATCCTTAAAGTATTGAGAACTACTCAGGAACGTTTAATAACCATTACCGATGCCGATGTTTTATTTGATAATGGCTGGGAAAAAGCGGTAGTTGAAGTCTTTGAAGCCTTTCCTAAAGCGGGATCGGTTAGTCCGGTACCTGTTTTTAGAACTCATTTAAGATTGACATCTAATATCTGGTTTCGATATTTTTTTTCTAAAAAATTAAAGTTTCGTCCAGTGAAAAATCCAGAAGCCATGACGATGTTTGCTAATAGTATTGGCTGGCCTTGGTTGGATAACAAATACAAAGATGTAATAGGAACATTACGAGCCAGAAATGGAACAATAGCCGTTTTAGGCTGTTCTCATTTTGTGGTTACTTATAAGCGAGAAGTATTTGATTGTTTACCTAAAGAAAATTCTAAATACCAACTAGGAGGCGATAGCGAGTTTTTATATACCGATGAACCTGTTTTAAAAATGGGAGGCTATCGATTAGCTACCTATGATAATTACGCCTATCACATGGGGAATGTTTTTGAAGATTGGATGAAAGAAAAATCCAATACGTTAGAAATCATAGAAAAGGAAATAATCAGTTATGAGTATTTAGAAAAACTCAAGCCAGCTAAGTTCAATTATTTTGTAACGGAGAAATTGTTTAAAAAACTGTTTACTATAAAAAGCTTTTATAAGTTTGTTTTGAAAAGGAAAGGATTGACTAAAGAGCAAATTAAAAACTATCTAAAATAATTATATAGATATGTTTAACGTAACTCAGAGGCATCAAGAGATAAAAGATATAGTCTTAAAATTTGAAAACAACTTTTTGGTAGAAAAATGGAGTGTAAATGGTATTCATATATGGCCTTATATTCGGATTAAATTATACTTTCTTTTATTAACAAATTTAAATTATGAAGATAAAATAAAATGCCAAGAGCAATCTTCAGTTGTAAAAGGAAAGTCTTTTTATGTATTAAAAAAAGTTCAACTTGTTTTTAGTTTAATCATTAGTTTTTTTAAAAATGAACTTTTTTTCTTTAGATTAAAGCCTAAAAAGTAATTTTTTTTGGTTCGCATATTCATCGGGTGAAACATAAAGAATATTATTTTAATCGTTTTTTTGATTCAATGGTGGATACTCATAATTTACAGGACTATGTATACATGGTAGAACATCAAAAAGTTTATGATGTTAATTTTAATCAAAAAAATATTATTCCTTTAGCACAAAGGCTTAAAGATTTTACAATAATACAGAAACTTAAAGATAGATTTAAAAAAAAGAATCTTGATGTTTATTTAGAGGATTATAATGTCTTTTTAGAGCTATTAAGTAAAGAGATTCCTAATACTCAATCATTGAGTATATCAGAAACTGATATGATACGATGGACTAATAAGATTAAGGCGTTAGATGTTTTTTATACCAGAATGTTTTCTAAGGTTCAACCTGAAAAAATTATTTTTCCTGGTTATTATGCTTGGGATAATTTATATGCAGCTGTTTTTACAGCGAATAAGTTAAAAATAAGGACTATTGATTTCCAGCATGGTCCCCAAACAAATGTGCATATGGTTTTTTCTTCATGGACAAAAATTCCTGATGGAGGCTATGGTATAATGCCAACTGAATATTGGACATGGGATGAAAATTCAAAGATAAATATTGATAAATGGGCTCAGAAAACTTCAAATGTTATTTCAAAAATAGTTGGGCAACCCTATTTGGAATATTGGAAGCAAAAAAACAAAGATCTTGTTGAAGAAAAAAAGATAGTGTTATATAGTTTACAATTAATGCCTCTTACACAAATGTTAAGTGATATTATAATAGCATTAATTATGCGAATCAAGGTTTAAAAAATTAATGTAATAAAAGCAGAAGCAATTCTGCCAAACAGGTGGATTAATAGCCCTTTTGTTGATCTAACCTTGCTGGCTTTTTGAATACCTGTTTTCTCAATTAACCAATTAAATAAAGATTCTATTGGCTGTCTAACTTTTGAAACAGCCTTAGAATACAGATCGTTAAAGGCTTTATCTCTATTTCTGATTTCTTGGCATTCTCCCTTTACAGCTTTCACAGGTGTCATCATTACCGATTTTCTGTCTTTTTCCAGCTCAGAGAAAAAGTCCTTATTTTGATAAATCTTATCTCCGAAAAAACATCTGTTTTCTAGGTTTGACCATTCTTCTTTAAAAACTGTCAAATCATTAACCGAAGCCGGAGTTATTTGTATTTCTTCCGGAAACGGAATTTTGTTTTCGCGTCTAAAAGCCAGTGCATGGAGTTTTACGCCATAATAGTATATACCTTTTGTTGAACAATATCCTTTGTCTGTAATATCCTTGGCTACTTTTCCCGAACGTTTTCCTGAACAAGTAATGATAGGCATTGAATCCAGTAAGCTTTGATTAGAATAACAATCTTCAGGATAATACTCTGTAATTAAACTTGTTGAAAAAGCTTTAAAAGCTTCAGATAATCGATTTAATCTATTAGAAAATGCCGAATAAGAACCAAGATTTGGAAACCATGAACGTAAATAACCATCGGCAAACTTGTGAATTTGCTTTATCGTAAATCGTTGTTCTTCTTCAATTGCAAATAAATAAATGGTCATAATTTCTTCATCTGTTAAACCAGGTTTATCGTTGTTGCTGAATCGTTCACAAGTGTATTTTAAATCTTTTTGAAATTTATCACAGATTGTTAGGTAAATATGTACTAATTTTAGGGCTTTAGTCTGAATAATCATATGTTTAAAAGTGCGTCGAATACACATTAAATATATTGATTTTCAGACTTTAAAACAATATAATTGAAAGATTTTTCTTGCTTTTTTTATCAAAACCCCAACCCTTGATTCGCATTAATTATTAATTCTCCTAAACATTGGAAAATTAGATTGCATCCCAGAAATGAGTTTGATAAAAGTGATATTGAAGAATACTTGGATTCAAAAGGAGTTAAACGCTCATCATATAGTATTCATGACTCAAAGGAATGTCCACTTCCAGAGATTTTAACTACAACACATCTTCATGTTACTGCGTTTTCAGGTTGTTTAATAGAAGCTAAAATGATGGGGGTTCCTTCTGTGATTATTAATAGTGTAGGTAAAGAAATTTATAAAGATTATATTGACAATGAATTAGTTTTTTATCTAGATCAAGATGAAATCCATTTTAAAGATAGTTTTTATAAATTAATAGAAAAAAATGATATGACTACTTTAGTCATTGCAAGGAATAGTATTGTAAATCCGATTTTAACATAAATGATAACCCTAGTCTTAACCAACCGCAACCGCGATTTACGCATCGTAAAAAACTGCCTGCAATCGCTTAAGGAGCAAACGCATACTGATTTCAAAGTATTTTTAGTAGATTATGGTTCTGATACAGCCTATCAATTACAATTAGTACAATTACTGGAGGAGTATCCTCAAATTCAGTATATCGATTGCCCAGTTCAGGGGCAGCTCTGGCATAAATGCCGTGCTATTAATATGGCTTTGCAACAAACAACCACGCCTTATTTTATTGTGGGCGATATCGATTTGATTTTTGCTTCTGGCTTTATTGCAAAAGCAACAGAATTGGCAAAATCGGATGAAGTACATTATTTTCAATACGGTTTTTTATCGCAACAAGAGTCCTTGTTAAATAAGGATTTTAATTCGTGTCAAATTGCTTTTAAAGGGAATGAGGAAGTTACAGGAACAACCTTATTTCCTACATTGGCATTAAAAGCACTCCATGGTTACGATGAGTTTTATCACGGTTGGGGAGCTGAGGATACAGACATCCACATCCGAATGAAAAATGCAGGCTTAAAAGTAATTTTTTATGATAAGGAAATCCTGCTCAAACACCAATGGCACCCTAAAGTATATCGAAGCAAGCAGAGTACACATCCTTTTCACTCCCAATTAGAGCGCATCAATCACGCCTATATGTTACAAACGCATAACACACAAAGAACAGTAGTGAATCAAAATCAGGATTGGGGTAAAGTACCACTTTTGAGCGATTACGAAAAACTAACTAAAGTAGATTATGTGTTGAAGTTGAAAGCAACAATATTAGAAATTAATGCAGTTTTAGCCCAAATGGCTAATTTTACAAATGAAGTAATAGCAATAGAAATAACAGCTGTTTCTAGAATGGAAAAAATTAAAAATCAAATCAAGAAAATAATAGGAAAGAAATACTTGCCCGTTTATAATATGGATACAGTGAATAATCTGTTATTAGAAACCATTATCAAACAGTACAGAAACAATCCTTATTCGTATAGTTTTGATCGCCAAAAAAATGTTATTCAACTCAAAATGTATTTTCAACAATGAAGAATATCCGTAAGTTAGGAGTGGTAAAAGTTGATGTGTTATAGAATTTAATGTCCTTAGCTTTCGCAGTCGAGTGTCAAATGTTTGAAGAATACGCAAAAAGAAAAGCTGTTTGAGCGTAGCGAGTTCTTTTCTTTTAGTATTCAAAAACTAATTTGACCGACGAGGAAGCGTAAGACTTGATTTTTTTGTTTCTTTTTTGATCAAGCAAAAAAGAAAATTACTAAACTAAAATTATGTTTTTTATGAAAATCCTAATGGTCTCTATTCCATCACTCCATTTTTTTAGATGGACCAGTCAACTTCAGGACGCAGGCCATGAAGTCTATTGGTTTGATATTACAGGAATGAGTACACCAGTAGAACGAATTCACTGGGTAAAGCAAAAAACAGCTTGGAAATTACGATGGAATTATCCAGGACGAATTTTTATGAAATCCAGATTCCCTAAAATTTACCGTTGGCTTCAAAGTATAAATGAAAGGGATACTGCTAAAGTATTTGAAGAATACCTAAACGAAATCAAACCCGATGTGGTGCATAGTTTTGCCTTATATGTATCCTGTACACCTATTATTGCTGTTATGGAGAAATATTTAAATCAAAAGTGGATTTATTCATCTTGGGGGAGTGATTTGTTCTATTTTCAAAATGAAGTCAAGTATTTAGAAGATATTAAGAGGGTTTTACCCAGAGTGAATTATTTATTTACCGATTGTCATCGAGATTATAAAATTGCTCAACAATATGGTTTTAAAGGAGGGTTTTTAGGTGTTTTCCCAGGAGGAGGAGGTTTTGATATGGTAGAAATGGAAAAATATAAAATTCCTCTTAAAGAGCGAAAAACGATTTTAATTAAAGGATTTCAAGGACGCTCTGGTCGTGCAATTCCAGTTTTAAAAGCCATAGAACAATTACAAAATTTACTTTCTGATTTTGAAATTGTAGTTTTTGGAGCAGATGCTGAGGTCTTTTCTTTTGTGAAAAAATCAAATACAGACAAATGGAATAATTTCACCGTCTTAGGTAAAATAACTCATGATGAAGTAGTACGATTGATGGGGCAATCCTTGATTTATATTGGTAACAGCAATTCAGATGGAATCCCTAATACCTTGCTGGAAGCCATTTGTATGAATGTATTTCCTATTCAATCCAATCCGGGAGGAGCAACAGCAGAAATTATTGAAAATGGAGTGAATGGAATTTTGATTGAAAACCCGGAAGATTCACAGGAAATAAAACAACTGCTTTTAAAAGTTTTAGACCAAAATGTATTGGTTGAAAAAGGAATTAAATTTAATAACAGTACAATTAAGCCTAATTTAGAATATAATTATTTGAGGAATCAAGTAGTAAAGAAATATGATTTAATTGAATAGGGGGCGTTTTGTTGAAGCAGGGCAGATTTATCAGATTAACATTTTTTTTGAAATAAAAACAATATGATATTAAAATAAAGAAATGAACTATTATAAATTGATAATGTTTGTTTCTTGGTCTTTGCATCCGCAGTCGAGTGTCAAATGTTTGAAGAATGCTTGAAAATAAAAGCTGTTTGAGGCTTTAGCCGAGTTCTTTTATTTTAGCATTCGAAAACTAATTTGACCGACGAGGATTCTAACCTTGATTTTTTGCTTCTTTTGTATCAAGACAAAAGAAGAGAGGAAATCATTGTAAAAAAACAATTGCGATTATGTGCAATAAAAAACATTCAAATAATGAAATTTTTAAACACAATACGACTTTTCTGGTGGAATGAAAAAATAATCCAAGGCAAAACCAAAGAAAATTATGGAGATGTATTAGGGAAGTATCTGGTAGAAAAAATATCGGGAAAAAGTGTCGTTTTTGCCTGGCCTAAAAAATGGTCTGTATTGGATTATTTTATGCCTATTTATGTAACTGTAGGAAGCATTTTAACCCATGTCAATCACAAATGTATGGTGTGGGGCAGCGGAATTATAAGCAAAGATTATTCAATAAAAAAAGCAAGATTTCTGGGCGTTAGAGGGCCACAAACCAGAAAATTTCTTTTAGAAGCAGGATATGAAGTGCCTGAAATTTACGGTGATCCTGCGTTATTGTTACCCCGGTATTTTGCTCCAAAAGTAGAAAAAAAGTACAAATATGGAATAGTTCCCCATTATGACGATTATAAAATAGTATCCAATTGGTTTCAAGATAATTCAGAGATACATCTAATAGATATGATGACTACGGATGTTGAATCGAAGACTATTGAGTTTTTGCAATGTGAAAAAATAATCTCTTCGTCCTTACACGGAATTATTGTGGCTCATGCTTATGGCATACCAGCAGTTTGGCAAAAATTCTCCAACAAAGTTTTTGGTGATGATATCAAGTATCAGGATTATCTGGAGTCGGTACAACTAGAATTTTACAAACCTGAAATGCAAGAAGAGGATTATACAAGGACGCAATTAGAGGAGTTGTTTATAGTTTACCCCAATTTACCCCAACCTGAAGTGATAGAATCTTTAAGAAACGGATTGATGGCAGTTTGTCCTTTTAAAAAGAAGTTTTAAAAAGTATAGCTTTGTGAAAATTAGTCTGTCTTAAGTTCATCCTGAATTTGTTGGAAAGTTATTCAAGATCTCAAAAGTCGTAATCCCATTGATGTCAGACTAAGTTTGTCGAAGTCTTGAATAAATACTACCGTTATCTTCTACAAACTCAGACTGACAATAAAAAACACTAATATTGCTGAGTCGATAGATGAAAGACGAGCAGACTAAATAGTAATAATCTGTATAATCTATGACAGAAAGATAGTGAATTAGCTACTTCAAAATATTATATTTGTTTTTAAATACAGTTGATAGAACAAGATAAAATGAAAAAAACAGCCATTATACCCTTACGAAAAGATTCCAAAGGGATTCCTGGAAAAAATAAAAAGAAACTTTTAGGACGTCCCCTTTTTTCGTGGGTGCTAGCAGAAGCTATTTTTTCAAATCTGGATAACGTTTATGTTTTTACTGATGATATAGAAATTATCGAATACATCCACAAAGAATACTATTGGACACCCAAAGTAAAAACCCTGCTACGCTCGGAGCAAAATGCAACGGATACGGCTTCGACAGAGACTGCCATGATAGAGTTTGCAGAAAAAATAAATTATGATTTTGACATTTTGTGTTTGTTGCAAGCCACTTCTCCTTTAACTACTTCAACGGATATCAATGCAGCCTTAGCCAAAATAGAAAACGAAAAATTTGATTCGGCACTTACTGTGGTCAATACCCATCGTTTTACTTGGAATGCCGATGGAACTCCGCAGAACTACGATGTTTTCAATCGACCGAGGAGACAGGATTTTGAGGGGTTATTGGTCGAAAACGGAGCTGTTTATACAACAACAAAAGAAGCTTTTTTATTTTCAAAAAATAGAGTAAGCGGTAAGATTGGTTTCGTTGAAATGCCTGAAGCGAGTTATGTTGAAATCGATAGTTTAACCGATTGGGAAATAGTCGAAAAATTATTAGCCAGTCGTTTACAAAAAGATAAAAATCATAATAGAATCGACTATTTGGTTTTGGATGTTGACGGTGTTTTTACAGATGGTTGCGTGTATTTTGGAGCCGAAGGGGAGTTGATGAAAAAATTTGATATGCGCGATGGAATGGGGCTAGAGATTCTCCGTCAGCATCAGGTAGAAATAGTAGTAATGACTTCTGAAAATTCAGAATTGGTGGCGCAACGTATGAAAAAATTGCAAATCAAAAATGTTTTTATGGGAGTTAAAGATAAATATGCTTTTTTAACTCAATTTCTTATAGATAAAAATGCGGGTTTTGGTGTTGTAGCTTATCTGGGAGATGATGTGAATGATTTGGCTAATATTTGTAGTGTGGGCTGGTCTTTTTGTCCAGCCAATGGTATTGAAATAGTGAAACGTCATGCTGATTATGTTTTAACAAATAGTTCAGCGGATGGTGCTATTAGAGAAGTTTGTGAATGGATTATAAAATACAATTTCAGATATTAATAAGTTATTTTTCAAGCAGAATCTGTCACAATTTATAATAATGAGATCCCACAATTGTGCCTGTCGAAGCCCTTTTAAAAGCTAGATTATATCTTCGACAAACTCAGATTGAAATTAGAATAAAACGATAATAATAATCACTCTATATTACATTTGTAGGATTAATTTATTTTATAAAAGAAAGAAAATGAACAATTATAAAAAACCTTATGTGATTGCCGAAATTGGTTGTAATCATAAAGGAGAAATAGAAATAGCCAAAGAACTCATCAAGATTGCTAAGATATTTTGCAATGCCGATGCAGTTAAATTTCAAAAAAGAAACAACAAAGAATTATTGACCGAATCACAGTATAATGCACCACATCCTAATAGTTCGAATGCTTATGGTGCAACTTATGGCGAACATCGGGAGTATTTAGAATTTGATGTTGACCAACACACCGAATTGAAAACCTATTGCGAATCAATAGGAATTACCTATTCTACTTCGGTTTGGGATACTACCTCGGCTAAAGAAATAGCTTCGTTAGATCCTGATTTTATCAAAATTCCTTCGGCTTGCAATAATAATTATGCCATGCTGTCTTGGTTGTGCCAAAACTATAAGGGAGAGATTCATATTTCAACCGGGATGACCACTAAAGGTGAAACAGAAGAATTGGTGAATTTTTTTATTGAAAAAGGACGTAATCAAGATTTGGTTTTGTACAATTGTACTTCGGGTTATCCTGTTCCTTTTGAAGACGTCTGTTTGTTAGATATTAATTTACTGAAGGCCAATTATGGAGACAAAGTAAAGCATATTGGTTTTTCAGGACATCATTTAGGCATTGCGGTAGATGTAGCCGCTTATACCCTGGGAGCAAATATTATTGAAAGACATTATACTTTAGATAGAACATGGAAAGGCACTGATCACGCTGCTTCTTTAGAACCCATGGGATTACGTAAATTAAGCCGTGATTTGAATGCGGTTTATTCGGCTTTGACTTATAAAAGCATCGATATTTTACCTATTGAGCAAGTACAAAGAGAAAAGTTGAAGAATAAGAAGAACTAAAATGATAATACAAAAATGATGTTAAAGGTGTCATTTCTATCAAAGGGAGAAATCACATAAAGGGAATAATTAGGATATTAATTTAGTAGTTTTTGTCATTGAGAATAAGATTCTAATAGTTTTTTGTAATTCTGTTTTTCTCAAAAATAATTCACTAATATAAACCACAATCCGCTTATTTTTGCCTTAGTTTTTAAAACCATATTTTGGAGTAGATGACAAACAAAAAAATTCTTATTTTTTTTCCTGACGGTGTAGGATTACGCAATTTTGCCTTTACCCGGTTTAAGGAAATAGGTGAACAAAAAGGAAACCAAATCATCTATTGGAATAATACGCTGTTTCCTTTACAAGAAGAATTGGGTTACGATGAGGTAAAAATAAAAATCCAAAAGATTCATCCATTAACACCTATTTATTGCCGAATCAGAAAACACATAGAACTGAACGTTTCACAAAAGAAGTTCCATGATGAGGTCTATGCTACATATAAATTTCCTTTTAGTTACAAAGGAATAAAAAATACGTTGACGACACTTTTTATCAGAGTACTTATTGCTTTGAATTCTTCCGAAAAAGGAATCCTTCGTATTCGAAAACGAATTAATAAATTAGAACGTTCCACCAAAAAATATAACCATTGCAAAAAACAATTGCAGGAAATCAAGCCTGATTTGGTTTTTTGTACTACGCAACGCGCTACCCAATCTATTGGAGCCTTACTGGCAGCTCAGGATTTAGGGATTCCTACACTTACCTTTGTGTATTCCTGGGATAATGTGCCTAAGGCTATGCAGCTGGTAGAAACGAACTATTATTGTGTATGGAGTAATTTGATGAAAAAAGAAATGTTGCAATACTATCCTTTTATAAACAAAGATCAACTTATAGTTACTGGAACACCTCAATTTGAACCACATTACGAAGAATCTTTGTTGCAAAATAGAGAAGAATTTTTTGCCCAATATAATTTGGACTCCACAAAAAAGTACATTTGTTTTTCGGGAGATGATGAAACTACTTCTCCCTTAGACCAATATTATTTAGAAGATTTAGCCCATGCCGTTCGATTTTTGAATGCTAAGGGATACAATCTGGGGATTATTTACAGAAAGTGCCCTGTAGATACGACCAATAGATATGATGTCGTAATTGAAGCCAATAAAGATATTATTGAAGTTATCGATCCCTTATGGCAGACTATGGGCAAACAATGGAACGAAGTTTTCCCAACCAAAGCTGACTTGAAATTGTTGCACAATGTTTGTGCTCATTCAGAGTTGGTCACTAATGTTTGTTCGTCAACAGTATTTGATTTTGTAGCTCACAATAAGCCTTGTATTTATTATAATTATGAACAATCTCAATTAAAAAAAGGAATTCGTGATATTGGGCAGAATTATAAATACGTTCATTTTAGAAGTATGCCAAGTCCTGAAGCAGCCATTTTTTGTACCGATAAAAACCAGTTGGAAAGCCAAATTGAAGCAATATTGAAAGGTAATTTGTCTAATGTTTCCGAAGGGAAAAAATGGTACACCATTGTAGCTGGCGAAACACCAACAGAAGCTTCTGAGAATATTTGGAACGCGATAAATGCTATTGTTGTTAATTAAATAACTTCTATTTAGAATATAGTTGATTATCTGTGTAGTTGGTTCGTTTTATTTATAAACCAAATAATAAAAAGAAAAATTATTTTTAATAAAGCAGTAAATAGACTATTAAAAACATAAATAGTCATAAAAAGAGTATGGTAATTATAGATTCAGTTCCGATTCCCTCTCCTTTGAAGAGGACTAGAGTGAGGAAAATAGCTTTTCTGACACCAGAGTTTCCTCATGCTAAAGTTGCTCATGCAGCTGGAATTGGCACAAGTATAAAAAATGGAGATATTTTTAATTGTTCTTACAGCTTTTGCAGGTGAATTATCGAAAAAGTTATTTAAAATAAAAGATAAAAAAACAGACTATTTTATGGATTGGATTTGACTCAATTTGAAACTGAATCAGTCGGAGAATATGAATGTGGTTTGTTGGAATAATTATTTAAAAAGAAGGAATTTTAGTTTTTTTGCGTTTTTTACTTAAATAAACTTTAAAGCAATATGTTTTTTAACTCTATATGTAAATGATAACATACTCTAAAATAGGGAAGAAAGGAAATTTAGGAAACCAGCTTTTTCAGATCGCCTCTACTATTGGGGTAGGTGTTGAAAATAATCTTGAATTTAGTTTTTTAGAATGGAAGTATCAAAAATATTTTAAAAATGAATTGCCAATTTTAAAACTAAATTCTTCGGATTTTAAAAATATTGAGGAGGTAGCATATCATTATCATAAGTTGAATTTAAAAGATGAAAATTATGATTTATCAGGATGGCTTCAATCAGAAAAATATTTTGATAAAGATTTAACTAAACATTATTTCGAGTTTTCGGAAAGCTTAATTAATAGTATAAAATCAAAATATCAGGAAGTTTTACAAAAACGTACAATTCTTATATCGATACGAAGAGGGGATTTTGTTAATCATCTGGATTATTTTCAGTTGCCAATAAAATATTACATGAATGCTTTATTACGTTTTTTTCCTGAATGGCAATTGTGTAATTTGATAGTTTTAAGTGATGATATTAAATATTGTAAATTTCATTTCTCATTTTTGGAAAATGTTTTTTTTGGTGATGGATTAACTGAAGTCGAGCAACTTTGTTTAGGAACAATGTGTGATGATTTTATAATTAGTAATTCGACTTTTTCGTGGTGGTCAGCTTGGTTAGGTGAAAAAAAAGATTCTAAAATTATCAGACCTCCCAAGAATTTTGATGGTTTGAAAGCTGTAGAATTAAATGATAAAGATTATTTTCCTGAAAGATGGACAATCTATAATCATTTGGAAGATAAAATAAAATTAAAATCGACTGCTTTTCAAATAGATTCTAAAAAGAATTCAGAAATTCTTAAAAACTATATTTTGAATTATTTTGATACAACGTTCATGCTAAATAATGAAACTGAATCAAAAATTGATAAGATTTATGTGTTTGAAAAGGATTATATTTTTCCTCCTTTTTTGATTTATTATACTTCTTTGAAACTTGATATTTCGAATTACAACATTGTGGAAAATAACGTAATAAAAGTTTTTAAAGTGTCAAAAAGATTAAATTATGCGGCATTTTTAGTTCAATCTGATTTTGGTTTATTTTCCGAAATTTTTTCTACTTCAAATAAAAAAAGGGTGCGTTCTTTTATTTATATAAAAAGTTCGTCTAATGTCTCGGAAACGACAAAAGATAGTTATACAATAAATACAACTGCGGGACAATTTTGTAATATTGGCGGATATGAATATAGTTTTAAACAATATATAAAACGCAAAAAAAATAAAATTAAAAAGAGCATAAAAAAAATCTTTACATAGAATAAAAATGAAAATTCAAATGCATGTTGCTTATATAGTTTCACATTATCCGCATAAAGCTTTTGGTCATGATGGAGGACTGGGGACGAGTGTTTACAATTTGGTAGAGCAATTAAAAAAGCGAGATATTTTGGTTTCTGTTTTCGTGTATGGACAAAAAAGTGATTTTTTTATTGAAGAAGAAAATTCAACTATTTATAGTATAAAAGATAGAGAAACTGGTTTTCTGAAATTTTATTTTTATCGATTACAAATCGTAAAATTTATAAACAAGAAAGTAATAGAGAAAAAAATAAATATTATAGAAGCGCCAGACTGGACAGGGATTACAGCTTTTATGAAATTTAAAATCCCTTTGGTCATTCGTTTTCACGGGAGTGATACTTATTTTTGTCATTTAGAAAATAGAAAGCAAAAAATAAAGAATTTTTGGTTTGAAAAATGGGCTATAAATAAAGCCAAAGCTTTTGTTGCACCAACCACTTTTGCAGGAGAAATTTCGAAAAAGCTTTTCGGAATTAAAAATAAAGAAATCCAGACTATTCATTACGGTTTAGAACTTGAAAATTTTACCAATAATTCTCCGGAGGTTTTTCAAAAAGGTTTGATCTTATACATAGGAACTTTAATTAGAAAAAAAGGAGTCTTAGAACTTCCGGCAATCTTTCATAAAGTCCGGAAGCAAAATGCTGCGGCTAGATTAGTTTTAATTGGAAGCGATTCATTTGATATTGAAACGGGTTCAAAATCGACCTGGGAATTGATGAAAGATCAATTTGAAGAGGAAGATTTAAAAAATGTCGAATATTTGGGTAAAATTCCATATAATGAGGTTCAGAATTATATTAAAAATGCAAATGTTTGTGTTTTTCCAACTTTTGCCGAAACTTTAGGAATGGTTACTATAGAATCGATGGCGATGCAAAAAGCAGTGGTAAATAGCAATATTGGCTGGGCTCAGGAATTGATAATTGATGGAGAGAGCGGTTTTTTAGTTCATCCTACAAAGCATGATTTGTATGCCGAAAAAATTATTCAGCTTTTACAAAATGATACTTTTTGTCAACAAATCGGAAAGCAGGCGCGAGAAAGAGTTGAAGCTAAATTTGACATCCATAATTTAGTAAACCAAAATATAAAATTTTATCAAAAAGTAATCAGTAAAAATCAAAAATGATAGTTATTTATCATCAAAATAATCAGGTTAGTAAAATTGATCTTAGAGGAAAAAGTATTGCTTTTTCGAAAAAAAACATTGCTAACAATTTATTTGAAATTGCGGTTTTGTACCCTGATGAATTGATTGTTTGGTGTTATTTGGATTTAAAATCAAATTTGAATTTTTCTGGCTTTCAGAATATTTTTCATCATCATAAAATAATGGCTTCTTACAATCCGTTTGAGAATTCGTTTTTGTCAGATGCTATCGGTTATGTTGAAGAATCTCCTTTTATAAAAATCAATAAAAAAGTAACGTACCCAACCTGGCAAATGAGCAGTTGTGTTGGCGGAGTTCATGCTTCGGTTTTATTGGCTTTGAAAGCTGAGATTAAAGCTTCGAATAATCTTGATTATTTTTTGCATTCTTTGGCAAAGTTAGCCATGCAAAAAGGACTTTTGTGTTACTCTGAACCACAATTGCTGAAAAATATTCCTCATAAAATTCAAAATCAAGAAAAGAATACGTTCACTTTATTTCGATTTGTCAAACAACATTATAAAACCCGTTGGGCATTTTTATTGTTCTTGAATTTGTTTTTGTACGAAAGGAAACTGCCTTTTCTACCTTTTATTTTTAGCTTTTTTTATTTTAAAAGAAAATTAAAAGAAGAAGTTTTAGATAAAATTGAAGTTCAATCGAATCGTAAAACGGTTCAGTCAGGAACAATCGATGTTATTATTCCAACTATTGGTCGAAAGCAATATTTATATGACGTCTTAAAAGATCTGGCACAACAAACACATTTGCCTGAAAAGGTAATTATTGTAGAACAAAATCCTTTAGAAGAAAGTGTTTCAGAATTGGATTATCTCGAAAATGAAAGCTGGCCTTTTCAGATAAAACATATTTTTACACATCAGGCTGGTGCATGCAATGCTAGAAATTTGGCTTTGGCAGAAGTGAAAAGTGAATTGGTTTTTATGGCCGATGATGATATTAGAATTGAAAATGATTTTATAGAGAAAGGGTTGTTGAAAATGAATAATTTTGGAGTAAATGTAGCAACGTTTGGATGTTATGCAAAAGATTATTCGTCAAATAAAAAGCATAAAAAAAACATGCAATGGACATCTTTTGGTTCCGGATGTAGTATTGTGAAAAATAAAGTTTTACAAAATATATTTTATAATATTAGTTTTGAATTTGGTTACGGAGAAGATTCTGATTTTGGAATACAACTCAGAAATAATGGAGCTGATGTTTTGTTTTTTCCAAATCCCGAGATAGTACATTTAAGCGCACCAATTGGTGGTTTTAGAACGAAACCTGAACTGGTTTGGCAAAACGATAGTATTCAGCCTAAGCCGTCACCAACGGTTATGCTGTATAAACAATTGCATCTAACCAAAGAACAAATTAATGGTTATAAAACTATTTTGTTTTTTAAATTTTATAAACTTCAGAAGATTAAAAATCCGGTTATGTATTTTTTTAATTTCAAAAAACAATGGGAACAAAGTTTATTTTGGGCTAATGAATTAATAAAAAAACAATGAAATTTTCCTTAATCATTTGTACCTATATGCGGGCTGAACCTTTGCTGAAATTATTGCAATCTGTTCAGAAGCAAACGCTATATCCTGATGAAATTTTAATAATTGATGGCTCAGTAAATAATGAAACCGAAATACTTTTTGACGAAAATCATTTTGAAAATCTAAAATATTTTAAAGTCTCTGACGAAAATCGCGGACTTACCAAACAGCGAAATTTTGGAATTTCGAAAGTAAATTTAGATTCAGAAATTATTTGTTTTTTGGATGATGATACGGTTTTAGAGCCTGATTATTTTGATGAAATTATAAAAACATTTGAGGCAAATGACAATGTGGTAGGTGTTGGAGGTGTAGCCATCAATGAATACAAATGGAGGCTACAAGAGCCTGCTGTTCTATATAATAGAAAGAAATATTATTTGTTTGAAAATCATATTTATAAAGAAGGCTTGCGAAATCGAATGCGAAATTATTTGGGTTTAGCATCAAATTTAGAGCCAGGAAGGATGCCGAAATTTTCACATGGTAGAACTTGTGGTTTCCCAATAACAGGGAAAACCTACGAAGTAGATTTGTTAATTGGAATGGCAATGGCATTTAGAAAAACTGTTTTTCAGAACATTCAATTTTCAAAATTTTTTGAAGGTTATGGTTTGTATGAAGACGCCGATTTTAGTTTGCGAGCGTCACAATTTGGGAAAAACGTAATAAACACCAACGCAAAACTTTCGCATTATCATGCGGCATCTGGTCGTCCAAATCAATATAAATACGGCAAAATGGTAGTTCGCAATGGCTGGTATGTTTGGCGAGTGAAAAATCCAAAACCTAATTTTAAAGATCGATTCAAATGGAATGTGATTACGATTTTGTTAACTCTTATTCGATTCTCGAATGTGTTGACAGATCGTGATAAAAAAGCGGCTTTTACCGAATCCTTAGGGCGTTTTGTGGGCTGGTGGAGTTTAGTTTTTAACAAACCAAAGGAGTAAAATGAAATTCGCCATAATCACTCATGTAAATCATATTCAAAATGAGAGCCAATATTTTGGTTACTCTCCGTATGTGCGTGAAATGAACATTTGGTTAAAATATGTTGATGAGGTAATTGTAGTGGCTCCATTAGAGAATAAGAAACCAACAGCAATTGATAGTTTTTATGAACATAAAAACATTGATTTTAGAAAAGTCTCTCCTGCAGAGTATCTACTAAACCGTATTAAGTAATAGGCTTAAGACATAGGTTAATTCATTGCAAATTGAAAATTAATTTTACAATTTGCATGAATTGACTAAAAAGCAAGTGATATTGTTTGATATTCAGTTGTTTAGTTTGTTGTTTTTGTCTGTTTTTTTAAATTGTTTTTTGTGGTATTGGTGAGTTTTCGGAATAAATTTGATTTTTACTACTGTTTTTGCCGTATATTTACTGCAAATTGAAAAAAGTATTTACAATATGCACGATTTTATTCAAAGAAGATTAATAAGTCACTTAAAACAATATCTGGCTGTTTTTCCGGCAGTTGCCGTACTCGGACCAAGGCAGTGCGGGAAATCGACATTGATTAAGAGTTTAAATGAACATCTTAAGGGTGTACTCTATCTGGATATGCAATCCGCATCCGATTTGAATAAACTTTCAGAACCCGAACTTTTTTTTGAATCCAATGCTGATCGGCTGATTTGTTTGGATGAGATTCAATTGGTTCCTGAGCTGTTTTCTGTTTTAAGAAGTGTTATTGACCGCAACAGAATAAACGGGAAATTTATCTTGTTAGGATCCGCATCGAAAGAATTAATTCAACAAACTTCAGAAAGTTTGGCGGGACGCATAGGGATGCTTCATTTATCACCGTTTTTAATTAATGAATTGGATTATCTGGAGCGTTTTAGGTTGCAGAAGTTTTGGCTGCGGGGCGGTTTTCCTGAAAGTTATCTGGCCGAGAGTGATACAAACAGTTTCATTTGGTTAGATAATTACATAAGAACCTACGTGGAACGGGATGTTCCACAACTTGGATTTCAAATTCCGGCACTCCAGCTGCGGCGTATGTTGACCATGTGCGCTCACAATCAAGGTCAGCAATTGAATCTGTCAAAACTGGGTGAATCATTAGGGTTGACCCATCCCACAATAAAGCGCTATATCGATTTATTAGAGCAGACCTTTATTGTCAGGACGTTGCAGCCTTATGAAATTAATGTAAAAAAGCGATTGGTAAAATCGCCTAAAGTATTTATTCGTGATTCTGGAATTTTGCACCAGTTATTATCGATACCTGATTTTAATTCCCTATTGGGTAATCCGGTTTTTGGTGCTTCCTGGGAAGGGGTAGTAATTGAAAACATCATTGTGAATATGCCGGAATGGGATTGTTTTTTTTACAGGACTGCCACCGGAGATGAGATTGATTTAATTCTCCAAAAAGGGAGTAAGGTTATTGCTGTAGAATGTAAGGCTTCAGACGCTCCTAAAGTCACTAAAGGGTTTTACAGAAGTTTGGAGGTGATAAAACCAAATAAAACATATATAATAGCACCAATTAATGACATGTATCAAATACATGAAAATATTACCGTAATAGGATTGTCAAATTTTTTAAAATTAGATTTTAACTAACGTCATGACTCCATACATAGAAATAGCCGGCCGTAAGATAGGTCCCGATTATCCGCCTTTAGTTACAGCCGAAATCGGTATCGATCATGAAGGCTCTTTACAAGTGGCCAAAGAAATGGTAGATGCAGCCTATAGAGCAGGAGTGGAAGTGGTAAAACACCAAACCCATATCGTGGAAGATGAGATGAGCGGTGCCGCCAAAAAGGTGATCCCAGGCAATGCGGATATTTCCATTTACGAAATCATGGAGCGTTGCGCACTTAATGAAGCCGAAGAACTGGAACTGAAAAACTATGTGGAAAGCAAGGGGATGATTTTTATTTCGACTCCTTTCTCCCGTGCTGCGGCCAATAGATTGAAGAAGTTCGACATACCGGCCTATAAAATCGGTTCGGGTGAATGCAATAATTATCCACTTTTGGAGCACATTGCTTCCTTTGGAAAACCCGTGATTCTGAGTACGGGTATGAACACGGTGGAAAGTATCCGAAAAGCCGTGGCGATTTTCGACAGACATCAAGTGCCTGTAGCTTTATTGCATACTACCAATTTGTACCCAACTCCAACTCATTTGGTGCGATTGGGAGCCATGACACAAATGCATCAGGCTTTTCCGGATAAAGTATTCGGACTTTCAGATCACACCTTAAACAACAATGCCTGTTTGGGAGCCGTAGCCTTGGGAGCGAGTATTCTGGAGCGCCACTTTACCGACCACATGCAGCGCACCGGTCCGGACATCGTTTGCAGTATGGACGAACAGGCTTGTGCAGACTTGATTCGGTCATCCAATGAGATTTGGGAAATGCGCGGGGGTGACAAAGAACCTGCTCAGGAAGAGCAGGTGACAATTGATTTTGCCTTTGCCACCGTCTGTTCCATTGCTCCAATCAAGAAAGGCGAGGTTTTGACCAAAGAAAATATATGGGTAAAACGTCCAGGAACCGGAAAAATCCTCGCAGAACATTTTGATGGTTTGTTAGGAAAAAAGGCGACAAGGGATATTGAAAATGATGAACAGTTGGATTTCAATGATTTTGAATAAATCCTAGGTTGACATGGTTTCCTATTGTCAGGTCGAGCGGAGTCGAGACTCAATGATGCATCTCGATTTAAGCCTGTCCTGAGCTTTTGTCGAAGGGCTCGATGTGACAGAAAAGCGTTGGTAGAGAAGTCAAAAAGAAGCCTGCTTGTGAGGAATAGCGTCAATTGACATGGTTTCCTATTGTCACGTCGAGCGGAGTCGAGACGCAGTAGATTTTAAAAATATTAAACCAAATGAATATGAAATTCTATTACGTTTACATCCTCAAATGCAGTGATGAATCATTATATGTAGGAGTAACTTCCGATATAGACAGAAGGTTAATGGAACATAATGCTGGTAAATATGCTGATGCCTATACTTATTCGCGCCGACCGGTAGAATTGGTTTTTTATCAGGATTTCATGGAACCCAATCAGGCAATTGAGTTTGAGAAGAAAATTAAAAAATGGAGCAGAGCTAAAAAGCAATGTTTGATAGATGATAATTATGATAAATTGCGAAAATTGTCAGAGTGCAGAAATGAGTCTCATTACAGTAACAAATTAAATGACAAGGATTGAGCGGGTCTCGACTCCGCTCGACCTGACAGTTTTAGCTATGAAGTTTCGTTATACAAATTAGTTTCGTTGATTTGCATTGTCACATCGAGGGGAGTCGAGATGAGATAAAGGGTCTCGACTCCGCTCGACCTGACAGTTTTAGCTATGAAGTTTCGTTATACAAATTAGTTTCGTTGATTTGCATTGTCACATCGAGGGGAGTCGAGATGAGATAAAGGGTCTCGACTCCGCTCGACCTGACAGAACGGTTATAGTTGAGTTTCCCGATAAATAAGATTGATTTATGTTGTCACATCGAGGGGAGTCGAGATGAGATAAAGGGTCTCGACTCCGCTCGACCTGACAGAACGGTTATCGTTGAGTTTCCCGATAAATAAGATTGATTTATGTTGTCACATCGAGCCCTTCGGCAAAAGCTCAGGACAGGCTATAGTTGAGATGTATCTCTGCTGACAAAATAAAGACAGAATAATTTTTTACATGAAAAAAATCCTTTTCCTAACCGGAACCCGAGCTGATTTTGGTAAAATAAAATCATTGATTTATATCCTTGACAATCATCCTGATTTTGAGGTTTCTTTGTTTGTTACCGGTATGCACCTACAGGAACTCTATGGTTATACTTTGATTGAAATTCACAAATGCCAATTCAAAAATATCAGTATTCATACTTTTGAAAATTACACTCATGAAACTACTATGGATCTGACTTTGGCCAAAACCATTGAAGGCTTGTCGGCTTATGCCAAATCTTTTAATCCGGATATGATCGTCATTCACGGAGATAGGGTGGAAGCTTTGGCCGGAGCCATTGTAGGTTCGCTTAATAATATATTGGTGGCACATATAGAAGGAGGAGAAGTATCAGGGACTATTGACGAATTGATTCGACATTCGACCAGTAAGATGAGTCATGTGCATTTTGTTTCCAACGATTCCGCTAAGAAGCGTCTTATTCAGATGGGCGAATTGGAGGAAGCCGTTTTTACTATTGGTTCGCCTGATGTTGATATTATGTTTGGAGAAAATCTTCCGGATTTGGAAACAGCCAAAAACTATTACGAAATTGTTTTTGATCAATATGCTGTGGCAATGTTTCATCCTGTAACTACCGAAGCAGATCAAATGGAAGAATATGCTAATCATTTCGTTGACGCACTTCTAGCCGATTCAAATAATTATGTGGTTGTATATCCTAATAATGATTTAGGCAGTTCGGTTATTCTGAAAGCCTACGGACGATTGAAAAATAATACCCGTTTCCGTATTTTTCCATCTTTGCGTTTTGAATATTTCCTCACTTTACTTAAAAATTCCCAATTCATAATTGGCAACAGCAGTGCCGGCGTACGCGAAGCACCTTATTACGGTTTACCCATTATCAACATTGGTACCCGCCAGCAAAACCGCGCCATACATGCCGATATTATTCATGCTGATTATCATAATGAAAATATTTTAAAGGCTTTAGAGCCTGTTTAAAAATTAAATAGAAACTTTAAAATTCACTTTTGAGAGTTTAACCATTAAGAGATTTTAGAAGAAAACATTAAATAGAGCTTAATTTCTAAATAGCCATATAATGTGAACCAATGGTTGGAAATTGTTATTAATTCGATAATTAATTTATCGTAAATGCCGCTCCGATGGAGCTTTGATTTACTTGAATCTTATTTTCTATAAATATTTCGCTCCTAACGGAGCTGTCAATTTTTTTTGTTTTTCATAAGCTCCAGAGGAGCAAAATATTTATAGAAAAAACACCTGTAATTCATGAAAAAGCCCCAGAGGGGCGACATAAAAAACCGAATCCTTGATTCGCATAAATAATAAAAAAGCACAAGCAATTCTTAATTTGTAAAATTTAAACAGACTCTATACAATTCTCATAAAACCTAAATTATAGATATTTCTTATCTGTGGGCTATCTTCCCCATACCTTCCCGCAACGAGTCGCAGTAAATAGCTCAGGATAATTTTATAAAAAGTGCTCCTCCCTAAGTGCAAAAGAAAAAAGGGTCGTCATTAATGACGACCCTTTTAGGTATTCTTAAACTAAAAGAAATTAGTTTTTCACCAATTTAATTTTGGCAGATTTTCCTTCTGAATCAATTTGGATTAAGTAAGTACCTCTTGGTAATGAACTCATGTCAATTTTAGTTTCTAAGCTATTTGGAGTAACAGAGATCACTCTTTGTCCAAGCATGTTGAATACTTTTATTGCAGAAACAGATGTTGTATTAGAAATAGTCACAAAATCAACTACCGGGTTTGGATAGAATTTCAATCCGGCCAGATCAAAGTCATTTACACCAAGAACTGTAACGGTAACGTTTACAGCCAAAGGAACAGCACTTCTACAACCATTCACCGTTTGCATAGCAAAGTAAGTAGCATTGTTCAAAACTGTAGTACTGATTAACGGATTAATATCTGCTAAAGCATTAGCTTCTGTTTCATACCAAACTACGTTTTGTCCGGTTACAGACAGTGCAGCTATAGTAGCTCCGTTCTCAACCGTTTGTTCTGCAGCTCCGGTTGGTGCCTCAGGTATAGGGTTGATTGTTGCTTTTACAGCGACTCTGTTGGTGTTTATTTCAGCACAAGCTGTTGCACTATTGTCTTGAGACGCATAGTAAGTTGTGTTATTCACCAAAGTTGTTGTCATTGGTAATACTGTAGTAGAGACAGCTGAACTGTACCATTTAATTACCGCAGTTGAAGGGCTTACCACAACTAAGTCAGCAAGGGTTCTTACTTGTTCCGTACCGCAGAAGTTTTGTGTTGCATCTGCCAAAGGAGCTTGCTGTTTGTCAAGAGCTACCACATTTAAGGCAACAGGAGACGGACAACCATCTATAGTTTGACGTGCAAAGTAATGGTTGTTATGCAGTATAGCACTAGAAGGGTTTAAAATTACCGCACTACTATTCTCCCAAGTTATACCAACTCCTGTTGCAGTCAATTCAGTAACTGTTCCTGTAGTACAGAAAAACTGAGAACTTTCAGCTGTTGGAGCAGCCGGAGAGTTTAAAGTAACTTTTACAGCAGTTCTAGGACTTTCACCACATGAGAAATTTTGAGATACATAATAAGTATGATCATTTATCAGTTTGGTATTGTTTGCCAAAGGAGTCGTTGCGTCAGCCTCAGCATACCATTTGATAGATGTATCTGGTTTAGGTGTTAAGTTGTAAACAGTAGCATCGCCAAATTGTGCTGGTAAACCAGAAATAGGCTCGCCAAGTATATAACCGCAAATAGTTTGATCGGCAGCTACCGGACCTGCGTTCACTGTAAAGGTTTCTGTATCACTACAACTTCCTTTTTCTCCTTTTAGAGTATAGGTTGTAGTGGTTGCAGGTGAGAATACCCAACCATTGGTTGCATCGCCTGTTACTCCTGTGTTAGGAGTCCAGGTATAAGTATCATAATTATCAGCAGGAGTAGTTAGTGTTACGGTAGCGTTACCGGTTCCGCAGATGTTAGCACTAGGTGCCGATAAACCAATTTGGGTAGTTTGGTTAATAGTTACTTTTACAACTGATCTGGCACTTGATACCACTGCTTGGTCTGATGTTATTTTCCAATTGAAAAACAACATTCTGTTTGTTTGATTAGCTACTTCAGTAAGTTGAAATCCATTATTTATAATAGGGAAATTGTAAGCAGATTTCGCATAGCCGTAATAAACAGATCTGTCACATTCTAATGAAGGAGTAACACCATTTACAGGAACAATAGGGAAGTTTAATACCACAGTTACAGGAACAGGGTTTGCGGTTTTGTTGAGGTTTGCCGCATCTACCTGCTCTTGTGTAATTGTAATGGCTTGTGTAAGGGTTGTAGAGCCATTTATCAGTTTGAATGTGTTAGGGCCTGCAAAAGAAGGATAGTAATCAATACTGGTCAATGTAACGGCATTTACCGTTGAAATCATATGTTTTGTGTTTGCCGAAGAAGCACTATTGCTAAGTAGATCTATATATGTTTTTGGACCAACTGTAAAAGTAGCAGTAGAGGTAGTTTCGGCAGCAGCATAATAATCAGTGCTGGCAGTCAATTCAGGAGTGGTAAAACTGTTTGCTGTTGCTAATGGAAGGCCTCCTTGTGGAGTTGCATACCATCTTACAGTAGTTCCGGTGCTTCCTGTAGCTTCCAGTGTAAGGCTACCGTCTCCACAACGTTCCGCATCAGATGTTGAAACGATACTGTTAGGGAAAGTTATTTGTACCGGAGTTGAAGTAGCAGTAACTCCCGCACAACTTACCATACATCTGTAATAAACAGCTTCGGTAGGTTGTAAAGTATAGGTAGCTGTATTGGCTCCGTTAATGTTGGTGTAATCTGTATTGTTTACCGATTTTTGCCAAGTGTAAGTTACCTGTCCGCCTGTAGTATTGTTTTCAAGAGAGAAAGTCAATTCGTCTCCCAGATTAATAGTTTTGCTTACTGAGTTAACATTGTTTACCAATGTAGCTCCCGGGTTTGGTGTACCTGTACATGAAGCCAAATTAGCATAAGTAATAGCGGCAGAGTAGTTGGTTCCTGAAACCGGATTTACCGTTTGCAATTGATTAGGATTTCCGGGAGTGTAAAACGCCGAATTCCCGAAAGTAGTCGTATAAGGTCCGTTTACGGTAGCCGAACTCGCCAGAATATTACCGCTATTGATAGCACTGTCACCTATTCTGAAATACATTTCAGAGGTAGTTCCGGTAATGGCTGTTATCCAGCTGGTAGTAGCCATGTTTTCTAATGTTCCTGCAGCATCGCCTGTGTTGCTAACTGCTCTTACAGAGACTGATGGTATAGCAGCAGTATTGGCAGAAGCAATCCACATTGGTTTGTAAGCGTCTGCTGTTCCTACAGGGAATAGAAGGAAAGTATTGGCACCTGATGTTGCAACTGAAGCAGGGATGCTTCGTTGAAATCCTCCGTTTATATAAGAATAGGAGTTCGTGTTTTGAATAGTTACATTAGGAGCAGCAGCTGTCATTAACAGAGATCCTCCTGCCGGAAGGTTTAACTTACCGTTGGTTAGTGTTAATGTTCCGCTCATAGAAGGAGCAAAATTAAAAGTAACCCCGGAAGTACTGGTGTTGTTGATTGTCAGGGCAGCAAAATGTTCGTTACTGGTAATAGTACCTGAAGCCTGTTTGTAGAAAAATCCGTTTTCATTTACAACAGTTTGCGGGGTAGTTACCGGAGCCTGAATTACACTTCCTGTGCTATTTAGAGCAGCAGTTGCAAAACCAAATGTACTGGTTGTTCTTAGTACCCCTTCAGTATTGGTTAAATCTCCACTTAAATAAAGTGTTCCTGTAGAAAATTCAGAACCTGGTAAAGTTAATGATAGTTTTCCTATATAGGCAGCTGTTGTACTTTTGGCTGCTCTGTTAGGTACAGCAGCAGCTGTTCCTATAGCCATAGTTGTTTCTACCCAAACGTCTGAGAAAACAAAAGGGGTTGCTCCGGATGCTGTTGCACTGTACTGAATACCATTATTATGTGTGCCGGTTCTTACGTTCTCTAGGTCTGAATCATCATCCTTAAAACGCAATGTGTGATTTGTTCCTGATTGGTTTATTACAGAACCATATTGAATTACTTCCATTACGAGGTCATTGCCGCCAAGAAAATGAGGATTCAAAAGATTGATGCTTCCTGCAATTAGTTTCAGGTTATCTGTTGAAGCAGATGTAAACAATAAACCTCTTTGTCCGGTAGCAAGACTGGTTCCTGCACTTCCGCTGTTGATGTCCACATTAATGCTTCCTCCGTTTTGGATAAAAGTAGAACCCAGGTTGGTTTTTAAGCTTCCGTAAACATTTAGAGTAGCTCCTGAGTTAACTGTCATGGTTCCGTTTATGTTCATAATACGGGTTTTGTTGCCGGTATCTCCCAGATTGAAGTCACCGCTGTTAAGGGTTAAAGCACCTCCTAAAGCAACAGTAACATTGGTGGCATTAACATTGCCGGCAACGGTAACAGTGTGTCCCGGTTGTATAGCAACAATTGCGCTTGAAACAGGTACTATACCTGTACTCCATGTTGAGCCTGTGTTCCAATCACCGCTGGCAACAGTAGAGATAGAATTGTCTGCATCTGCCAAACCTATGTATAAAGGAGCTTGAGTAAGCATAGCCTCAGTTAGTCCCGCTCTGCGTACAGACGGGGTAGTGGTTCCTGATTCATGTGTTCCGGCTATAGCAGCATTGGCATATAGTACTCTTGAGTTTCCGTTTACAGGAAACAAACCATTGGCTCCCATCAAGGCAACTCTATAAGTGTTTGTTGTAGCTGAAACTCCATCTACTGTTACTGTCCAGTTGCTGTTGAGTCTTTTGTTAATGGTATAACCGGTTTCTGTAACTCCTGTTACAGTAGCAATAGTATTGTCGTCTGTATAATTTACCGCCAGTTGTGTTGCAGATGTTCCTGCACTTCGGTTGATAAACAAAGAACGGTTGAATCCGTTTGATGTGATAATAGGGAATTGACCTTGAGTCGCAGTAGGATCTCCTACAGGTATTGTGCTACCGGTAGTTATACGTCTTGAAATAGTTCCTCCCGGTAAAAAACCGCTATTGCTTCCGGCAGTTATAGTAAGGCCGGCAGTTAAATTAGCGGTAGCAGAAGTAGTGTTCCCTAAGAAAATTTTATTTCCGTTTAATGATACTCTGGCATTGGTCAGGGTTAAGGTTCTTCCAATTACTACATTATTTGTATTCCAAATAATATTAGGAGTTGCTGTGCTGGTATTGGCAAAAGTTACCGATTGTAAATAAGAACCAAACGATCCCGTACCACTAATGGTTTGTGGGACAGAACCATTGAACGTAATAATAGCATTATCAGTACTAGAACCAGAACCTAGTGGAACCATAATAGAACCATTGTTGGTAAGGTTACCTGCAATATTGAAAGTTTGACGTATTGAATTAGTGTCAAATATTTTGAAAACACCTCCGTTGTCGATATTTAAATTACCATTTAAAGTAAGTATTTTATTTTCAACACAAGGACATCCTATTCCAATACTTGATCCGGTTGCAGTAAAATTAAGCTCAGCATTGTTTTTAATTGTTATATTCTGAGCGGTAAGTGATATATCAATGTTCACAACGTGATTAGAATCGATAATTACGTTGTCAAAAGAATAAGGAATCTGGCCATCGATCCAGGTAGTTGGGTCATTCCAATTTCCTGATTTTAATGAAGTTATAGTTTCCGGTAAAGACGATATTAAAGAAACATTGTCTATAGAGGCAGGAGGTTGAACACCACCACCGTTTATGTCGTTTTTCCACAAGAAAATAATACGAACCGTGTTGCCTGCAAATTTTGCAGGTAAATAAAATGTATTATCCTTATAAGTGCCAGGATTTGAATGTAATGAAGAACCGGTAATTTCGGTAAAATCGCCGCTTAAATTTGATCCGCCAAATGGAGTAACATTTGTTGTAGCTGCATAAACTAAAGGAAAATCCTGTCCGGCTTCTCCTCCGTTTTTCCATTTAAAACTTAAAGCAATTTTTGTTTCTCCTGCCGGTACTGCAATGTCCCGGTAGAAGTACGAATTTTGTGCGGTAGCTGTTACGGTTTTGTACGTATTGGTTGCACCTCCGTCTTGTGACACATAAGCACAAGTGCCGGATATACCTTGTAGAGCACCTACATACCACTTGTTTATTCCGTCATTAGCTACTTTCCAGTCGGTTGCACCGTTTCCAAAAGTAATTTCCTGTGAAGGACTAATCAAAGTAGTTTGTGCATTTGCTCCCAGTACCCCGAAGAGTGAAAGGAACAGTACTAAAATGGTTCCGAAAGATAAGGATGATTTCAACTCCTGCGCAATGCCGGCTTTGGAATCCTTATTTTTTTGAACCTGATTCCCAAATCCTGAGGATTCCGAAATCAAATTGTAATTGTAACTCATAAGAATTAAGTTAGGGTTAATGAATGTTTAGTTTCCTTAAAATTAATTTGGTTTGTTTTTTTTAAGGCTCGTAAAAATAATCAAAAAATAAAATAATAAAGAAAGGTTTAACAAAACAAAATGGTTTTAAGGTATTGTTAGTCAGTTGATTATAATTGTTGTTTTTTATAAAAACTCAATATTTTAACATTTGTATTGATTGAAGTATTTGTAGAATTGTTAACTAAGTTGTGATAGTGTTGATTTTTGTTTTCAGAAATAAAATAAGTGTTTTTTGAAATAAAAGTGATAATATAGCTGTCTGTCAAATTAGTTTATTCAAACGGAATTGAAATTATCGAAATTGAGATGCACTTTTTAATCATAACCCATGTTTTACATACTGCCAAAGACAATAAGTTGTATGGATACAGTCCGTATGTTCGTGAAATGAATTTATGGTTGAAACAGGTTGATGAGGTAAAAGTGTTGGCTCCTTTTAGTAGTATTCAACCAACTTCAATAGATTTAGCATACCAACATTCTGCTATTACTTTTATTCCTGTTGAACAAATATCACTTACGTCAATATCTGAAATAGTAAAAACGTTGTGGCATGCCCCCAAAATAGTGTGGAAAATTTTTAAAGCCATGAAACAAGCCGATCATATTCATTTGCGTTGTCCCGGAAACATTGGATTGTTAGGTTGTTTGGTGCAGATTTGTTTTCCCAAAAAAATGAAAACTGCTAAATATGCGGGAAATTGGGATCCCAAATCGAAACAACCATTGAGTTATAGATTTCAAAAATGGATTTTGAGCAATGCTTTTCTGACTAAAAATATGCAGGTATTGGTTTATGGCGATTGGGAAAACAGTTCTAAAAATATAAAACCATTTTTTACGGCTACCTATTCTGAATCGGAGAAATTGTCTTTGGAAAAGCAAAATTGGAATCAGAAAATCAGATTTATATTTGCGGGAACTTTGTCTGAAGGCAAAAATCCGATGTATGCCGTTCGGCTTGCAGAACAATTGCAGATTATGGGAATTGATGTTGGTTTGGATTTGTACGGAGAAGGGACAGAACGCCATAAATTAGAAAAATATATAGCCGAAAAAAAATTGGAAAATTGTGTTAATCTGAAAGGTAACCAAGATAAGGAAACACTTAAAAAAGCGTATCAAAACAGTCATTTCATAATTTTGCCTTCAAAGAGTGAAGGTTGGCCAAAAGTGGTTGCCGAAGGAATGTTTTGGGGATGTATTCCGGTTGCGACTTCGGTTTCTTGCGTGTCTAATATGTTAGAAAATGGGAACAGAGGAATTCTTTTGAAGATGAATTTGGATCAGGATGTTTTACAAATTGCCAATCTTTTGAAAAATGAATCGGAATTGGAACAAAAAAGAAAGGATGCTGCTCATTGGTCAAGACAATTTACTTTAGAAGTTTTTGAAGAAGAGATTGGTGAGTTGGTTGTGAGGAGTGATTAGTGAATAGTAATTAGCCAAAAGGCATAGTGGAAAAGCAATTTCAGAATGTTTTAACAACCAACAACCAAAAATGAGAATTATTCAAATCATAGATTCACTTGATGCGGGCGGAGCCGAAAAAATGGCCGTGACTTATGCTAATGCGTTGTCTTGTAAATTGGAGTTTTCCGGTTTGGTAGCCACCAGAAGAGAAGGAGATTTGAAGAGTCAAATAAGTCAAAATGTTGATTATTTATTTCTGAAGAAAAAACAAACTATTGATTTTAAAGCTTTATTAAAGCTGAAATCATATTGCAAAAAAAACAGAATTGACTGCATTCAGGCTCACAGCAGTTCTTTTTTTACAGCAGTTTTGTTGAAGATTATTTTGCCAAAAATTAAAATTATCTGGCACGATCATTACGGAAACAGTGATTTGCTGAATTCCAGAAAATCATTTTCGTTAAAGTTGGCTTCTTTGTTTTTTGAGGGAATTATAGTGGTAAATCAGACGCTTAAAACATGGGCAGAACAAAAGTTGTTTTGCAATAAGATTATTTATTTGCCCAATTTTATAACAGATAACGAAGTTGAAATTCAGGAAACGAATTTGAAAGGAATCGATAGAAAACGAATACTTTGTTTGGCCAATTTAAGAAAGCAGAAAGATCATTTGTTTTTGATTGAAATAGTCAAAAAAATAAATCCGATTTATCCCGACTGGACTTTTCATTTGGTAGGAAAAGATTTTGAAGATAAATATTCCAAAACTTTGAAATCAGAAATTAAAGCAAATAATTTAGAAAACTCTGTGTTTATTTATGGGACAAAAAATGACATTGGAAATATTATTAATCAGGCTGAAATTACAATTTTAACATCTCAATCTGAAGGTTTACCGGTTGCATTGCTTGAATATGGTGCGCATAAAAAAGCGGTGGTAACTACTGCTGTTGGACAAATTCGCTCAATAATTGAACACGAAAGAAATGGCTTTGTTGTTCCTGTTAAAGATGTTGATACATTCAGTAATTCTGTTGTCCGGCTAATAGAAAATCCTTCTTTAAGAGAAAAATTTGGAGTAGAATTGCAAAAAACAATTCGGGACAATTATTCCGAAAAGGCAGTAATAGATAAATTTCTAAAATGGATTTAGAAAGAAATATATAATAGTACGTCACTAATAATTTCAGTCTTATTTGTAAGTTGTTGTATGAGTGAGTTTTATTTTTTTTAACACATAGATACATAGAATTTTTAATGTTTTAAAAGGGTTTGATAGGTGTTTTACTTTTCACATAGTTTGACTATGTGGGAAATAGTATTATTTCCTAGTCAATTCTTTGACCATAGTCTATTTCTATGTGCCTATGTGTTTAATTTTGATTTACAGGTAGTTATTAATCGAACTCAGGTTAATATTAAGTTTAAAAAATAATCATGAATTATTTTCTAATTTAAGTTGGAATTCGTGGAAATTTGAGTAATTAGTGGTCAAAAAACTTTATGATCCGCTTGGCGGACAGTTATAAAAAAATACATACAAAATTCGATGATTCATCATACTATCTTAGAATGTAAAAATATCGGTATAGGTTATACAACTAAAAAAGAACCAATTGTAGTTGCCCAAAATATTGATTTGACTTTGCAATACGGAAAATTAATTACTTTGATTGGAGCTAATGGAATTGGGAAATCGACTTTGTTGCGAACTATTACGGGGATTCAAAAAACAATTTCAGGTACGGTTTTGCTTCAGGAACAAGATGTTCATCAGATGGGAAGTCTGGATTTGGCTCAAAAGTTAAGTGTTGTTTTGACAGAGAAATTGCCACCCAGTAATCTAACCGTTTTTGAAGTAATCGCTTTGGGCAGACAACCTTATACCAACTGGATTGGGAAACTGACAGAAGAAGATATTGCTCAGGTTCAACAAGCAATGGAGTTGACTCAAATAAGTCATTTAGCCGAAAAAAAACATTACGAAATCAGCGATGGTCAGTTGCAAAAAGTATTGGTGGCAAGAGCCTTGTCTCAGAATACACCATTGATTGTTTTGGATGAACCAACTACTCATTTGGATTTATTGCACAAAGTAGCTCTCTTTAAACTTCTGAAAAAACTGACTCATGAAACCGGTAAATGCGTGCTTTTTTCAACTCATGATATTGATTTGGCTATTCAGTTGAGTGACGAAATGATTATCATAACTCCCGGATTGGTAGTTCAGGATACACCTTGCAATTTGATAGAAAAAGGTTGTTTCAATACCTTGTTTAAAGATGAAAATATTGTTTTTGATTCTGAAAAGGGGAAGTTTGTAGTCAGTTAGCCCCACCCCGAAGCTATCTTGTGTACACAAATCCCGATGCTTCGGGTTCGCAGATTTAAATTAATCTGATACTTGTGTCCATACGATAGGAAGTATCGGGATCACAGATTTAGCAGATTTAAATTAGCTTGATACTTGTCTCCACACGATTAGGAAGGGGAGGGAGCCGAGATGCACGCAGTTGTGAGAAGAGACGGTTTCGGGTGTACATTATTGGCTAATCACTAGGCACTAATTACTATTCACTCACCCCTTTCAATAAATTGATACTCACGGTTGCGATTTCCGATCCCGAAGCGTCGGGAGGGAATTTTGAAAAATAAAGAGAATCGGGAACTAAACCTGCTTCTTTTGCAACTTTGTGTACCACATCGATTTCAAGAATGTATTGATCCGAAAATCCATGTGTAGCATCATAGGCCGTAGCAGCCGTTTTTCCGAGATTGGCAGCCGTAAGATCAGGAGAGATTGTGTGTAATTCAATCATCAGTAAACCAAATCTCTTAATATAAGGAGCCCATTTTAGAAAATGTTCCAAGAGATTATCTTCTACCAAATTGTTGTTGAGTCGTTGGCCTCTGTAGGCAAAAGCTCCGGTAGAACGACTGATTCTGTTTGGAGTTATGGTTTTCGGCATTTCCCAAATGCGGTTATGATCTAAAAAAGTTCTAACATTCAATAAATCTTTTAAATCTATTTGATAGTTTTCCATCAAGTCATTGGCTAATAAACCGGGATTCCCGATGTCACCCCAAATGATTTTTGCCCAAATATCGGCTTTTATCAAATTGGCCCGGGTTACTTTTAATGCGGCCTGATTGTAATCGACTCCAACTAAAAATAAAGGATGTTCATCGAGCATTTTTCCGCGAATAGTTTGGCGGTCGATTAAATCAAAAAGATGAATGAGGAATGCGCCGTTTCCGCAGCCCATATCGAGTATGCCTTTGGGCTGTTCTTCTATAGGTAGATTGAACAGTTTGATGATAATTTCATCTATCACTTTGAAATATGTATCATGGGCACCGCCGCTGCCCCAAACATTCATTTCTCTGTCCACGTGCTGTTCGTTTTCTCCAACTCCCACATTTCGTAAAATGTTGGCATTACCAAAAAGCAACTCGTCCATTTTGCTGAACAAAGGCATATAAGAGACTGTTACACCATAAGCCGTAGCTCTTTTGGCAAAAAATAAACCGGTTTCGGTAAACTGGTAATTTCCGTTTTTCTCGGTAAACCAATTAAGATAAACCAGAAAATCGAGCAGTTTTTTGAAGTTTTCGGGAGTTTTATGAAATTCTTCCGGACGAAAGGAAATCTCCATAAAGTATTTGTGAAACATTCCACTCATTCCTAATCTAACGATTATAGGGCTGATGATTGCTCCTTCAATGTGTTTGAGGATTTGTTGTTGAATTTCTAATTCTGATGGATTTTCAGAAAAAATAAGATTGTAATTGTTTTTGAATTTTTCAAAAACAGGAATCATTTGTTCAAAAGACAAATCTTCGAGAGAATGAGAATGAAATTTTTGAGAATGATGTAATAACGAAACCACATCTTCATACAGGCTAAAAAGAGGAAAGGCAAATTGGCTTTTTTCGGTTAATGAAAAGTGAATTTCATCCAAATGATTATCGATTTCATATTTTAAAAATCCCTGAGAGCAAAGTACTCTCAAAGCAACATTCAGATAACCTTCGTTGGCTTTGAAAACAGAAGAAAGTTCAGCTAGATTGACTTTTCTTTTTTCGAAAATATAATCAATAACCCCTCTTTTCTTTAGAGAAAAAGCAACCGGAGCGGTTACTAAACCGTCTAAATGTCTGAAAAGAATACTTCTGAGTTCTGCCCTGTCAATCATGGTAATTAGCTTTTATGAAGAATAATCATAAAGTTACTAAAAAGCTTAAACAGGTTTTAAGCAAATACTTTTTTTCTGAGCAATAGCCAAATCACTACCGGAGCACCAATAATAGATGTGATTGCGTTGATGGGCAATGTTATGTTACTTCCCGAAATTTGTGTAAACATATCGCAGATAAGCATGATAATAGCTCCGAAGAGAAGTGTACTCCAAAAAAGGATTCTGTGATTACTGGTTTGGAAAACCATTTTGGCAATATGAGGAACGGCGAGTCCGACAAAAGCAATTGGGCCAACAAAAGCTGTAATACTTCCTGCCAAAATACTGGTGGCAAGAATAATGGTAAATCTTGTTTTTTGGATATTCATTCCCAGACTTTTGGCATAATTTTCTCCTAAAAGTAAAGTGTTTAAAGGTTTGATGCTGAAAATGCTCAGAAGTAATCCGATAATTACGGTTATAGCCAAAACGAGTATGGAGGTCCAAGACAGGTTTCCTAAATTTCCCAAAGACCAAAAAGTAAATTTTTGTAATTGTTCGGCGGTACTGAAATAAGTAAGTACTCCCACGATGGCACCGGTAAAACTACTGAACATAAGTCCGACAATTAATATAGACATAGTGTCTTTAAGTCTTTTTGAAACTATCAGAATGGCTAGTAAAACCAAAAAACTACCAAAGCATGATGCCAGAGTGATTCCGTAAGAGGAAAGCAGCAGTGGAGATAAAAAGGAAGGCACTATGCTTGAACTTAAAACCACTATTGCTACTCCCAGACTGGATCCGGAACTGAGACCTAACACATAAGGCCCTGCAAGTGGATTTCTGAAAAGGGTTTGCATCAACAGTCCGCAAACGGATAATCCCATTCCGGTTATTATAGCGGTAAGTGCTTTGGGCAGACGATAACTCAGAATAATATAATCCCAGGTTATTTTTGAAGTTTTATTGCCTGTAAGACTTAGAAAAACTTCTTTTACAGGAATAGAAACGGAACCCCAACTCAGGTTGAGGATGAATAAAAGGAGTACTCCAAAACTCAGGAGGACAAATAACCGTTGGTTTCGTTTGGCGTTTTGCAATTCGGATTAGTTTTTCAAAAATTCAAAGATTACAAAGGTAGGGGTAATCATTTTTTAAAATCAAATTTTATTTTGTCTCTAAGTAATGTTGTGTTTTTAGTGAATAGTAATTATAATCTACTGTCTTCCGATGTTATTTTTGTTTCTCAATACATTTTAAAATAAACACGAATTCCACGAATTGGCACTAATTAATTCGTGTAAATTGGTGATCCCGAAATTTCGGGATGTGTTCACATGATAGGATAAATATTTGGATTTGAATTATTTGTTTATTGAAATTGCTTAATCAATTCTTCAAGGTCTTCGGGAGTCGATTTGTACATGTCGGTTCCAAAAAGGCGAATGGATTTAGAATTTCCGAATTCCCGGAATGCTTTTCCGGAAGTGTGTCGTATCATTCGTCCGTTAGACGAAATTATTCCCAAAGCAGTGCTCAATAAAGGTTCATTTACATCTCCCAATTGCCCGAGATTGGCAATGTCTTCCTTTAAAATTATAGTTGGTTCCAATCCGTTTTGGTAATCTCCAAAACCGGCTTTGTTGACCAACTTGAAAACCAAAGGCTGCATGGCATAACGGTGATTTGGGTTTCTGTTTTTGGAACTGAAATCAGGAGAATCATAAAGTGTGATGGAACCGGCATTTTTTCCGGTGGTAACATCTCCAATTTGAGTCACATTGATATAAGGTTTCAGGCAGTTGATTATTAATTCACTGGCCGAAGCAGTACCTTTTGAAGTAAGAATATATACTTTAGATAAATTTAAACTATTGATGGCTGCTCCGTTTTTGATGGAATTGGTAAAATAGTTATTCAGATTTTTTGGAGCATTGTCTTCAAAGTACTTCTGAACTTTAGGATTCCATTGTTCTTTTCCTAAAAGTTGGCCGTCAAATTGTCCGGTAATCATGCTTGCCAGATAAACGGCCGTTTGAACCGCCCCGCCCGAATTGTATCTTAAATCCAAAACCAAGTCGGTAGCTCCTTCGGCTTTGAATTTTCCGAAGGCAGCATTTAGTTCGTTATCATAATTGGATAGAAAAGAATTGTAAGACAAATAGGCAACTTTGTGGTTTCCTATTTCCATTATTTTGTTTACCAAAATGGGGTTTTCAGACAATTGAGATTTGTTCAGTTCAACCGAAATACCGTTTGGAGTAATGTTTCCGTTGTTGTAATCAGCAAGATTAAGTGTGTAATTTTGGTTTTGTAACAGAGATCTGTAATTATCCGTTGTAAGCGGAATTCCGTTGACGGCATAAAAAATATCACCTCGTTTTATGTTTTTTCCGGCAGCATCTGAATTTGGAAGAATGTATTGCACATAACCGAAAATATCAGTTTCGCTCCCGGTTTTGAATTTCAGACCATATTCCATCCCATTACTGGTAGCAACTCCTTTGAACAAATTTTCAAGATAAGAGTAATCTTTTACCAATATGCTGAATCGATCTACAGCTTCGCCCGGAGAAGGGAATTTGCTTACAGGTTTGTACAGTAAATCCTGAAACAATTCTTCGGCAGTACCTTTGGTGTACAAATAATCGTTCAATTGTGGCTGGTATTTGAATTTGGAGTCGGCCAAATCAGGTACGTCTGATTTCCAGAGGTAGTATAAGTTTAAACCTTTCCAGATGAAACTTTGTACTTTTAATTCCGGCGGAACCGATATAGCATCATCATAATCGGTACAGTTTTGAAAACCGAAAGCTACTATTATAAATAGAAGTGCGTATTGAAGGAATTTGTTCATTTTTGAAATAAATTGCGGGAGTGTAAAAATAATGAGTTTCAGATATAAATAATATTTAAATTTTGGAAATCATGGCGATTTCGTCTTATAACAAGCTTAAAAAGATTTCTTTAGCATGATTTATGGAGATTAATAGGAAATGATTGTTTGAATTATTCCTTTTTCGAAGTAGAATTTCACTATCTTGGACTTGAATTTATAAGTTGGAAGCAACTTATTTTAAGCAACTAAATACGATAAGAAATGAAAAGGCTGTTTTTTATAATAATTATAACATTGATGCCAACAATGTTTTTCGGTCAAAACTTTTTGGATAAATATGCTAATCAGGAGGATGTGACTTCTATGGTAATTACAAAGAAAATGTTTGAACTGATGGGGAGTTTGTCAATGGATTCAACGGATAAAGATGTGCAACAATATCTGAATTTGATTAAAAGTCTTGATAATCTGAAAGTTTTTTCGACTGCGAACAAAAAAATAATTGCCGATATGAAATCTTCTTATTCTAAATATATGAAATCGGCGGGGCTTGAAGAGTTGATGACGGTAACTGAGAATGGAAAGTCGATAAAAATTGCGGTAAAAACAAATGCTGATGGCTCAAGAATTAAAGAAATGCTGATGTTTATGGAAGGAAGTTCAGAAATGGATCCGACTGTTTTGATGTCGATGACCGGAAATTTTGAATTGAAAGAAATTTCGACTTTAACCGACAGAATGAATATTCCGGGAGGTGATGAGCTCAAAAGTGCTGCTAAGAAACAAAAGTTGTAAAATGATAAAAGAAAAAGGGCAATAAGATTTGATTCTTATTGCCCTTTTTTGTTTCTGACAAATGCTTGTTGTTTTTTGCATTTTAAAGAGTGACCACGGTGGGATTTGAACCCACACGCCCTTACGAGCACCACCCCCTCAAGATGGCAAGTCTACCGTTTCTCCACGTGGCCTAAAACAAAAAAAGTCAAACATTCCTGTTCGACTTTTTGTGACCCGACTGGGGCTCGAACCCAGGACCCCATCATTAAAAGTGATGTGCTCTACCAACTGAGCTATCGAGTCAATGCGTTCAAGAACATGTTTTGTAAATGACTGGTCACTTTGTGACCCGACTGGGGCTCGAACCCAGGACCCCATCATTAAAAGTGATGTGCTCTACCAACTGAGCTATCGAGTCATACATTGTTCCTTGAATGCGGTGCAAATATAAGGGGTTATTATTTATATATCAAAGCGTTTTTATTATAAATTTGTATTTTTTTTCGAATAAAATAATAATTCCTTAATATTTAGTTGTTTATGGAGGTGAAGAAAGTTGTTTTGTTGGGCTATATGGGCTCCGGAAAGTCAATAATAGGAGATTTAATTTCAAAATTTGAAAGAAAAAACTTTCTTGATTTGGATGAAGTGATCGAAAACAGAATGCAAAAGTCCATAAAAATTATTTTTGAACAGCGTGGAGAGATCTATTTCAGGAAAATTGAGCACGAAATTTTTAGTGAATTAATGAAAAATTCAGAAAGTTTTGTTCTCAGTTTGGGTGGAGGGACTCCCTGTTATGCCAATAACCACGAGTTGCTGAATCTTGAAAATGTAGTTTCGGTTTATCTCAGGGCTTCAATAGATACATTGTATAAAAGATTATCGGCAGAAACCGATAAAAGACCTTTGTTGGCTAATAAAAGTGAAGAAGAATTGCGGGAATTTATCGCCAAACATCTTTTTGACCGAAGTTTTTATTACAATCAGGCAACTATTAAGATTGATGTTGACGATAAAAGCCCGCAGGAAATTATTACGGAAATAAAGGAAAAGTTAGCTTAAATAAGCGTGGTTGTTTCCTTCTTCAAAAACAACCTGTACGTGTTCCAGTAAAGAAGTTGATAATGAAATTCCTTTGAAATCGGCTTTTACAGGATATTTTTTGTGATTTCTGTCAACCAAAACGGCTGTTTTTAGTTTTTTCAACGGAACATCCAAGAAATGGCGTACTCCATATATAAGTACGGTTCCCGAATTTAGTACGTCGTCAACCAGAACCAAACCTTTGTTTTGATAGATTTCTTTACTTATAGAGGTTGTAATTTCATCAGAAGGGTTGTTTTTATTGATGTGAACCTCACAAAGAATTGGTTTTATAGTAGAGATTTTTTCGAGTTCTTCGGCTAGTTTTGTAGCAAAAATATAACCGCTATTGGCAATTCCGGCAACCACAATTTCCTGTTCGTCAACAAAGGTTTCGTAGATTTGATAAGCGATTCTTTTTATTTTGTGTTCAATTTCCTGATTATTGAGAATGATATTTTGAGTCATAAGTGTTTATTTTTTGATAAATATAAAAAACAGTTCGTTTCCTTTTCTTGGTAAAATTGAATTATTTGCGGTTTCGAGTATTTTGATGTTGAAATCATCAGAGAATAATTCGATATATTCATTTGCAGAGCCACCAAATGGAGGTCCGACTTCTGTTAACGGAAACTGAAATAACAAACCTGCTATTTTACCACCGGGTTTCAAGAGAGATTTCATCTTTTCAACATACTTTGTTCTTAATTGAGGATCAAGTGCGCAGAAGAAAGTCTGTTCTAAAATTAAATCATATTGTCCTTCCAATTCAAAAAAGTCAGAACAGATGAGTTGCTTGTCTTTTAAGTCAGGTATTCTGTTTTTTATGTTTTGTAAAGGAGTGTCTGCAAAATCGACTACCTGAGAATTTGAAAAACCTTTATTAATTAGGTATTCAAATTCATAACCGTTTCCGGCTCCCGGAATCAGGATTTTTAAGGATTTGTCTTCCAGTTGGTCAATATATTCTTTTATAGGAGTTGAAATTGCTCCAACGTCCCAACCGGTTTCGTTGTTTTTATATCGGTTTTCCCAATATTCATTATTCAATTTCAAACTCATCGTCTTCGTGTATTTCGTTTCCAAATTCATCCAAATCGCGACGGTCTTTCTTGGTAGGTCTTCCGTCTCCGGTTTTGCGGTAATGTGCTTTGGATAATTTTAATAATTCTAAATGCTGAAAAGCTTCTGCCGGAGTTTCGTCTTTTCGGTAAATATCGACCAGTTTTGCTCCCACACGATTTTGCGGAATATCCAGAACAGTAATGATATGGGTAATTTGATCTTTTCTAAAAGTCACTTTGTCAGTAGGAAAAACCTCTTTTGAAGGTTTAGCTACTACGCCATTCACAGTTACGTGATTTTTTTTACAGGCTTCGGTTACCATGTTTCGGGTTTTGTAATAACGAACGCACCATAAATATTTGTCGATTCTCATGTCTCTTTCAAAAACGAGGTTAAATTTTGTTCAAAAATAAATCAAAATTGTATCTTGCGCTCACAAAATATCCTAAATAATGAACAAAATTAAGCTCTGTTTTATTTTATTGATTGCATCCGTTTCTTTCTTTTCATGTAATAAAGATGATAAAGATACCGTTGCTCCGCCACGTGATCGTGCCCAACAATATACTCAAGATATTGCTGATATTGAAGAATATTTAAAGTCTCATTATATAACTAAGGTTATGGTAGATGGAGTTGAAGATGTTCAGTTTTTGCCAATTACAGATCCTGCAACACAGGTTTCTATTTGGGATAATACCGAATTTCCTCTGAAATATAAGATGGTAAAAAATGATGTAAGGAAAAACAATAATGTGAATGGTGTTTCGGGCGATAAAGTCGATTATAAATTGTATTATTTATTGATAAACGAAGGAGGAGGGGAAAAACCAAATACCGTTGATTCTACTTTTACGACTTACAAAGGGTGGACTTTGGATAATAATGTTTTTGACAGCACCAATACTCCATTTTGGTCAACTTATCCGGTTACTTCTACGGGAGAAGTTGCTTTAATTTCAGGATACAGGCAGTTTTTGCCGGAGTTAAAAACCGCTACGGCTAGCACAATAGGAGATGATGGCTATATTACTTTTGAAAATCCCGGTATGGGAGTGGTTTTTATTCCTTCGGGTTTAGGTTATTTTGATGCGCCAAAACCTAATATTCCGGCTTATTCTCCTTTGATTTTCAGAATTCGTTTACAATCGGTAAGATATAAAGATCATGATAGAGACGGAATTTTATCAAAAGACGAAAATTATGATGGTGATTATGATTTTTTTAATGACGATACCGACGGAGATAATTTGCCTGATTTCTTAGATATTGATGATGACGGAGATGGATATACTACAAACTTTGAAATTAAAGAAAACGGTGTAATTGTAAAGCCGTATCCAGCCTGTGATACGGGAAATCCAAAATATAAAGATAAGAGCTGTCATCCGCCAAAAGCGACAAATTAAGTAAATCGAAAGTCATAAAATCGAAAATCACAAAGTTTTGTTGATGAGAATGCACATTGACTTGTTTAATTCTGTTGGGTAAAATTACCCGAATCGTCAGTTCGAGTGTTTTTTATGGAGTGAAACGGAATAAAAACAGATCGAGAGCTGATTTTTGAAGATGAATTGTCTTGTTCTCGATACGGTTTTCTGCGAAAATCATTCGAACTGACGAAAATTAATCCCATAAAATTAATTTCACCCAACAGGTTTTTTTAACAAAAACCTTTAGTAAATTTGAATTTGTCTAAAAAAAAATCCCGTTTCATTACGAAACGGGATTTTTTTTACTTATGGCTATTGTCTTTTGGCTAATCACGAGAATTATTTTCTTTTGATAACTTTTTCTACAGCTTCAACAATTGCCTGATTGTTTAGCTTGTATTTCGCCATTAATTGCTCAGGAGTTCCGGACTCGCCAAAACTGTCCTGTACGGCAACAAATTCTTGTGGTGCAGGATTGTTTAAAGCCAATACTCTGGCAACGCTTTCTCCTAAACCTCCCAAGATGTTGTGTTCTTCGGCAGTAACTATACAACCTGTTTTGGCTACCGATTTCAAAATAGCTTCATCGTCCAAAGGTTTGATAGTATGAATATTGATTACTTCGGCAGAAATTCCTTTTGCTTCTAAAGCTTCGGCAGCAATAAGAGCTTCCCAAACCAGGTGACCTGTTGCAACAATCGTTACATCGGTACCTTCGTTAAGCATGATTGCTTTTCCGATTACGAAAGGTTCATCGGCAGGAGTGAAGTTAGGCACAACCGGACGACCAAAACGCAAATATGCCGGACCGTGGTGATCTGCCAAAGCAATTGTAGCTGCTTTTGTCTGGTTGTAATCGCAGGTATTGATTACAGTCATTCCAGGCAACATTTTCATTAAACCGATGTCTTCAAGAATTTGGTGAGTTGCACCGTCTTCTCCAAGAGTCAATCCCGCGTGAGAAGCACAGATTTTTACGTTTTTATCTGAATAAGCAACCGATTGACGGATTTGGTCGTACACTCTTCCTGTAGAAAAGTTAGCGAAAGTTCCTGTGAAAGGAATTTTTCCACCAATAGTCAAACCTGCAGCAATTCCAATCATGTTTGCCTCAGCAATTCCGATTTGGAAGAAACGCTCCGGATGGTTTTTCTTGAAATCATCAAATTTTAATGAACCGATAAGGTCAGCACAAAGTGCAACCACGTTTTCGTTTTTTTGACCTAATTCAGTCATTCCCGCTCCAAAACCTGAACGAGTATCTTTACTTCCTGTATTTGTATATTTTTTCATTGTTTAATTTGTGTATTTGATGTTTTTTTCATCTACTTGGAAATCGATATTGATATCTTGTTCCAATATTAATTTTTCCTTATGTGTAACTTCTGAATTGTTGGTAATTGTTAATGATGTAGGGAGTTTAAAACGGGAAATGGGAGGTTTAGAGCACGAAAAACATATGTAGCCACCTAAGTCAGTTCCTATCGTTGGGACAAAATAATTGACTTTTTTTGCTATAATTTCAACACGTCTTTTTTCTCCGAATTCCTCAAGAGTTTCAAATGTTATTTTGGATGTAAGGCTGTTCAATTCAGTTTCTTTAGCAGAACATTTTTTACAATCTGGATCTTCATCGCTGGAACTTAATTTTCGAGAACTTTTGTATTGGATACTTTTCGATTCAGCCAAATTGCTGATTTCGTAATAATGCAATTCTTCTTTCTTTTTATCGTGTAAAAAAGAGGTGCTGAATTGGTCTCCAACATAACTTGCAAAATAATAAGAGTTGTCTTTTGAATTAAAGTATAAAGTTGTTTTATACTTACCACTATCGAAAACTCCTTTGTATTGCACAAGTTTGTCAAAATGATAAACTTGACCCAGACATACTGGTACATTCCAAAAGCAGATGAATAAAATCCCTATGTATATGTGTTTTTTCATTTACTTTAAGTTCAAAATATTTAAAAATTCAGAATGGGTCATTCAGAATTTATCATTCAAAATTTAAAATTATTTTTAATAATCTTGCTCTCCTCCTGTATTGTAGTTTTGAGCCAATGCTTCGGCAAGTTGAGCGTCATTTGGCGCTTTTCCGTGCCAAGCGTGCGTTTTCATCATAAAATCTACACCGTTACCCATTTCGGTATGCAATAAAACACAAACCGGTTTTCCTTTTCCGGTTTTTGATTTAGCTTCATTCATTCCGGCAATTACAGCTTCTAAGTTGTTTCCTTCAGCAATTTCCAATACTTCCCAGTCAAAAGCTTCAAATTTAGCACGAAGACTTCCCATAGCTAAAACTTCATCGGTAGAACCGTCAATTTGTTTTCCGTTAAGGTCAACAGTTGCAATAAGGTTGTCAACTTTTTTAGCGGAAGCATACATAATTGCTTCCCAGTTTTGACCTTCCTGCAATTCACCGTCACCGGTTAAAACATAAACAGTATGATTGTCGTTGTTTAATTTTTTGGCTTGAGCCGCACCAATTGCAACAGATAATCCCTGACCTAACGATCCGGCTGCCATTCTAACTCCCGGTAAACCGTCGTGAGTAGTTGGGTGGCCTTGTAAACGAGTGTTGATTTTACGGAAAGTAGCCAATTCTGCTACCGGAAAATATCCGCTTCTAGCCAAAACGCTGTAGAAAACCGGAGATATGTGACCGTTTGAAAGGAAAAACAGATCTTCTCCAATACCGTTCATGTCAAATCCAGGTTTGCGATCCATAATGTTTTGGTACAAGGCAACAAGGAATTCCGTGCAACCCAAAGAACCTCCGGGATGTCCCGAATTGACTGCGTGAACCATGCGAAGAATATCTCTTCTGACTTGGATAGTTAAATCGTTTAATTGTTGAATGTTTGGCTTCATGGTGTGTGTGTAAGTTAAACTGAGACAAAAGTAATTTTTATTTAGAGTTGAGACAAAAGTTTTTTTGAATATTTGAATTATAAATAAGGACTTAAAACTATAGTTGTTGATTGGTTTGTATTAAATATTAAAGCCTGCATTTGCAGGCTTTAATTTGATCTGTAAACTAAAAACATTATAATTTCTTTTTAAGATTTGTAACTGCATCAGCTCTCCAAGCCTGTTTGTTTACTGCTGAGACAGCAATGTTTGTTAAAGCTATATCTGTTTTTTTCGCAACATCCAGAGTGGTGGCAAGCAAATCGGCAACACCGTGTTCTCCAAGAGTTTTTGCATAGGCGTGTAAGGTTCCGAAAGAGGCAATTTCATAATGTTTTGCTTTTTGTTCTGAAGCAATTATGCCGGCATCACGCACGTTTCCTTTTGCGGTGAGTTGAAGTAAACCATTAGTCTCTCTAATAATACCATCTATAGCTTCGCATTTTTTGGCAGAAGCTTTCAATCCGGAGGCTTTGAATACTCTCTCTAGTCGGGAGACTTGTTCTTTGGTTACAGCCAAGTCATTTTTTAATTCATTGACTAATTCGGGAGAAGAAGCATTTTGCACCATTTTTTGAAGGCTTTTAGCTTGCGCTTTTTCAGCGTAATAAATGTCTTTCAATCCATTTTCAAATAGATCTCTTAAACCTTGTGCACTACCTGCTTTGGCCTGCACTGCTCCTTTGGGAGTTGTTCTTGCTACTGGTTTCATAATTATTTAATTTTAAATTAAGTTACTTTTTAAAATGTAATTCGCTGACTAGCGTTTTTTTAAACACTATAAATTTATATATTTAAAACGTAACGCATTGAAAATTAACTATTTGTAAGGTGTTAAAATGAGTATTTGTAATGGAAGTTAATTTAGAATTTTTATATCTGTTAGTTTTTCGTTTTTATAAATTTAGTGAAGAAAGAGCAAAGAAGGAGTAGTGTCTTTTCTCTTGTTTCTTGGCTTTTTACTCTGACGAAACAGTCCCCGAATAGGAAATACTACTCTTTTTATTACTACTTACATTCAGGCTGGCATAGCCGTCAAAACCAATACTGAAGTTTAGTTTGTAGGTATCGTTTTCTGTTTTTACGGTTGCAAGAATCTGATAGCCTTTTTTGTTTTTTGTCAGTTTGTATTCTGTTTGTTTTGCATCAAACTGTATTCCGGAATCTCCGCCATAAGGCATACCGCTATAGGATCTGCCATAATAAGGCAAGTGACTTTCTATGGTTTGCAAATGAATTTTTACGAAATGGTCACTGGAAGTTAGATTGACTGTACGGAGTCCCTGTGGGATTGCTTTTTCGGCTGTAAAAATAAATTCTTTCGAATTCAGGAGCATTTCCAGTTGTTTTTGTTTTTCGATTTTTTCAGCGTCTTTTTTTTCTTTCTTGGTTTTTTCCTGAGAATAGGTTGTAGAAAGCGTGAAAAATAATAGTAAGATTAATATTTTGTTGCCTAAAGTCTTCATGATTTCCGGTTTTAAGTTAATCATAAAAGTAGATTCAGAATAAATCCAAACAAATTTAAGAAGAAAATTGGATTGGCAGAGTTTTTATAGAAGGGCTATAATGTAAAAGAACCCCGCTTATCCGGAATCTTAGGGATAGATGGGGTTCTTTGAGATTAATTGATTTATTAAATAAAGATTAAACCGATTTCAAAATTCTGTTAATAGGAATATTTACTCCTTTTTTCAGAATGATGCTGTTATCAGTTATTCCCCAAATGGTGGTTTCAACTACTTTCTTTGATTTGTTGTCTTCAAAGAATATTTTGATTTTTGAATGTTCTAAATTTCCCAAGGAAAGCGCTCTCTTTAGTTCTGAATTTCTTTGATTTATATCCTCTTGATCTTCTAATACATCATGGTGAGGAAAACAAAGTGTTTCAATCTCTTCCTTTTCTATGAGTTCAAAATCTGTTGTCATAATTATAATTTTAATTGAGTTCTAAAATAAAAAGTAAATGTATTAATATATAACGATAACGCTATCTGAATATTTTGTAATGAAATCAATTTAAGTGATTTTTAAGTTTTAGAATTCTTAATGTACTCTGCCAGATAAGATTCAAAAATGCTTTAGGTTGATATTGCTCAATTGCTTTTAAAACGTCTCTTAATTTCTTCGGGTTTATTAGTTTTAATTAATAATTTGCAATTTGTACAGAATAATAAAATAATAATAATAATAATAATATGTCTTTTGATTTTAAAGGCAATATATTTTTTAGATTTACACACTAAAATCTTAAAAAACACTCGTCTATGAAAAACAGCTATTTTCTTTGGTTATTCGCCATTTTCTTTTGGCATTCTTTGTCTTTTGGACAAACCGTTCTTCCCTATTCACAGGGAGCGGGAGCTACTTCGGGTAATAGTTGTGAAACTACCATCAATTATCTGACCCAAAATCAGGTAGGAATATCTGCTACTTTAACGGCATCGAATTATGCTAATAATGTTTGGAGAGATGGTAATTTTGAATACTATGTAAACGGTGTTCTCAGAGGTTCCGGCTCAGGAACTCAGACTATCGACTTGACCTCATATAAACCGATAACTTCCATTCGGTTAAGAAAAACAGACAACGACAACTGGAACCAAATAAATTTGGCTGTAAACGTGACTTCGTTAAATGGTTTCATGCCGGCTTCAGGGCCTACGGTTTCGGATGTTCGCTATTGCAAAGGGGCAACCGTAAGTCCGTTGACTGCTACTCTTACCGGAGTGGGAGCAACTTTAAAATGGTTTACTTCCGATAAAGGCGAAGGCTATTCTGCGACTCCTCCAACACCTTCTTCTGCCAATGTGGGAACCACTTCTTACTGGGTTTCTCAGGCCGATGTAAACGGAAGCGAAAGTGTGAGAATGAAAATAAATGTAGTGGTAGATGATGTTCCGTCAGCTCCTGTAACTGCCGCAACAGTTACTTATGGTCAGGACGATGAGGCAGTTGCTTTGAGTGCTACGGCTGTGGATGGCGCAACTTTGTCGTGGTACACTTCGGCTACAGGTGGTACTGCAAGCACTGAAGCTCCAACTCCTCAAACTTTCGACATCGGAACTGTTTCGTATTGGGTTTCTCAAACGAAAAACAATTGTGAATCGGCTCGTGCAAAAATTGATGTGGTTGTGAAAGAGATGAGAAGAATCGTTTTCTCCGGTCATAAGTATGCCGAGAATATTGCCGACTGCCAGACTACGGTCGATTATTTCACTACTTGTCAGCAATCGGCATCTGCTCTTTTTTCTTGTTTGAACTCTTCTTATGGCAGTGGTGAGCCGGGTAATTTTGAATATTATGTAAATGGTGTTTTGCGTGGTACCGGCTCCGGTCACGAGACTATCGACTTGACTCAGTATATTCCGATTACTTCGGTAAAAATTAAAAAGACCAATCAGACTCAGGAAAATTATGTAGGTGTGATGGTAAATATAGCTAGCTATGCCAGCAATGGTCCGGCTGAAGCTCCTACAGTTGCTCCTGTTGTTTTTTGTCCTGGAGCCAATGTGACTCCTTTGACGGCAACTCTTTCTGGTACAGGTTCTAAACTTAAATGGTATGATTCTCCTAATGGGGATTTCTACACGGCCACTCCGGTTACTCCAGTTACTGAAGTAGGAGCCAGAACCTATTGGGTTGCTCAGGCCGACGCTGCCGGTTGTGAGAGCGAAAGAGCTCAGATATTGGTTACTATTAGCGGTTTGACTTTTACGGTAGGCAATTATTCAGGAATGTTGCACGGTTCTACTTACAGTGGTCCTTTTCAGTGGTATAAATGCGACGGAATGACGGTTGAGCCAATTTCGGGTGCCAATACCAATATGTACACTCCAAAAGTAAAAGGAAGTTATGCGCTCGAAGTGACCAATAATGGTTGTACTGTGAGAAGTTCTTGTGTTGAGGTTACTAAGTTGAAAGCTTATGATCATGTTTATTCTGCCGAAACTACTGGGCCTGCCGATTTGCATCATACTCTTACTTTGGATAACTTTTCGACCTGTCAGGATATAGTAGCCCTGCATACCAATGGTTTCAATTGGGCAGGATATGAAACAGTAAATTATTCGGTGGTTGTAAATGAAACTAATACTATTGCTACAGAATTATTAGGAGAACACGATTTTGATTTGACTCAATATATTCCGGTTACTTCAGTAAAATTAGTAGGTGGTGGTGCCAGCTATTGGATTACCTTAATAGGAAGTGTTTCAGTTACTTCTTTAGGAACCTCAATGCCTGATTCAGCTTCTGCAGTTTCAACTGTTGAATATTGCAAAGGAATTTCGGCTTCTGCATTGGTTGCAGCACTTACAGAAACCGGTACTAACCTAAAATGGTATATGCATGCAGAAGGAGGTTTGCCAAATGTAACAGGTATTACTCCGACTACAGATGTGTTTGGAACTACTTCATATTGGGTTTCTCAGGCAGATGCAAACGGATGTGAAAGCGACAGGACAGAAATACAGGTAATAGTAGGTTTGAGTACTACAATTACTAATAATTCGGATGTTTTGACTGTTGCCGAATCAGGTGCAACTTACAAATGGATGACATGTAATAATGGAGTATTTGCTGATATTCCAAATGCAACCAGTCAAAATTATACCGTTACATCTATTGGAAGTTATGCAGTTGAAGTTACCAAAAATGGCTGTGTTGAAAGTAGTAATTGTTTTGAAGTAAATTCTTTGACACCAGTTTTAAAAACTTCTGAATTTGATTTGACAAATACCATTAAATTATATCCAAATCCGGCAACAGATACAGTTGCTATTGATCAGAGTTATGTTGATGGAAAATCGAAATTGGATGTGTATGATATGAGCGGTCGTCTTTTGTTCTCCAAAGAATTAGAAAAAGACACTAATTATATTAATGTTTCAGGTTTGAATTCGGGAGTTTATATGTTCAGAATTTCAACTGATTTAGGAACGGTGGTAAAACAGGTTTTGAAAAAGTAAGTAGTTTTTATTTAAATTAAAATCCCAAATTCCAAGTTAAATTGGAATTTGGGATTTTTTGTTTTGATAATTATAGATACCATTTTTTATGATTTTGAAATAAATAAAAAACACCACCTATCATTATTCTGTCATGTCCGTTTTCATCCAGGGAATTAGAAACATCCGCAATTTGAGACTTCCATTTGCTTGAAGCAAATGCAATTTCATAAGATGTATTAATTCTGCACAACAGCCCTTTTTTATTTTTAATAGCAAATGAAAGAGAAGGACCAGTGTAAATCATATAGTTATATAAATAGATATATTTTGAATCATTAACATTTATGTTATTTAAGTCAACATGATTTTTATTATCATAAATGCTCATATAGTTTGTTGCAAAGGCAAGATTGAGTCCCCCCGAAAAGATACCAGAATTATTGTTTGTAAAATTGTAGTGAAAACGTCCTCTTATGTCTGCTGTTGATCGTAGTATTGAAATATCAGAATTAGATTCCTTTTTAGGTATGTTGATTGTCAATTCAGTATCGAAGAATAATTTTTTATCATGAGCACCCAATCCGACAATGATTTTAGGAATGTTTTCAGGGAGGGAAGGAATTCCGCTGCTTTGTAGCTTGCTGTCAATAGCGAACGAATCATTGAAATTATATCCAAATCCAAGGAATACATTCATTTCTAGTTTTTCACGTTTCTCTTTTTGCTCCTGCGAAAATCCCGGATTTACAAATAACAGAAATGCTAATAGTGATAGTTTTTTCATGGTTCATTTTTTATTGGCGTTAATCTGAAATATGATTTACACGAATATAATTAAAAAACAAACGTTCTGTTTCATTTCAATTTATGATTCAAAAACGAATAAGCCCGCTCGAAAATATCTCGTTTTCTGCTTCTAATAAAATAAAAGAGATATAGATAAGACAATTCATGTCGGAAAATTGATTTGAAGAAAGCATAAAAAATCCCAAATTCCAATAACTATTGGAATTTGGGATTTTAAATTTTAAAAGGTTGAACTTTTATTGGTCTCAAAAATAGTTTAAAACTATGCACTTTTAGTGCATCAACTTTAGTTTTTAAAAATTTTCAGCCACAGATTAAACAGATTAAACAGATTAATCAGTGCTAATCTTGAAATCAGTGGCAAAAAAATAAATATTCCAACCATGCAGACTTTCAGTCTGCCAATCAAACCTATGGACTTTAAGTCCATAGTGGTTTATTTGTTGTTCTCAATCACATAATTCAACACTTTGGTCATCAGGTGAACTCTGTCTTTACCAATTACATTGTGTTTGTGCATCGGATAAGGGAAAAAATCAACCTGTTTTCCGGCTTCTACGAATTTTTTAACCAAAGTATAATTGTGTTGCATTACCACCACATCGTCGCTTGTACCGTGAATTAAAAGTAATTTTCCTTTCAGATTGTTTACATAATTTATCACATTGTTGTCTTTGAAACCCTGAGGATTTTCAGCAGGAGTGTCCATATATCGCTCGCCGTACATTACTTCATACATTTCCCAATCGGTCACAGGGCCGCCGGCAACTCCTACTTTAAATACGTCCGGTTTGCGCAATAGGGTAGAGGTAGTCATGAATCCTCCAAAGCTCCAACCGTGAAGAGCCAAACGATTTCCGTCAACATAAGGCAACGATTTCAAATATTCAACTCCTTTCATTTGATCTTCCATTTCGTTGGTTCCCAATTTTCCGTGAATCACACTTTCAAAAGCAAAACCTCTATTGTCAGAACCTCTATTGTCTAATGTAAATACCAAATATCCTTGCTCCGCCATCCAATACATCCACAAATTAGCACCGTCAAGGTAAGAATTGGTAATCATTTGAGCATGCGGACCTCCGTAAACATAAACCAAAACAGGGTATTTCTTGTTAGGGTCAAAGTTGCTTGGTTTAATCAAACGCGTGAATAAATCGGTTGTTCCATCGGCACTTTTAATGGTTTTGATTTCGGCAGTTCCTATTTCATAACCTTCGTATTTGTTCTTGCTTTCCAAAAGCGTTTTAGCTTTTAGCTTATTGTCATACAACAACGATTTGGAAGGAGTGGAGTGATTCGAAAATTCATCGAAAAACCATTTTCCGTCAGTAGAAACAGCAAGAGTATGTACTCCCGGATCTTTGGTGATCAGTGTTTGCTTTCCTTTCAAATCAACTTTGTAAGCCAAAGTATTGGTTCCGTTTTCGCCGGTTGCGTAGAAATAAATCTCGTTTCCTTCAGTATTTGCTCCGATGATTTCTTTGGTCACGAATTTATTTTTGGTCAATTGTTTTATTAATTTCCCTTCGATGGTATAATAATAAAGGTTAGTGAAACCGTCTTTCTCACTTATCCAAACCAGGTTGTTTGATTTTTTGCTTGGGAAAAAGGCAGGATGTTCGGGTTCAACCCAACTGTTGTTTTTTTCCTGAAGGATGGTTCTCACATAAGTACCTGTTTGAGCATCATAAACATTCAGACGCATGTCGTTTTGACCGCGGTTCAATTCGGCAATTATTACATATTTCTCGTCCGGAGTCCATGAAAGGTTGGTCAGATAATCGTCCTGATTTCCTCTTGGCGAAATGAAAACCGTTTTTTGAGTTGCAAGGTTGTAAATTCCAACTCTAGGTTTCTCGCTCTTTTGGCCAATCATTGGGTATTTGATGTTGTCCAGTTTTCCCGGAATTGAAGTAATATCCAATAACGGATAGTCGGCTACTTCAGTTTGATCCTTTTGGTAAAAGGCTAAGAAGTTGTTTTTTGGCGACCAGAATATACCATCTTTTATTCCGAATTCATTTCTGGCAAAAAACTGTCCCGAAACAATCGCCGGATTGGTTTCGTTGGTTACGGCAATCTTTTCTCCGTTTTTCAATATATAAAGGTTGTTTTTTTCTGTAAATGCCAGATTTTGTTTTGCATTGTCGAAAGTTTGATTCTCGGCAGTTTCCGGGCTTTCCAAAAGCAGTTTACCTGATTTAGTATTTACATTATAAGTGTAATATTTAGCGCCATCAGCAACTAAAATGGTATTTGTATCAAGCCATTTCGTACCGTGAAGATGTTTTAGTTTGGTTTCCAAAGCATTGTTGATGTCGGTCAGCGAAAGTAATTCTTTGGTATTGCTGTCCTGTGTATTTGCCGAAACCATTTTTGACCAGTTATCGGTATAATAAACGTATTTATTGGAATTCGGAAGCCATTGGAACCCCGTTAAATTATCGGCTTTGAATTTTCGGTGTTGTTGCAAAACACCGTCTTCAAGTGTTATTTTCTTTCCTTGTCCAAAAGCTGAAACAGCTATGAAAAATCCTAAGATTAAGAATGATTTTTTATTCATAAGTTTTTGGTTTTGATGTGTGGCAAATATATTAAAATTCAACTACTATAATAGATTTTCAATTGAATGCCTTTTGATATAAAACAAAAAACCCATTCGCCGCGGCGAATGGGTTTTTATAGTAAGTAAGTCTAAATATTGTTGATAAAACGTTTATTTTACTTTATTAAGTACAGCTTTGAAAGCTTCTGGGTGGTTCATAGCCAAATCAGCAAGAACTTTTCTGTTCAATTCGATTCCGTTAGCTTTTACTTTACCCATGAATTGAGAGTAAGACATTCCTTCCAAACGAGCTCCAGCGTTGATACGTTGAATCCACAATGAACGGAAATTTCTTTTGTTTTGCTTTCTATCGCGGTAAGCGTAGCACATTGCTTTCTCAACCGCGTTTTTCGCTACTGTCCAAACGTTTTTACGACGACCAAAGTAACCTTTGGCTTGTTTCATTATTTTTTTTCTTCTTGCTCTTTTAGCAACTGAATTTACCGATCTTGGCATAATTTTACTGTTTTTTTGAAGCAGGCGTCCCGAATTTAATCAAGAGAACTTAAAGGCCATACTCCAAGGTTATTGAAATTGTTTTAACCTAAAGAATTATTAGATAATTCTTAATTGTTGTTTGATGCTTTTCATATCTGTAGAGTGAACTAGCGCTGAGTGAGTCAAAGCTAATTTACGTTTCTTAGATTTTTTAGTCAAGATGTGACTTTTGAAAGCATGCTTTCTTTTAATCTTTCCAGAACCAGTAACTTTAAAACGTTTCTTGGCGCTAGATTTAGTTTTCATTTTAGGCATTTTTTCCTAGTGTTTTTGATTTATCCTTACTTACTTTATTTTGAGTGAAAAAGCCAAAAGCCAAAAGCCATTAGTTTTGAAACTATTGCCTGTTGCCTATTGCCTAATTACTATTTTTTCTTTTTAGGAGCAATGAACATAATCATTCTTTTTCCTTCCAAAACCGGCATAGCTTCCACTTTACCGAATTCTTCAAGATCCTGTGCTAAACGCAACAAAAGAATTTGTCCCTGATCTTTGTAAATGATAGAACGTCCTTTAAAGAATACAAAAGCTTTCAACTTTGATCCTTCTTTCAGGAATTTCTCTGCATTTTTTCTTTTAAATTCGTAATCGTGCTCATCTGTCTGAGGACCAAAACGAATTTCTTTCACTACAATCTGAGTAGATTTTGCTTTTAATTCTTTCTCACGCTTCTTTTGCATGTAAACGAACTTTTTGTAGTCCATGATTTTACATACGGGCGGTTCTGCATTAGGAGAGATTTCAACTAAATCCAATTCTAATTCGTCGGCTAAACGCAAAGCTTCAGAAGTTTTGAAAACTCCCGGTTCAATGTTCTCTCCTACAAGACGAACTTCTGGCACACGAATAAGATTGTTTATTCTGTGAGCATCTTTTTTTTCTACTCGAGGTTGGTAACCTCTGTTGTTTCTGATTGCTATGGCTTTATGATTTAAGTTAAACTGTAAATACTTTCAATGTTTTGCTAATTTCTTCGTTAACAATTGAAACAAATTCTTCAATGGTAACGGTAGCATTTCCTTTTCCTTCCTGTCCGTGACGACGGATAGAAATAGTGCCGTTTTTCTCTTCTTCCTCACCTACAATTATCATAAATGGGATTTTTTGCATTTCGGCATCTCTGATTTTCTTTCCGATAGTTTCATTTCGGTTGTCAATCAGGGCGCGAATTTCGTCATTTTCCAGCAGATTCAAAACTTTTTTTGCATAATTTTCATATTTCTCACTTAAAGACAGGATTATAGCCTGTTCCGGCATCAGCCAAAGAGGGAATTTTCCGGCAGTGTGTTCCAGTAAAATTGCGATAAAACGTTCCATTGATCCAAACGGCGCTCGGTGAATCATTACCGGTCTGTGCAATTTATCATCTGCTCCTTTATAAGTCAGGTCAAAACGCTCCGGAAGATTGTAATCTACCTGGATTGTTCCCAGCTGCCAACTTCTTCCCAAAGCATCTTTAACCATAAAGTCAAGTTTTGGACCGTAGAAAGCAGCTTCTCCGCTTTCGATAACATAATTCAAACCTTTGTCCTTGGCGGCATTGATGATTGCTTGTTCTGCTTTTTCCCAGTTTTCAACCGAACCGATATATTTGTCAGGATTGTCTAAATCTCTAACAGAAACCTGAGCTGTAAAGTTTTCGAATCCTAATGAACCGAATACATATAATACAAGGTCGATTACTTTTTTGAATTCTTCATCTAATTGTTCCGGAGTACAGAAAATATGTGCATCATCCTGAGTGAATCCTCTAACTCGTGTCAATCCGTGCAACTCACCGCTTTGTTCGTATCTGTAAACGGTTCCGAATTCAGCGTAACGTTTTGGCAAATCTTTATATGACCAAGGTTTTGTATTGTAAATTTCACAGTGGTGAGGACAGTTCATTGGTTTTAATAAAAATTCCTCTCCCTCTGCCGGAGTGCTTATCGGCTGAAAGCTGTCTGCTCCATATTTAGCATAATGTCCTGAAGTAACATAAAGTTCTTTTTGACCGATATGCGGAGTAACCACCTGCTCGTAACCTGCTTTTTTCTGCGCTCTTTTTAAGAACTGTTCCAAACGATCACGTAGTGCGGCTCCTTTTGGTAACCATAAAGGTAAGCCTTGTCCTACTTTTTGTGAAAAAGCGAATAATTCCAGCTCTTTACCTAGTTTTCTGTGGTCGCGACGTTTTGCTTCTTCCAGAAGTTCAAGGTAATCAGTCAAATCTTTTTGTTTAGGGAAAGAAGTTCCGTAAACGCGAGTCAACTGCTTGTTTTTCTCGTCACCTCTCCAGTAAGCACCGGCAACGCTCATGATTTTCATGGCTTTGATGATTCCTGTGTTCGGAATATGTCCTCCACGGCACAAGTCGGTAAAGGTAGAGTGGTCGCAAAACGTAATTGTTCCGTCCTCAAGGTTCGAAATTAATTCAGTCTTATATTCATTGTCTTTATACATTACCAAAGCATCAGCTTTAGAAACAGAGCGCATCTTAAATTCGTGCTTTCCTCTTGAAATCTCCAGAACACGGTCTTCGATTTTCTTGAAATCAGCTTCGGTAATTTTATGATCGCCAAAATCTACGTCATAATAGAATCCGTTGTCAATGGCAGGTCCAAGCGTAAGTTTAATTCCAGAATACAATTCCTCAAGAGCCTGAGCCATTACGTGTGAAGTGGAGTGCCAAAAAGCCTTCTTTCCTTCAGTGTCGTTCCATGTATATAATGTAAGAGAACCGTCCGTTTCAAGAGGTGTTGTAGTTTCAATCGTTGTGTTGTTAAAAGATGCCGAAATTACATTTCTGGCAAAACCTTCACTAATATTTTTGGCAACATCCATCGGAGTTGCTCCTTTTTCGAACTCTCTAATCGATCCGTCGGGTAAAGTAATCTTAATCATTGTTTTCAATTTGTGTTCGCAAATATAAGGATTACAAAAACACATACAATATATATGTGTGTTTTTTGAATTACTTCTAGGGTGTGGATGAGTTATTGCTTGTGTATTGAAGTGATAGGTAGTAAACTTTACTTTTATCGAGGTTGTGGGAGGGGTGGAGAGAGTAAAATTATATAAAACCACAATAATCTCATCAAAGAGATTTAAATATTGAAAAAAGATCAATTCCTAAGTTATTGAAAAGCAGTTTTTTACAAAATCCTTAAAAAATAATTCAGAAAAAGACTTGTGTAACCAGATAAGTATTCTACTTTTGCACCCGCAACAGCGACAAAGTTCTTTAAGTTTTGAGATTGACAAATGATTTTTTAATGTAGAGACAATGATTTATCGCGTCTCGATTTCGAAAGAAAAAAATAAAAAAAACATTTGCAAGAAACGAAAAAAGATTTGTATGTTTGCACCCCGCAAAAAGGGCGACGTTCTGATAGATATTGAGTAAGGATTTTAAGGTTTTTTTAACCGGAAAACATT
>PNRO01000036.1_pt1 | contig 193247 bp, 157 predicted proteins | sample 7248581 | NCBI WGS metagenome assembly PNRO01 (sample SAMN08278401, study PRJNA427962) | Gut metagenome, whole genome shotgun sequencing project. | isolation source: gut content | host: Eisenia fetida | place: India:Sub Himalayan Terai region of Darjeeling | collected 2013-11-18 | reverse complement strand
TTTTGGATAATTCTATTTTTTTCAAAAATAGTAGGGACAAGAGGACAAAAGGATCAGGAACAAAACTTGGGGATTACCCAAAAAGATTGGATAATCTGAATAAGAAGAAATCTATTTTCCTTACTCCTCTAAACTGACTTCTAAAAGCTTTTATTTTAGCATTAAAGGATTCTGCAGAAGCATTGGTACTTCGATTATTAAAATAGTTCAAGGATTGATTGGTAATTAAAAGTTATCGTATTTAGGAGTATGTTGAAGTTTTTAAACCCGGATTCTTCGACTTCTCTATACCAATGAGCCAATTTTGTCATTGCAATCTGTTTGTCGTTGTAATTATTGTAAATCCTTCGGAGTTGTTGGGTTAGATCATATGCCGTTTTTATATCAGGATATAATTCAAAAACGATTTGAGCTCTTTCCTTTTGGGTATCAGTCCATTTTTCACGGGATTTATACAATAGATATCTCGCTCTGGCTAGCAACTGCTTTACAGTGTCTCCATTGGGTAAAAGCAAGGGGATATGAGTTTTATTTTCTGATTTGGATTTTATAATCAATAGATTCTCATTATCCATAGCTTCCCATCGATGTTTGATTCTGATTTCCTGCAATGCTTCCAAAGCCAGTTTTTGCACATGAAATCGGTCAGTTACCTGTATTGCTTTTGGGAAGCATCTTTTGGAGATCAACTTCATCGAATTAGCCATATCCAAGGTTATCTCTTTGACGGATTGTCTCTTTTGATAATCAATTTTACTTATGTGCTCTATGACTTCGTCCGCCTTAGTTCCGGCAACAATAGCTACCAAGCAGCCTTTTTTACCTTTAGCTTTTTTGTTGGTCACAATCGTATAAAGCTCTCCTTGAGACAAAGCAACTTCATCAATCGCCTATGTTTTCAGGGTAAATAATCCATTGATGCGCATGTTCTCTGGGTGTCCAGATATTAAATGAGCTTAGGTGTTTTTTGTATTGTCGTTGGAGCTTTTTACCATTGACACCAAAGAACCCGCCAATGGTGCGACAGTCGATAGCGCTATTATCGATCAAATTCTTTTAAAAAAGCCGCAAACTCTTGAGTTAAACGGGTTCCTTTGGCTACTAACTGCCAGTCTCTTTTGATGATTTCTTGTGTGGCTTTATTTGTCCAACGACGTCGTTTAATATGTAGATATACGTATTTGCCTCTAAGAGGAAAATCTTGTATGGTAATTTCATCCAAAAAGCCTTTGGATATTAATTCCATAGATGTGAACTCTTTAGGCGGTTTAGCTTTTTCCTCAAAATACAGATGGAGGTTATTATCTGTATTTTTCACTGAATTCAATTCGAAATGCTCAACCAAGAATTCGGGCAATACTAGTTTTAATAGTTCTACGTAGGATTCCAATACTTACTGATTTCAGCAAAAATCCGAATTATTTTCTAATTATCCCCAGGTTTTGTTCCTGATCCGACAAAAGTTGTGGGATTACTAAAAAGATTAGATATCAAAATCTACGGGAAAGATTATAGCAAACAATAGATTAGCAATCTGATGAAACAAAACTAAAAAGAAATCTTTTTGACTCAAAAGAGAATTAGAAGAAGATTATTTAGTATTTTATATTGACGAGGCTTTTGTAGATACTAAGTGTGATAAATTTGTTAGTAAAGTGGGCTGTTTTTCCCTAAGCTAAACGTAGTGAATTTTTAAAAAAATATATTTGCCGTTTTTCTAAAAACAAGAAGACTTGAGATAGGAGATGAATTGAAAGAAGTATTTGAAATTGAGATTACAAAAATGACTCCGTTATAGGCATTTGAATAATTACTTATATTCAGGAGAAATGGGAAAGAAATATCCTGATTTGAAAAACTTTTCAAACCAAGGAAATATCGCCTATTTTACTTATTTGAAATACTCTCTAACGATTCAGCGAATGATTTTCGACCAATTGGATCGAGCGTTTGAATAGGGATTACAAATGCGTTTTGAAAATGAGAGAAATTATGCGCATCGAGCTTGGAATCAGTTCTTTAGCTTATGGGAGGTGTCGGAATGGAGAAAGAATATAAAACATATAGATACTCCGTTTCAGTTATTAGAGAAGTTGAAGAATTAAGAAAAAACCGTGAATAGAATTGTTTAATTTTTTTACACACTTTTTAAGACACTACCTTCCTAACTATAAATAAGTCGTAAAGTCGAGAAAACATAAATTAGTATTTTTTGATTTCTATAAAAACAAAATAGGCTGTCCGTTAGGACAGCCTATTTTAATTTAAAAAAGAGTTAAATTATTCTTTTACTATTTTGATTGTTTTTAATTGATCTCCAGTAGTAATTTTTGCTAAATAAGTTCCTCTAGTCAAATTAGATAAATCTAATGTGCCATGATTAGCATTTATAGATTTAGACAAAACTTGTTGTCCTAATAAATTAACAATGCTAACATTGTTTATTTCCTGATCAAAAGATACATTCAATATATCTTTTACCGGATTAGGGTAGAAAGAGAAATTAGCAGTATCGAACGAATCAGTGCTTAACGATTGAGAATCGTATGCAGAAATCATGAATTCTCCTGAGTTAGAACCTCCGTTTGCCCATACTCTGAAATAAATTGTTTCTCCGGGAGTTTTTCCTGTTAAACTGATTTTTGGATGATTGTCACCGGCTGTACTACCAGAATCATTACAACTAATCGATGTTAAAGAATCTGGAGTTCCACTGTAAGCAGCAGCTGCTGTATTTGTAATTCCTCCTGTAGCAGTTTTGATTTCAAAAATCATATTACCGGTAGAAGGTACAATTGCAGAATACCAAACATCGGCACCATTATAGTCGCCACATTCAGGAGCTGTTACTAATGCTGATGCTGTAGCATTAACATTAGTTCCGGTTATGGCGTTTGCAGCAAATGTTGTTCCTACAGTTAGAGGTGTAGCACCAGAAGGATTGTCATTTACAATTGGATCAATCACCGTTACACTGAAATCAATTGTTTGTGCCCAAGAGCCATTAAAACAAGGGTCGTCTGAAATATATCTGTTAAAAGCAATTCTCATTCTGTGTGTGCCTAAATTAGCTGTTTCCGGCAACTGGAATGAAGTGTTTAATTCAGGATTAGACATAGACGTGTATTGGATTTCTGAATTTTCAAATTCATAGTTGTCATTCAAATCAATATATACTGTAGTGTTGTATTGAATACCGGTAGTACTTGATGTTACCTGCATATTAGTATGCTGACCTCTGGCAATTTTAATTGGGTTTGCAGTAAGGTTAAAATAAAATCCGGTTCCAATTTCAATGTTTTTTGAATCTAACTTAACGTTTGTAATACCTGAATCGTTTTTGACTTTTGGAACAGATATACAGTAGCAGCCATTTGGATTTGTTTGGTAAGTCTGAGATGCACTTGCCTGGCCATCACCAATAGTATTAGTTGCTTTTAGAGTGAAATAATAAGTAGTGTCAAATTTACCTAAAATAGAATAATTTAAACCGCTTACAACTTGGTTGTTCATTACATCCGATCCTCCAGGAGTTGTTCCGATAGTTAATTTGTAAGTATCGGCACCGGCAACTTCTGACCATGAAATTTTTGTTGCATAATTTCCACAGTTAGCATCTACAGTAGCAGTGATCCCAGTAACGATAGTAGGAACAGTTGTAGGTGCTTGGTGCCAAGATACATTGTCGATATAAATTTCCGGTTGAATTGCAAAATAATCTGTAGTAGTAAAACCACTTTGTCTAAAAGCTAAGATGTTTGATTCAATTGGGTAATCAGTTAAATCTAAAACTTTTGTCTGGAAATTTCCGGTTGAATTTATTGTTATATCTTCAAATTTAACAAATGAATTAGCATCGTTGAAATTGGTCAGGTAACCAATCTCTAAAATACAGCCGGGAACAGATGATTTGTAGTCAAATCTTAGTTGATGATCTGCTATAGATTGAATACTGATTGGAGGCATTGCAACAATAGGTTGTGAAGGGTTATCAATAATTAATCCTAGAGTTAATACATCTGGTAGAGATGTTGCTTGGTTTAGGTTAGTATTAATTTTTACAATTCCTCCGTTTCCTATTTTATTCCAACAAGAAGGAAGTATATTAATGTTGTTGAAATTCTGAGTGTATTCAGATGACGGTGGACATGTAGTTGTAGCAATTACCGGTGATATCCAAACCCCAAAGTTGTTTTCTATGCCTTCACTCGGACATTTAGAACGAACCCAAACTTTGTAAGATGTTGAAGATGTTAGACCGTTTATACTTGTTACAATGGTACCTTCAGGAGCTGTTGTAGAAGTTATTGGGGTTACATCAATAGGGGTTAATGCACTTGGATTATCCAAAGAAGTAGATCCAATTGCATATTGCCACATAGTTTGTGATAATTCTGCTGTCCAGCTAAGATCTATTGAAGAATCTGTTGTTTTGTTCACTGTTAGATTAGTAACATCTGCACACAATGGTTTTGCTTCCCAAATTACATCATCTATGATTTTAAGATTGGTTCCGTTTTCTCCTGGTATTCGGAATGCCAGCATGCCGGTAATATCAGAGTCAGCAAGTGGTTCCCATATTTCAGCTTGGTATTTGTTTGGTTCAACAGCGGTGTACGATTTCATTGTAACAAAAGAAGTTGGATTTGAAAAATCTACCAAATATCCAACTTCAATAGGGAGCAGTGTAGGTGATTTGAATTGAAATCTTAATACATGCGTTCCTGCTCCGGCATTATCTATGGGTGGCATAGCAATGATTGCTGTTCCTGTAGTAGGAGAAGTAGAAGGAAGAGTACCGGTAATATTAAGTGTTCTTAGTTTAGAAGGAGCATCTGGTTTGTTTAATTCAAAGGACATTGCCCCTTTTCCCATTTTAGTCCAGCAAGAAGGCAGGGCTGATGCGCTATCAAAATTTTCTGAGAAAGCTGAAATTGGGCTGCAACTAGTTGTAAATAAAAGAGGTCCTATCCAAGCACCATTACCAGAATCACATTTAGAACGAACCCAGATTTTATACAAAGAGGTTGGTGATAAGCTACTTATTGTAACCAAATTAGAAGTAACAGAAACAGGAGTTATCGAGATTGGATCCTGAATCATAGAATCTCCTAAAACATACTCCCATAAATTTTCGTTATTACCTTTATCCCAAGCAAAACTTATAGTATTATGGTTTACAGCAGTTGTGCGAAGATTTTTGATATTAGCGGCACAGGCAGCAGGTATTGGTTCCCAAACTACATTATCTATGTACACATTTGTGCTTAAAACAGGAACTCTAAAAGCTAAATATTTACTAAGTGGAGCATTACCTAAAGGTAATATTGCTTCGTTGTATTCTGTTTTAGTAATATTTGGAACATCTGCAATTTTTTCAAATGAAAGAGGATTCGTTAAATCGGTTACGTAACCAATTTCTAATGTTGGTGTTGTGCTAACACCGGCAAATTTTGCCATAAATCTCAATCGGTGTGTTCCGGTCGTAGCATTGCTCAAAGGAGGTAAGGCGACTACAGGAACACCGTTTGCAGCACTATTAACCAAAAGTAAAACATTTGATGCCGTTGGAGCATTTAGTTGGTCAATTGCAGAGTTAAGTGCTCCGTTAGGGTTTACTCTGGTCCAACATGGAGGGAAAGCAGAAATAGCAACCGGAGTGCTATCAAAGTACTCTGAAAATTGAGTTGTATCGTCACAGTTTGTTGTAAAAAATGGAGTACCATTGATAGCATTGTAAGCTATCCATGCCCCATAATTAGAGCCACATTTAGAACGAACCCAAACTCTGTAAGTTGTGTAAGGTGTTAGGCCAGATATTGTGGTGGTGGTTAGAGGGCCAACAGTAACAGGAGTTAAAGTTGTAGGATTTGAAATATTTGGAGTAGCGTACACATATTGCCACTCTGTTTCGGTACCACCTTTTGTCCAGGATAAATTTACAGAGGTATTGCTTGTGGCAACAGCAATAGCCGAAACATCTGGGCAATTGTTGTCTACATCATATATTACGTTGTCAATAAGAGCTAATCCGTTTCCAGTATTTTTGAAAGCCAAATTTTTAATTCCGGCCGGAATATTTAGACCTGATGTAATAGGAACAACAAAGGTAAGTGCTGTAGCCTCTCCAGCTTGAGGCATGGTGAATGATTGTATAGATACAAAACTCTCAATATCGCTAGGATTGGTAAAATACCCAACATTTAATATTGTTGCGCTTGCTCCATAAGCTTTGAATTTTAAAACTTTGTTTCCGGTTTGAAGATTGGATACCGGAGGCATAATAGCACAGGATTTAGCATTAGCGTTACTGCTTAAAGCCAGTTTGTTTGTAACTGTATTCTGATTCCATAGGTATGCTGTGTTTTTATTAATAGTATTCCAGCAAATTGGCAGGATAGGGTTTGCGCTACCTCCGGAAGGATAATTGTCGAAATCTTCGTAAAACGAAACAGTTTCTAAACATTGAGTGTTAAACGAGTCATTTTGAATCCATTGGTTAAAGTTAGCACCGCATTTAGTACGGGTAAACACATAATAAGTAGTACCTGGATTTAAGTTTGAAACTGATACTGTAAGATTAGTGCTAGTGCTTGAGGTTCCTGATACTGTACTCAAAGGTAATTGGGCAGAGGAGGAAACTATATACTCATAAGAATTTGAGATTTTTAAGTAAGAGTCGAACTTAAGTGTCGCTCCGGTTGTAGTGATGTTAGATACGCTTACCGTTTTGAAGTTGTTACACGCAGGAGGAGTCCATTTAAAAGTTAGTCCTCTCGAAGGTAAGTAAAGATCATTCATAAAAATAGCATCCGTGGCAATTGTTCCCGGAGTGCTATTGTCCCATCCTGTAGTGGTGTATATGTTTGTAAAATTAGACGCTACATTATTAGGTTCGGCACGTAGCCCTACCTGATAGGTATCTACAACTGTTGCTGTAGGTATCACGGTATCAGTAAATAAGCCATAAACGATTTCAACTGTATTGTCTACTTCGTTTAGTCTTATCTGAAAATTGAAATCATCGGTTGTTGATGTTTTCTTACCATATTTCTTCCATTGTATTACCAAAACCCGATTCGGAGAAGTTCCTGTTGTTTTGTAACTAAGTGACGCTCCATTTCCTTGGGCTATCAAATCTTTTGCAAGTGCAGCAATTTTTGCTGTAAGTTCAGCCGGTGGAACCGCACTTGTAGAAGCTAAAGGAAGAAAGGCATTTGATACCGTAGCATTTACGGCATTTGGAGTACTATCAGAAGATCCAAGAGCGATCCATCCATTGGTATTAACGGCAAATTTGTTGTAAACATAACCGTTAAAAGTAAAATCAAAACCAATGTCAATTCCTGTTCCTGTGACTACTGTACCACCGAGAAGATCGGTGCTATTGACAAAATATTGGTTGTCATTGGTTTCGGTTCCTAAAATTGTACCGTCAGTTATTTCCGTGTAGGTACCTGCTGTTTTGCTAAACGTGTAATCTTTTACTTGTGAGTACCCCCACAACGTAGATAAAAACAACACGAGTAATGTAATTTTTCTCATAAAATAATAATAAATTTGTTAATATTTCGCTAATGTAAATATAATTTTTAAATATGCAATAGAGGTAAATTTTATAGAGATGTGAATAATTCTTAATTTATGGAAATTATTGAATTTTGGATTCTTAACTATATATCAATTGTTATTTACTGTCTTTGCTGTAGATATACTCTGAAATCTATAATAAATTTTTCTGTTTTTCCTTTTGGAATTTGCGAATGTTGTGAGGAACGGATAAGAGTGTAAAAAAACAAATTTCTTTAATTTTGTGAAATTTATAAGTTGTCTCCTGATCCTGAAGGTGAAAAACTACATAAAATAAAGAAACTCTGTTTTTTGAATTACTTTTTAAAATAACTTATTTATAGTTAAAGTACTTCTCTTTTTTTATAAGTGGAATATTGTTTGTGTATTATTTTTTAAAAATTAACAATAAACTTTGAACTAAGTAATTATATTTGGCATTTTATTAAAAATTAGACTTGTGTAAATTATAGGTTAACTAAAGTTTGATATTTTCGATTTAATTAAGTGTAACATGAAAAAAACATTACTATTACTATTATTTATTTTTCTAACATTCAATAGTTTCTCGCAGGCCGATTTAAAAGTAATAAATACTGATTACAAAGATTATTATACTCCGGGGGGTACTAATACATATACGCTTACTATTGTTAATTTGGGACCGTTAGCTGCAAGCAATGTAAGTGTTTATAATGCTATTCCGAGTGGAGCTATAGATTTTAGCTGGACAGGCCCAAAAGGGGGAGGAGGATTGAATAGTGCGGTAAGTGACCTGATTCCTTTATTAGGTGTGGGTGAAATTGCTGTTTATACAATTAGTTTTGCTATACCGTCTTCGTTTGCTTCTAATTTGACCAGTACGGCCGAAGTTAAGAGTGAAACTATAGATCCGACACCCGATTGTGATCAATGTGTAGATATTGATAAAGTGGGTACGAGTGCAGATATTGCTGTGACAAATACTGATAATGATTTGTATTATAGACAGGGAGAGACTTCTTTTTATACGGTAAAAGTAACCAATAATGGTCCTTTGGACGCTGTTAATGTTAAGGTAAGTAATCTGATTCCAACTGGTATCACTCAATTTTCCTGGACAGGGAGTAATGCTTCTGCAGGAACAAATATGCCTTTATTGAATACTATTGCGCTTTTAAAAAGCGGAGAGACGGTAACTTATACAATTTCTTTGAAAGTTCCGGCAGAATATGAAGGAGATTTAATCAGTCAGGCGGTTGTGAGTTCAAGTTTAAATGATCCTGATCCTAAGAATAATATTAGTGCAGATATTAATAAACCACTTACCGGAGCAGATATTGAGGTGATTAATACGGATAATAAATTGAGTTACTCACCCGGTACTACCAATACCTATGTTATAAAGGTATTAAACCACGGTCCAGAAGATGCTGTCGATGTTCATGTGGTTAATGCTATACCGGCAGGAATTAGTGAGTTTTCATGGATAGGTAGTAACGGTAGTAACGGAACCAATGTAAATTTAGACAATATAATTTCAAAACTTGCTAAGGGAGAAGAGGTTACTTATACTATTAGTGCTTTAGTTGCATCTTCTTTTACATCCGATATAATTAGTGAAGTAGTTGTTAGTAGTGCAACTCCTGATCCGTACCCGACATGTACTAAATGTGTAGATATTGATAAAAAAGAAGTTAAAGCAGATATTGTGGTTGTCAATACAAACAATCAATCCGCCTATATATCAGGCGGTACTTCTGTTTACACTATTACGGTTACTAACAATGGTCCTGATGAAGCAACTGATGTTAAAGTTGTGAATAATAAACCTCCGGGAATTACAGAGTTTTCTTGGGTAGGAAGTAATGGTTCGGGTGGCGCAAATATGGCGCTAAATAATACTATTCCAACGCTTGCTGTTGGAAAATCAGTAATTTATACTGTAACAGTTAAAATACCATCAGAATATACCGGAAATTTAATAAGTAAAACTGTTGTAACTAGCGCAACAATAGATCCTAATCCGGAGTGTTTACAGTGTATTGATACAGATAGTAAAGCGGTGGTTGGAGCCGATTTGGTGGTTGTGAATACAGATAATAAAACACACTATACACTTGGCTCAACTAATGTATATACTGTTACTGTTCAAAATAACGGACCTCAGGATGCGACCAATGTTCATATTAAAAATGCAATTCCGGCAGGAATAACTCAGTTTTCCTGGGTGGGATCTAATGGAACTTCAGGTACCAATGCATTAGATGAAATAATTCCAATGTTAGCTAATGGAAGTAAAATTACTTATACTATAACCATTCAGATACCTGCAAATTATACAGGAGATTTAGTAAGTCAGGCCGAAGCAACTAGCTCTGTTCCTGATCCGAATCTTCTGTGTGTAGCCTGTATTGATACTGATACGCTTTTAACAGGTATTTCGGTTTCTAATTCAGATGGTAGTAATAGTTATATAGCAGGGACTACCATAACTTATAAGGTAAAGGTTAAAAATAACGGACCTGATGATGCTGTTAATATTGTTGTTACTGACTTGGTTTCAGAAGGAATTTCTCAATCGGATGTCACTTGGGTTGGAAATAATGGTTCTTCCGGAACAGGAGATTTAACAGATATAATTCAAAGTTTACTTGCAGGTAATGAAGTTATTTATACAATTAAGGTAAAAGTGCCTGCTGATTTTGATCAGAAAACCAATTTAGTTAACGAAGTTGTTTTCTCTGTCAACGGTTTGACAAATACGGCTGCTTGTCCGGAATGTAAAGATGTTGATACTCCAAATCCATCCGCAGATTTAGAAGTTTTGATAACGAATAATCAGGAACAGTTTTACTTGGATAGTACTGTTAATTATACTATTGTAGTTGTTAATAAAGGTCCGAGTGAGGCAAAGAATGTGGCTGTTAAGAATAAGATTCCTCCGGGAATCGAATCTATGATTTGGTCAGGGAGTAATGGTTCTTCTGGAACAGGAGATTTATCAGATACAATTGCCAGTCTGCCTGTTGGGCAAATGGTTACTTATGTAGTTGTTGTTAAGGTGCCTTCTGTTTATAGTCCTCCGAGTCCTGTTAATCAAACTACGATTTTAACTGATTTGATTAATTCGGTAATAGTTACCAGTGATACTCCGGATTTGAACCCGTCTTGTCCTCGTTGTGAAGATGTAGATAAGCCAAGAGCTGATTTTGTGACGGTAACAACAAATGGTGCAAGTAATCCAAATTATATGGAAGATTTAGTTAAAAATATATTGATTAAATCTCCATGCATAGAAATTTCAAATATTTCATCAACAGCTACTTGTGGATTTGGGTATTTTAATAGAAACAACTCCGATTTTCCATTTGTAGAAGGGTTGGTTATTAGTAATGGTCAGGCAAAAAATGCAGAAGGAAAATATAGACACAATAAAGGGGAATATTATTGTTCGGGGCTTGGGGATGCAGATTTGCAGGAAATAAACACCAAAAATGGAAATCCAAAAGATATTTTAGATGCTTCCTCTGTAAAGTTTGATTTTGTGGCGATTGGAGAGAAATTTAGTTTCAAGTATCTTTTTGCTTCAGATGAATATGGGAGTTTTCAATGTAGTTATAGTGATGCGTTTGCTTTTATATTGAAGGATATTACCCCCGGATTCGAAGCAACTCCCGCTAGAAATTTAGCAGTAATTCCGGGTACTGCCACCGATACATTCGATGGAGTACCTGTATCGGTTACAAATATTAGAAAAGCAGAAAACAAACCGGGGGTTCAATGCGGAGATAGTTATCCTGAGTTTTTCGGACAATTTAATGAAACCAATATAGAGGATTCAGATATTAATTTTAAAGGACAAACAGTGCCTTTGATTGCTTATGCCGATGTTATTCCTACACATAAATATACTGTTAAAATGGTTATAGGAGATTATTCTGATGCATCTCTTGATTCTGCTGTTTTTATTGAAGCGGGAAGTTTTGATTTGGGGCAACCTGCTATTGTCAGTGAAGAAGGGATAAGAGAGAATCTTCCGTTGTGTCAGGGAACACCGCAGATTATTCGATCGGGTAAATCAAAAATTCCGGGGGTTACTTATACATGGAAACGAAACGGTGTTTTAATTCCAGGGGCTGATAGTAATTCTATTACTATTGATAAAGAAGGGGTTTATTCTGTAACCTACTCTTATGAAATTGGATGTGAACAAACGGATGATATTACGGTTGTTTATGCTTCTCCGGTTCCGTTGCAAGAACCGAATGATTTGTTTGCTTGTAAAGGTGCAAACACTACGTTTGATCTTACAGAAAATGTTCCTGTTGTTTTGGGTGGTCTTAATAAAAACGATTTTAAAATTGATTATTATCATTCGCAGTCAGATGCAGATAATATGATGAATCCGATTGCTAATTTTGATAAATATCTGGGAACAGAAGGAGAAACAATATTTATGGCGGTAGAGTATTATGGGGCAGAATCGTCTTGTATACCTGTTAAAACATTTAAATTACTTTTTGGTCCCGGGCCAAGTGGTACAATTAAATATTCTCCGGAAACAGATGTTGCTGAGTTTTGTATGGAATCAAGTTCTTCAATCAATGTTTTGAAATCAACTGTATTTACCGAAGGAGGGGTTTATTCTGTTGAACCTACGGTAGGATTGACTGTTGATTCGATAACAGGGGATTTGAATTTGGCTAATAGTATTCCGGGAGATTATGTAATTAGTTATAAAATAGCAGCCAAAAACGGATGTGATGAGCATATTGCAATTGCTAAGGTGAGGGTTAATGCTTGTAATACGGTAGTTATGAATCCGATTAGTCCGATTTGTCAAGGAGATTCTGTAGTGTTAACTTGTACAGATATGGGCTTAGGGATTACTTATGTTTGGTCTGATGAAAAAGGTGTTTTAGGAAAGACAACAGTTCCTGAGTTTGCTCTTCCGTTGACTCCAAAAAAGGCCGGAAATTTTGTCTATTCAGTTATGACATCTGTAGAATCTGTAAATTCAATTGCAAGTTCGAGAATTTTAGTTGTTAATCCGCTTCCTGAGCCGGCATTAAAAGAAAAAGCTTATATCTGTGCCGATGCAGGCGTAACAATTTTAGATACAGAGTTAGATTCAAATCAGTATGGTTTTGTTTGGTACAAAGAAAATGAGGAAATTGCTAACGAGGTTCTGAATTTCTATGAAGCAACCGAAGAAGCAATGTATAAAGTAGAGGTTGTTGATTTGGTTACAGGTTGCAAAAGTTCATCGACAACAGAAGTGCTAAAATCGGTAGCTCCAAATACGGTTAAAGCTCAGGTTGCTACCGGTTATTTTGTAGAAAATGCTAAAATAGTTGTAACGGCTTCTCCGGTTGGTGATTATCAATATCAACTAGATGGAGGAGAATTTCAGGAAAGTAATATTTTTGAAAAAGTCGATTATGGAAATCATGACATCATAGTGAGGGATAAGGGAGGTTGTGCAGAATTAGCTACAACAGTAATGGTTGTTGATTATCCTAGATTTTTTACTCCAAATGGAGATGGTTTTAATGATGCTTGGAATATTTCTGTTTTAAGTGATCAGTCTGATGCAGAAATTTTTATATTTGATCGTTATGGTAAATTGTTAAAACAGATTATTCCTGCCGGAACAGGTTGGGATGGGACTTTAAACGGAGAACCGCTTCCTGCCGATGATTATTGGTTTGTGGTTAATTTTACTGAAAACGGAATAAAGAAAACTTTTAAATCTAACTTTTCTTTATTGAGATGATATTGTAGGTTTTTATAAAAAAATAAGATTTTTAAAAAGTAGTGAACTTTTAGTTTACTACTTTTTTTTATTTATCCGGGATACAAAATAGGTCACAGGTTAAACCTGTGTCAGCATTAGGATATATTTCACTGAGAACCGCGAAGAATTCACGGAGGAATTTTAAATATTCGTTTTTTCTTCTTACTCAGATTGTCAAATCTTTTTGCCTAATCTCCAACTTTTGCGATTGATCCATTATAGTTGTTGTAAGAAAAACAAGGCATAAAAAAAACTCCTTAGTTTTCTAAGGAGTTTTTTGTGGGCGATGAGGGGTTCGAACCTAATCGACTATATGGCATCTATCCAGTATGTTATATAGATGGTTAATTATGGGTATGCCTAAAAGTATGCCTATCTACTGATTTGTACTACCATAATAGGGTATTAGTGATGCTAGAAATAATTCTAGGATTACAGATTATCACAAAGATATTGTTTCTAGTTCCTACACAGTATACATTATTTAGACTGTTTGAAAATTCACAAATTTTAATATTGCTATACTTCTTAGTTTCATACGTATTTATTAGCACTAGCCCTATTAAATTACATATCTTCTTATAGTCTGTAGTTGCTAGACTGATAATTATTGCCTCTAGAATATCTAAGCTAAATAAGAGTTCAGTTTTATGTGTAGTATAGTTCAGAAACTTATTAAATCCTTTACCTATATAGATATAGCTATCACAGCCCTGTAATCTGTCCTGTGTTACTTCCAGTTCAAATTCCCAGTTATCGTACTGCATTCCTAGCCTAAAAGGTATGTCTAGCTGTTTCATGGTTATTGGGTATAAAAAAACCACCTTGTTATTGGTGGTTTGACTTTTATAGTTATTTAACCTTATAATAAATCCCATCCCAAGGCTCTTCTTTTGGATTTCCGGTACTTGAAAATTGCATCTTTTTATCAGTTAAAAAAACTATTTTTTGAACATAGGTCAATGTAACTGTTTCAGGAAATACCATTGTTAGTTTGTCCCCATTTACACTGAAGGAGCCTGTTTCACTGTCATAACTGTTTCCAGAAATAGTCACAAATCTATATGTAACTTTACCATCAGACATAAAAGTTAAAGAAGAAGTAGGGATAGGTTGTGTAGCAGGATCATCAAAAGACCATTCACCAATTAATTTTTGCCCGGCCTCATTTAAGCTAGGAGAATCATCGTCTTTTGAACAACTAGCAAGTAATAAAAAAATTGATAATAGGAATGTGTAGGTAAGTGTTTGTTTCATAATAGATTTGATTTAGTGATTTGTGTAATTTTCATATTCTTCTGAATAATAGTGTTTTCTGTAAACTTCTTTAAATCTCCATAGGCTAGGAAATTCAGTTTTATCTAATAGCATTATCTCATAATAATAGAAAGGGGCTATTGATATACGAATTTGGATTTCAGAGCTATATATGTGTTTTTCTCTGAAGTGTTGCTTATTGTCTGTTAGCCATTTGAACACATCTATTTGGCTATTTTGGATTTTGTGATATTGCTCAAGTAGCTTTATATAAATATCCTCATTTCGTGCAATTTGTACATACTCCTCTAGCCTTATATAAGTTTCTTTTAAAACACACTCATCTTTACGGGTTGGACAATTACAGGAAAAGCAATACTTAGAATTGTCCTCGTGCCATTTCTTACATTGGTAAGATTCTGGATCTTCTAAGGCACTATGGAAGTCATCTCTGTTATCCAATAGCCAATGATTTATGCAGTCTAATTTTAGAGGTTGATTGTTTAGTAGATTATCTAAGCAGGGTGGATTAGTATAGTTTGGATAATCATTAAAATCCGTATTTTCAATTTTACATCTAATTGTAGGTAAGCGGAAATTCTTTTCTTCCATTTGTAACGTTCTGTTTCTTCTTTAGTAATTATTGAAAATATTAGTTATACAGTCAAAATAGGAATTAAAAAAAAGTAATAATAGTGTGTAATGTTTTCATTATTATTTGTTTTATTTCTTAGTAAAGTGTTTATTAATATCATTAAATAGAGCATAAAGAACTATGCCTCCAAGCCATATAGCTCCTACATATTCCTTAGGGAATATAAAGCAAAGGATAAGACAGATAATAAAGAATATAAAATAGAGTTTCATAAGATTGTTATTAAGTTGTGTAAGAATAAGTGGGGTGCTATTTAGATATTCAACTATACTTCAAGAACTAAAATACTTATCATATACTTGTTGTGCATTAGAAATATCTCTCCCAGATAATTCCCAACCTAATTTATATACGTTGAAAGCTTCATGAACTCTCTTAAAAGTAGATCTTTCTATTAGATCTTTGACCATATCATCAAAGGTAGGTTTCTTACCTAGTTCTCTTTCTAAGAAATCCGCATAGGTATTTGTTGTACCTATCATTTGTTGTTTCTTAGCTTCTGAGATATTTTTATCTATCTCTCTAGGAACTCCTATTTTTAGAGTCTCATGTATGTCTAACCCATCTTTTATTTCCCCTATAGATTGTATAATACTTGTAGCTTCTGTAGTTCTTGATTCTGCTATTTCAGTATTATTAATATCGAATTTAAGTTTATTCTCTATCGCTTCTTTAGGAGTAGCATCAATTAATTTTTTTATTGTTTCATGAGCTTTTTCTTTACTATCTATAGTTTGAACTTTATATAATCTTTTTAAGTAAGAAAACAACAGAGGAATTAATGATGGTAAGCCAGTGACAAATATTAGTTTAAAAAAGTTATAGTCATTTGTAAAATAAACATAAAAGAACATGATTATGAAAGCAACGTAGAACCCCCTACTAAGAAAAAAGCTTAGAAGGATAGATCCTAAAACCACAACAATATAAAATGAGAGTAAAAAACTGCATATATGATTAAATGAATCTAAGTCCTTTGGCAAATGTTTTAGCTCGGACTGCACAAGTCCTTGACAGCTTGTTAACAGTAATGAAATAAAGATTAAAAAAGCAAAAAGTAAAAAACGTTGTTTCATAGGGTAGTTATTTAAACCTGTCATATATGGCATTAATTAAGTACAAATATAACAGTTGGTTTGACTTGTCAAATATGTCAAGTATGAATAAGCTAGAATTACTCAAAAACATTGGAAAAAACATCAAGAATATTAGAGAGCAAAAGGGCTTAACTCAAGTTGATTTAGTAGGTAAAATGGAGGGAGATATTGACACTACTAATATTTCTAGAATTGAAGCTGGTAGAACCAATCCTACACTATATACTCTTTATAGAATCAGCCAAGCTCTAGAAATTGAATTACCTGATTTAATAAAGATTCCAACGGACTTATAATATTATCTTTTGTGTTGCCAACAGTACAAATCTCCATTATCAGAGACACAATGCTTACATTGTCTTCCTGTGCTTTTTGCAATGGCTTTACATTGTCCATAATGACAATTTAGGCTAGTTTCTACTAGGACTAAGTTTGTTGTTGATGTTGTATTTACATAACTAGGGTTAGCAAACAATACAGTAACTGCTAAGCCAAATACTACTAATAATTTTGATTTCATTGGGTTTGTGCTTCATTGATTATAGCTCAAACATACAGCCTAATATGACATGACTTCTATTCTTGCAAATTTGCAACCTTAAAAGGGCTGTTCTTCAAATTCTTCTAAGATTGGAATTCTTTTAATATCATTCCCAAAGCCATCTCCTGTGATGATGTAATTTTTAGCATAGACTTCATCCATGACCCTATAAAAGGCAGATTTAATCCTAGAGATATGTGTGTAAATTGCTTTGCTACTAGGGTCTATTAAGTCTTCTATGCTTTGCATCATCTTATCATAATCTGATTGATTTGATATACTTGAATAGAAATCTTTCAACTCTTCTTTGTACCTGTGTAGTTCTTTTATGTTTATCCCTTTTGGATGGTTGTAAAACAGGATATATACAGCTTTGGTTAAATGACTTAATGGAATCTCGAGGTTATTAAAATGTGGTAGTCTAATATTGAAATCTTCATCAATATGCATTTTACTTACTGAACCTAGGTCTATACCATTAGCTGTGTCAGAGATGATTTTCTTGAGTATAGGTAATGCAAACAGCAGCTGTCCATTACTTTTTAACTCCTTTAACTGACTCTCAATTTGTTTCAGTTTATCTATTGTTTCAGTGTCAAGGTCTTTATAAGGGTTAGCTTTTAGGAGAAATTCCCTTGGAGAAAAACATATGTCCTCAGCTAATCTTTCATTTTCTTCCTTTTGTAGACTAAAGTAATCAAGTAGTTTCAAGCATGGCTTTAAACCTAAATTATCATCACACTCTATAATGCTAATCTTCTCATTGTTAAAAAGAATAAAACCTGACTTTATACTGCCATTATATCCTAGATAACTTAGTATTTCCTTTGATTTGGTATTAACATAAGTTGTCTCATTGAGGTACATCTTAGCCATCTCCTGGATGCTGTTAACTGCAATAGCACCTGAAAGCTTCTGTTCATCTACATAAGGTAAATAGAACTTAATGATTTCAATTATATGAACAGTTGGATATTCAACATTGGGTAAGTAAATAAAGTTCTTTCCTATCTCACCAAATTGAGATGATAAAAGACTATAGCTGTCTCTTATGTACTTCTCTAAACAATTATTATCTTCACTACCATTGTTGAAATATAAAAGCATATTTCTATCAAGCTTTAAACTAGATGATTTAGAATCTAGTTCAAATGGAACAAATTCATCTACTTTAAAGTCATTGAAAAGGTCATTTAGAGTTAACATAGTTTTTTTCCAAAAGTAGTAAGATTTGGCTATATTAAAATATGATGAAAAAAGTAAAAAGTGCATTTTGTATTAAATATGGTCAAGTAATAACACGCTTGCACTTTTACTTTTTATAAAAACGACTAACACAATAGAGTATTACTAGATAATTACAATAACCCATTGTCACTAAAGCTATAGTATTCCTCTGTTGAAATGATTAGGTGGTCTAGAAGATTTAAATCCAATAATTCACTAGCTTTCTTGAGTTTTTTTGTAATTGACTTGTCTTGTTCACTTGGTTCTGTATTGCCACTGGGATGGTTGTGTACTAGAATAATACAAGAAGCATTGCATTTTAATGCTACACCGAGTATAATTCTAATGTCTACAACTGTTCCTGATATCCCACCCTTAGACATTTCATAAATGCCCAATACAACATTTGCCCTATTGAGCAATATTACCTTCACTTCTTCCTGATACTCTAGAATATCTAAATCCCAATGCTTCAAAATCAAATCATAAATAATCTGGCTACTTGTCACCTTTACTCTATCAGGGTTAGAATTAGAATAGGAAACTTTAATTTCTGCTACTTCCATAAAATAAAAAGTACCAGCTTTTGTACATCTATATACTAGAGATACAAGAACTGGCACTTTAGGGATTAATTTAATTAGACATTTCAGCAAAGTTAGTCTCAAATGACTTTCTTGCAGGACTAGGAGTATTTATCTCAGGTTGATACACATATTGATGTGTTAACATTATGATTTCTCCTGTATCTCTAATAGTGTATTCATAAGGCTCAGAGTCCATTTTGGTAATACTACCTGGCATTTCTGTTCCTAGCAAAGCCTTACAAGTTTCTTCATCAAATGTTGATGAGATGTTAGCTTTCTTGGCTGTAGCATAGTATTGCCCAGTTTGGGTGCTTAACACCATTTCAATCCCACTTTGGATTTCTAATACAAAGAATTCTTTCCCTGTTTCTTTTTGTCTTTTCTGATAGTTAATAATTCTTACCATGTTTTTGATTTTTTTGAGTTGAGTATTTGCTTTAATGTTCTTCTAACACAGTCTTTATAGACTGCCAGAATAAGTAAGGGTTATTAGTGTGACCTGATATAGGTTTTAAATAACACAATCCAAGAATAAGTGTGGGTAGTTAGTGTGGGGCTAAAAAGAGAAATATAAGCTCAAGTACTATAGTCTAGGTATAATCCAGTAGCTAGTGCATATAGATTATAAAGTCTAGGCACTGTATAAGTTATACTTTAGTACTATGTAATTTATTTGCTAGAACCAATAGTCTATATACTAGTACGTAATGATCTATATTGTCTAGAAATACACATATAGTGTAATTTATACTGCTAGTACAATGCAATACTATATAGACTAGGATGACACTATAGTATAGTAAATATCAGTTGCATAACCTAGAATACAAGTACACCATAAGCTATAGTAACCTCTAGGAGTAATAGAGTATCACATAATACAACCTGTAAAATAAGAAAATGGTTTTTCACGCGCTAGCGTGAAAAACTTGAAATTGTATATGAGGGAATTTACAATACCAATACAAGGATTTATATTGTACATCATAATACCTACAAGGTAACATAAGGTTATATCTATAAGATCACATTGTTTATACACATAGTTATAGACTTCTATACAATATAAAGACTTATGGCTAGACTACAAATAATTTACCTATAGATACCTTGTAAATTACATATACTAAAGATAATAGTGTGTAGTTACTAGAGTTGTATAGTGTATGTACTAGCTGTTATAAGCTATAGTACCACACGTTTTTTACTATAGCCTACATTAATATCCAACCTGATAAAAATATTGAATCCTAGATTTATGTCTTTAATATTAACTAGGTACAAGAAATCAACACAATACTTTTTAAGTGCTATACAATTAACAACTCTTTAATTTCTAAAGCATTGATTCATCTTCTAAATGGATAAGAAATAATTACTAAAAGATTCTAGTTAGATAATATCTCCTAGAAATAAAAAGTTTTCTCTACATAAGGATGGGGGCACTTTGGAACAAAAAGAAGAGCCAGTACTTTGTGTAAGGTCTAATAAGCATCTGCTTGGTAGAAAATTTTTTATAAAATTTAAAAACCCAACCCCTAATTAAAGGAGTTGGGTTCTTGTCAACTCAAAAACCAATGATAATCTCCATTACCAATTAGTGCTTTCTGAATACCCTGAGTAAAATCAAAGGCATTCACATTCCTATCAAGAAAGGTGTCTATATAACTGCTTTTATTAGCTTGTGTAAAGAGGTTATACACACCCCAAAGATTTACATCTCCATCTGAATTTCTACCAAAGTGTTCATCTTCATAATAATCTTTAGCTATAGTATTTAGTTGCCCATCATTAAAATTCAATGCAGGTATGTTTATTTTATCCCTTTTAGGTAAATGTTGATACAACCTTGCCCTGCCTAATAACTGCGCAAATTGATGCTCTGTTAATGAGTATTCAGAAAGTTGTTTCATTTGCTTTAGTTGCTTTTCAGCACTGTAGTTTTGTAGTACCTCCATTATTCTAGACTGTAGTTCAGTATAACTACTCACCCTCATCTCTTCTACAAAACCATCACTAGATACAGCTAGGTTACAACAAACCTTTACTTGAAATCCAATAAAGAACTTGAACTTCTCAAAAGATTTCTTATTGTACAGGTTCTCTAGATTGTAAGACCTTACACCTCCAATGGTCAACGCAATTTCATTACCATTTATAGTATCTGTAATGCTAGGAATCCTAATGATAAAAGCCATTCTCTCAAAATACTGGGTTCTTTCTTGCTCTAGTAAATCCTTTGCTTGCTTGTGAATTGCTTCAGGAATTCTACCTTTAATTTCATGGCTAACCCGTATTTCAGGCTTATCAAAGATATGATTAGGAAAAACTGAACTAGTACAACCTTGGACTATTTCTATAAATTCCTGATGAGCAATTGTCCTCTCATTGTCCTTAGAGAACACAGGAATAACACAGTTGTTCTTTAAGTGAGCTAGATTAATCTCTGTGGTATTTGCCTCTATAAATGGTTTGAGTTCAAAAGAAGGTGTCTTAATTAGGCTAGGAACAATAGGTGCTTTAGTCTGATTAAATACTAACTGCTGAGGTAAAGTACCATACTGCATTATTGGTCTAGCTGTGTGCATGAGTTCCATTTGTATTAAAGGATTTAGGGTTTAACATTAATTCATTTGTGTTGATAGTGTCTTTCTGAACTTTAAAATCATACTCTAGTAGTTCTCTCCAATTGCTATATTGAGAGTAAAGTCCTTTTAGGGCTTCAATAGAATTACAATTTTTAATTTTTGTTCTAGCATCCTGTAGATTTGTACCGCTATTGCACCATTCTAGAATTTTCTTTCCTGTATGAGTGTTGATTGTGAACTCAGGCTTACCCATAAATAAGCCTGTTCTGTCTTTAGATGAGCTAGCAAAATGCCTTATGTCTATATCAAATACTACTGTAAATTCATAATCTAACCCATCTTTTTGTACAGCTTTCAAGCCCACCTTTTCAGGAATGTACTTTCCATCTTTCTGATTTAATACATAATCTTGTTTAGTTCTTATTGTAGAGATGATATGTGTGTCAGATTGTAGAATCTTATCTACATAGGATTTTTGCATAGGAGTAATTTTACCCCAATTGGCAAATGAATTCCCTGATAAATTAGAATGATAATCTAGTAAGTAGTCCCAACAATGAGAAATACTATCTATAATGATTACCTCCATTCCTGCTCTCTCACATACATCAATAGCTTTAATGTAGTTTTCAGGAGTAAATGGTGGGGTTAATGTAAGAACGTTATACTGTCCCAAGTGAGCATATAGGTCAGCACTTCCATTTTCTGTGTCTATAATGGCAACTTTAGAGAAATCTCCATTAGTTAAACCTTGTGCTAGTAGTAAAGCTGAATATGTTTTACCACTCCCAGCACTTCCTTGAAGAGCTAGTTTAATTTTAGCTTTCTTCCTTTCTGAATGTCTTAGTTGCATAATTTCTAATTTTAATAAATGGTTAATATTGGGTGTGAGGTATAAATAAAAATAGCCAAATCTTGAATTTGGCTATTAGCTTTAGAATACTGTAAATGAGGTTTTAGACTTGATATTGTCTTAGGGATTTAGTAGCTTTGTGCATCAAAAAAAGACACAAAAAACTACTCCTAAAGTAGTCCTCCTCCAAGCTCGTGTGTTGTTAAATCAAAGATTTTTAATGTGGGGAAGATTTTAAAAGAAACCCTTGTCGTTAATTTTCCCTAGAGTAACAATGTATATTGTAAACTATCCAATACCACTAGGACTAGTCTATAAAGATAGTTTACGAGCTACTCATATTGAAATACATTGTGTTTCCTTAAAAAAGGATAAAATACTATCTTTCTAGCATAACAGTATGATATTCCTAGTGAAATAGGAGTATATGGAAATTCTAAAAGTGCCACTTTTTGTTCTCATAATATATATAGATACAAAAACTGGCACTTTTTATATTCTATGATTGAGCTTGAACTTGAGCTAGTAATGAATCTATACTTTCTTGATATCTCTCAAAACTCTCAAATCCCAATTCAGAGACAGAGCTTTCAATGTAATTCATGTAATCTGAATTATAATCAGCAGGATGTATCAAGTCTATTATTCCACTAGCAGGTGGTAATGGTTTAGTATTAGTAATTGTCTTTACTCTCTGCGTTATACCATCTATGGCAACTCTTCGGTCTCTCTGTGGAATTGATGTTTCAAAGAAATCTTCTAGTAACATAGCATAAAAAGAGGTTGCTTTTTGAGGATGGGTTTTGCCTGTAACGTTTCTTCCAAAGTTAAAAAGATCATTCTTTATAAAGTCATCATGTGCAACTAGTAAAGAAATAGTTTCGTCCATTTTTAGTAATTCATCAGCATTAAAAAAGTTAGAACTTGGCTTTAGAGGTAAATAGTCTGGTACATTACTTCTAGTTGAATGTATTATGTTTGTACTTAACTTTTCTCTAAAATAAGAAAGGTTCTTATAGGCTTTTATTTTGTTTTTGTAGTCTTCAGAGTAATTTACTGTTTCTAGGTTTATTGTATTAGCTATTGCTATACAATCTAAAAAGTAGGTGCTTCTAGTATATTCAATGTCAACATTCCTATTCTCAAAATCTTCTGTGTAGAAGTAATTATTTAGATAAAACATGATTCCACAAAATCTTAACAATTGACCCTCAAAGTCCTTATTTTTAAAAGGGCTTATATTACTCGATTTAGTTGGTGTTTTATACCTTAAAGTAAACTCCTCAAAAAATCTGTTTCTAACATTTTGATAGAACATATTGAAATTAGAAAAAGACAAATAACTGTTGTAATAATCTTCTCCAAAATACTTATTGAAGTTATAGTTAAGACTTTCTTGGATTTTACCTGCTTCAAAGAACAAGGTTGTCTTATGATTTAGTTCTACTAAATCGCAGTTAATAAATTGATTAGTAAAGGCACAATAAGTTAGATAGGCTGAAATATCTTCTCCATAAAACTTGTAAGTATTAGCTAGAAATTCCTCTCCTCTCCTAAGTTTAAATAGGTCATAACTTGGGAATTCTAGTCTAGTTAATGTTTCTCTAGCTAAATTCTCTACATGGTTTATTTCCTTTTTAACATCTCCTTTTAATGATTCTGTATAAAAATCTAAGGTTAATAAATCTTGTATTACTAAAGGCAGATACTTGATTAATTTCTTCTCATCATCTTCGTGATGATGCACTAAGTCATACATCTGTTGAAATACTTTAACTTGTTCTGCTGTGAAATTGGCATAAGCTAGTGATCTATATTCGAATCTATCTGGTTTAGGTAAAATGATATGAATTTCCCCTTTAGTCCTTTGTCTTGCTAGAGCTTGTATAATAGAATTGATCCCTCCAGAGAATATACCATACCTATTCCTAAACCATAATCTTGTACTTCTAGGAGGTAGAATAATGATAAATGCGTGTCTTTTCTTTTTGATACTCACTCCTGTTTTAAAGTTTGTGCCAACGTTGCACTTTTCATTATGGTATCTGTTTTTAGCTGTTTCATTCTCTGGTCTTTGGTTTGAAACTAATTGAGAAGTACAGTCATTTAATTCACCAAACCTATCACTCAACTTCTTACCTATTCCTGAATTGTCTTGTATGATGCTTTTGGCTAGGGTTTTAGAATAACTTAAAATATCTATATTCTTGTTTTCACTAAGTAATCTATCTACTAGTTTGACCAGCTCCTTTGTAGTATGTGTAAAATTATATTCAGCACTATAATGTAAATGTAGAGTACTTTGTTTTTCAGGAAATCTTTTTCTAATAGATTCTATGATTTGTATTTTCCTATCTGTTAATTCAGCTAGATACTCTATTACTACTTTAGAAGCCTCGTTGAATGTAGCGCTAATGATAAAGTTCTTTTTTATTACATCTCTCCATTTCCAGAGATTAAACATGAACTCTTCTTTGAAGTTCTGTATGGCATCATGGATTTCATCATAAATAAAATATACCTTTTTGCCACTAGAATTACAATCTGAAACTAATTCATCTAGGTATCTTCTCTTCTTATCAGAATTCTTAAAGCCATCCTCACCAGGGTTTCCTAATAGGGTATTTACAGTAACCACTTGGACTCTTTTATTGAGATAAGGGGTTTGAGGATTTCTTCCTAGGTCAGTATAGTCATATATTTGTTCTAGAGGAATTCTTGTGCCTTTTCCAATATCATCCACATACTGCTGTACTAAGCTTACAAAAGGTGTAGCTACAACAATCACACTATTAGGGATTTCATTATAAATCCTTTCTATAGTCTTTATTATAGCAAAAGACTTTCCATAGCCTACAGGAGCATTAATAACAACTGTATTTTTATGGTCTAGTTCAATATGAGATTGTAGAGCTTCATTTATAAAGCCATTATCATTAGGCTCAATAATAATCTTATCTGCTACTTCAAAGCCATTGGCTCCAATTCCAAAACGGTCTTTATGCTTAAAATCACTAGGATTAATCTCTTTAAACTCAATAAGGAAATCTAGAAAGTGTGTATTTGGTAATTCCATAACTGTAATTATAACTGTGCTGTAAAAATAGACAGCACAGTTATTTATCAACTACTTTTTATTGAGTTTTTTACTCAATTTTTTCATATGCTCACTTACTTTAGATTTTACCACTTTACCATAATGAGCCTGTGTAATACTCATTTCAGAATGCCCTAGTAGTTCACTTACAATTTCCATAGGGACATCATTATAGAGCAATACAGTAGTAGCAAAAGTCTTTCTTGCTATATGATGGGTAAGACTCTTCTCAATACCAACTATTTCAGCCACTTCTTTAATATACGAGTTAAAATTTTGATTTGAGATTACAGGTAGTAGTTTATCTTGTTTAAGTGTATATATCCTGTATTTATCTAGTATAGCAATGGCTTTAGGTAATAATGGTATGGATATTTCCTTGTTGGTTTTATCTCTAATCATCTTAATCCATGGTAGCCCATCAAACCCAATCTCAATATGTTGAGCTTCCAGTTTAGCCATTTCATTATAAGCTAAACCCGTATAACAACAGAACACAAACATATCTTTTACGTGTTCTAATCTTGCTGATGCAAATTTATGACCTTGTAATTCCTTTAGCTCTTTAGGGGTTAGATAAACAACCTCTTTTTTAGGCTTAGGATTCTTATGTAGCATAAATGGGTCTTTATTCAAGTAATCCTGTGCAACAGCCAATTTTATCATCTGTCTAAATCTTTGTATAGTCTTATAGATGGTGTGTTGTTTAAATAGCTTTTCTGCCTTTAGGTAATACTCAAAATCTGAAATGAAAGAATTCTTTAAGTCTTTCAACAAGCAGTCTTTCTTTTTATACTGATGCCACAAAAAGGACTCTATGTGTTTTTGTGTTTGGTAAAACTTTGCTACAGATACTTTAGTGGTATCAATTCCTATTAGTTTTTCCTGCTTTTTTATATGCAGCTCAAAGATTTCTAGTATTGATTTATCCTTCTCTAAGACAATTCCCGCATATTGATTGTAAACATCATTTACACTGAACTCTTTTTCTTGAACTTGTAGAAACAAAAAAGCCTTATTTATATCTCTTAAAATAAGGCTTAATTGTGTATTGATGTGGTTGTTTTCAGCATTAGGAGGTTTTGTTAACTGTTGCTTACTATTCCAATTATTAGGGTTTATGAATAATCCTGTTGAAAAGATTTTTCTGATCCCTAAGTAGGTTAATCTGCATCTTAAAGGGGCTATGCCTTTTTTTGTGTTAGTACTAACTTTATCTAGTACAAACAATATATGTAATTTATTGTTGTTCATGGTTTAAAGATTAAAATGGGTATGCCTTTTGGGGAAATTAGGGTATGCCTTTTAAGGATAGAATACACCCTTTTTTCAGATATAGAGATATACCTTTTGCAGATGTGGAACATGCCCAATGAGGTTAGAATGAACCTTTTTTCAGGAACAGGATATACCTTTTTAGGACTAGGGTGTGCCTAATAGTCTAGGGTATGCCTAATAAGATGCCTTTTTTACAGAAAAAGGCATAGACATAGACTTAGAAATTTGTGTGTAAAAAAATAGAAGATGTGGAAAACCCAATAAAATCAGGACATAAAAAAACTCCTTAATTGCTTAAGGAGTTTTTTGTGGGCGATGAGGGGTTCGAACCCCCGACCCCCTCGGTGTAAACGAGGTGCTCTGAACCAGCTGAGCTAATCGCCCGATAAAGGTTGTTTTATCAGTATGTTTGTGATAAAAGTGGTGGGCGATGAGGGGTTCGAACCCCCGACCCCCTCGGTGTAAACGAGGTGCTCTGAACCAGCTGAGCTAATCGCCCTTTTATCTGTTCTGATGTTTTTGTTTCATCATTACGGGTGCAAATATAGGGATGTTTTTTTATTCTGCAAGTATTTTTTATAAAATTTCTGCAACAACAAATGTACTTCCACCTATGTAAATCAAATCATTTTGGTTGGAATTTAATTGGGCTTCTTTGTAAGCATCTGAAACAGAATTGAATATATTTCCTTTTAAGTCGAAAATATTTGCTTTTTCTTTTAATAAATTTTCGTCCAATCCTCGAAAAATATTTGGTTTGCAGAAATAATATTTTGCATTTTTAGGGAATAAGGGCAAAATTTCTTCTAAATCTTTATCGTTTACTACTCCTAAAACAATATGTAATCGGTCGAATTTTTCGTTTTGAAGCTGATTCATTACAATCGCCAGTCCGTGTTTGTTGTGAGCTGTATCGCAAATTACTTTAGGATTTTTACCTAATTGCTGCCATCTTCCCTGAAGTCCGGTATTTTTAACAACATTGAGCAGTCCTTTTTGAATGTTTTCTTCTGAAATTGAAAAATAGTTCTGCTTCTGAATGGTTTTTACTGTCTGTAAAACCGTTTTTTTATTGTGTTTTTGATAATCTCCAATCAAATCAGAAGGATATGTTTCCAAAATTAAATCGGAAGCAAAATATATTTCAGAATTACATTCATTGGCTTTTGCTAAAAAAACAGGTTGAGTTTCTGATGTGTATTCACCAATTATTACAGGAATTCCGGGTTTTATTATTCCGGCTTTCTCGGCAGCGACTTTTGCCAATGTGTCTCCTAAAAATTGTGTGTGATCCAGACCAATATTTGTAATTACAGAAACCAAAGGATTGATAATGTTGGTAGCGTCCAGTCGGCCACCCATTCCGACTTCTATAATGGCAATATCTACTTTCTCGTTTCTGAAATAATCAAATGCCAATCCGACGCTCATTTCGAAGAAACTTAGCTGGTTTTCTTCAAAAAAGCTTTTGTTTTTTTCGATAAAATCACAGACAAAAGATTCTGAAATTTCCTGACCGTTGATTTTTATTCTTTCTCTGAAATCTTTCAGGTGAGGAGAGGTGTAAAGTCCTACTTTATATCCTGCTTCCTGAAATATGGATGCCAGCATGTGAGATGTAGAGCCTTTACCGTTGGTTCCGGCTACGTGAATGCATTTTAAATCGTTTTCAGGATGATTTAAGTGTTTTGATAGTAAATGGGTGTTTGTTAAATCTTCTTTGTATGCCGATGCTCCCTGTAGTTGGTACATAGGTAATTGATTGAACATCCATTCGGTGGTTTCTTGATAGGTCATACTAAAAGTGTTTTGTTATATAATCAGTCCTTAGTGATTAGTGAAGAGTGATTGGCCTTTTGGCTATCCGACTCTTAGCTATTCACTAAGGACTATTTACTGATCACTGAAGAAAAAAAGTGCTATTCGGTTAATCTGAAATTATAAATTATTTTTCCGACCTGTTTTTCAGGTGCGGAAGAATTTGCATCGAATTTGGTATTCATTGCAGCCAGTTTTGCCTGATCCAGCAAGCAACGAGCTGTATTTGTGGTTCCTTTTACTCCGGCAATAGCCGAAGTTACTATTCCGGAACTGTTTACCGATATTTCTACCGCTACGGTTCCTTCTTCGTTACAGGTGTATTTTGGTTGCGGTCTGGTGACTGCTTTTCGGCCGCTTAGTTGGTAATTTCCAACTCCGCTGCCTTTTCCATCTCCGTAACCGTTGCCATAACCACTTCCGGTACCGAGTCCTTGACCGGATCCGTTTCCGCCGCCACTACCTGTTCCGCTACCGCCACCTCCGTTGTAACCCGAAGCTTTAGGGTCTCCGTAAATTTTTCCTTTGTTTCCGGAAACATTATCGTCTCCGTCTCCTCCTTTTGAAGAACCGTTCAGAAGATTGGAAAGTGCATCAGAAGTTGATTTTGAAGGTTTTTTAGGAACTTCAACCGGTTTTGTAACTTCGTTTTTAGTTTCTTCTTTTTTGATTTTTTTAGTTGAAGCAACTACCGGAACATCGTCATCGTTGGCATTGGTAACTAATTCTTCCTGACGGATTTGTTCGTGAATTCTTGATTTTGGAGCCGATTGAACTATTTCTATAGATTCGAAGTTCTTGCCGGAACCAAGTTCGCTGTTTCCAAAGTTTACGGCAATTTCGCCACCGCCACCGCCACCTTCAAGGTTTGGAATCATATTTTTTCCGTTGAAAGTGAAATAAAAGAGTAATGAAAATAAGACTGCAAAAAGGGCAGAGGTTATAGCTAATGATTCTTTTTTATGTGAAATTTCCATAATCGCAGGTTTTACAAAAATATATATACCACTTGTTTAAAACGCGGTTAGGCAAAACTAATTGTTTTTCTTTTGTATAAAAAATAAACGCTGACAGTATTTTATAAACTATCAGCGTTTTAAGTTGTTTTTAACTAAAAATTATACCAATTGCTTCAAAGCAATTTCGAATGCAGTAGCACTGATATTTGTTTTAGAAGAGTTTAAAGCATGAGCTTTAACGATAGCGTTTTTGATGATTTCAGAAGTATCTGCAAAGATAGCCTCATCAGTCATTTCAACTTTTTTCTCCATGAAATAAGCAAAAACTCTAGCCATTCCACAGTTAGAAATAAAGTCAGGAATCAAACTTACTTTTTGATCAACGTGCTCCATAATTGGTCCAAAGAAAATTTCTTTGTCGGCAAAAGGAACATTTGCTCCACAAGAAATAACTTCTAATCCGGCAGCAATCATTCTGTCAACCTGAGATTGAGTTACCAATCTTGAAGCAGCACATGGAGTGAAAATTTCAGCGCCAATAGACCAGATTTTTTCGTTGATTTCCTCAAAAGGAATCATATTATCAGCAACTAGTTTGTTTCCGTCCTTATTAAGGAATAAAGTTTTGATTTCTTCAAAAGAAAAACCTTCTTCCTTAATCAAACCACCGTCTCTGTCAATGATTCCAACAACTTTGGCTCCCATATCTGCCAGATAAAAAGCAGCAGCAGAACCTACGTTTCCAAATCCTTGAACAATTGCTTTTTTTCCTTTTACATTACCACCGTAAATATCATAGAAATGACGAACTGCCTGAGCAACGCCATATCCGGTAATCATGTCGGCAATAGTGTATTTTCTGTTTACATCTGGAGAGAAAGTAGGATTTTCAATCACTTTTACAACGCCTTGACGCAATTGGCCAATTCTGTTGATTTTATCGGCTTCTGTTGGTTTGAAGTGTCCGTTGAAAACGCCTTCCTGCGGATGCCAAACTCCAACTTCTTCTGTCATTGGGATTACTTCGTGAATTTCGTCCACGTTCAAATCTCCACCTGTACCGTAGTAGCTTTTCAATAAAGGAGCAACTGCTTTGTACCAACGTTGCAAAACTCCTTTTTTGCGGGGATCGTTAGGATCAAAATTGATTCCCGATTTAGCTCCACCAATAGCAGGTCCTGAAACAGAGAATTTAACTTCCATAGTTTTTGCCAAAGACAAAACCTCGTTCATGTCTAAACCTTTTCTCATACGTGTTCCACCACCGGCAGCACCACCGCGAAGAGAGTTAATTACTGTCCATCCTTCAGCTTCTGTTTCGGCATCTTTCCAGTGAAACACCACTTCCGGTTCTTTATTTTCAAATTTGTTAAGTAAATCTTTCATTTTGTTGCGTTATATATAAAGTGCTGCAAATATAAAAAAATGGTTTAAGTGAGTTTTGTATTTCTGAATTATTTCGGCAGATAAATATTTCCCGAACTATGATTCTCTCTAGCTCCTGTTACACTGGCTAAAACATTGATTTCGTTTCTCAATTTCAATACGCCTAATAAAGCAAAAATGAGTGCTTCTTTGAATTCTAATAATTTCTTTTGCGGAATTTCAATTGTCATTTCCGGTAGATAGTGACTAATTTTTTCAATTAAAAAAACATTGTAAGCACCACCACCGGTTACTAATAAATTACCGTTTTTATCTGGCAAAGCCAACGCAATTTGTTGGGCTATATGTTCGCTAAAAGTTCGCATTTTGTCTTCAACAGAAATCGGGTAGCTTTCGATTATCGGAAAAATAACTTCTTTGACAAATTCAAAGCCCAGTGATTTCGGATATTTTTTATGGTAAAAATCCAAAGCATTCAATTTATTCAATAAAGAATCATTCACTCTTCCTCCAGACGAAATTTGGCCTTTATCATCATATTCAAATCCTAATTGGTTTGCATAAAAATTCAAAACCGTATTAACGGGCGAAATATCAAAAGCAATTCTTTTACCATTTTCTTCAAAAGATACATTGGAGAAACCGCCCAAATTCAGACAATATTTATAATCGTGAAATAGTATTCGGTCGCCAATTGGTACCAACGGAGCACCTTGTCCGCCTAGTTCAACATCTTGTACCCGAAAATCACAAACTACAGTTTGATGAATTAAATCGGCAATTTGAGGAAGATTTCCTATTTGTAAAGTAAATCCGTTTTGTGGCTGATGCAAAATGGTATGTCCGTGAGAACAAACGGCATCGATATCGGTAATTTTATATTTTTCAATAAAATTATTGATAATAGTTGCCAGCAGATGGGTGTAATTGTGATTTAAAAGAGTTAATTCTTCTGTAGAAAAATCAACTGCCGATTTTAATTTAGAAATCCAATTATTGCTGTAAGCAACAGTTTCGCATTCAAGAATTTCAAAAGTCCATTTGTTGTTTAAATGGTTGAATTTTATGTGTGCCAAATCGACTCCGTCTAGTGAAGTTCCTGACATGACCCCAATTATGTTGTAGTTTTCTTTATTCATCGGCTAAAAATAAAGAATGATATTGAAATAATCGTAATTTAAAGGTATATTTGCCAACTTTTAAAATGTAAATCAAAACCTTATTATAAAGTAAATTATGGACTTTAAACTTACAGAAGAGCAGTTAATGATTCAACAAGCTGCTAAAGATTTTGCTCAAGCGGAATTATTACCAGGAGTGATAGAAAGAGACGAGCATTCTAAATTCCCTGCTGAACAAGTAAAAATGATGGGTGAATTGGGATTTTTAGGGATGATGGTAGATCCTAAATATGGCGGTGCAGGATTGGACAGTGTTTCTTATGTATTGGCTATGGAAGAAATTGCTAAAGTTGATGCTTCTGCTGCGGTTGTAATGTCTGTAAATAACTCTTTGGTTTGTGCCGGAATTGAAAAATTCTGTACAGAAGAACAAAAAATGAAATATTTGGTTCCTCTTGCAAAAGGTGAAGTAATTGGTGCTTTTTGTTTGTCTGAGCCGGAAGCAGGTTCTGATGCGACTTCGCAAAAAACTACTGCAATCGATATGGGAGACCATTATTTGTTGAACGGGACTAAAAACTGGATAACAAACGGGAACACAGCTTCTACTTATATTGTAATTGCTCAAACTGACGTTGAAAAAGGTCATAAAGGAATCAATGCTTTTATTATTGAAAGAGGATGGGCTGGTTTTGAAGTAGGACTAAAAGAAAAGAAAATGGGAATCAGAGGGTCTGATACTCACTCTTTGATGTTTACAGATGTGAAAGTTCCTAAAGAAAACCGTATTGGTGCTGAAGGATTCGGATTTAATTTTGCAATGGCAGTATTGAACGGAGGAAGAATTGGTATTGCTTCTCAAGCATTGGGGATTGCTCAGGGAGCTTATGAATTGGCTTTGAAATATGCTCATGAGCGTAAAGCTTTTGGAAAAGAAATTTTCAAACATCAGGCTATTGCATTCAAATTGGCTGATATGGCAACTCAAATTACAGCAGCAAGAATGTTGTGTATGAAAGCTGCTTCAGAAAAAGATGCAGGTCAGGACATTTCTCAATCAGGTGCTATGGCCAAATTGTTTGCTTCTCAAACAGCTATGGACACAACAATTGAAGCTGTTCAAATTCACGGTGGAAATGGTTATGTTGCAGAGTACCATGTAGAGCGTATGATGCGTGATGCAAAAATCACTCAGATTTATGAAGGAACTTCTGAAATTCAAAAAATCGTAATTTCAAGAAGTTTGGTTTCTTAATCTGATTTTAAATAAACTTAAAAAGTCCAATTTTGATACTTCAAAATTGGACTTTTTTTTTATGCTCAAACATTTCGAATTATCTCTATTAAAAAGCAGAATATTGAATGGTTTTGTATTATAAAAAGATTATTTTTTGTTTTTTTCGATTATCCATCTCGACATATATTTAGTACTATTTAATGTGTGATGTCGAAGGATTTCTCCTATGAAATTATTCTGGCGATGAGATTCTAAATTGTTTTTTAAAAATTTTAATCGATTAATAAATTCAGAATTAAACAAAGTTTTTAAATATCTTGTGTTGAGTATTTTGATTCCGTTTTTTTGAGATGCAAGCCATGTGTTTTTGTTTTCGTAAAGTAAAACGGCTTTTTCTGCTATTTCATTTTCGCCTTCACAGATAAAGCCATTCCAGTCTAAATCGCCAAACATCGATTCGGCTCCAATATTTGTAGTAATACAAGGGGTTCCGCATTGCATAGCTTCAATAAATTTTCCTTTTATTCCTGCGCCAAAACGCAACGGAGCCAAAATTACTTTTGCATTACTCATAACCTGTAATGCATTTTCGGCTCTTTCTAAAATATAAAAACCTTGTTTAGGATTGTGCAGTTGTGTTACTTTTTGAGAAGGATAAGCTCCGTAAATATTCAAATTGGCTTCGGGTAATTCTTTTTTTATTTTTGGCCAAATGGATTGATGTAAATACTGAACGGCATCCCAATTGGGTTTATGAAGGAAATTGCCAATGAAAATAAAATCTTTTCGTTCTTCAAATGTAGGCCAATTTGAGATTTCGTTTTTGCTCAAAAATTCTAAAAGAAACGGTAGGTAATAAAGTAGAGAAGAATCTACTTTGAAAACAGTTTGCAATAAATTCATTTCAACTTCGGAAATAATCAATGAAAGATCACATCTCAAAATACTGGCAATTTCTCTTTTGGTAATTTCCTGAAACAAATCAGAGTTTTGAAAAGGACGATTCTTTTTCAAAGCATTTTCCCGTGCATTTCTTAAACAATGTAAATCTTCGGTGTCCAGAATTCGCAAAGCTTCGGGGCAATTTTCGGCTATTCTCCAACCAAATTGTTCTTCAATCATAAACCTATCAAAGATTACTATTGAAGGATTTAAGTTTTTTACAAATTCGTCGAAATTATCATCATTTATAGCAATTGTTTCGGTTTGGATTCCAATGGTTTTTAAATCAAATTGAAAATCACTTTCTTTTGCCGGACTGGCAAAAGTTATTGCCCAATCTTGTTCCTGAAATAGTTTAATCAATTGCATCATTCTGCTTCCGGCAGCAGATGAATTGGGTTCGGGCCAAACAAATCCCAGAATTAAAACCTTTTGAATTGTACTCATAATCAATAATTGTCTGATGCAAAATAAACCTATTTTAGATTGAAATTGGGAGTTTGTTTCGGAATAAATAATTTAAAAACCATATTTTTACAGCCTAAAAGAATGAGATTATGTTAGGACTAAAATTGACAACTGACCCAAGATGGGTAAATATAGTAGAATCGAATATTGAGGAGATTTTGACAGATCATGCCTGGTGCGAACAAAAAGCAGCTTCAAATGCTATTACTTTAGTGACTTATAATTCGGAATTAGAAGATTTGGTTACTGAATTATTGGCAATTGCAAGAGAGGAAATCGAGCATTTTCAATTGGTGCACGAATTGATAAAAAGTCGTGGTTTGACTTTGGGCAAAGAAAGGAAAGATCATTATGTAAATGAATTGTATAAATTCATGAAAAAGGGAGGAAGCAGAATGGATGCTTTGGTTGACAGATTGTTGTTTTCGGCTATGATTGAAGCCAGAAGTTGCGAACGTTTCAAGGTTTTGTCAAAAAATATTGCTGATCCTGAATTGGCAAAATTCTATCATGATCTGATGGTAAGTGAAGCCGGACATTATACTACTTTCTTAGGTTTTGCCCGTAAATATGGAGGGAATGTAGATGTTGATAAACGTTGGAAAGAATGGATTGAATACGAAACTTCAATTATCGTCAATTACGGAAAATCGGAAACTATACACGGATAGATTTGGTTTTCTTGAAAACAAAAACCGCAAGATTTTAATTGAGTCTTGCGGTTTTTTGTTGAATGAGTTTTAGATTAAATCTAAAGTTCTTTCCAGTTTCATTCCTCTGGAACCTTTGATAAGAATCATATTATTTTGAAAAGGATTCGCTTTTATGTGCTTTTCAAAATCTTCAAAATCGGAATAAAAGTGAAAGTTTTCTTTTTCGGTTTTATTGTGATAAAAATCGTGACCTAAAAAGAAACAATTGATGTCTTTTTTGTCTGAAAGTAAATCAATAATGTTTTTGTGCTCTTTAAGACTTTCGCTTCCTAATTCAAACATATCGCCCAAGACAACTACTTTGTTGCTTTTGTCTAATTGAACAAAGTTTTCGATAGCTACTTTCATGCTGCTTGGATTGGCGTTATAAGCATCCAAAATGATTTCGTTCGAATTTTTACTGACCAATTGTGAACGATTGTTTTCAGGAATGTAACTTTCAATTGCTTCTTTTATTTGGGAATTGTTAGCACCAAAATGTTTTCCGATAGTAATAGCTGCGTTGATGTTATTGGCATTGTAAAGACCAATCAAATGCGATTTTATATGAGTGTCTTCGAAACTGATTTCAACAAATGGATTCGCTTTGATTTCTGAGATATTGACATCTGCTTCGGTTTTATTGATTCCGAAACTTATTGATTTTATATTTGCTGATTTTTCTTTTTGAATCGAATCTTCAAGATTAATGAAAGCAGTTTTGTTATTGGCCAAAAGATATTGATACATTTCGCTTTTTCCTTTGATCACACCTTCAACTCCGCCAAAACCTTCTAAATGTGCTTTTCCGAAATTGGTTATATATCCAAAATCGGGTTTTGCAATATCGCATAGAAATTCAATTTCTTTTTGATGATTGGCACCCATTTCTACAATTCCTATTTCGGTTGTTTTGTCGAACGAAAGTAAAGTAAGAGGAACTCCAATATGATTGTTTAGATTTCCAACGGTTGCTTTAGTTTTGAATTTTTTGCTCAGAACTACGTTTATAAGCTCTTTGGTAGTTGTCTTTCCGTTGCTTCCTGTAAGTGAAATAATAGGAAGGTTTAAGTAAGTGCGATGGAATTTGGCTAATTCTTGTAAAGTTTGTAAGCTGTCATTGACCAAAATTGTTTTCTCGCTTATATAATAATCCAGATTGTCAATAATTACATAGGCAGCACCTTTTTCTAATGCTTCTTTTGCAAAAGTATTAGCGTCAAAGTTTTCTCCTTTTATGGCAACAAATAAATCATTCTGATTGATTTTACGTGTGTCAATTGTAATGGAATTGCATTCTAAAAAAAGGCGGTGTATATCTTCAATTTTCATTTCGTAAAGGCTTTAAAATATAAAAGCCCTAATCAAAGGGCTTTTATATTATTTACAATAAGTGAATTAGTTTTTTGCTCTTTTCTTTTTGTCAGCTTTATTACCAACTCTAGACATTGCGCATCTGAATCCGATGTAATCAGTTGCCATATCTTGTGGGAAGTATCTTCTTTGAGCCGGATCTAACCAGAAAGCTCTGTCTCTCCAAGAACCTCCTTTGTAAACTCTTGATTCGTTGTTAATCAAAGTTGTTCTTTTGTTAGATTTGTCATAAGTTCTAACCATGTTATCTAAAGAGTCTGTAGAGATATTATGGATAGGAGAGTTGTACATTCTTTTTTCGTTTTTATTACTGCTAGAAGCTTTGTAATCTTTAGAAGAAAGTTTGTCTCCGTCTCTGTAATCTCTGTTGTCACTTTGAGAGAAATTGTGTCTCAAGTAAGTTTCTTTATCATCAACAGGAACCTGAGCGATTTGTCCAGGGAAATTTCTGGCGATAATTTTACCGTTACTTAAAGTGTCGTACTTAATATCATCGGTAGTTACCAGTTCAATTTTTCCTTCGTCATCAAGTTTGTTTTTCATAAAGGTATTACCTCTGTAATAGTTGAAGTCACTTGCTTCATCATCAATTATTGGTCTGTAAACGTCAGCAACCCATTCGGCAACGTTTCCAGCCATATCATACAAACCAAAATCATTTGCAGGGTAAGATTTTACAGCATTTGTAATATCAGCACCGTCATCAGACCATCCTGCAATTCCACCGTAATCTCCTTTTCCTTGTTTAAAGTTGGCCAATTGATCACCTTTTACTTTTCTTTTTCCGTTACGAGTGTAGCTTCCGCTCCAAGGATATTTCTTTTGACCTTTGTAAGTATTGTACTCTCTGTTTCCAACATCGGCAGCAGCAGCATATTCCCATTCTGCTTCGGTAGGAAGTCTGTATTCAGGATTAATCAAACCTGAAGATCTTTGAGCATAAATGTTAGTAGGTTCTTTTGTGCCTGTTTTAGTTTTGATAGGTTTTGCTTTACCGTTTTTACCTTTCAAAACAATTTTGTCATCACCACCATAAGTTAGAGTAGGCGCATTCAAATAGGTTTCGGTGCTGAAAGTTTTTTCTGCACTTACTTCACTGATTTTAGCGTCTTTTTTCAAATAACCTTCTTTTTCAAGAATGTTTTCGTTTACACGTTCCGTTCTCCATTTAGCAAATTCAGTTGCCTGAACCCAGTTTACACCAACTACAGGATAGTTTGCATAAGCAGGATGTCTCAGGTAGTTATTTGTCATGGTTTCGTTGTAACCAAGTCTGTTTCTCCAAACAAGAGTATCAAGCAAAGCACCTTCGTAGATGTTTTTGTAATTTTCTTCTGTTGGAGGGAATACCGTTTTTACCCAATAAAGGTATTCTGAATACATTGCATTGGTTACCTCAGTTTCGTCCATGTAAAAAGACTGAACGTGTTGTTGAGTGGCTGCGTTGTTCCAATCTTTCATCACATCGTCTTGTATTTTACCCATGGTAAATGTACCTCCTTCAACTAATACCATACCAGGACCTGCGGTTTGGTTTTTGTATTTTGTGTTGATCTGGAATCCGCCTTTTTTGTCATTAAGATTCCATCCGGTAGCTGAAGATTTGTTCTTAGATCCGCCTGCATTTTTGCTACAACTTGCAAAAGTGAACACCAATGTTAGTGATAACATCAGTTTTAATGCAATAATTTTGTTTACTTTCATACTTTAAGTAGGTAATAAATTTCGAGCCGCAATATAATAATTAACTATAAGATTGCAACATTTTTTATAAAAATTATTTAATCATTAAAAGGTTTTGTTCCTTTAGCATTGAAACGTGAAATAAATTCAATTATTATATGCCGGTAGAGTATTAATTATTTTAATTTTACGTTTTTCTATTATTGATGATACTATTCTGATGAAAAAAGTTATACTATTTCTATTTGTTTTACATTCGGTTTTTGCATTTTCACAATTAAAAGGTGACTTTTCAATTAATTGGACTGATAAAACAGCGTTTTCTTCTGATGAATTCAAATTTAATGTTCCTCAGTTTCAAAAGCAAAATTTTTATTTTGATGATTCAAATAAGACACTGTCTTTTGTTGCAACGATTCCTGCTTCGAACTCATTGGATACTCAGTCTTTAAAAATCACGAATCTGGTTTTTGAAGATATACCGGTTAATCAGCTTGGTGAACTTGATTTGAAAATTATTTCTTCTGATTTAAAACCGTTTTTGGTAAACAATAAATCCAGAAATACTATTTCGGCAACTCTGTCTTTATTTCCTATAATTAAGGATGGTCAAGGTTTTAAAAGATTGAAATCTTTCTCCTATTATATTAATGAGCAAAAATCTCCAATATCTCTTGAAAGAAAACGGGCAGGTAATATTCAGAATTCTGTTTTATCAACCGGGAATTGGTATCGTTTTTATGTCGAAAAATCGGGAGTTTATAAGATTTCTAAATCTTTCCTTCAACAATTGGGTTTGAATCTTTCTAATATTGATCCAAGAAATATTAAAATTTATGGAAATGGCGGAAGAATGTTACCATTATTGAATTCTGTTGATTATCCGATTGACTTGGCCGAAAATGCGATTCAGTTTATAGGCGAAGAAGACGGAGTTTTTAACGATCAAGATTATATATTGTTTTATGCTGAGGGTTTAGATAATTGGAGTGAAGAAAATCTAAGCCATAATAATTTGTATGCTTCAAAATCTTATTATTATGTCACTGCCGATGGAGGAAATGGTAAAAGGATTCCTCTTGCTTCTCCGGCTACGGGTGGGAATTCTACGGTAATTGAAATTTTTGACGATTATCAGTTTTATGAGTTGGATTTGAATAATATTGTTCGTTTGGGCAGAAAATGGTTTGGGAAATCTTTTGAGTTAGACGATAATCAAAGTTTTAGTTTTTCGATTCCAAATGTTGTTTCTGCGACACCAATTAGTTTGAGTGTTACCGGTGCCGCAGTTTCATTTACGTCAACCCGTCTTGAGGTTAGGGCTAATTCAAATTTGGTCGGGAATATTAATTTTCCGCCATTGTCGGTCAATTCTTCAACCGAAGGTGTTGAAGGATTTTTGAATACCACCATTAATGCTTCGGAATCTGTGAAAATAGATTTGAAATATATAAACAATGGGGTGCCAAGTTCTAATTGTTACTTGGATTATATTACACTTAAATCGCAGCGATTTTTAAGAGGATACGGAAAACAATTTAGATTTCAGTACAATAATGCTTCTTCTATGTTGGGAACCGGACTATTTCAAATTACCAATGCTACAATGATAAATCAGGTATGGGATATTACCGATATATATAATGTATCGAAATATGAAAATAACGGGCAGTCTGTTTTTTCTTTTTCGGCAAATCTGGGAGAAGTCAGAAAATATATAGCACTAGATTCCGGAGATTATTATACTCCTCTACAAGATGGTCAAACAAAGGTTGTGAATCAGAATCTGAAAGGAACTATTTTTAAAAATGCTCAGGGCGAATTTCAGGATATTGATTACTTGATTATAACTCCTTCTTTTTTGAATGCTCCGGCCGAGCGTTTGGCAAACTTTCATCGCAATTATTCAAAGCTGAATGTAAAGGTGGTTAATCTTGAAAATATATATCAGGAATTTTCTTCCGGAAAACAAGATATTGGAGCTATCCGAAATTTCATGAGATATGTTTATGAAAATGCTTCGGCGGTTGATAAAAGAGTAAAATATTTGAATTTGTTTGGAGATGCGTCTTATGATTTCAAAAACAGAATTCCAAATAACACCAATATTGTTCCTATTTATCATACACTTTCAAGTTTTTCATTATTGTCGTCTTATATTTCAGATGATTTTTTTGTGCTTTTAGACGAGAATGAAGGAAATATGAGTGCGGTAACTGCAAAAGGATTGGATGTGGCAGTAGGAAGAATGCTTGTGAAGGATGTAAATCAGGCAAACGAAATGGTGAATAAAGTGATTGAATATCACAATGAGCAATCTTATGGAAGATGGAGAAACAATGTGGTACTTATTTCTGATGATGTTGATGTGAATGGAGAACAAACATTAGAATTTGGATTGGATGCTCTGGGAGAACAAATATATTTAGAGAAGCCTTTTGTGAATTTGAAGAAAATACACTCCGATTCTTATGTACAGGAAACTTCTGCCGGAGGAAACCGCTATCCGAAAGTAAAAGAAGATTTTATAAATGCTTTCGATCAGGGAGCTTTAATATTTGACTATTTCGGACATGGAGGAGAAGATGGTTTAGCTGCCGAACGTATTTTTGATAAATTGGATGCACAAAAATTAAGTAATCGATACAAATATCCGTTGTTTGTTACTATTACTTGTGAGTTTACCCGATTTGATAATCCTTATCGTTCTACTTGCGGCGAGTTTATGTATTGGAATCCAAAAGGAGGAGCTATTTCCATGGTTACTACCACGCGCCAAATTGGGATAACAGTTGGTCAGGATATAAACGAAGCATTTGCCAAAAATATTTTTGGATTCGGACAAGCCGAAACTTATTCAATGGCCGAAGCTTTGAGGATTTCAAAATCAGAATATAGTTATAATCCTTTAATGGTGTTTTATATTGGAGATCCGGCTATTGAATTGGCAATTCCAAAACCGAAAATTGTTTTGACTAAAATTAACGGAATTTCAACTACGCAAACAACAGATGCTTTGCAAGCTTTGAGTACAGTTAAGTTGTCGGGAGAAATCAGGGATGATTCAGGAAATACAGTTTTGACCGATTATAATGGAGATTTGGCAGTTCATGTTTTTGATAAACCAATAGACAGAACAACATTAGGAAATGACGGGGTTGCTGATGGTAGTGGGAAATTGATAACGATGGATTTTAAAACTTTGGGAGAAACTGTTTTTAGAGGAAATGCTTCGGTTTCAAAAGGAACTTTTGAATTTGATTTTGTGGTGCCGAAAGATATTAAGATTCCGTTAGGTAATGGAAGAGTAAGTTTTTATGCTAAAAAATCGGGTCAGCTTCAAGATCAAACAGGATATGATAATTCTATTCAGGTAGGAGGAGTGAATCCCAATCCGGCAACAGATGTAATTAGTCCGATTGTAAAAATATATATGAATGACGAAAATTTTGTTTCGGGAGGAATCACAAACAAATCACCTATTTTATTAGTTTATCTTGAAGATGAAAGCGGAATAAATACGGCAAGCGGAATTGGTCACGATATTTCGGTTGTTTTAGACGGAAATAATAATGAACCTTTCTTGTTGAATGACTATTATGAAACCGAAGCAGATAATTTCAGAAAAGGGAAATTGCGTTTTCAGTTTAAAGATTTGTCGCCGGGAATGCATACTCTGACTTTTAAGGCGTGGGATGTGTATAATAATCCGGTAATTTCAGAAATAGAATTTATGGTTGTAGGTGATGAAGAATTAACTCTTAAAAATGTTTTGAATTATCCGAATCCTTTCGTGAATTATACCCAGTTTTGGTTTACACATAATAAACCTTTTGAACCGCTGGAAGTTCAGGTTCAGATAATGACTGTGACAGGAAAAGTAGTTTGGACAAAAAATCAGGTTGTAACAACAGAAGGATTTTTGTCAAAAGACATAACCTGGGATGGGAAAGATGATTTTGGTGACAGATTAGGAAAAGGAGTCTATATTTATAAATTGACTGTTAAATCGACATTCTCAAATAAAAAAGCCGAAAAAATCGAAAAACTTGTTATCCTATAGGAAAATACTATATTTGTCGATTCAACGTTAGATGAGAATGAAAAGAATAGTATTATTTTTAATAGTTTTAACAGGTATTCAAATAGTGCGTGCACAAGATACGCCAACAAGAGTTATAAGTACCGGTGTGCCGTTTTTATTGGTGGCTGCCGATGCAAGATCTGCCGCTATGGGAGATCAGGGAGTTGCAACAAGTGCCGATGCTTTTTCACAACAGTACAATCCTGCAAAATTTGCTTTTGCAACAGATGAACAAGGAGTTTCTGTTAGTTATACTCCATACCTTACCAGTTTGGTAAATGATATGTCACTGGGGCAACTTACTTATTATAACAGGATAAATGAGCGAAGTGCATTTGCCGGAACCCTTAGGTATTTTGGGTTGGGAAATATAGAATTACGCCAAACAGGTGATCCTGATGAAGTTCCCAGGACTGTCAATCCTAATGAATTAGCTTTTGATGGTTCGTATTCGTTGAAATTGAGTGATCGTTTTTCGATGGCAGTTGGCGGAAGATATATAAGTTCAAATCTTAAAATTCCGGATGTAAATGGAGATGCTTCGCCTGCAAGAACCTTTGCTTTTGATATTGCGGGTTTTTATCAGTCGGAAGAAATAGCCTATACTGATTTTAACGGAAGATGGAGAGCAGGAGTTAATTTTCAGAATATGGGGCCAAAAATAAGTTATGATAACAGTAAGTTAGATTCAAACTTTCTTCCTGCAAATATGCGGTTAGGTGGAGGTTTTGATTTTATATTTGACCAATACAATAAGATAGCGGTAAATTTAGAATTTACTAAATTAATGGTTCCAACTCCTCAGGATAATGATTTGAATAAGGATGGTGAAGTTACGAATGAAGAAGTAACCGAAAACAGAAGTAATTACGATAGTATAAGTTGGACTGAAGGTATTTTTAAATCTTTTTCGGATGCGCCGGGTGGTTTTAGTGAAGAGTTGAAAGAAATTACTTATTCGTTGGGAACAGAATATGTGTATCAGGATTCATTTGCAATGAGATTAGGATATTTTCACGAAAGTCCGATGAAAGGAGCCAGAGAGTTTTTCTCTTTAGGAGCAGGATTTAAATACAATGTAGTGAAAGTAGATTTTTCTTATTTGTTTTCTACTTCAAATGTTAAAAATCCATTGGAAAATACACTTCGATTCTCGCTTACATTTAATTTCGGAGAGAAATACAGCGAGTATTAATAATGTGAAAAACATTTTTAAATAAATAAAATCCAAATTTCGTCAAAAACGGAATTTGGATTTTTACTTATACGGTTATGAGAGAAATTAAGTTTGAAACCAAATTGACTGTTTTTGATTCGGTTCAGGAATTGCCTGTTGATGTGCAATTGTTGATCAAAGAGGCGGTTGCTGTTAGGAAAAAGGCATACGCTCCATATTCAAAATTTAGAGTAGGAGTAGCTTTGCTTTTAGATAATGATAAAGTTGTTTTGGGTTCTAATCAGGAAAATGCGGCTTATCCGTCGGGTTTGTGTGCCGAGAGAGTAGCGATTTTTCAGGCATCGGCAATTTATCCCGATTCGAAAATAAAAAAAATGGTGCTTACAGCTGCTTCCGATGTGGGTTTGACTGATGATCCAATTCCTCCTTGCGGAGCTTGCCGGCAAGTGATTGCTGAATATGAATTCCGTCAGGATTCGCCTATAGAAATTTATTTTATGGGTGAGACAGGTTTGGTTTATAAATCAGATTCTTTGAAAAACATATTGCCTTTGGTTTTTGATAAAAACTTTTTGGCAAAACAATAAAAATTACAGTATAAATTTTATTGCTAAATAGTAATGTCTTATTTTTGCTCCCGTTCCGATGTTTCGGGATAGGAGCGCAAATTTGTGCGTGAGATCTATTTTAAATCGTAATTAATATAGCTGGCACATTTATAATTAGCAAAAGAAAAATTCAGATGAAAGAAATTACAAAAGAAGTTTATTTAAAGTGGTATGAAGATATGTTGCTTTGGAGGAAGTTTGAAGACAAACTGGCAGCATTATATATTCAACAAAAAGTAAGAGGTTTTCTTCACTTATATAACGGACAAGAAGCTGTTTTGGCTGGAGCTTTGCACGCTATGGACTTGTCTAAAGACAAAATGATTACGGCTTATAGAAATCACGTTCAGCCAATAGGTATGGGTGTTGATCCTAGAAGAGTAATGGCCGAATTATTAGGAAAAGTTACCGGTACTTCAAAAGGTATGGGAGGTTCTATGCATATTTTTTCTAAAGAACACGGTTTTTACGGTGGTCACGGAATTGTAGGAGCTCAGATTCCTGTAGGAGCGGGAATCGCTTTTGCTGATAAATATTTTAATACAGGAGGAGTTACAATGACCTATTTTGGTGATGGTGCTGCTCGTCAGGGATCTTTACACGAAGCGTTCAACATGGCTATGTTGTGGAAACTTCCGGTAGTGTTTATCGTTGAAAACAACGGTTATGCAATGGGAACTTCTGTAGAAAGAACTGCAAATCATACAGATGTTTGGAAACTAGGTTTAGGTTATGAAATGCCTTGCGGACCAGTTGACGGAATGAATCCTGTGAAAGTGGCTGAAGCTATGCACGAAGCTATTGAAAGAGCACGTCGCGGTGACGGACCAACTTTCTTGGAAATGAAAACATACCGTTACAGAGGACACTCTATGTCGGATGCTCAATTATACCGTACAAAAGAAGAGGTTGATGAGTACAGAAAAATCGATCCGATTATCCAGGTTTTGGATGTGATCAAAGAGAAAGGTTATGCTACTGAGCAAGAAATCGAAGCAATTGACGAAAGAGTGAAAAACTTGGTTGAAGAATGTGCTCAGTTTGCTGAGGATTCTCCATACCCGGACTTGCAACAACTTTATGATGTTGTTTACGAAGAAAAGAACTATCCTTTTTTACCTCATAAACTATAATTAATTATGGCTATAAAGATTACAATGCCTCGATTGAGCGACACTATGACGGAAGGAACTGTTGCTACTTGGCTGAAAAAAGTAGGTGATAAAGTAAGTGAAGGAGATATTCTTGCTGAAATAGAAACAGATAAAGCAACTATGGAATTTGAATCTTTCAATTCCGGAACGCTTTTACATATTGGAATTCCTGCGGGAGAAACTGCTCCGGTAGATTCTCTTTTGGCAATCATAGGAAATGAAGGAGAAGATATTTCTGCTCTTTTGTCTGGAAATGCTACTCCTGCTGTTGAGAAAGTTGTTGCTCCGGCAGTTACCGAACAATCAGCAACTAACAACCAACAACCAACAATTTTGCCTAAAGGGGTGGTTGTGGTAACAATGCCTCGTTTGAGTGATACTATGACAGAAGGAACTGTTGCTACCTGGTTGAAAAAGGTAGGTGATGCAGTTGCAGAAGGTGATATTTTGGCAGAAATCGAAACTGATAAAGCTACAATGGAATTCGAGTCTTTCAACGCAGGTACTTTGTTGTATGTTGGAATTCAGGAAGGACAAACAGCACCTGTTGACAGTGTTTTGGCTATCATTGGGCCTGCGGGAACTGATGTTTCAGGAATTGCTGAAAATTATAAAAAAGGAGGAAGTGTTGAAACTACACCGGTTGCTGCTTCAAATGTTGCTGACACACAGGTTCCGGCTTTACCGGCAGCTACAGAAGTTGTTACCGAAACTGCTGGTGGAAACAGAATTTTCATTTCGCCTTTGGCAAGAAAAATTGCTGCAGAAAAAGGAATTAATATTTCTCAAATCAAAGGTTCAGGAGAGAACGGACGTATCGTGAAAAGCGATGTTGAGAACTTTAAAGCTATTAGCCAAGAGCCAATAGCTACTAATCAACCAAGCGCACAAGCTGCTGCTCCTGCTGCAAAACCATTTGTTCCTGCAGGAGAAGTGTTTACAGAAGAAATCAAGAATTCACAAATGCGTAAAGTTATCGCTAAGCGTTTGTCTGAATCTATATTTACAGCTCCTCATTTCAACCTTACGGTAGAAATTGCAATGGATGAAGCTATGAAATCAAGAGTTGCAATCAATGCACTTCCTGATACTAAAGTTTCTTTCAACGACATGGTTATCAAAGCGGCTGCTATGGCATTGAAAAAACATCCAAAAGTAAATTCTACTTGGAGAGAAGATGCTATCATCATCAATCATCACGTGAATATTGGTGTGGCTGTAGCTGTTGAAGACGGTTTGGTGGTTCCTGTATTGCGTTTTACTGACCAAATGAGCATGTCTCAAATTGGCGGAAACGTAAAAGACTTAGCCGGTAGAGCTAAAAATAAAAAATTACAACCTGCCGAAATGGAAGGAAGTACTTTTACAGTTTCTAACTTGGGTATGTTCGGTATCACTGAATTTACTTCAATCATCAACCAACCAAACTCTGCTATCCTATCAGTAGGAGCAATCGTTGAAAAACCGGTTGTTAGAGACGGTCAAATCGTGGTAGGAAATACTATGAAAGTGACTATGGCATGCGATCACAGAACTGTTGATGGTGCTACAGGAGCTCAATTCTTACAAACTTTGAAGTTATTCCTTGAGAATCCGGTTACTATGTTAGCTTAATTCTTAATTTGTATTAATAAAATCCCATCAGGAGTCATCTTGATGGGATTTTTTTTATTTAGAAAAAAATGTTTTTTCGTGTTGAGTCCGGCGTTCCGTTTGAAACCAAGTTGATGAACATGAAGCTATCCGCGCTGTATTTGGATTGATCCTGATCCTAATCCTGATATAGTGAACCCCAACGCAGATTCCCGAGTTATTTTGTATAAACGAAAAAAAGCCCTTTTCAGAGCTTTTTTGTAATGATGATGGTTATAAATTTGGGATTGTTTTAAAAATTGAATGAAATTCTGTTCTTATCTGACTAGATTAATCACACCTTGAACATCTTCCCAAGTACCTCCGTTAATCACGTTCTGAAAACTATTTTGTTCCAAAATGCTTTTGGCCCGAGCACTTCTGTTGCCGCTTCTGCAAAATACTACGATGCTTTTCTTTCCTTTGAATTTTTGCAATTGGCTGGACACTTTATCCAACGGAATATTTACTGCTCCTTTTGCGCTGCCTGCAGAAAATTCTTCAGGAGTACGTACATCTACTAAAAAGGCTCCATATTTAATGGCCTCAATTAATTGGCTGTTGTTCTCTTGTGCGAACATATTTTTAAAAATTCCAAACATGGCTATAATTGTTATTGTTATAAAAATTAGTTTAATACTTTGCTTTGACATATAAAATCGGTTTTTGGTACATTAGTCTGCGAGATAGCGCCGAAACCACCTTCTACTTCTGTAAAGTTTCTGTAACCTCTGGCCTGTAGGATACTAGAGGCAATCATACTGCGGTATCCTCCGGCACAGTGAATGTAGAAATGTTCCTTAGGGTCGATGTTGTTGATCCAGTCGTTTAAGTAAGCCAAAGGCTTGCTGTAAGCTTCTTCAATGTGTTCGGCAGCATATTCGCTTTCTTTACGAACGTCGATAACTTTGCTTTCCCCTATTTTTACTTCAGATGCAAATTGCTCTGCTGTAATACGGTTTACTGTATCAATTTCATTACCGGCCGCTTTCCATGCTTCAAATCCGCCTTGCAAGTGACCCAAGATATTGTCGAAACCTACACGGCTCAATCTTGTTACGGCTTCTTCCTCATTTCCGTTGTCGGTTACCAACAAAATTGGTTGTTTTACATCTACAATCATGGCGCCCACCCATGGCGCAAAATCACCGCTCAAACCGATGTTTATCGACTGTGGGATATATCCTTTTGCAAATAAACCATTGTTTCTGGTATCCAAAATCAGAGCTCCCGATGCTTCGGCTGCCGCTTCAAAGTCAGATGCGGAAATAGCTTTCATCCCGTGATTCAATACTTCGTCAAAGCTTTCGTAACCTTGCTTGTTCATGGCCACGTTCATTCCGAAATAAGCCGGAGGAGGCAACAAACCGTCGGTAACTGCTGCAATGAAAGCTTCTTTGTTAGGCTGATTTAATGCGTAGTTCATTTTCTTTTGGTTGCCCAAAGTATCAACTGTCTGTTTCATCATGTTTTTCCCGCAAGCCGAACCTGCTCCGTGTGCCGGATAAACTGTGATGTCATCGGCCAAAGGCAAAATCTTGGTGTATAAACTGTCGTATAACAAACCTGCCAATTGCTCTTGTGTCATATGAGCTGCTTTTTGCGCCAAATCAGGGCGTCCTACATCTCCCAAGAAAAGAGTATCTCCACTGAACAAAGCTGTTTCTTTTCCATTTTCGTCAATCAGCAAAAAGCAAGAGCTTTCCATCGTGTGACCAGGAGTGTGAAGCACTTTGATTTTCACGTTACCTAATTCAAAAATCTGATTGTCTTGGGCAATGATAGCCTCAAATTCCGGATTTGCCGTTGGTCCGTAAACGATAGGTGCACCTGTCTTTTTACTCAAATCAACGTGACCGCTCACGAAATCGGCGTGGAAATGTGTTTCAAAAATGTATTTCAGTTGTACACCATCTTGTTCTAAACGCTCCAAATATGGTTGCGTTTCACGCAGCGGATCGATAATGGCTGCTTCGCCGTTTGAAGTAATATAATAGGCTCCTTGCGCCAAACATCCTGTGTAAATTTGTTCTGTTTTCATGATATTGTTTTTTTGTGATTTATTGTTTGATGAGGCAAATTTATGGCAATTGTTTTCCTTAGACTGTTACATTTGTTACACGACTCTCTTTTTTCGCTGCTTTATAAATAATTATGGGAAAATATTAACTAAGTGGTTTTAAAACAGGTTGTTAAAGCGGGTTGCTGCAGTGAAACCGGACAACACTTTTTGTAAATGGAGTTAGAAAAAGAATGAATTACTGTTTTGTAATTGATGTTCCTGACACAGGTCATTTATTGGTTTAACAAAAAAAAATGCCAAAGTATTTTTTAAATCTACTTTGGCATTTTTTATGGAAATTTTAAAAGTGATAATTGAGTACAAGGTTTACCAACATCATATTGACTTTATTGATAACATACTTGGGGTTGTCATAAATATCACCGGCCCGGAACTTGTTGACAACTAATAATTGTGCATCCAAACCTTTGAAGAACTTGTCAAAATTATATCTGACATCAACATTAGATTGATAATAAGAAGGTAATCCGTACTTGTTGTGTTCGAAATCAAGAACCTCAGGCATATTGACGTAACCAACTCCCACAGAAGTTTTCAACTTCGAATTTCTATTTTGATAATCAACGTTAAAAGTCATGGCATGTACATCGGCAGCTCCTTCATTTCTTTCCCTTGGCAAATAAGTATATAAAGGTTCGCGTCCCCATTCGCGAGGAAACAAGAATTGTCCCTCTTTTGTAATTCGGTTATAATTCAATGAATATTCAAACTGATTTGCCTTCATTCCCAGTCTTCCTCCAAAAGTCAACGACTTGGATCCCTTTTCCATATAGGTCAAAGCCTGATCAACATTCCCACCGTAGTTCACTGCATTTTGTCTAATCATTTGTCCGGCAGCAATCATCTTTCTGTTGGCCCCGAAAGGTTTTACATATTTTGTCTGAACAAATACAGTATTTGATATGTTTTCGATAAAATAGTCCCAGGCTTCCACATCCCAATTTTTATTGGGTGTAAATTTTAAAGACAAAGCACCTACACCCTGCGAATCCAAATTATCTGCATAACCCGATTTTTTCCCACTTGAATTTACGCCAACCGGATAAATACCTATCGATTCGCCTACGCCGTACCATTTGGTAGTACTTCGAGGTGAAATGGCATACAGCCATCCTCCTTCAAATCGCCATTTATCGGTCGGTGAATAATCTCCCCAAATCCCTTCAACTCCTGTAGGTCGCATTCTTCCGTCCTGAAGGTTTATCAAAGGAGTATTGATCAATTGACGCCCAAAAATAAGATGTGCTTTTTTAAAATTATATTTCAGATATAATTCCTCCAAACGGTCCATATCTTTATAATTGTTGGGGTCTTCGATATCAAATAAGCCAATTTCATAACGGTTCATTTGCCCTGTTATCGGATCGGGTTTAGAAAGATCGGAACTCCCGATATTGAAGAAATAAAAACCGCTTACCGCAAATTGAAAGTTATGGAATGTATTGGTTTCGAAACGGATACCTCCACCGGCTGCATTGGCGTAGTAATCTGAAAGGTTCCCTTCGTTGGTAGTCGAACTGAAAAAATATCGAAAATGACCGTGTGTGGTTCCTGTTTTAAAAGCATGCAACAATGAGGTGCTGTCGACAACCTGACCCAACTTACCTTTCCACATGGTTGCAGAAGGTTTTTCGTTTACGTCATTGTGCTGTGAGAATACACTGCTGAATGTTGTAAAAAACAACAGTGCAAGTATATGTTTTTTCATGAGATTTTCTTCTTAAAACTGGTCTTTGATGCAGGGTAAACGCATGAGATCTTTTTACCTCGAATTCGCGAATTAATAAATCCAAAACTTCCGACAATCTCATGAATAATGATAGTCTGATTCTTTAATTATTGAATAGATTCTTACCCTCTGAAAGTTAAATTAGCGAATTAGCGGTCATTTTAAACTCATGCGTTTGCTCTGGTCTTTGATGAACCGAGATCAATTCTTTAAATATTCGGTTCCAAGATGAATAGTTTCGTGAAACGGAATTAGTGAGGCAGTCTGTCTTTCAGCGCACCGTACAAATAAGTACCCACCATGGCGAATACAAAGACAATCCCAAAAGTCAAAAATCCATATCCGATATTTACCACCATAGGGCCGGGACACGCGCCGCTTAGGGCCCAACCTAATCCAAAAATACCGCCGCCTATTAAGTAACGGGCTATAGATTTGTCTTTTGGATAAAACATAATTGGCTCCCCGGTAAAATCTCGGATACTGAATTTTTTAATAAGCGCTACACCTACAACACCCAGCACAACTGCGGTGGTAATAATTCCGAACATGTGGAACGACTGAAAGCGGAACATTTCCTGAATGCGGTACCATGAGGTAGCCTCTGATTTGGCCATCACAATTCCGAAAATAATTCCTAAAAGCAAAAATTTTATAAGTTTCATATATAGTTTGTATTTATTTAAAAGTTTAAAATTACCCTTATGGTCTTATCCAAAAATCAGGGGAAAAATTAAAAAGGTCATGGTCAATCCGCCGATAAAGAATCCTACAACTGCTATGATTGAAGGGATTTGCAAATCGGAAATACCACTGATGGCGTGTCCTGAAGTACATCCTCCGGCGTAACGAGCTCCAAATCCAACCATCAAACCTCCTATTGCCAAGATCAAAAATCCTTTTAAAGAGAAAGCTGATTCAAAGCTGAATAATTCAGCAGGTTGTGTTGATGTTGGTGCTCCAAAACCAAGTTGTGACAAATCGGTCAATGTCGATTGAGCCAACTGAATTGGTTCGTGAGTACTCATGAATTCATTTACAATGAATCCACCTAAGATGGCACCTGTGAGGAAAACAAGATTCCAGATTTGTGTTTTCCAGTCAAAGTTGAAAAACGGCACTTTTTTCCCTGCGCCGGCTATAGTGCATAAGGTTCTTAAGTTGGCCGAGAATCCGAATGATTTGCCAAAATAGAGTAGTGAAAACATGATGAATGAAATCATCATTCCTGAAAACCACCATGACCATGGTTGCGTTATAAATTCTGTCATTTTGTTATTAATTTAATTGAAATGAAATAATTGGTTTAAACATGTGATTGATCAATTTCTCGGTAGCACTTGAGTGAAATAAACTGCCTCCTTTTCCGTGAGTTCCAATGCATACGATATCCATGTTGTTCATTTGGTTGAAATGGATAACTCCGCTTTCCACATCCTGATCCTGAATGATGTGAGCTTCATAATCTTCGATACCGTTGTTCTTTGCAAAAATTGCCATATTGTTTTTTATGGTTTCCTCCGATTGATTATCTGATTTAGCAATTTGCAACAGGTGTATTTTTGGTTGGAATACCGGTATCAACTTTTTCAATAGATAAAGATCCTGCGCCTGAGTATCTTCAAATTGATGGACCAAGAGTATATTTTTTAATTCCAAACCAGAACGGTCACACATTAAAGACAACACCGGGACTTTTGATTTTCGGGCAATTACCTGCGTTTCGGTACCTGATAATTTTTCCTGTATTCCCCAAGCTCCTTTGGTTCCCATGGCAATTAAGTCAAACTGCTCTTCCTCTGCCAATTTTATAATCGATTGATTGGTTTTTCCAACCGCCAAATGTGTGGTTATCTGTTCCCCGTATAGGCTCTTCAGCATGTTCAATTTTCGAACGGCTATATCCCTTTGTTGTATGACATAACTCGTATCAATTTCGCCACAAGTCGTTATTTTCCCATCTGCATCCATAGTTACGGTGTCAGGGAAATTCAGGACATGTGCAAAATGAATTTCAATAGGGGCTTTTTCGGCCAATTTATTTACCAGCAGATAAGCGAATTCTGCCTGAACTGAAAAATCCGTCGGAATAAGTACTTTTAATTTTTCCATGATTTAATTTTTGTTTTTTTAATTTCTCTATCAATGTTTTTAATTCTTCAATCCCACCAACGATAGGCGTGATATTCCGTTTTACTTCAATTATTTATTGCTGCATATTTAGTCTGATGATGCTGCGCTGTTCTTAGATACACAGCCAAAATCATTTCAGCAAAGTTTCCTTTATCAGTATGTAAACTCCCATGATCAGTACGAACCAACCGAAGGCGGGCTTTAGTTTTTTTCCATCGATTTTGGTAGAGATATAACTTCCTATCAAAATGCCGGTTATGGCTATTGCGCTAATGGTTAACAAAAACTGCCAATCGATAACACTTTTAGAAATTGAGAATAAAAAGCCTGTCAGGGAGTTTATCGCAATGATGACCAAGGAAGTGCCTATAGCTTTTTTCATCGGAATCTTCAGCAGATTGACCAAGGCAGGAATAATTAAAAATCCACCACCTGCTCCGATAAATCCGGTAAGTATGCCTATCAAACTTCCTTGAATAAAAATCAGAGGATAATTGAATGTTTTATCTTGAGGGATTTTTTCTTCAGCAGTATTATTTTTTTTAATCATGCTGTAGGAAGCGAGAATCATCAGAATGGCAAATATTAACATGAGTAAAATATCTTTTGTCACTGTATAATTTCCGATACTGAAAATTTCGTGAGGTATGGCAGGAACTAAATATGTCCTTGTTATAAACACTGCGGCTATGGAAGGTATGCCGAAAACCATTGCGGTTTTGAGATTAACGAGTCCTTTTTTGAAATAGGAAATCGACCCAATACTGCTTGTTGTTCCTACGATAAAAAGAGAAAAAGTCGTGGCCACAACCACATCTGTTTGAAATAAATAAACTAAGACAGGAACGGTAAGAATACTGCCGCCGCCGCCTATTAACCCTAAAGAAATTCCTATGAAGATTGATGCAAAATAACCTATTGTTTCCATGATTTTTAAATTGATAGTGCAAAAGTAAATCAGGAAAAAAGCGTGTACAGTAACATAGGTTACACAGCGAGGTTTTTAATCTAAAATCAGTATTAAAATAAAATCGTATGATTGTCGAATTGAAACATTTTGTAAGAGAACAATTCTAAGCTCCAAGTTGGATAACATCATTTCAAATACAGAGTTTTCAGCTTCATGTTAGCCAACATCATCCCAGATACCGAGTTTTTAGCTTCATGTTAGGTAACATCAAGCTAGATACTGAGTTTTTACCTTCATGTTGGCCAACATCAAACACAAATCTATGGTCTAATGTGGAATCAAGGTTTAACCGAGATTACTCATTAGCCCACCGATTTTAACGGATCAAACTGATTTACACAGATTTTAAAAAGTGGAGACTTTGACAATTAGTAACTAAGCCAATCTGCAAAATCCGCGAAATCTGCGGGATAATTTTGCCCGCAGATTTCGCAGATTGGGCGGATTTTTTTTTGATAACCGGAGCCCACGAATCCCTTAGTTGTCCGGTTAAAAATTCTAATGCGGTTTTTGGGTTTAAATAAAAAAAGCACCTCATGCGAAGTGCTCTTAAAAAATATTGAATTTGATTTCCTTAACGGATGTTTTATCCTTCAGTACTAATAAGCACTTCCGGTTGCAATATAACTTTAGAATTAATGGAATTTGAAATGAGACAGGCTTTATCGCTCATTTCCATAACACGAATTGCTTTTTCTCTTAATGTCTCATCATCGATAGTCAGGATAGGGGATAGTGTGATTTCTGTGATGCGGAATTTACCGTCAACCCGGTCTAAAGTTCCAATGGCATTGCATTCAAATTTGCTGAATTTTAATTTGGAATTTTCGGCAACAGCAAGAAATGTAGTCATAAAACATCCGTTTACGGCTGCCACGAAAAGATGCTCTGGCGACCATAATCCGGGTATTCCGTTTGGGAATTCTGGAGGTGTAACCACTTCGATTTTGCTCTCTAAAATATCTGATTGCAAAATTCCTTTTCGGTCTTTAATCCAATCTAATTTTACCTGATATGTATGTTGATCTGACATGATGAATGTTTTTATAAATTGCAATAAAGCTACTTTTTGTTTAGTAATTCTATATAAGCCCTATGTAATTTAATTTTTCCCTCGTTTTCCAAAGCTTTTAAAAGTCTTGAAATTACCACTCTGGAAGTATTCAAATCATAAGCTATTTCCTGGTGAGTGCTGTGAATCTGATTTGAATTGTTGATTTTAGCTTTGTCAAGAAGATAGTTTAGTAATCGTTCATCCATATTCTTGAAAGCTAAATTGTCAATGGCAGAAAGCATTTCTTTCATTCGGTTGTTGTAGCTCCTGAAAACATAGTTTCTCCAACTTTTGTATTTGCCAAGCCATTCTTCCATTTTGCCGACAGGAATCATTATCACTTGTCCGTCAGTTTCCGCTATTGCTCTTATCTCACTTTTTGTGTCTCCAATGCAACAAGCCATAGTCATAGCGCAGGTGTCGCCTTTTTCTAAAAAATACAACAACATTTCACCTTCGTCAAGATCTTCTCTCATGATTTTTATGGCTCCCGAAAGCAATAGAGGCATCCTTTTGATATAATCATCAAAATCAATTAGCACTTCACCTTCTTTGAAATCTCTGAGTACTGAGACCTGAGCAATTTCATCAATCAGTTCTTTTTCGAATATGTGTCCGTAGGTTTTGTTTAGTAAGTCAATCATTTTTTTGAGTTAAATTTTATAATAAGAAGCTCCTGAATTATCCTCCTGTTTTACGCTTTAGTACTTCCGGATTACCTTAATCACAATGACTTTTTGGTTGGAGGGGAATATCAGGACTTCTATGTCGTATTGACGGGAATAAATGATATCAAAAAGTAACAAATAGATAACTATTTACAGTTTATAACTTTAAAATTAAAGTTATTTAATTTATAATGATAATAACTTTATTTAAAGAGTTATTATTTATAACTATTTAGTATATAAATACATTAATATAGTTTATAGCTTTAATAATGAATTTATAAGCTAATATTATTGAGATATAAAGTTATTTAATAGAGTTTATTGTTATAATTATAAAGCTATGAATTGCAAGTATAAAAACAGGAATTATATATCTGTATTTTCTAATTTAAACTTTAAAACTACGAGTTACAATATATTATTTTATAGTTGCTTATGAATGCTTTATATATACAAGTATATATTTTTCTTGTTATTTTTCAAAATCTAAAATTACAATTATAAAGTTATTTTCTTTATCTTCACATAAAAAGTATCGCTATGAATATCAATGCAATCGACACCCGCATGTCTGAGGCCGAGATTTCAGCCGTTAAGACGAAAATAACTGACGCCAAGCTCCTGATGCCTTTCTTGGTGGCGCTTTCGGCTAAAGAAAGACAGGCCAGTTTTAAGTTGAGCACAAAACGTTTCGATTTTGTGAGCAAAGTCATTACTGTCTGCCAAAACGAACCCGCTATCATACCCACTTGGGTAAATCTCGATGAGCTAAAGAAGGATTATGCACTGTCGAACCAGCTTCTTGGCATAGAGAACATGCTGGAAAGCCTGCTTATTGAAGTGAGAGATACGCGTATGCAAATGGGGGATGAGGCGCTCAAATCGGCTGCCGATGTATATGGTCTGGTTCAAAAATCGAAAGACCGAATGCCGGGTGTTGAAGCCATTTACGACACCCTTCGTGCCTCATACCCGGGCAAAGGGAAAACTAAGAAAAAAAAGGAATAATGTTTTGTAAGTGATTAGTGATAGCCCTCAACAGAGACGCATTAAATTATTTGGATAACCAATTAAAAGTGCCGCCGCGTAGCCAGGAGGCATTAAATCCTAGGTCTTTTAAGATTTGAGCTCCATCAGATGAACGGCCTCCGCCTTTACCGCAAGCGGTAATGAATTGATAACTTTTGTCCAGGTTTGCTGCGTTTTCTTTTAATTTATCCAAAGCAATATTAATCGCTTCAGGAATATGTGCCTGTTCAAATTCTTCTTTTGATCTGACATCGATAATTTGGATTTTTCTGTTTTGCTGAAGAGCCTGTTTTATTTCTTCCGCTTCAGTACATTCTTTGATGGTTTGGACGGTTTCCTGCATACGCACTTTTATTATAATTGACGACAGAATTGTAAGTCCGCCGATTAGGAAAATGGCATACTGCACGCCAAATAAGTCTGCTGTTATTCCTGAAATTATTGCTCCAAAAGCATACCCCAAATCTCTCCAAAGTCGGAATGTCCCGATGCTTTCGGCCCTTTGTTTCGGACTTGTAGCCTGCGCAATGGATGCTAAAAATGTAGGGTAAACTAAAGCAGTTCCCAGACCTAAAACAGACGAAATTACAGCAAGCGAAGCAAAGCTCTCACTGAAAGGAATGCCCAGTATCGCTATTCCCTGAAGCAACATTCCCCAAAAGAGCATAGATTTTTTTGAATAAACGTCAGACATTTTTCCGGTGAATAATTGTCCTAGTCCCCAAACGGTTGGGTAAATGGCCGTGATTATTCCGATGTTTTCGGTGTCGAATTTCAAAGAAAAAAGCACCATTGGCAATAAGCCCCAAATCATACCGTCATTGAGGTTGTTGACTAATCCTGCCTGGGTGATGGCGCTTAATGTTTTGTTCTTAAATGTGGTCTCGATAAATATGTTGCCCAGCTCTTCGGTTTTGTCAGTTAAACTTTCTTTGTGAGCGTGAAGTCTGGTGTCTTTTACGAAGAAAAGGGTCAACAGGAAACCTATAATAGAAAGTCCGACCCCGATATAAAAAGGGTAGGGAGTGATGCCATATTTATTGGCTACATAACCGGAAAGAAATGCGACAATACCTACGGCAAAATAACCTGCAAATTCGTTTAAACCCATTGCGAATCCTCGGTCTTTTTCGCCCACCAAATCAATTTTCATCACCACGGTACTACTCCACGTCAGACCCTGACTGACACCTAATAGTATATTTGCGAAAATGATCCAATTCCAGTGGGTTGCATTCATCAATATAAAAGGAATTGGTATGGCTAAAAGCCAGCCGAAAAGCAACAAATTTCTTCTGCCAAATTGATTGGCTAATCTTCCGGTAAAATAATTTGTGATGGCTTTGGTTATTCCAAAAGCGGTAATGAATGAAAGAATGGCTGTTTTGGAAGCCACTCCAAATATTGATTCAGCAAACTGAGGAAAAATACTTCTTTCCATTCCCACCATTCCGCCCACAAAAGCATTGACAATTACCAGAATTGTAAACTGTTTCCAGTTTTCTTTAAGGCCAAGTTTTATATTATCCATCTTTATGAATATGGTATTAAAAGATTTTTTATCTCGTTAATTGTTTGGCAAATTTCAGCTAAACGAGATTCTAATCCTTTAACATTTGATAAATAATTACCTGATTTGCGCTCTGATTCTGCTCAAAGTGACTTGGGTGATACCGAGATAGGAGGCTATGAATTTGAGAGGTACTCTTTGTAAAATTGAAGATTGTTCTTTAATAAGGGAAGAATAGCGTTCTTCGGCGGTATGAAACTGTATTCCTTCAATTCGGTTTACGGTTTCGACATAACCAGCTTCAAATATTTTGCGGAACAGCCTCTCGATTTCCGGAAATGAATCGTACAATTCAAAAAGTTTTGTGGCATTGATAGCTGTAACTTCGCTGTCTTCCAAAACCTGAATGGTTTTTTGGGATGGTTTTCCTGTAAACAGGCTTTCTACCCTTGCAATTATGTTGTTTTCAAAAACAAAACTTTCGGTTATGTCAACGCCATCCTTGTAGTAATAAATTCTTGCCAGTCCTTTGTTGATGAAATAAATGGTTTTGCAGGTATGGCCAATGGATTGTAAATCCTGATTTTTTTTGATTTTTACGACCGAACAGATATCATTAATCGCATTTAGGGCTTCTTTTGAAAGCGGATTGAATTTGCTGAAATATTGAAAGAGTTCGTTCATCAAAAAATAGGGTTTACTGCAAATGTAGAAATTTATGAGGCAGGCTAAGACAAATCTTATTTTTGCTTTTAATGCTCCGGAGCTGGTTCTTTTCTGAATTTGTTAGTCGAATGGATTGTAAAAAGGTCACCTGGAATGCTGCCTCTATTTGTTGACAATAATATATATCTTTGCCCTCAAAAAATATTAATAGTAGCGCTTTCGTGAATAATTATTTGAATCGTTTTGAAAATATTGATTTGTAATTGTTTATCGGTAATTGAGAGTGCTTCTTTTCTTTTAGTAAAAATTCATTAGAATGAAAAACATAATAGTTACAGGAACAAGCCGAGGAATAGGATACGAGCTGGCTTTGCAGTTTGCCAACGCCGGACATCAGGTGCTTGCTTTGTCCAGAAAAACGCCTCAGGCTTTAATGGAGCATGAAAATATAAGCTGTCTTTCGGTTGATTTGTCCAAAGAAGAAGAGTTGGGGAGAATCATTAATTTTCTTTCTAAGAGTTGGAAAAAAGTGGATGCCATCGTTCATAATGCGGGCGCAATAATTGTCAAGCCTTTTGAGCAGATTTCTTCAAAAGATTTCGAGAATATCTATAAGGTAAATGTTTTTGGAGTAGCGGCATTAACCCAAATCGCTTTGCCATATTTGGAAAAGGGAAGCCATGTGGTTACCATCAGCAGTATGGGCGGAATCCAGGGAAGTATGAAGTTCGCCGGACTTGCGGCTTACAGTTCCAGTAAAGGAGCTGTAATTACTTTGTCAGAATTATTGGCAGAAGAATATAAAGAAAGAGGAATTGCCTTCAATGTTTTGGCTTTGGGAGCCGTGCAAACAGAGATGTTAAACGAGGCATTTCCGGGCTACGTAGCATCGCTTTCACCAAAAGAAATGGCCGATTATATATTTGATTTCACTTTAAACGGAAATAAATATTACAACGGAAAAGTGTTGCAGGTGTCTTCATCAACTCCTTAACAAATGAATGATAGTCAGTACAAAGATATTTTAGCGAAATATTTGCCGGAAGCTTCGGTGAATTACTGTTTTGAGTTGATTAAAATCAATAAGGTTAATCTCAAAATAGTAAACGAGCGACAAACCCGTCACGGCGATTATCGACGACATCCTTCGGGACAGCATCAGATTACGGTAAATAACAGTCTTAATAAATACAGATTCCTGATAACATTTGTACACGAAATTGCGCATTTGGTGGCTTTTGAAAAGTTTGGACGAAGCATCTTGCCACACGGTCAGGAATGGAAATTTACTTTTCAAAAGTTAATGATACCACTTATTCGTCCGGAAGTTTTTCCAAATCAATTGTTGCCTTTGCTGGCAAGACATTTCAAAAATCCGAAAGCAAGTAGCGATACCGATGCAACTTTGTCTTTGGCATTAAAGCAATTCGATCCGCCGAGCGATAAAAACTATATATTTGAAATTCCCTACGGAACGATATTTCGAATCAAGAACGGAAGGGTTTTTAAAAAAGTAGCTTTGCGTACCAAACGATACGAATGCGTTGAGATTGATTCGGGTAAAATTTATCTTTTTAATCCGAATGCGGAAGTAGAATCATTGTAAAGTCGCAAAGTTTCAGAGTTACAAAGTCTTCGAAACTATGAAACTTTGCGATTTTGAAACTAAAATTAAAAAAATGAACAAAAATTATTACGCCATAATAATGGCCGGTGGAGTAGGTTCCCGATTTTGGCCTGTAAGTACAGCTGAGTTTCCCAAACAATTTCACGATATGTTGGGAACCGGAGAAACGTTGATTCAGAAAACTTTCAGCCGGCTTTCGCAATTGATTCCTAAAGAGAATATTTTGATTCTGACCAATGAAGGTTATAATGATATTGTTTTAGAACAATTGCCGCAGGTAAAACAGGAGCAAATTATATTGGAACCGGCAATGCGCAACACGGCACCTTGTATTTTGTATGCTTCTTTAAAGATAAAAAAGCATAATCCCAATGCAGTTATGGTAGTGGCACCAAGTGATCACTGGATTGAAGATGAGGTACAGTTTATTGCTAATCTGCAACGTTCTTTCGATTTTTCGGAGCGGGAAGAAGTTTTGATGACTTTAGGGATTTTGCCCACTTTTCCAAATACCGGTTACGGCTATATTGAGTTTGATAAACTCGATACACGACCTGTTAAAAAAGTAGTTCAGTTCAGGGAAAAACCGGATTATGCCACGGCCAGAAAGTTCATTCAAAGCAGAAATTATTTATGGAATGCCGGAATTTTTATTTGGAGCGTACAATCAATTTTGAAGGCTTTCGAAAATTTCCAATCGGAAATGTATTCCCATTTTATGAACGGTTTTGAAAATTATAATACTTCAAAAGAAGAAGCTTTTATTCGCGAGAATTATCCGTTGGCCGAAAATATTTCGATTGACTATGCGGTAATGGAAAAAGCTAAAAATGTCTATGTTTTACCTGCTACTTTCGACTGGAACGATTTAGGAACGTGGGGTTCTCTTTATGATAAACTGCCAAAAGACGAACAGGATAATGCGATAATCAATGCAACTGTTATCTTAGAAAATGCTTCTAATAATATTATCAGGACAGAAGGTAAAAAGCTTGTGGTTATTGATGGTTTGAACGATTTTATAATTGTAGATAAAGAAAATGTATTGTTGATTTATCCAAAGAATAAAGAACAGGAAATTAAACGTATTACGGCTATGGCCAATGAGCCTTTAGGAAATAAAAAATAGAAAGTTGTTTCATAGATTCCGAGGTTTCCTGTAGATACAATTAAAATAGACTACTGATGAGATGGATTTAACCGATTTACACGGGTTAAAATCAAAGATACTTCCATAACTCTATTCTAGCGATGGTTTTATTTCTAAAAATCGGTGCTAATCCGTGTAATCTGTCAAATCAGTGGTCTATTCTAACACGTAGCTTTTTGTGTTTATGTAATAGGAGGTTTCGGAAACAAAGAATTCGCAGAGATACACAAAGTTTGACACGGCTTGAACGAAGTAATAATACAAATTTTAAATTTGTGTTAAAAAATTTTAATAGTTCTGCAAAAGCAGAAGTAACAACCACCACAAAATCGGAATGCTTTCTACCCAAAAAGAAGTATAATATCGGGTGCGTTTTTCATTGGCGAAAGCCAAAAACAGAGCAATCAAAATAGCAATATCAAATTTCAATAATAAGGTCAAATATTGATCTTGATTATTGAAATTGCGATTGTTATTGAGTAATTCCAATACACAAAAAAGAATCAAAAGAATACAGCCTAAAATTTTTGTTTTCTGAATTCCAATTTGCTGGGGAATGGTTTTCAGATTTGGATTGTCTTTTGCCAAATCAACAATTTCAAAAATCAGAATTAAGACAAATACCAATATAAACCTTTGAAGAGCGAAAATAAATATATTATTTTCAATTGGAATTTCAGAATTGATAACCGGCAAAAAAACCGTGATTGCAACCCAACAAAGTGTCACTATATAAATTTTAATTCCGGCCCAATTGCGAAAATTGTCTCTTTTTGGAAAAACAGGCAAAGTATATAACAGCGTAAAAACGGAAGAAATAAAAACAATCCATTGTGATTTTTCTTTCAATTGAAAAAAGAAAAAAACGGCAAATCCAAAAGCGATTAAACTTAAAGCCGAAACCATTTTCAATCGATTTTGAATGCCTTTTTTTTGGATTCGAATAATCTCAGTGTATTTGACAAAATTATAAGCTGTAATTGTTCCGAAAAAACAAAAAGAAACCAGATTGTAATCATTCGGAATAGCATATTTTTCAAATGTAACAAGCACCAAACAGGCAACGGCCAATGCCACATGAACACTGGAATTTATATAAAAATCAAAAACTCTCTTTAGAAATATCATTCCGCAAAATTAAGTAATCCAAAATCAATCAAAAATAGCATGTTAAAAAGGCAAAAATCGGTACAAAATAAGCATTATTAGCAGATTAATATTTATTTTTGCAGCACTAAAAAAACAAATAACGCAATTTATTTTACAACATGAAAACAGATATTTTTGCTTTAAGACATATTGGTCCAAGAGAGAACGACCTACAACATATGTTAAAAACAATTGGTGTTTCTGACATCGATCGTTTGATTTACGAAACATTACCAGACGACATTCGTCTGAAGGCTCCTCTAAACCTGGATCCTGCAATGAGTGAATACGAATATTTAGGGCACATCCAAAGACTTGGAAGTAAAAATAAAGTATTCAAATCATACATTGGTTTAGGATATAACGAAGCTATTGTTCCTCCGGCAATTCAAAGAAATATTTTTGAAAATCCGGGATGGTACACTGCTTACACTCCATATCAGGCAGAAATTGCTCAAGGTCGTTTGGAAGCAATTCTGAATTTCCAAACTATGGTTATGGAATTGACCGGAATGGAAATTGCAAATGCTTCTCTTCTTGATGAAGGTACTGCTGCTGCTGAAGCAATGGCTTTATTATTCGATGTTAGAAGTCGTGACCAAAAGAAAAACAACGTAAACAAATTCTTCGTTTCTGAAGAAATTTTACCTCAAACATTATCGGTTCTTCAAACCCGTTCTGCTCCAATTGGTGTTGAATTGGTTGTAGGAAATCACGAAACATTTGATTTCTCAAATGAATTCTTCGGAGCAATCCTTCAATATCCTGGTAAACACGGACAGGTTTATGACTATGCCGGATTTATCGCTAAAGCAAAAGAACAAGAAATAAGAGTAGCCGTGGCTGCTGACATCTTGAGTTTAGTTAGTTTGACTTCTCCGGGAGAATTAGGTGCAGATGTTGCTGTTGGAACAACACAACGTTTCGGTATTCCTCTGGGATATGGTGGGCCTCACGCTGCTTACTTTGCTACTAAAGATGAGTACAAACGTTCTATGCCGGGAAGAATCATCGGTGTATCTATAGATGCAAACGGAAACCGTGCTTTGCGTATGGCTTTGGGAACTCGCGAGCAACACATTAAACGTGAAAAAGCGACTTCAAATATCTGTACTGCTCAGGTTTTATTGGCTGTAATGGCTGGTATGTATGCTGTTTACCACGGTCAACAAGGATTACAATACATTGCCGGTAAAGTTCATGCTTCGGCTGTGACTTTGGCTGAAGCTTTGACTAAAATGGGAATCCAACAAACAAACACTTCTTTCTTTGACACTATCCGAGTAAAAGCAGATGCTGCTAAAGTTCGTGCTATTGCTGAGAGAAACGAAGTAAACTTCTGCTATATTGATGCCGATACAATTTCTATCTCTTTGAACGAAACTGTAAACTTAAATGACATCAATACTATCGTAGCTATTTTTGCTGAAGCTACAGGAAAAACGGCTGTTACGGTTACAGAATTGAGCAATGAAACTACAATTCCTCAAAACCTAAACAGAACATCTGCTTTCTTAACTCACGAAGTTTTCAACTCATATCACTCTGAAACTTCTTTGATGCGTTACATCAAAAAATTAGAGAGAAGAGATTTATCTCTAAACCATTCTATGATTTCTTTGGGATCTTGTACAATGAAATTGAATGCTGCTGCCGAGATGCTTCCTTTGAGTACTCCAAACTGGAACAACATTCACCCATTTGTACCTGTTGAGCAAGCTCAAGGATATCAGGAAATGTTGAAAAAATTAGAAGATCAATTAAGCGTAATTACCGGATTTGCCGGAACTACTTTGCAACCAAACTCTGGTGCTCAGGGAGAATACTCAGGTTTAATGGTTATTCGTGCTTACCAAAAATCTATCGGTCAGTCTCACAGAAATGTATGTTTGATTCCTGCTTCGGCTCACGGAACAAACCCTGCTACTGCTGCTATGGCCGGAATGAAAATTGTTGTAACTAAAACACTTCCAAACGGAAATATTGATGTAGAAGATTTGAGAGCAAAAGCTATCGAGCACAAAGACAACCTGTCTGCTTTGATGGTAACTTATCCTTCTACTCACGGAGTTTATGAAGCTGCAATCATCGAGATAACAAACATTATCCACGAAAATGGAGGTCAGGTTTATATGGATGGAGCCAACATGAACGCTCAGGTTGGATTAACAAATCCTGCAACTATTGGAGCTGACGTTTGTCACCTTAACTTACACAAAACTTTTGCTATCCCTCACGGCGGTGGTGGACCTGGAGTTGGACCAATCTGTGTTGCTAAACATTTAGTACCATTCTTGCCAACAAATCCGGTAATCGCTACAGGTGGAGAAAATGCAATTTCTGCAATCTCTGCTGCTCCATGGGGATCTGCTTTGGTATGTTTGATTTCTTACGGATACATCACTATGTTGGGTGCCGAAGGATTGACAAACTCTACCAAAAACGCCATCCTGAACGCTAACTACATCAAAGAAAGACTGAACGGTTACTACGATACTCTTTACACAGGAGAAATGGGACGTGCTGCTCACGAAATGATCTTAGAATGTCGTCCGTTCAAAGCAAACGGAGTAGAAGTGGGAGACATTGCAAAACGTTTGATGGATTACGGTTTCCACGCTCCAACGGTTTCTTTCCCTGTTGCCGGAACTTTAATGGTGGAACCAACGGAATCTGAAGATTTAGTAGAATTAGACCGTTTCTGCGATGCCATGATCTCTATCAGAAAAGAAATTGAGGCTTGTTCTGTAGAAGACAGCAATAACGTTTTGAAAAACGCTCCTCATACTTTGGATATGCTTACTGCCGATACTTGGAGTTTGCCATATACCAGAGAAGCTGCCGCTTTCCCATTAGACTACATTGCAGAAAACAAATTCTGGCCATCTGTACGTCGTGTTGACGATGCTTACGGAGATAGAAACCTTGTTTGTTCTTGTGCGCCTATTGAAGCTTACATGGAAAACTAAGATTTTAAACAATCTTTATATAAAAACTCCCTTTCAAGGTTCGCTTTGAAAGGGAGTTTTTTATTTATTATATTCTATTTTGAATAATATCACAATATCACAAAATACTTTCTCCTATTATGAGAATCTTAATAAAGCTTTGAGATTACTCTTACAAAAAAAGTCGTAAATTAGCGCAGAAACCCAATCAAAAAACAGTTCCCATGACCATTAAAATCACAGGCTCCGGGAGCTATATTCCCGAAATAAAAGTCAGCAACACCGATTTCAGCAAACACATATTTCTGAATGAAGACGGGACTCCGTTTGAGCATTCCAATGAAGTGATAGTAGAAAAATTCAAAGGCATCACCGGAATCGAGGAAAGACGCTACGCCGAACCAAGTATACTCACTTCTGACATGGCTCTTGCGGCAGCAAAAAAAGCCATCGAAAACTCTAATATTGATCCCGAAACGCTCGATTATATTATTCTGGCACACAATTTTGGCGACATCAAAGTAAACGCTATTCAGTCGGATATTGTTCCTAGTTTGGCGGCTCGTGTTAAACATTTTCTGAGAATCCAAAACCCAAAATGTGTAGCTTTCGATTTGCTGTTTGGTTGTCCGGGCTGGATAGAAGGGGTGTTGCAGGCTTACGCTCTTATCAAATCGGGCATGGCAAAAAAATGTCTGGTAATTGGTGCCGAATCTCTTTCGAGAGTTATTGATCCGCACGACCGGGATTCCATGATTTATGCCGACGGTGCCGGAGCAACCATTATTGAAGCAATTGAAGATGAAGGCGGAATTCTTTCTTATGAAAGTGCTTCTTACACTTATAACGAAAAAGATTATTTGTTTTTTGGCAGTTCTTTCAATAAGAATTTGGATGCCGATGTTCGTTACATCAAAATGGAAGGCAGAAAAATATATGAATTTGCGCTTAGTCAGGTTCCCCAGGCAATGAAAAATTGTCTCGAAAAAAGCGGACTCGAAATTGACAGTATTAAAAAAATCCTGATTCATCAGGCTAATGAAAAAATGGACGAAGCCATCGTAAACCGTTTCTACAAATTATTCGGTAAAAAAGCTCCCGAAGGAATTATGCCAATGAGCATTGGTTATCTTGGAAACAGTAGTGTAGCGACGATTCCAACTCTTTTTGACTTAGTGACTCATGGAAAAATTAAAGATCAGAAAATTGAAAAAGGTGATGTAATTATGTTTGCCTCTGTAGGCGCCGGAATGAATATTAATGCTTTCGTTTATCAATATTAAGAAATTATTCCACAGAGAAACGCAAAGAATTCACAGAGTTACTCTAAGTTTTCAGGCTTCCATTTTTTGTTTTTTTGCGAATCTTTGTGTGAATCCTTTGTGAATCTCTGTGGAAGAAATCTGGTTAAAACATTTTCTTCAATCCCTTTTCAACCCAGAAATTGAATTGATATACCAATCGTAATTTGTAAATAATTATGAGATTCAACGCAAGACAAATTCCTACTTTATAAAATAGATTCAACAGATTAGAACTACTTTCGGGCAGGAAATAAACAAATAGCAATACAGAAAAAAATACGGTCAACATTTTAATAAAACCAAAATCAAAAGGAAACAATCGGAACTTTTGATAAATAAAAATCAGTTTAGCCAAATTGAAAACCACCATCGAAATCAACGAAGCATAAGCAACTCCCACAATTCCAAAATCGAAATATTTCAGAAACAATAAATTCAGAGATACATTCAGCACAATCAAAACCAAGATTGCCACAATATTGAAACGATAATATTTTGAATAGGTAATAATTTCTCCATTAAAACCGGTTGACATATTAAACAATACATTGAATCCTAAAACCAAAATCACCGGAACTGAAGCCACCAAATTATCATGTGTGGGCAAGAGCATAAATAAATTGTTGATTCCCAGAAAAACACCGCTATAAAGCAAAGCACCAATAAAAAAGAGCAGTTTGGCAACTTCCTTGTATTTCATATTCAATTCTTCCAGTAAATCATTTTTAAGATAATTAGAAATAATGGGCGCATAAAGGATGAAAATCCCGGTTGCGGGAACAGCTAAAGCCGATGCCAAAGTCACGCCAATACTGAAAGTTCCGTTGGCTTCCATAGAAACCAGTTTGGGAATCATCAAAGAATCGATGCGAAAAGCAAATACAGAACCCAAACTTCCGGCAAAAGCAAAAAGGCTGTATCTGAAATAATCTTTTTGAGAAACCTCTCCAAACAATGATTTAAATTTAAAATTGAATTTGGGTTTGAAATGATAAAACAGATACGACATCAGTAAAATCATAATCAAACAATAGGAAAATATATAGTAAATCAAAGATGTTTTCACTGAAATATACTGATGTAAAACCAACAGAAATATAACCGGCAGTGCTATTTTAGGAATAATATTATCGAAAAAAGTAGGAACAGCAATCTTTTGAATAATGGTAGATTGCTTTTTGAACAGTTCTACAAATGCCAGACAAACCGCTATCGGGAACGCAAAATACACGTATTTCATTCCTTTGAAAACAGGAAAATAGGAACCCGCAAGCAACAACATCAAAATCCCCAAACTCACAATAAGTATAGAAACAATGCTGTAATTGAATAATTGCTTTTTGTGAAAAGTATTGAGTTTTGGATAAAAATTAATCAACGCCTGAGAAGCTCCCAAAAGCATGATAGGATATAAAATTTGAGAAAGAGCCTCCACATATCGAATTACCCCAAGGATTTCCTTGTTTTGCGGATAAATAAACAACGTAGAAAAAATCCCAATCAATATTCCGAAATAATTGATGAGCGTAAAAAACAAAGCTTGTTTGTGTGATGCTTTATTTTCCATTGATTCCCAATTTTGAATTTTTTCTGATTGTTTTAATTGTGCCTAAGTTCAAGATTGTTTTCAAATAATATATTTTCAATTGCAACAACAATTTCAAAGAGAATAGAAAACCCGAACGTTTGAAGAAATATTTTGGCAAACCAACAACTTCTTTCATTGCTTTGAGCGAAGTTTTGAAAAGAGAAAGATTAATATCCAAAAAAGTAATCAGAATTTTATATTGCGACTGCAATAAATCTTTTTTATTGTTTCTGACAATCATTCTGTCATGGCAAATTTTAGAATTATCCGTAATCCCGATTTTGAATCCGTGAAATTTTATGCGATCACAAAAATTCCGGTCTTCGCCATAATGACTGAAAAGAGGTTCAAAATATCCAACTTTCTCAAAACAGGATTTACTCACCATCCAGGCTGCCGCATTTACAAACGAAACTTCCGAAATCAAATCTTGTTTCTTTGTTTTTCGATTATAATAAACATTGAAATTTTCGTCTAAAGTTTGTTCATCAGCCGAAAAATGTAGTGGACTTATAATTCCAAATTCAGGTTTGTTTTCAAGAACAGCAACCAAATTCGCAATTGTATCTTCATAAACCCAAGTATCCTGATTGAGTAAAAAAACAAATTCTGCTCCGTTTTGCAAAGCTTTTTTGATTCCGATATTGTTTGCTTTTCCAAAACCAAGATTTTGTTCGCTTTTAATGATTTGAATATTTTCAAATTTCTCAGCAATTTTTACTGTTTCATCGCTCGAACAATTATCAACAATTATGGTTTCAAAATCACAATTGGACGTTTTTAGAGAAGTCAAACACTTTTCTATCCAACGACTTCCATTGTATGTTACGATTACGACAGTAATTTTATTTTTCAACCTGAATTATTTTCGATATGACCACAAAAATAAGGATATTTGTGCTCGACTAAGAAATAAAATGAACTATTACATTATAATTCCTGCGCACAACGAAGCCGATTTTATTTTGCTCACTTTGCAATCTTTGGCTTCGCAAACGGTTTTGCCTGCAAAAGTAGTTGTGGTAAATGATAATTCTACCGATGAAACGGCTTCGATTGTAGAAACTTTCGCTAAAAACCATCCTTGGATTTTATTGGTAAACAAAACTTCCGAAGCAGTACATTTGCCTGGAAGCAAGGTAATTCAGGCATTTCACAAAGGTTTTGAAATTATTGACAGCAATTATGACATAATCGTAAAACTGGATGCCGATTTGATTTTGCCAAACAATTATTTCGAAACCATTTTAACTATTTTTAAGTCTGACGAAAAAGTAGGAATGGCTGGCGGCTTTGCTTACATCGAAAAAAACGGTGATTGGATTCTGGAAAATCTGACCGACAAAGATCATATTCGCGGTGCTTTCAAAGCTTACAGAAAAGAATGTTTTCTTCAAATAGGAAACCTGAAACCGGCAATGGGCTGGGATACTGTTGATGAATTGTTGTGTAAATTCTATAATTGGAAAATTGTTACCGATGAAAATTTAAAAGTAAAACATCTGAAACCTACAGGTGCCAATTACAACAAAACGGCTCGTTTCAAACAAGGAGAAGCTTTTTACAGTCTTGGTTACGGTTTTGTTATTACAGCAATCGCTTCTTTGAAATTGGCGATGAGAAAAGGGAAACCTCTTTTATTTCTGGATTATATTCAGGGATTTTGGAAAGCGAAAATGGCAAACAAAGCTCTTTTAGTTACTGATGAACAGGCAAAATTCATTCGGCGATACCGTTTTCAGAAAATGAAATCTAAATTATTCCGGTAATTTGTTTTTCTAAAAAAAGGCTCTAACAATAAACTAATCATTAATTTTGCCGATATTTTAAAAATCATGATTATAAAACATTATTTAACCCAAATCGGAAAATATTTTCTGATGTTGAAAGAAATTTTCAACAAGCCAACCAAATGGTCGGTGATGAAAGGTCTTATTTTCAAAGAAATAGACGATTTAATCCTGAATTCACTCGGAATTGTAGCTTTTATCTCTTTCTTCGTAGGCGGAGTAGTTTCGATCCAAACCGCTTTGAATTTAACGAATCCATTGATTCCGAAATATCTTATCGGTTTTGCAACTCGCCAGTCGGTTATATTAGAATTTGCTCCAACATTTATGTCGGTTATTATGGCCGGAAAAATGGGATCTTTTATCACTTCAAGTATCGGAACAATGAGAGTAACCGAACAAATTGACGCTTTGGAAGTAATGGGAGTTAACTCGCTTAATTATTTGGTTTTTCCAAAAATAGTTGCTCTTTCTATGTATCCTTTTGTTATTGGAATCTCAATGTTTTTGGGTGTTTTCGGAGGATGGTTGGCCACTGTGTACGGAGGTTTTGGAGCCAGTGAAGATTTTATCAGCGGAGTTCAAATTGATTTTAAGCCGTTTCATATTTTCTATGCCTTTCTAAAAACGACTCTTTTCGGATTTATTTTAGGAACTATTCCTTCTTTTCACGGATATTATATGGAAGGCGGGGCTCTTGAAGTAGGAAAAGCAAGTACAGTTTCTTTTGTTTGGACATCGGTAACAATTATTGTATTTAATTATGTTGTAACCCAATTACTTTTAACCTAATGATAGAAATTAAGAATTTAGAAAAATCTTTCGACGGGACACAAGTTTTGAAAGGGATTTCCACTGTATTTGAAACCGGAAAAACCAACTTAATCATAGGTCAGAGTGGTTCCGGAAAAACGGTATTATTAAAAAGTTTACTTGGAATTCACACTCCCGAATCAGGGACAATAGCATTTGACGGACGAATCTATTCAGAATTCACACACAATGAGAAACGTAATTTGCGTACTGAAATAGGAATGGTATTTCAGGGAAGTGCCCTTTTTGATTCTATGACAGTAGAAGAAAACGTAGGTTTTCCGTTAAGAATGTTTACCGATGGCTCTGATTCGGAAATTCAGGATCGGGTAAATTTTGTGCTTAAAAGGGTAAACCTGATTGATGCTCATCAAAAACTACCATCTGAAATTTCAGGTGGTATGCAAAAACGGGTTGCGATTGCCCGGGCTATTGTTAACAATCCAAAATATTTGTTTTGTGACGAACCAAACTCAGGGCTTGATCCTAACACTTCTATTTTGATTGATAATCTTATCAAAGAAATTACTGAGGAATACAATATTACAACGGTTATAAACACGCACGACATGAACTCTGTGATGGAAATTGGAGAAAAGATTTTATTCCTGAAAAACGGACTAAAAGCATGGGAAGGTACTAAGGAGGAAATCTTTGAAACAGACAACGAAGCAATTGTAGAGTTTGTCTATTCTTCAAATTTATTCAAAAAAGTAAGAGAGGCTCATAAAAGTGCGATTTAGAGTTTGTTTGAAAAAATTAAATTCAAAAACTTTTAAAATTTACTTTTGAGAGTTTTTGAATTTAATTTTTAAACAGCCTCTTAATTTAAAAAACTTTTTAGTCAAGCTTTCAGGTAGTCATATAAATTAAATCAATCCGGCTCTTTTTAATAAAGCATCCGGTTTAGGTTCGTGACCTCTGAAACGTTTGTATAATATCATCGGATGTTCGGTTCCTCCTTTTGAAAGGATATTCTCTTTGAATTTATCGGCAACTTCTCTATTGAAAATTCCTTTTTCCTGAAAATATTCAAAAGCATCGGCATCCAAAACTTCTGCCCATTTGTAACTGTAATAACCCGAAGAATATCCGCCTTGGAAAATATGTGAAAAGGAGGTACTCATTGCGTTTTCTTTTACATCCGGATATAGTTTTGTAGAAGCAAATTGTTCGGTTTCAAAAGCTTTCAGATCGGAAATATTTGTTGGATTTTGTCCATGCCATCCCATGTCCAAAAGTCCGAAACTCAATTGTCTTAATGTCGCCATTCCTTCCTGAAAGTTAGAACTTTCTTTGATTTTCTGTACCAATTCCATCGGAATCAATTCCCCGGTTTGATAATGATGTGCAAACAATTCCAAGGCTGCGGCTTCATAGCACCAGTTTTCCAAAATCTGACTCGGCAATTCTACAAAATCCCAATATACAGAAGTTCCCGAAAGATTCGGGTAAACCGTGTTGGCCAACATTCCGTGAAGTGCATGTCCGAATTCATGGAATAAAGTCGTCACTTCATTAAAAGTTAAAAGCGAAGGTTTCGTTTCAGTTGGTTTGGTAAAATTGCAAACAATTGAAATGTGTGGTCTTTCGTTTTTGTTGTTTTTTACATATTGATTTTTATAAGAAGTCATCCAGGCACCGTTTCGTTTTCCTTTTCTTGGGAAGAAATCGGCGTAAAAAACAGCAACCAAATTGTTGTTTTCGTCTGTCACTTCATAAGTGGTAACTTCTTCGTGGTATTTGTCAATGTCAGTTACTTCGTTGAAATGCAATCCGTAAAGTTTTTGGGCAACCGTAAAAGCACCGTTCAGTACTTTTTCCAACTGAAAATAAGGTTTCAGTTTTTCATCATCTAAATTGTATAATTGTTGTTTTAATTTTTCAGAATAATAAGCTCCGTCCCATTTTTCTAACTGATCGATTCTGTCAAGTTGTTTTGCAAATTCTGTCAATTGAACAAATTCTCTTTCGGCTGCCGGTTTGGCTTTTGCTAATAAATTATTCAGAAACTGATTGACTTTTTCCGGATTTTCGGCCATACGTTCTTCCAAAACAAAATCGGCATGTGTTTTATACCCCAAAAGATTGGCTCTGTCAAAACGAAGTTTAGCAATTTTCAAAACAATTTCCTGATTGTCGCGTTCGTCTTTATGGAAACCTTTTGCTCCAAAAGCAATTGCCATTTTCTTGCGCAATTCGCGATTATTGGCATAAGTCATAAACGGAACGTAACTTGGGTAATCTAGTGTGAAAATCCAACCTTCTTTGTTGTGGCTTTTCGCCAAAGAATGAGCCGCTTCTTTTTCGCCTTCAGGCAAACCGGCTACATCATTTTCATCAGTCAAATGAAGTTCGAAAGCCTGGGTTTCGGCTAATACATTTTCTCCGAATTTAAGACTTAAAACAGATAGTTCTTTGTCTATTTCCCGAAGTTCATTCTTTTTGTCTTCCGGTAAATTGGCTCCGTTTCTCGAAAAACTTTTGTACTGATTATCCAAAAGAGTTGTCTGTTCCGGATTTAAATTCCGGTTTTCTTTTTGCTCATAAACAGCTTTTACCCGGGCAAATAATTCGGAGTTCAAACGAACATCATTTCCGAATTCGGATAATAAAGGAGAAACTTCCTGTGCTATTTTTTGCATTTCATCAGAAGTTTCAGCCGAATTAAGGTTGAAAAAAATACTGGAAATTCGGTCTAAAGTTTCTCCGCTGAAAGACAATGCTTCAATAGTATTTTCGAAAGTCGGTTTTTCAGGATTTGAAACGATTGCATCGATTTCGGCTTTAGCCAAAGTAATCCCTTCCTGAAACGCCGGAAGATAATCGTCGTTTTTTATCTTTGAAAAGGGAGCAGTATTATGTTTTGTTTGAAAAGGTTGTGTTAGTATATTCATAAAAAACAGGTTGTTTTACAGATGTAATATTTTTAAATGAGATTTTTAAGCCTAAAGTTTTGTTAAACAATGAATTATAAAATGTTGTTCATCGGTTTTTAATATATCTTTGCCGAGAGTGTAAGGTCAGTGATTGACGCTTTTTCATTGAAATATAAATTTTCAGTTTCTCAAAAATAGGAATTTATATTTTATGAAAAAGTTAGAAAATGAAGTTTCCCCAAGCTTTGTTTTCTGGTAAACTCAAAAAAAGCTCCATTACGGAGCTTTTTTTATTTGTTTAGGTTTTCAGCGGCTTTATTTACCGCATCTTTCAATCCTTCTTTGTACAGAATTATTTTGTCTAAAACACATTTGTCTTGACTTCCTATTATTTGGGCAGCCAATATTCCGGCATTTTTAGCTCCGTTTAGAGCAACAGTGGCAACAGGAACTCCGCCCGGCATTTGAAGAATAGACAAAACGCTGTCCCAACCATCAATTGAATTGCTCGATTTTACAGGAACTCCAATTACAGGAAGTGGCGACATTGAAGCAACCATTCCGGGTAAGTGGGCAGCTCCGCCGGCTCCGGCAATAATTACCGAAATGCCACGCAGATGTGCATTTTTGCTGAAATCAAATAATTTTTCAGGTGTTCTGTGTGCCGAAACAATATCTACTTCAACTTCTATGTCGAATCCTTTTAATATGTCTATGGCATCTTGCATTACAGGCATATCTGAAATGCTTCCCATGATGATGGCTACTTTCATTGTTTTTATGTTGAATTTTGAATTATAAATTTTGAATGAAAATAATTTGGGTTTTTATTTAAAATTTATAATTCAACATTTATAATTATTTATTAACTGATTACTCGAATAGTATTCTTAACATCCTCCGCAATTCTTCTTGCTTCTTTTATGTTTTCGTTGGTGATTGTTACATGTCCCATTTTTCGGAAAGGGCGGGTTTGTCTTTTTCCGTAAATGTGAGGGGTAACACCATTCCATCCTAATATTGTTTCGATATTTTGGTAAACAACATCTCCTGAAAAACCTTCTTCTCCAACCAAATTTACCATGATTCCGGCAACTTTGCTGTCGGTGTTTCCAAGAGGTAAATTTAAAATGGCTCTCAAATGATTTTCGAATTGAGAAGTGTAGCTTGCTTCGATAGAATAATGTCCTGAATTGTGTGGTCTTGGCGCAACTTCGTTAACTAAAATTTCATCGTCTTCGGTTTGGAACATTTCTACGGCCAATAAACCAACATGATTATATTTTTCGGAAACAGTCAACGCAATTGCTCTGGCTTTTTCGGCTACTTTTTCATCAATTCTGGCAGGGCAAATTACATATTCTACTTGGTTTGCTTCCGGATGAAATTCCATTTCTACCACAGGATAGGTTTTTATTTCTCCCGATGGATTCTGACAAACAATTACGGCCAATTCGTTTTTAAACGGAATCATTGTTTCGGCAATACATTCTACATTTGGTAAATTATCTAAATCGGAAATTTGACGAATAATTTTAACTCCGTTTCCATCGTAGCCAAATTCGGTGCATTTCCAGACAAAAGGCAGTTGGATTGCTGATTGCTGATTGCCGATTTTAGATTTTAGATTTTCTAAATCGGAAAATTTTTGGAAGGGGGCAGTCGGAATATTGTTTTTGAAATAGAATTCTTTCTGAACGCCTTTGTTTTGGATTAATCTCAGTGTTTTTGGCGAAGGATATACTTTCAAACCTTCACTTTCAAGTTTTTCTAAAGCTTCAAGATTGACCAATTCGATTTCGAAAGTTAGAACATCTACTTTTTTACCGAAATTATAAACGGTATCAAAGTCCATCAAGTCGCCTTTAAAAAACTGATTGCAGGCAATTTTACAAGGAGCTTCGTCGCTCGGATCTAAAACGTAAGTTTGAATATCGAATTTTCGGGTGTCAGAAAGCATCATTTTGCCTAATTGACCGCCACCAAGAATTCCAAGTTTAAAATCGGAAGAAAAATAATTCATCATAATATTATTAGTGAGGCAAAGATACTTATTCGACCCGAATAGGGAAATGCTATTTTAGTTTCTTTAAAATTTCTTTGGCAACGGCTTGGTAAGCGGCCGAATGAGAATGATAATCGTTGAGAAGTATGAGTTTTAGTTCAGCATGAATCCAGGGAATTTCGAAACCTAAAAAGAACAATGCTCTGATGAGGTAAGCTTTTGAAGCAACTTTGGTCTCGGGAGTAATAATTTTATCAAATCCCAATTCGGTAATTGCGTTGATTTGGTCTTCTTTTAGGAAAATATTTCCTGACTTTTTTTCGTTGAAATGTTTTTTGCTGAGAAACATCGTAATTTTTGAAATGGATCTCATTGCACTGTCGTTTTCGAACAGTTTGAAATTATGCAAGAAAAAATCAAGGTGAGGAAAGAGCAATTCAAGATTTTGTTCTAAAACCAGTTCCAGTGTCCAACAGGCTTTGAAGTGATTTGGATTTCGAAAATCAAAAGCCAGATGTAGCAATTCTTCAAAAAGTTCCGTTTTTTCAAGAATCAGATCGGCATTTTGTTGTCGGTCTAATCTGTGTGCTGTAGATTTTTCTATGATTTGATTTAAAAACAAACTCATTTTTTCGAATTATTAAGGCGAAATTGTTTTCAAAAGTACATTATTCCCGGATTTTTACACTTTATTATAAATGATTTAATTTCAATCAACGGTTTAATTAGAATGCTTAAATGTCTATATTTGCGAATTATTTCGAAACTTAAATAAGTAAAGAATATGGTTCAATTGCACGATAAAGAATTTGTTCCGTTTATTTCTGCTCAGGAAATAGACTTCGCTGTTTCGACTATGGCAAAGCAAATTGAGGCTGATTTTGCTGATGAAACGCCTATTTTTATAGGGGTTATGAATGGTTCGTTTATGGTTGTGTCTGATTTGATGAAACACTACAATCATCCTTGTGAAGTTAGTTTTGTGAAATTAGCCTCTTATGAAGGGACTTCGTCAACAAATGATGTGAAACAATTAGTGGGACTTAATCAGGATTTAACGGGAAGAACCGTTGTTGTGGTTGAAGACATTGTTGATACCGGGAATACATTGGTGAATTTGAAAGCTTTGTTTAAAGCTCAAAATGTAAAACATTTGAAATTTGCCACTCTGTTTTTAAAGCCGGATGTCTATAATAAAGACATTAAAATCGACTATGTGGGAATTAGAATTCCGAATAAATTTATCGTAGGATTTGGGCTGGACTATGATGGTTTGGGAAGAAATTTGTCTGAAGTATATCAAATTAAATAAAAATTTAGAATCAAAAATGATCAATATCGTATTGTTTGGAAAGCCAGGTGCTGGTAAAGGAACACAAGCAGAATTTTTAAAAGGGAAATACAATTTAACACATATTTCTACAGGAGATGTGTTTCGTTATAATATCAAAAACGAAACGGCTCTGGGAAAAGAAGCGCAAGGATTTATCAACAACGGAGAATTGGTTCCGGATAGTTTGACTATCAAAATGCTTAAAGATGAGGTAGAGAAAAACATGGATTCTCGCGGATTTTTGTTTGACGGTTTTCCTAGAACGATTGCTCAGGCAGATGCTTTAGACGAATTTTTAGCTACTAAAGATTGGACTGTAACTGCAACAATTGCCTTAGAAGCTGATGATGAAATTCTTGTTGAGCGTTTGCTTGAAAGAGGAAAAACCAGCGGAAGAGCAGATGATCAGGATGAGGAGAAAATCAGAAACCGTTACCAAGAATACAATGAAAAAACAGCTCCGCTGATTTCATATTACCAATCACAAAATAAATTTCATTCGGTAAACGGTATTGGAACAATTGCTGAAATTACAGAGAGATTGAGCAGTGTTATCGAAACATTGTAAGAACAATAACACTGTGTTTTCAATAATCAAAAAGGACAGTTAACAGAATCAATAAAATTTGGAACTTCTAATAATATTTTTTTTAATTCTATTAAACGGTGCTTTTTCCATGTCGGAAATAGCCCTTATTTCTGCTCGTAAAAACCGATTGGAAAGCGCTGCAAAGAAAGGGAATTCTAATGCCCAAACTGCTTTGGACTTAGCAAATTCTCCTAATAAATTTTTGTCAACGGTTCAAATAGGAATTACTCTTACCGGAATTTTAACAGGTATATTCAGTAGCGATACTATTACTACCGATGTTAGGGTTTTTATTCAGGGTTTTCCGAGTTTGAAACCATTTTCTGAAAGTATTTCAGTTGGGATTGTGGTTGTAATTCTTACGTTTTTCTCAATGGTTTTGGGCGAATTGCTGCCTAAAAGAATTGGCTTAAATCATCCCGAAGGAATTGCTAAAGCTGTTGCTGTTCCTATGAAAGTAATTTCGGTTATTACAGCTCCTTTTATTTGGTTATTGACCATTTCTACCGATTTTTTACTGAAAGTATTGATGATAAAACCTTCTGCTGACGGAAAAGTTACCGAAGAAGAAATCAAAGCTATCATAAAAGAAGGTGCCGAAGGAGGAGAGGTTCAGGAAATAGAGCAAAATATAGTAGAGCGTGTCTTTCATATCGGAGATCGAAAAGTAAATTCGTTGATGACACACCGAAAAGATGTTGTGTTTTTGCCTTTTACTTCCGATAAGAATCAGGTAAAAAATATAATGCTCAAAGAACTGCATTCGGTTTATCCGGTTTTTGGTGATAATTATGATGATATTGTAGGGGTTGTAAATTTAAAAAACATCTTTTCGCATTTTGAGGAAGAAGATTTCAATCTTGAAAAAATAATTACCGAAGCTCCGTTTATAATGGAACAAACTACGGCTTACACTGCTTTGGAAAATTTCAAAAAAAGCGGAATTCATTATGCTTTTGTTACCGATGAATATGGAGTTTTTCAGGGAGTTATTACCTTGAATGATATTTTGGAAGCTTTGGTTGGCGATGCTTCGGAATTTTACAAAGACGAATTTCAATTGGTTGAAAGAGAAGACGGAACCTGGATGGTAGACGGGCATTATTCACTGCACGATTTTCTTACTTATTTTGATTTAGACGAATTGATAAATGAATATGAAGTAACTACTGTAAGTGGATTGATAATGACAGAACTTTCTCATATTCCGAAACAGGGAGAGAAATTGATCTGGAATAATTTTGAATTAGAAGTTATCGATATGGATGGAGTGATAATCGATAAGGTAATGGTGAAAGCGATTAAATAATAAATAGTTTTCAGTTACAGTTTTCAGTTGCAATGAGTACTGAAAACTGCGACTGCGGCTGAATACTAAGAAAGATGACTGAGGGAAATTTTGTTGATTACGTAAAAATATATGTTTCGTCCGGAAAAGGAGGGAAAGGTTCTACGCATTTACACAGAGAAAAATTTATAGAAAAAGGAGGTCCTGACGGTGGAGATGGAGGTCGCGGAGGACACGTTTATATTGTAGGAAATAAAGGTCTTTGGACTTTGTTTCACCTGAAATTTGCCCGACACATTAAAGCAGGTCATGGTGGAGACGGAGGTGGAGACAGAAGTACCGGAGCCGATGGAGAAGATAAATACATTGAAGTGCCTTTGGGAACTGTGGTTCGCGATAAGGAAACAGGTGAAATTTTGTTTGAAATTACCGAACACGGAGAAAAAAGAATTGCGGCTCGTGGAGGAAAAGGAGGTTTAGGAAACTGGCATTTCCGTTCTTCAACGAATCAAACGCCGAGATATGCCCAGCCGGGATTGCCTCCGCAGGAAGTAGATATTATCTTGGAGTTGAAAGTTTTGGCCGATGTAGGTTTGGTAGGTTTTCCAAATGCAGGAAAATCAACATTGCTTTCGGTTTTGACTTCTGCAAAACCAAAAATTGCCGATTATCCTTTTACCACTTTGAAACCTAATTTAGGAATTGTGGCATATCGTGATTTTCAGTCTTTTGTAATTGCCGATATTCCGGGAATTATCGAGGGAGCGGCCGAAGGAAAAGGATTAGGTCACTATTTCTTGAGACACATTGAAAGAAATTCGACTTTGTTGTTCCTGATTCCCGCAGATGCAGATGACATCAAAACAGAATACGATATTTTGATTAATGAGTTGACGGAATACAATCCTGAAATGTTAGACAAAGAACGTTTGGTTGTAATTTCAAAATGCGATATGCTCGATGATGAGTTGAAAGCAGAATTGAAAGCAGAATTGGATGTTCAATTCAAAGGCATTCCATATATGTTTATTTCATCGGTTGCCCAACAAGGTTTAACCGAATTGAAAGATAAATTGTGGCAGATGTTGAACAGAGAAGTTTAATTGACCCTGAAAGGGTTGAAATACAATGATATTAGCGTTTCCGGTTTGGAGACGCTTTTTTTTTGTTTTTTAATGTAAGTATTATTAAAGGCAGAGAGCTTTATTAAAATTTTAAAGATTCACTTTGTTTCTTGATTTTATTGTCAACTAAGAAGCCTAAAAAGAAACCTATTAATATTAATAAAAGATGAATATAAAGGAAATATTCGTTGTGTTTTAAATAAACGGAATTTATAATTTGAAAGGTAAATGACAGAGTTATTCCAATAATAATACCTTTTCCTCTAAAGTAATTTTCCGGTATCAGAAACAGTTCCTTAGTTATGTATTCTTGTAATTCTATTCTTTTTTTATTAAGGTTTTTAATTTCTACAGGGTCAATGTTGTTGAAATCGACATTATCAAAGAGATCATTTATTTTGTTATTCAGCAATTCTTGTTTTGCAGTTGTGAATTCTTTTCCGGATAATTCAGTCAAATGGTTTACGATGAGTTTTTTGACAAACAATTCTTTTTTGACGGATGAAGTTGGGTATGTTGCTTCTATTTTTTCGATTAATTCTTTGATTTCCATTAGAAATATGGTTTGGGTTTAATAATTTCAGGGAAGGGAAAAACAAATCTAAAAAGATTAAGTTATAAATGTATTTTTGTTCTGAAGAAATTTCAAGATTATTGTTTTTTATTGTCGAATCATATTTAAGAATCAATTTTTAAAGAAAAGGAGTATTCATTAAATAAGCGAAACTGCCAACCGCCGGTCTTGTGTGAGTGTTTATGTTGTTGGGTTCTGAATGGAAAGTATCAAATAACGATTCTAAAGTATTTTGAATATTGTTCGCTTGAATGTTAGGAGAAAGAGTTTTTGAATTAAGCCAGTTTTCAATGATAGTATCAAAGTTCTTTCCTACCTCATAAACAACAGGAACTCCCATTTTCTTTAATGCTGCGGCATTGCATTCTTGTTCGTAATGGTTTTTAATAGGAATAGAAAGGAGTTTCTTTTGAAGAAATAATGCTTCAGCAGGAGTTTCAAATCCACCTCCGGTAATAATTCCTTCACAATTTATCATGCTTTCGTTGAATAATTTTTGGTTTACCGGAAAATAGGTAATATTGCCAACGGTATGCATAAAAGGAACATCTTTTAAAAACCAATGAAAGTGTTTGTCTTTGACTTTATTGAATGCTTTTTCCAGGCAATCTTTGTCAAATGAAGGAAGATAAACTGTAATATGTTCCTGATTTTTTGGATTAGCATTTATAATTTCGTCTTTGATAATGGGAGGATGAATAAAAGAATCATAATTTTGAAAATGCAATCCGATTTGTTTTGGAGACGAAGCATAATATTTTAATATAAGTTCTCCAAAAGCATTTCTCTTATCGGGTCTTGGCGTCAGCTCAGAAACAAAACTTGCCTGATGTCCGAATTGAACAGAATCTACTTTCTGTATTTTACAAGCGAGTGAGGTAACTGCATCAAAATCATTGATTACTATATCGTATTTTTTAAGAGGCAATGATTTGGCTTCATTATATACTTGTATTGGATTGATGTTTTTTGCAATTTCCCAATAATCCAATCCTCCGCATTTGCTGTAATGCAGACTACAGCCGTTACTTCGGTATTTTACAGGAATTTCAGGATTTAAATTCGAATTGTTTCCGCTCATAAAAAAATCGACTTCTCCAAATTTTTCTAAATACGGATATAGTTGTATTGCTCTGCTTATGTGTCCGTTTCCGGTGGCTTGAAAAGCGTAGAATATTTTCATAGTTTTAGGTTGTATTGGTTGGTTTAGGATAAGATTTTAGTAATAATGTTACTGATGATTTTTTCTTCTTCCGATTCTGATTGTTCATAATCGGCTTTGTCGTATTTATATAAACTCCATTGCTGTTTGTTGTATTCCAAAGCGGTTAAGTTTTCAACCCAATCTCCGCTGTTGAGATACAATACTGAACCATTTTCGTTTTCAATTGTTTTTATTTGTGGTTTGTGAATGTGACCGCAAACAACGTAGTGGTATTTTTTTTCGATTGCAATGGTTGCGGCGGTGGTTTCGAAATTCGAAATAAACGAAACGGCTTTTTTAACGCTGTCTTTTATCATTTTTGAAAAACTTCTTTTTTCTTTGCCTATCATTGTAAGAAACCAATTGGTCAGACTGTTCATCAGAATAAGCCAATCGTAGGCTTTTCCGCCAATCTTGGCAATAATCTTGGCATATCCTTTTGTAGAAGAATCAAAAACATCTCCGTGAAAGATCCAGGTTTTTTTCCCGTCCAGATTCAAAATCAGTTTGTCGGCCAGTTCGAAATTTCCAAGAATTAAATCGGAGTATTTTCTCAGGGTTTCATCATGGTTTCCTGTGATGTAAACTATTTTTGTTCCGTTGACCGACATTTTGAGAATGTATTGAAGGACTTTCATGTGAGAAGAAGGAAAATAACTTTTAGAAAAGTTCCACATATCTATAATGTCGCCGTTTAATACCAGTGTTTCAGGTTGGATGGATTTTAAATATTGTAATAATTCTTCTGCATGACAACCGTAAGTTCCTAAATGAACATCGCTGATGACAGCTAAAGAGATGATTCGTTTGTTTTTCATTTTTAGTTTTTACAAAACTCATAAAAATTTCCTGAGACTGTGTTTGCCTAATTTTATATGAATGTTGTCTTTTGGTTATCAAAAGACAGAAGATGTTAATTTTTTGTAATGAGATTGTTGTTCGAACTGTAAAGAAGAGGTTGCAAAAGCAATTCGTAACAGAGTTCTGCGGAAAGCTTTCCGGTTTAGGCAAAATCTAGTATATTCGCAATGGCTTTTTAATTCGGATATATTTATAATGATTTCAAATCTGAATATATAGAAAGTATTGCTAATAATGCAATTATTTAAAATTAAAAATAATGTTTATACATCATGGAAGAAGCAGAACTTCATTACATAATCTGCAAATTGCGTCATTATTGTCTTTTGTCGCCGGATTGGTAAATGTTGCGGGTTTTTTGGCCGTTACCAAGCTTACTACAAATGTTACGGGACATTTTGCCTATTTTGTAGATGAAGTTTTTAAACTGAATTTCTGGCAAAGTTTTATTTACTTTTTATATATTTTTTTCTTTTTTCTGGGCTCTTTTACTTCGAGTTTTTTAGCAGAATTAACTTCACGAAATAATGAAAATTACGTTTACATAGTTCCTACAGCTATTGAAAGTTTAATTTTGTTTTTAATTGCCGCTTTTGGCAAAAACTTAATTGCTGAGAATCCTGATTTAATTGCATTCAGTTTGCTTTTTGCCATGGGTTTGCAGAATTCTTTAGTTACCAGAATTTCTAAAGCAACCGTAAGGACAACACATTTAACCGGATTATTTACCGATTTAGGAATAGAACTTTCGCGATTATTCTTTTATCGGGAACCGGAATTAAGGAACAAGCTCTTCTCTTCAATTAAATTGCGTTTTTCAATAATAGGTTTCTTTTTCCTTGGCGGAATCACAGGTGGAATTTTCTATTCTAATATTGGACTTTATGTCTTGTGGCTTGGTACGTCATTATTGATAATAGGAATGATTTACGATAATCTTAAATTGAGAATTAAATTAAAAAAAAGGAAATATCAGCATTAGATTCTAATCAATATCAAATATCAGTGCGAGACAATAAAACAAAAGCAACTTGTAAATTAAGGCGCTTTTGTTTTACAGGGTAAACGCATCAGTTAAAGAAGCCACGAATTCCCGAATTTTTCATTCTAAATATATTATTTTGATGATATTTATCGAATTATAATCCACCAAAGGTGGATTATAATGAAATTCCGGGAACTTCTGTTCAAAAAAAGCATTGCTAAATATTCAATTCGTGCATTCGTGGCAAAAAAAATAAAACTCATGTGTTTGTCCTGTTATGTTTTATTGATTTCTTTCTAATTTTAACAAAATCAAGTATCTTCGCAACACTAAAAAAGATGCTGTTTTTATTTAAAGTGTAACATTTCAAGGTTCTCTTTGACTAATGGCATGAATTAACTAACTTTTATATAGTAAAAAAATGAAGAAAATTATTTTATTCTTAGTAGCTTCGGTTATGCTGATTCCAGCAACTGTAAAGGCCGACGAAGGAATGTGGTTTTTGATGTTCCTTGAACGTTTGAACCACAGAGACATGCAAAAAATGGGATTGCAGTTGACTGCCGAAGAAATTTACAGCATCAACAATCACAGTTTAAAAGATGCTATTGTGCAATTCAATGGTGGTTGTACTGCCGAATTGATTTCAAAAGACGGATTAGTGTTAACGAACCACCACTGCGGTTATGATGCTATTGCCGAATTGTCAACTGCCGAAAAGAATCACCTTAAAAATGGTTTTTGGGCGGCGAACAAAAAAGAAGAGATTAAGCCATCAAGCTTATTCGTTCGTTTCTTTGTGAGAATGGACGATGTTTCTAAAAGAATTTTGTCGAAAGTAAACGATAAAATGTCTGAAGCAGAACGCGAAGCAGCTATTAACAGAGAGATTTCTCTTATCGAAAAAGAAAACAACGAAGGCGGGAAATATACCGTTTCTGTTCGTCCTTTTTTCCAAGGAAATGAATTCTACTACTTTGTTTATCAGGATTACAAAGACGTTCGTTTAGTAGGAACTCCACCTGAAAGTTTAGGTAAATTTGGAGGAGATACAGACAACTGGGAATGGCCAAGACATACAGCCGATTTTTCTATGTTCAGAATTTACGGAGATGCTAATGGTAATCCGGCTGAATATTCAGAAAACAATGTGCCTTTGAAACCAAAACACTATTTGCCTATAAATTTAAGCGGTGCAAAAGAAAAGGATTTCGCTATGATTATGGGATATCCTGGAAGAACAAACCGTTGGATGCCGGCAGGAGGAATTGAGCAAAACGTAAAATATGCTTATCCTGCCTGGGTTGAAGGTTCTAAAGTTGGTATGGACAACATGAAAAAATACATGAACCAGAGCGATGCTTTGAACTTGATTTATGCTTCAAAATATGCCGGAGTTGCTAACTACTGGAAAAACCGTCAGGGTATGATTGATGCTTTGACTAAATTCCAAACTGCAAAAACTAAAGCAGCTCAGGAAGAGAAATTCAATAAATGGGCTAACAAAAAAGAAAACAAAGAAAAATACGGAGACGTTGTTGCAACGATCAATAAGTTTTATGGAATGACGAATGAGAAATCACGTCATGATAATTATGTTCAGACAATTTTCAGAACGAGTGCTTACGGAGCTATCAGCAGAACTTTAGGAAAACAGTTAGAAAACTACGCTAAAGCTGATGTAGCGAAACGTAAAGAAGTGTACCCTGCGTTAGTAGAATCTATTGATGAATTTTTCAAAGAAGTTCACATTCCTGCCGAAAAAGATATTTTGGCTGCTCAATTGAATTTGTATGCTACCAAGTCAACAGGATATGCTATTGCTCCTATGGTAGAAAGTATTGGAAAAGAAAACAATTACGATTATACTAAATTCGTAAATGCTGCTTTCGAAATGAGTATTCTTTCGTCTCCTGAAAAAGTGAAAGCATTCCTGAACTTGCCTAATGCAGGTATGATAACAAATGATCCTTTGGTTGTATTGTCTAACGACATTATTAATCATTACAGTTCAAAATCGGATGAAATTGCAAAAGCACAAAACGATTTCGGAGCTGCTTTCCGCAAATTGGTTGAAGGTTTACGTGAATCAAATATTTCTGCTATCAAATATCCGGATGCAAATTCTACTTTGCGTTTAACTTACGGAAAAGTTCGCTCTTTGCCTGCTGATAAGAGAAATGACGCAAAAATCAATAACTATACAACAATGGATGGTATGGTTAAAAAGTACAAAAAAGGAGATCGTGAGTTTGACTTACCAACTCGTTTGATGGAAATGAACAATACTAAAGATTATGGTCGTTATGCAGATAAAGACGGTTCTCTGCACGTAAACTTTCTGACTGATAATGATATTACAGGAGGGAATTCAGGTTCACCTGTATTGAACGGAAAAGGAGAGCTAATTGGTATTGCTTTTGACGGAAATATCGATGCAATGGCCGGTGATGTTATCTTTGACAAAAACTTGCAAAGAACAATCAACTGTGATATTCGTTATGTTTTATGGGTGATTGAGAAATTCTCAAATGCGAAACATATCGTTGACGAAATGACGATTGTGAAGTAAACTTAGAATTTCCAGAACTTTGACAAAGTTTAAAACTTTGTCAAAGTTTCTTAAAGTAAAAACCCGTCTCAGTGAGACGGGTTTTTTGTTAAACAAATATTTCTTCAAGTATAAAATCCAGTTCAGGGAACAGCGGACTTTTTATCTGATCTTCTTCAATCAATGGATGTAAACCGATAAACTGATTGTCTCTCAAAACATAAATCAGAATACTCTTTTCTGCCGGATTTACAATCCAATATTCCAAAACGCCGGCTTCTTCATATAAATCGAATTTATATTTCAATTCTTTTTTTGAATTTCCCGGAGACAAAATTTCAATTACCAAGTCCGGAGCTCCAAAAGCACCTCTTTTGTCTAATTTGTTTTCATCGCAAATCACACATAAATCGGGTTGAACAACAGTAAATACATCTTTGTCCGGAGTCGATTTTTTCGAATCTAATAATCGTACGTCGAATGGAGCAGCAAATAAATTACAAGAATGATTTTTTAGATTATTATATAAAATTCCTGTCAGTTTCATTGATATTTTCTGGTGTGAAGTATTGGGAGCTGGGCTCATCTTGAAAATTTTGCCCTTCAGAATTTCTAATCGTTCCTGAAAATTCCAAGTAAGGTAATCGGCATACGAGTAGGTTTTGTTTAAATCTAAATCGTTTATATTGGTAATCATCGTTTCTGAATTTGATATCTTCAAAATTAGGTTTTTTTTATCAGATTTTTTTACTTTTAAAAAATGAGATAAGTAAAACACATGATATTAATGTCTTATTTTATAAATATTCATTAAGTATCATTGATTTAATTGTTTCATTCTCGATCTTAAATTTTCCGCCATATTTTACTACAATGAGGCTTTCGGCTTTATGACTTTAAATTTTTTGACTTACTTATGATAGAAACCTATTACAGAAAGAAAGGAAATTCGTAGTTTTGGAAGGCAAAAAAAGTTACGGTACAAGCTTCCGTAATTCGTAATTTATAATTCATAATTCTAAGAAATGCGTACTCATTTTATAGCCATAGGCGGAAGCGCCATGCACAATCTTGCCTTGGCATTACACAATAAAGGATATCAGGTAACTGGTAGCGACGATGCTATTTTTGAACCTTCAAAATCAAGATTAGAAAAAAAAGGTTTGATGCCAAAAGAACTGGGATGGTTTCCCGAAAAAATCACTTCTGATATCGAGGCTGTTATTCTTGGAATGCACGCTAAAGCCGATAATCCCGAATTGCTGAAAGCTCAGGAATTAGGCTTGAAAATATATTCGTATCCTGAATTTTTGTACGAACAATCTAAAAATAAAACCCGTGTGGTTATTGGAGGTTCTCACGGAAAAACGACTATCACTTCTATGATTTTACATGTGATGCATTACCATAATATCAATGTAGATTATATGGTGGGAGCACAGTTAGAAGGTTTCTATACCATGGTTCATCTTACCGAAGAAAATGATTTTATCGTTTTGGAAGGCGATGAATATTTGTCATCTCCGATGGATCGCCGTCCGAAATTCCATTTGTATAACCCGAATATCGCTTTGATTTCAGGTATTGCCTGGGATCACATCAATGTGTTTCCGACTTATGAAAATTATGTAGAACAGTTTGAAATTTTCATCCAAAAAATTACCAATGGCGGAATCTTGGTTTACAACGAAGCCGATTCTGAGGTGAAAAGAGTAGCCGAAGCAGCAACCGCTCCAATTAGAAAAATTCCTTACAATACACCGGCATATACAGTCGAAAACGGAGTAACATTGCTTGAAACTCCCGAAGGACCGATGCCGATTGAGGTTTTTGGTGCACACAATTTGAATAATTTGGCCGGAGCCAAATGGATTTGTCAAAACATGGGCGTAGATGAAGTTGAGTTTTATGAAGCCATTGCCAGTTTTAAAGGAGCTTCTAAGCGTTTGGAAAAAATAGCGGAAAGCAAAACTAAAGTGGCTTATAAAGATTTTGCACATTCTCCATCTAAAGTTTCTGCTACAACAAAAGCGGTTAAAGAACAATATCCTGACAGGAATTTAGTAGCTTGTTTGGAATTGCATACTTACAGCAGTCTGAATGCCGAGTTTTTGAAAGAATACCAAGGAGCATTGAATAGTGCCGATAAAGCGGTTGTTTTCTATTCGCCGGATGCGGTAAAAATCAAGCAGCTTGAAGAGGTAACTTATGACCAAATTGCAAAAGCTTTCAACCGTGAAGATTTGATTATTTATACCAATCCGGCTGATTTTAAAAACTTTCTGTTTAGCCAAAATTTAGATAATTCCGCTTTGCTTTTGATGAGTTCCGGAAATTATGGCGGTTTGAACTTTGATGAGGTTAAAACTTTAATTGGATAAAACTTAGATTGAATAATCAACTTTTAATGATTTTCTTCCATTCCAAATTTTATTATCTTTAGGTAAAAAGTGGTTATGGAAGAAAATCATTCTTTTTCTATAAAATTCTGGGCCGAAGACGACAAGCCCCGTGAAAAGCTGATGCTGAAAGGAAAAGGAGCATTGAGCGATGCCGAATTGCTTGCTATTCTCATAGGTTCGGGCAGCCGAAATGAAAGTGCGGTCGATTTGAGCAGACGCATTTTGGCAAGCGTAGATAATAATCTCAATACTTTGGGTAAATTATCTTTACAGCAATTGATGAACTTTAAAGGAATTGGTGAGGCCAAAGCAATTACAATAGTTGCATCTATGGAGCTGGCCAGAAGGAGAAGAGGGGAAGAGGCTTTGGAGTTATTTAAAATCACTTCGAGCAAAGCCATTTTCGAACTCATGCATCCCATTATTGGCGAATTGTCTCACGAGGAATTTTGGATTGTTTACCTGAATAACTCCAACAAAGTGCTTTCGAAATCTCAAATCAGTAAAGGAGGAATTACCGGAACCGTGGTAGATGTCCGATTGGTTTATAAAACTGCGTTGGAAACCGGAGCAACGGCAGTAATTCTGTGCCATAATCATCCCAGCGGAACACTTACTGCCAGTGAAGCCGACAAGCAAATTACCAAAAAGCTCAAACTCGCAGGAGAAAGTCTTGATATAAAAGTTTTAGACCACCTGATTATTACCGAAAACGATTATTTCAGTTTTACCGATGAAGGGTTGCTTTAAAAAAACATGTGCGATGAAGAAGGTAAAAATAAATTAAGTCTATTACAAACCAACTCTATAGAGTGTGATCCACTTGTTTATTTTTTCTATTAACTCATCTCGTTTTATGGGTTTTGAAACGTAATCATTGACGCCCGAATCCATAATTTCTTTTATATTTTCGTCAAAAGCATAGGCAGAGACGGCTATAATTGGGATTTGTGCATGATTTGGATTTTGTTTCAGAAGTTTGGTGGCTTCTATGCCGTCCATTTCAGGCATTTGAATATCCATGAGAATTAAGTCGTATTTTTCTCTGTCTAATTCTTTTAGAACCTGATGGCCATTATAAACTTTTGTTACTTCCCAATTTGGCTGGTTTAGTATTTTACTCAATAATAACTGATTGATTTCTACGTCTTCGGCCGATAATATTTTTATTGTAATCTGATCGTTTTCTTTATAGTTTTCTGATATTTTGGTTATAACTTGAATTTTATTTGATTGTGTGGCAAATTGAAAAGGAAAAATGATTGTGAATTCGGTTCCTTTGCCTTCTTCTGTTTTTATATCTATCGTTCCGTCTAGCAAATCAACAGAGTTTTTTACAATAGGTAAGCCCAAACCTGTTCCTCCGTATTTTTTAGACATAGAAGCATCGCCCTGAAAGAAAGGATCAAATATCCGGTTTTGTTTTTCTTTGTTTATCCCTATTCCGCTGTCTTTGACTTTTAGTTCTATTTTGTCTTCCGAAATAGTACGAAGACTTAATTGTAAGCTTCCTTTTTCGGTAAATTTTATCGCATTGGAAAGCAAATTGTTTAAAATATGATTCAGGATTTTCTCATCACTGATAATTTCTCTGTTTAAATTGTCGCTGCAATCAAAAACAAAGTCTATTCCCTTGTCTTTAGCCTGTTGCTGATAAACTTTAGATATTTTTTTCGTAAAATTTAATAGGTTCACTGCATCTTGGTTGACGGTTTGATTTCCGGATTCAATTTTAGACAAATCCAGAATGTCGTTGATGATATTTAGCAGATTATGCGATGAACTTTTTGCAATGTTCAGATATTCGATTTTTTCCGAATCGGTTTCTTTTTCGGACAACAGCCCGATGAAACCAATAATTCCATTGAGCGGAGTTCTGATTTCGTGGCTCATATTCGATAAAAATTCCGATTTCGATTTATTGGCAGTTTCGGCTTCTTTTTTTGCAATATTCAAATCCCTGGTTCTTTCCTCAACAGCTATTTCCAGATTATCGGAGAGTTTTGTCAGGCTTTCATTTTTATTTTCCAATTCATTATTATAGTAAGTAAGTTCATTTATGAGAGAAAAAATATAAGACAGAGGAAGAACTATCCCGATTATAAATACGAATAAATTGATAAATGAATGATAGCTTTCTTTCTCATAAAAAGGCCCGACACCAATTGATGTTTCATAAATAGAATAGAAACTGAAAATTAGTAAGCCAATAGAATATCCAAGAGTTCTAAATCGGATAATTAATAATGCCAACAGTGGAATTGTTACATAAATTAATGGTGTATAATTGTTGAATCCAAAATGCATATTAATAATCAGCAATGCGGTAAAGGCAAGGAAATATATAATGTCCTTGAATTTTGCTGATTTTAATTTTTTTAAACTGTAAAATAGAGGTAATGCCAGTATGATTCCTAAGATATCGGCCAAAGTTATAGTACAGATTCTGATTAGTAATTCGATGGGTGTAGCCTTGAAATAGCCAAAAAGGTAAGGAGAGAGTACTATTGCCCACGTGGTCAATATTGGCGGAAGCAGAACCATAAAGAAATAATATCTGAGAACGTTTTTTGTGTTCGAAAATTATAACCTCTCACAAATTTTTTATGTGCAAAATATCCCAAGAATGATTGAAGGGTGTCGATTAATGCAATCCAAATACCTAAACTTAAACCTTTGGCAATTGACGAAAAATTATTTTCAAGTATAAAAAAAGGTGCGTTGGATAAAAAAAGTTCCTAAGAATATTGCCGGAAGAACTTTTCGTCCGAAAACCAAAAGGCATCCCATGGCAATTCCCGCAGGAAGCCAAATAACAGTCAGGTTTCCCGGAGGAAGACTGATGAATTTTATTCCTCCAACGGCGGTTAAGTAGTATAATAAAAAAGTAATTATATTATTCTGAAAAGTTTTCTTTAATGTATTTCCCATTTTTTGATTTAAATGAATCTAATATTGTAAAAATGATGATTAAAACTTTAGAAAGTCATCATTTGTATATGAATAAATGTAAATATAGAAGTTTTAGGAGAATTACAAAATACAAACCAATCGTTTATTTGTTACTTGTGAGAAATCAGATTTTAGCTGAATTATTAACCACTCAATAGAATGTTTTCTGTTTGATTTTTTTAAATTAGCGAAGAAATAGCGTTTGAGAAAAACGCTATTTTTTACACATTTACATTTTACAGATAAAAGAATTTTTTAAATAATTTTGAAAATGAAAAAAATAGTTTTTTTATTGTTTCTTCTTGTTAATGCTTTGTCTTTTGGACAATCATTGAACAACTACAAATATCTTGTAATTTCTAAAAAATATAATTTTCAGGAAGAAATTAACGAATACAGTTTGAATTCCGGTGCCGGATTTATATTAAGAAAACAAGGTTTTGAGGTTTTGTTTACCGGAGATGTTTTTCCGGAAGATTTGGTCAAAAATCGCTGCAAAGCAATGTATCTCGATATTGAGAATAAAAGTTCCGGAATGCTAACTAAACTGGAAGTAGTTTTTAAGGATTGTGAAAATAAGATTTTATTTAGCTGTCAGCAAGGAACCAGTAAGGAGAAGTCCAGAGAAGCAGCTTTGAATGAAGCTTTGCAAGACGCATTGAATTCGGTAAAAGCGCTTAAATACAAGTATAAAGGCGATTCTGATATTGAAGAGAATGCTAATGCTGTTACTGAAATAATGCTTTCGGCTAAACCAATTACCAATGGTTTTAAGTTGGTCGATTCCCAAAATAATACAATCATTACTATTTTAAAAACATCAAACAAAGAAGTTTTTTTAGCTGATAAAAACGGAAAACAAGGCGTTTTAATCTCAAAAGATTATCAGTGGTTTTTTGAATATTATAAAGACAATCAGTTTTTTTCTGAGAAAGTAAAGGTGGCTTTTTAGTTTTCAGTCGCAGTTGTCACTGAAAACTGCGACTGAAAATTAATATCTATACTTCTCCTGCCATCTGTTTCTCAAAAATTCTCGGGTAGAATTTTCTCTTACATTTCTTCCCGGATCATAAAAAATGGTTTCCGAGATTTCATCAGGCAGATATTCTTGTTCGGCAAAATTATTCGTATAATCGTGCGAATATTTATATTCATCACCATAGCCCACTTCTTTCATTAGTTTAGTCGGCGCGTTTCGCAAATGAATAGGAACCGGTAAATCTCCCGTTTGTTTTACCATTTGTTGCGCTTGGTTTATAGCCATGTAAGAAGAATTACTTTTGGGCGAAGTTGCCAGATAAATGGCGCATTGGCTCAAAAGAATCCGGCTTTCGGGATAACCAATTGTTGTTACGGCCTGAAAAGTATTATTGGCCATAATCAGAGCCGTAGGATTGGCATTGCCTATGTCTTCGCTGGAAAGAATCAGCATTCTTCGGGCGATGAATTTCACGTCTTCTCCACCTTCAATCATTCTTGCCAGCCAATAAACCGCTCCGTTTGGATCGCTTCCGCGAATGGATTTGATAAAAGCGGAAACTATGTCATAGTGCTGCTCGCCGGTTTTGTCATACAAAACAGTGTTTTGCTGAACCAATTGCAGCACTTTTTCGTTGGTAATTACAATTTCGTCTTCGTTGAGTGCATTAATCACGAGTTCGAAAATATTCAGCAGTTTACGTCCGTCGCCACCGGAAAGTCTCAGCAGGGCTTCGGTTTCTTTCAGGACGATGTTTTTTTCTTTCAGAATCACATCGGTTGTCATGGCTCTTTTTAGTAAAGATTCCAAATCGTCTTTGGAAAAAGGATTCAGAATATAAACCTGACAACGCGACAAAAGAGCGGGAATTACTTCGAAACTCGGGTTTTCGGTAGTAGCACCAATAAGAGTAATCCAGCCTTTTTCGACAGCTGCCAATAATGAATCTTGTTGCGATTTGCTGAATCGGTGAATCTCATCGATAAACAGAATCGGGTTTTTAGAAGTGAAAAGCCCTCCACTTTGTTTGGCTTTGTCAATGACTTCGCGTATGTCTTTTACCCCCGAATTAATAGCACTCAAAACATAGAAAGGTCGTTTGGATTCCTGCGCAATGATTTGTGCCAAAGTGGTTTTTCCTGTTCCCGGAGGTCCCCAAAAAATCAAAGACGGAATGATTCCTTTGGCAATTTGTTGTGTCAATGAACCGTTTGGTCCAACCAAATGAAGTTGACTCAAATAATTGTCCAAATTTTGCGGGCGAATACGTTCTGCTAAAGGTGCTTCCATTTTAATGGCGAATTTTGAATTGTAAGTTGTCAAATTTAGTATATTTCAAATTCAAAATGTCAATCAAACGAATTTTCAAATTTCCTAATTTTCAAATTTTCTGATATGACAAAATAGCATACTTCTTTTTTTGGGTTCATTTTTGAGAACTTTCGTTTGTAAAAAAAACAATCTGAGTATGAATGACAAGCATTTCAAATTTTCCACTTCCGTTTTGGCTTTGCCATTGTTTTTTGTGCTCTCGCTTTGGATTGTTTTTTGGGCAGAACGGAGATTTGGTATTGATTTGATAGAATTCGGAATATATCCCAGAACATTTAGTGGTTTAAAAGGGATAGTTTTTAGTCCATTCATTCATGGAAACATCAAACATTTGCTGAACAATACATTTCCGTTATTGATTTTGATGGCTGCTCTGCGCTTTTTTTACAGAGCACAATCGCTTTATGTTTTAGGGTTTGGAATTTTATTTTCGGGTTTTATAACATGGGGAATTGGCAGAAATTCCTATCATATAGGAGCCAGTGGATTGATTTATGTTTTGGTAAGTTTTATTTTTTTCAAAGGAATTATTACAAAATATTACCGATTGGTTGCTTTATCGCTGACTGTGGTGACGTTTTATGGCGGAATGATCTGGTATGTTTTTCCGGGTTTGGGAGATGAGTCTGTTTCCTGGGAAGGGCATTTGGCGGGCTTGATTACAGGATTTGCTTTTGCCATTGGTTTCAAAACAGCTCAATATCAAAAGCCGATAAAATACGATTGGGAAAGCCCGGATTATGATGCTTCGCAGGATAAGTTCATGCAGCGATTTGATGAGAACGGAAATTTTGTCAATTTGCCTAAGGAAGAGCCTCAGGAGATTGTTGATTCTTATTTTGTTTCTGATATTCCTGTATTTTATGAATTTGTAGAAACAAAAAATGAATCAAAACCGGAGTCCTGATTCATTCTCTAATTTGAGATTTAGGATTTCTAAAATCCTAAATCGAAAATCTCAATTCCTAAATCTTATTGTCTTTGTCTAACCGCTTCGTACAAAAATGCTCCGCAGGCAACCGATACGTTCAAAGAACCAATAGTTCCGAACATTGGTAATTTAGCTTTTTCATCAACTATTTTTAAAACAGACGGATTAACTCCTCTGTCTTCAGATCCCATGATAATGGCAACCGGTTCGTTTAGCGAAACATCATAAATATTAGAGTCTGTTTTTTCGGTCGCAGCTACGGTTTTTATTCCGCTTGCCTGCAATAAGAAAATAGCGTCTTTTATGTGTTCTACTTTACAGATCGGAATATTGAAAACCGCTCCGGCAGATGTTTTAACTGTATCTCCGTTTACCGGTGCCGAACCTGCTTTTTGAATAATAATTCCGTTTACACCTGTACATTCGGCAGTTCTGATGATAGCGCCAAAATTACGCGCATCAGAAATCTGATCAAGAATCAAAAACAGAGGTTTTTTTCCGTTTTCCATCACGGTGTCAATCAAAGTCTCTAAGTCGAAAAACGAAATAGGAGAGATAGTTGCAACGGCTCCCTGATGATTATTAGGAGTCAAACGATTTAATTTTTCAACCGGAACATAGGAAAAGTTGATGTTTGCGCGTTTCATCACTTTCATTAAATCTTTCATCAGTTCGCTGCTCGCTTCCTTCTGAATATAGACTTTATCTACTGTTGCGCCGGCTTGTATGGCTTCAATGATGGCTCTGATGCCGAATATTTGATGTTCTTTTTCCATGGCGCAAAGATAGCTTATAAGTCATGAAGTTTCAAAGCTTAAAAGAGAGAAAGTTTGTAGAGAGGGAAGAGGGAGGTGATCTAGACTCCCATCTTCCAACTCCCATCTCCCAACTCTAGAAAGTAGAACTAAATCTCACATGAACAATCGAATTGCTCGGGTTTATCGATTGGTTTTTCTGGCTTCCGTTGGCGTAACTAATGTTGAGTAGTCCGTTTTTTGAAGCAAGTCCAACTCCTAACCCTATTCCTAATAAAGAATTTTCGATGTTGGAAGTTCTATCCTGATAATAGCCGTAGTCAAAAATGGTGTGTACATAAAGGTTTGGAGCCAGTTGATTTCGGTATTCGGTGAGGATGGAAGCAAAGGTGTTTCCTTGTAAACTATTTTCGTTGAAACCGCGAATAGAGTTGATTCCTCCAAAACGATACAATTCGTTTATTATATAGGTATCGCTGAAGAGAAAACTGTTTTGACTTCTGAGATTAAAACTATTTTTTTTATTGATATAAATATCGTGTTTGAGATTGATTTCGGTAAAAGTTTGATCGTTGGTAGTACTGTTGGTTTGTCTTGTCCCGAATCCGGTTTTGATATAGATTTTGGTTTTTTCCGGAAAAAGATAATTATCGGTAAAACGATTTGAGTATTCGAAAAGCAATGTCTTGAAATTATTATTGTAATCGTTGACAAAACTATTGTTTTGATTTTGAATGTCGCTCGATTCGGTAGATTGATAGCCAAGATACAGCCGGGTGTTGTAGTTAAAAAGATATCCAAGATCAATTGCTTTTTTTGTATTCTGAAAAGTGCTGTCTTGTTTAAAGATGTTTAAGTTTGTTTTCAGTCCCAATCGGCTTTTGAAAATATAAGGTATTTCAAGATTTACGTTGAATGTAGTTTGTTCCTGGCCGTCACTTTTCCAAAACAGGGAAAATGCCTCGCCGGCATTCATTGTATTTACCAGTAAAAGATCGAGATAGCCGTTGAAAATAAATTTACTGTTTTCATCGTTCGAAAATCCAATCAAACCGTCAAATTTATTAGGCTTTGCTTTCTGTAAATAAACATAAACCTTTGTAGTGTCTTTAGTAAAAAGTATCTCGGGATATTTGGTTTGGCTGGCAAATTGAAATTGGTTAAAGTTGTTGTTTACTTTTCTTAGATTTTCCTGATTGAAAGTTTTTTTACGATAAAGTTTTTTGATATTTATTCGATGGCTTTCGGGAAAATTATCAAAACCCACAATGACAATATCATTGAGTTGGCGTTGGTTTCCAAGATTTGTATTTAATTCGGCATAAAGATTATTCTTTTCTTTTTTGAAATTACTCAATTGAAGTTTTGCAAGTGAGTATCCTTTTTTTTCAAGAGCGTTGAGTGTGTTGTTCATAAAGGTTTCACTTTCGCTAAAAGCAATCTTTATAGTGTCATTCTTTGAATCAGATAGACCGAGTGATTTCAGTTCGGAATTTCTACCTATATGTATAGAGAGAGAATCTGTTTTTTTGCCAATGCTGAATTGCGTTTGAAAAGTACTATCCGTGATTTTTTTTAATTCTAAGATTTCGTTTTCAATATAGCCGAGTTGCGTCAGTTTTGTCGAAAGCAAATTGTTTTCGTCTGCAATTGATTTTACGTTCGGATGATTTTTGGTATAGCCAATGGAATCGATTGTTTTGGTTTCTTTTTCAGAATTCCCAAAAACATTTAGAAATAGGTTTTGAGCCGAACAATTGATGTTCAGGATAATAGTGAATATTAAAAGAAAGTAAATTTTCAAACGGATAATAATTTCGATAAAAGTAACGCAAAAATACAGAAACAGGAAAGGAGAAAATAAAGTTTAGGGAACGAGGTTGGAAATTAATAAATTAAGATTTGTTTAGAAGAAAAATAGTTATACATTTGCAGACCCGTAAAAAGCGGGAAATTTAAACATAAGAAATTTTAGTATTTAATTATGCCAACAATTCAACAATTAGTAAGAACAGGAAGAACTCAGATAACTAAGAAGAGTAAATCGGTTGCTTTAGATTCTTGTCCTCAAAGAAGAGGGGTTTGTACGCGTGTTTACACTACTACACCAAAAAAACCAAACTCTGCAATGCGTAAAGTTGCGCGTGTACGTTTGACTAATGGTAACGAGGTGAATGCTTACATCCCTGGAGAAGGACACAATTTACAAGAACACTCGATAGTATTAGTTAGGGGTGGAAGGGTAAAAGATTTACCAGGTGTTAGATATCATATTGTGCGTGGAGCGCTTGATACGTCAGGTGTTGCAGGAAGAACACAAAGAAGATCTAAGTATGGAGCTAAACGCCCAAAAGAAGCTAAAAAGTAATTTTAAAATCTTTTAAAGAAAAGACATGAGAAAAAGAGCGGCAAAGAAAAGACCACTTTTACCAGATCCGAGGTTTAATGACCAATTGGTAACGCGTTTTGTGAACAACTTAATGTGGGATGGTAAGAAATCAACTGCTTTCAAAGTTTTTTATGATGCAATTGATATCGTAGAAACTAAGAAACAAGACGCAGAAAAATCAGCATTAGAAATCTGGAAAGATGCTTTAACAAACGTTATGCCTCACGTAGAAGTACGTAGCCGTAGAGTTGGTGGAGCTACATTCCAAATTCCAATGCAAATCAGACCAGATAGAAAAATCTCTATGGCAATGAAGTGGATGTTACTTTATGCCAGAAGAAGAAATGAAAAATCTATGGCTCAAAAACTAGCTTCTGAAATCTTGGCTGCTGCTAAGGAAGAAGGTGCTGCTGTTAAAAAGAGAATGGATACTCATAAAATGGCTGAAGCAAACAAAGCATTCTCTCACTTTAGATTTTAATTCATAAAGAAATGGCTAGAGACTTAAAATATACTAGAAATATTGGGATTGCTGCTCATATTGATGCTGGTAAAACAACAACAACTGAGCGTATCCTTTTCTATACTGGAAAGACACATAAAATAGGTGAGGTTCACGATGGTGCATCAACGATGGACTGGATGGAGCAAGAAGCTGAAAGAGGTATTACAATTACTTCTGCTGCTACAACTTGTGAGTGGAATTTCCCAACTGAGCAAGGTAAAACTATTGCAGATACTAAGCCTTATCACTTCAATATCATCGATACTCCTGGACACGTTGACTTTACCGTAGAGGTAAACCGTTCTTTACGTGTACTTGACGGATTGGTGTTCTTGTTTAGTGCTGTTGATGGTGTTGAACCTCAATCTGAAACTAACTGGAGACTTGCAGATCAGTACAGAGTTCCTCGTATGGGATTCGTAAACAAAATGGACCGTCAAGGTTCTAATTTCTTAGGAGTTTGTCAGCAAGTTAGAGATATGTTGAAATCTAACGCTGTTGCTATCACTTTGCCTATCGGTGAAGAGAACGACTTTAAAGGAGTTGTAGATTTAGTAAAAAACCAAGCTATCATCTGGCATGATGCTACTCAAGGGGCAACTTTTGATATCGTGCCTATCCCTGAGGATATGATTGCTGAAGTTAAAGAATACAGATCTATTCTTATTGAAGCAGTAGCTGATTACGATGAAAATCTTCTTGACAAATACATGGAAGATGAAAACTCTATTACAGAGGAAGAAATTAACAATGCGTTAAGAGCAGCTACAATTGACATGGCTATCATTCCTATGATTGCTGGTTCATCTTTCAAAAACAAAGGAGTTCAGTTCATGCTTGATGCAGTATGTAAATACTTGCCAGCTCCAACTGATAAAGAAGGTATCGAAGGAATTCACCCTGATGATGCTGATTTGTTAGAAGAAGATCAAAAGAAAATCTTACGTCGCCCAGATGTAAAAGAGCCTTTTGCGGCTTTGGCATTTAAGATTGCTACTGATCCTTACGTAGGTCGTTTGGCTTTCTTCCGTGTTTATTCAGGACGTCTTGATGCAGGTTCTTATATCTTGAATACTCGTTCTGGAAACAAAGAAAGAATTTCTCGTATCTACCAAATGCACGCTAACAAACAAAATCCAATCGATTACATCGAAGCTGGAGATATTGGAGCGGCAGTTGGATTTAAAGATATCAAGACAGGAGATACAATGTGTGACGAAAAGAATCCTATCATTCTTGAGTCTATGAAATTCCCTGATCCGGTAATTGGTATTGCTATTGAGCCTAAAACTAAGGCTGACGTAGATAAAATGGGTATGGCTTTGGCTAAATTGGCTGAAGAAGATCCAACATTTACAGTTAGAACAGATGAGGCTTCAGGTCAAACGATTATCTCTGGTATGGGTGAGCTTCACTTAGATATCTTGGTAGATCGTATGAAACGTGAATTCAAAGTTGAAGTGAACCAAGGTGAGCCTCAAGTTGAATACAAAGAAGCTTTCACAAAATCAGCTCACCATAGAGAAACTTACAAGAAACAATCTGGAGGTCGTGGTAAATTCGGTGATATCGTATTTGAACTTGGACCTGCTGACGAAGTTGATGGTAAAGTTCCAATGGGATTACAGTTTGTTAATGCAGTAAAAGGTGGTAACGTACCAAAAGAGTATGTTCCGGCTGTAGAAAAAGGATTTAGAGAAGCAATGAAACAAGGACCTCTTGCAGGATACCAAGTGGATAGTTTAAAAGTAACTTTATTGGATGGATCTTTCCACCCGGTGGATTCTGATGCTCTTTCTTTTGAATTAGCTGCAAGAATGGGTTACAAAGAAGTAGCAAAAGCTGCTGGTGCTGTAATTCTTGAGCCAATCATGAAAATCGAAGTTATCACTCCAGAAGAAAACATGGGTGATATCGTAGGTGACTTGAACCGTCGTCGTGGACAAGTGAATGATATGGGTGACAGAAATGGAGCTAAAACTATCAAAGCTGATGTGCCATTGTCTGAAATGTTCGGATATGTAACTACATTAAGAACATTGTCATCAGGTAGAGCAACTTCTACTATGGAGTTCTCTCACTACGCTGAGACACCTTCTAATATTTCAGAAGCAGTTATCAAAAAAGCAAAAGGAAACGCTTAATTCTAAAGAAAATGAGTCAAAAAATCAGAATAAAATTAAAATCTTACGATCACATGTTGGTAGACAAGTCTGCTGAAAAGATCGTAAAAACTGTAAAAACTACAGGTGCAGTTGTAACTGGTCCTATTCCATTGCCAACTCACAAAAAACTTTTCACTGTATTACGTTCTCCACACGTAAACAAAAAAGCAAGAGAGCAGTTCGAAGTTATGTCTTACAAAAGACTTATCGACATCTACTCTTCTTCTTCAAAAACTATCGACGCTCTAATGAAATTAGAGTTGCCTTCAGGTGTTGAAGTTGAAATCAAAGTATAATTATATTTTGAATCAAATATTAAGCGGGACAATCGAGAGATTGTCCCGCTTTTTTGTTTTGAACTTAGGGTTGCAAAGATTTAATTAGTTGCCCATTCACTGTAATGTGTTTAGATAAAGAAATCAGATTTAAAGAATGTAGAATCTGATCGAATTATTATCTATGCATTAATTTTTTGAAAAATAAATAAGATGGTTCTCGATGAATTTTCAGAAAAAGCTAATCACATTTTCCGACAATCAACTCAAACTAACGAAAATTCATCCCAAAAAAATGAATTTTACGATAAGGCTTAAATATTTTATTCCTAGACAAACATCACAATATCCCCTTGCTTGTTTCATACATAAGTGCACCATAAGAGCACCATGATTGCACCTCTGCATCATTTTGCGTTATTTTTCACACTGACAGCAATCATGTAGTGCTTATCTAGCCTTTATGTAGCAATCATCTGTGCTAATGTGTCGTGATTTTACTACTAGAATAACTCTGTTCAAATAATCAAATTATGGTAACAATTGATTTTGGATTGTGATACATCTTAGGATTTCCTGTTAAAAAATCAAAAAGTGAAGACTGTAGAAGGACTGATGTAATTTATGAAAGTATAATAAACTGTCTTTTGATTTTTTTGCTGGCTATTTTCAGAGTTTTAATTTAAAATATGGAGTAAATTGAGGTGTGGATTGACATTGTAAAAAGTTTCTTGTGAAGTTTTTACTAATAAATTTTTGGATTTGAACTGATTTGACGTTTAATTGTTTAGGCTATTTATTCGCTGTTAATTTGGTTGTTTTTGTGTAAAAAATCGTAATTTTATGTTAAACTAAAAAAGGTTTTTAAGTTAGTTCACAATAATCTAATAAAATTGAAATAAATGAAAGTTATTACAAAGATTGTACAGTTGAGTTTCTTTTTATTTTTTCTGTCAACCGTAAATGCACAAATATAGATTGGAGATAATCCAACAGTTATAAATCCTTCGGCAATTCTGGAAATAGAATCTGCAAGTGAAGGATTTTTTCAACTTTATTTTTCATTTTTCGAAAAACCCAAGAAATCTGAATACGGCAAATAATAAAACTGTTCCGAATATAATTTTGTAAAGTGTAGAGTCTATAAGTAAAAAGCCATCCAAAAAGAGAATGGAATAGAAGTAGTGGTACGGATAAAACAAATTTTAATTAAAATTCTTTTTTTTATAGTAATAATAAATGAAAATTCCGAATACGAGTATGTTTAAAAGTAATGCGGTAGGTTTTATAAAAGTAGTAGGGAATGAGCGCAAACTCATTAAAGCTAAATGGCCACTTGAGCCGCCATAACCAATACTTGCGAATATAAAAGTAATAATAGGAATAATGGTAAAAATACAACAGAGTCAACTAGTATAAAGCTTGCTTTTTATAACTACTTCGACAGGCTCAGACTACCATTTGAGATGAAATTGTCTTTGTGTTTAAAAGTGAAATTATTGTAATGGGGTTGATCTGAAAATCCCGAGGATTTTGTTATATACAACCTATTGTTTGTTTTCAATAGCTGATTTATTTATCTCAACTGTCGCCATAATGAAAAAACAATACCTACTAAGTCTTCTGTTGTTTATTGCGGGTTTTCAAACACAAGCCCAATTGCAAATAACTTCAGCCGGAACCAATTACCTGATCACTTTTGATGGCAATATGGCAGGGGTTAACAATGGCGCTTTTCAGGGTACTGGTTTCAGTCCAAGTCCTGCCGCGGGGCAATTAAATTCGAATGCCTGGGCGACCACAGGTATGTCGGAAGGGGATTCTGCTTTTGGCGCAACAAAAACATCGGGCGATTTTGCAAAAGGAGTAAGCGAAGGGGAGGTTGTTGACGGAGGCTTTTATGCCTTTGATGTTGACGCTAAAAATAGCATAAATTACGCGCTTGGTTTTCAACCAACTCAAGATGATTTTACACCTGGTACGATTACTTTAAAAATACAAAACACAACAGGGCAATATATTGATGCCATCAATTTGGCATTTGAAATCTGGAATTTTAATGATTTCGATTATTCTACAAAACTCAGTTTTGCCTATTCGTACGATAATATCACTTTTGTCGATGTGCCGTTGCTTAACTATAGTTCGCCAGCCGTTTTCGTTTTAGATCCTTTTAAAGGTGGAGCAAAGTGGGAATCAAGCTCAATAGGAACAGTCATTAATGATTTGGCGCTTGCAACTAACGGTTTTTTTTACTTGCGCTGGACAACTGATGATTTTAATACTTTAACGACCGAATCCCGTGATGAAATTGCCCTTGATGATATTAATGTAATTGTGTCAACTACTGCAAATCCGGAACCATTGATTGAAAATATTGTGTACACCCAATACCCAACCACGAGCGATGCTATTACGGTTACCGCCGACGTGAGAGATGTAAATGGAACGGTTTCATCGGTGAACCTGAAATACGGAACCAGTACAGGTTTGTATACCGAAACTCAAGTAATGACCAACACTTCGGGGAATAGTTATACGTATTCAATTCCTGCAAATACCTTCATTAATAACAGTCCGGTGTTTTTTGTGGTTGAAGCGAGCGATAATGCCACTTCCTCTAGTGTTTCGAAAGAATATTCATTAAAAATTCGCAATGCTGTTACCACTACTTTGCCATATAGCCAACCCTTCACTACCAACCTAGCAGATTGCTTTCCGTTTAGCGTAAAAGGTAGTACAAAAAACTGGTATTGGTACGAGGAAAATAAAGGAGGCAAGAGGCAATTTGCTGAAGTTACAGGATACAACAGCGGGGATGAGGAAGAAGACTGGCTAATTTTGCCGGGGATTACTGTAAGTAATTCAATAAACGAAGTTATCGATTTTTGGACCCATTATAACTTTGGGGTCGATGGAGTAGGGACTTTCGACTTGTTGTACTCATTTGATTATCCCGGCACGGGCAGCCCAATTGGATATACATGGAACGTCCTTTCATTTCAGAAGCCAACGGAGAAACAACAATGGTATTTTTCTGAACAAGTTGAACTTCCTCCTGGTGATGGCAACGTTTACCTGGCTTTCAGATATACCAATCCAAACCGTGATTATCCTACTTGGAGAGTTGACGATATAAATATTTACGTCGGAAGTGCCGCTCCGGAACCAACTAGCCACCCCACTAATTTTACAGCAACAGCATCCAACGGATCTACTATATATAACACATGGACAGATGCCATAGGTACCGATTTACCTAGTGGCTATCTATAGACCTGTTCCTGATACTTTTGTTGTCATATTATGACTTTTTATGATCTGACGAAGTAAAAAATATGATATATGACAAAAAGCTGCAACTGAAAAGTTGTAGCTTTTTATGTTTTAAGAAATCTGTGACTTTTTTTAATCTAAATAATTCCTCGATCCCGAACACTCGGGATGCCTCGGGGTTTCCGCTTCCACCTCTCCTTGGGAGAGGTCGGATTTACGGAGTAAATCCGGGTGAGGCAAAATAAAAGAATTTTAAGAAATTATTTTATTGATAGTTATTGTGAATTTAATTTTAAAAAACGGAAGTAACTGTGTCTTAAAATATTTGCAAAAAAATAAGTGTCAAAAAATTGGAATTCAAAAAATAAACAATACATTTGCAGACTTTTTGTGCGTAAATGCGTCAAGAAAGTAATTGTTTAATTAATAAATGTTTAATATGTCTGGGTTAATTGGTAAAAAAATCGGCATGACTAGTATTTTCGACGAAAACGGGAAAAACATTCCTTGTACAGTAATCGAAGCTGGTCCATGCGTTGTTACCCAAGTCAGAACCAAAGAGGTTGACGGGTACGAAGCGTTGCAACTTGGTTTCGATGACAAAAATGAGAAACACTCCACTAAAGCGGCTCTTGGTCACTTTAAAAAAGCTGGAACTGTTGCTAAGAAAAAAGTCGTTGAATTCAAAGGATTTGCAACTGAACAAAAATTAGGAGATCTTGTAGATGTTTCTATTTTTGAAGAAGGAGAATTTGTAGATGTACAAGGTGTATCTAAAGGTAAAGGTTTTCAAGGGGTTGTTAAACGTCACGGATTTGGTGGTGTTGGACAAGCAACTCACGGTCAACATAACCGTTTAAGAGCGCCAGGTTCTGTAGGAGCTTCTTCTTATCCATCTAGAGTATTCAAAGGAATGCGTATGGCTGGAAGAATGGGAGGAGAAAATGTAAAAGTTCAAAACCTTAGAGTTTTAAAAGTAGTGGCTGATAAGAACCTACTTCTTGTAAAAGGATGTGTTCCTGGTCACAATAACTCTTATGTAATCATTCAGAAGTAATGGAAGTAAAAGTATTAGATTTCAACGGAAAAGATACTGGAAGAAAAGTTCAACTTTCTGATTCAGTATTCGCAATTGAACCAAACAATCACGCAGTATACCTTGATGTTAAGCAATATCTTGCTAATCAAAGACAAGGAACGCACAAAGCTAAAGAAAGAGCTGAGGTAGCGGGAAGTACTCGTAAGATTAAAAAACAAAAAGGTACAGGTACTGCTCGTGCGGGTAGTGCAAAAAGCCCATTGTTTAAAGGTGGAGGAACAGTTTTCGGGCCTAGACCAAGAAGTTATTCATTTAAATTGAATAAAAACTTGAAACGTTTGGCTAGAAAATCAGCTTTCTCGATTAAAGCAAATGAGTCAAATATTATCGTTCTTGAGGACTTTAATTTTGAAACACCAAGTACTAAAAATTTCACTAACGTTTTGAAAGCTTTAGGGTTAGAGAATAAAAAATCTTTATTCGTATTAGGTGATTCAAATAAAAATGTATATTTGTCGTCTCGTAATTTACAGGCTTCTAATGTAGTAACTAGTTCTGAATTAAGTACTTATGCTATTTTGAATGCTAATAACGTGGTGCTTTTGGAGGGTTCTTTAGAAGCTATTGAAGAAAATTTAAGCAAATAAATAGGATATGAGCATCATAATTAAACCTATAGTAACAGAGAAAGTAACCAAAGAAAGTGAAGTTTTGAACCGCTTTGGATTCTTCGTTAACAAAAAAGCTAACAAAATACAAATTAAGAAAGCTGTTGAAGCTGCTTATGGAGTAAGCGTTGTTAGTGTTAACACTATGAATGTAAGACCGGACAGAACTACTAAATACACTAAAAGTGGTTTAATCCAAGGAAAGACTAATGCTGAGAAAAAAGCATTTGTTCAAGTACAAGAAGGAGAATCAATTGATTTTTACAACAATATCTAAATTATTAGACTAAGATGTCAGTAAGAAAATTAAAACCTATTACCCCGGGTCAGCGATTTAGAGTTGTGAATGGTTATGACGCCATTACAACTGATAAGCCGGAACGCTCTTTGATAGCACCGATAAAAAACTCAGGAGGTAGAAATAGTCAAGGAAAGATGACCATGCGTTATACGGGTGGTGGTCACAAGCAGAGATACCGTATCATCGATTTCAAAAGAACTAAAGCTGGAATTCCTGCTACAGTGAAATCAATCGAGTACGATCCAAACAGAACTGCTTTTATCGCTTTATTAGCTTATGCTGATGGTGAGAAAACTTATATTATTGCTCAAAACGGATTGCAAGTTGGTCAGAAATTAGTTTCTGGTGAAGATGCTCAACCGGAAATTGGTAACACTTTGCCATTGAGTAAAATTCCTTTGGGAACTGTAATATCTTGTATCGAGTTACGTCCAGGTCAAGGAGCTGTTATCGCTCGTTCTGCTGGAACTTTTGCTCAATTGATGGCAAGAGACGGAAAATATGCTACAATCAAAATGCCTTCTGGAGAAACAAGATTGATCTTGTTAACTTGTTCGGCTACTATTGGAGCTGTTTCTAACTCAGATCACCAATTAGTTGTATCTGGAAAAGCAGGTAGAACTAGATGGTTAGGAAGAAGACCTAGAACTAGACCAGTTGCGATGAACCCTGTTGATCACCCAATGGGAGGTGGTGAAGGACGTTCTTCTGGAGGTCACCCACGTTCTAGAAAAGGATTGCCAGCTAAAGGTTACAGAACCCGTGCTAAGCAAAACCCAAGTAACAAGTATATTGTAGAACGTAGAAAGAAATAATAAGATATGGCACGTTCATTAAAAAAAGGACCTTTCGTTCATTATAAGTTAGAAAAGAAAGTTGAAGAGAACATCGCTGGTGGAAACAAAGGAGTAGTTAAGACTTGGTCTAGAGCTTCTATGATTACTCCAGACTTTGTTGGACAAACTATCGCTGTTCACAACGGTCGTCAATTTGTACCTGTTTACGTTACAGAAAACATGGTAGGACATAAATTAGGAGAATTTTCACCAACTAGATCTTTTAGAGGTCACGCTGGAGCAAAAAATAAAGGTAAAAAATAAGAAGCAATGGGAGTTCGTAAAAGAGAAACAGCAGACGCAAGAAAAGAGGCTAATAAGTCTATAGCTTTTGCAAAGTTAAATAACTGCCCTACTTCACCTAGAAAAATGCGCTTAGTAGCAGATCTAGTAAGAGGTCAGAAGGTAGAAAGAGCACTAAACATTTTAAGATTCAGCTCGAAAGAGGCTTCAAGAAAATTAGAGAAGCTTTTGTTGTCAGCAATCAACAACTGGGAGCAAAAAAATGCTGAAGGTGATGTAGCTGAGGCTGGATTATTTGTTAAAACAATCACTGTAGATGGTGGAATGATGTTGAAAAGACTTCGTCCAGCTCCACAAGGTCGTGCTCACAGAATCAGAAAACGTTCTAACCACGTTACAATCGTGTTAGGATCTATTAATAACACACAAGCAAACTAATAAAGATGGGACAAAAGACAAATCCAATTGGAAACAGACTTGGGATCATCAGAGGATGGGATTCAAACTGGTATGGTGGAAATGATTACGGTGATAAACTTGCCGAAGATCACAAAATCAGAAAGTACATCCATGCTCGTTTATCAAAAGCTAGTGTATCAAAAGTAATCATCGAGAGAACTTTGAAACTTGTAACCGTTACTATCACTACTGCTAGACCTGGTATCATTATCGGAAAAGGTGGACAAGAGGTAGACAAGTTGAAAGAAGAACTTAAGAAAATTACTGACAAAGAGGTTCAAATTAACATCTTTGAAATCAAAAGACCTGAACTTGATGCTTATTTAGTTGCAACAAGTATCTGTCGTCAAATCGAAAGCAGAATTTCTTACAGACGTGCAATTAAAATGGCTATTGCTGCTTCTATGCGTATGAACGCTGAAGGTATCAAAGTTTTAATTTCTGGTCGTTTGAATGGTGCTGAGATGGCTCGTTCAGAAGGTTTCAAAGAAGGTAGAATTCCTCTATCAACTTTCAGAGCTGATATTGATTATGCACTTGCTGAGGCTCACACTACTTACGGTAGAATGGGTATCAAAGTGTGGATCATGAAAGGTGAAGTTTACGGAAAGAGAGATCTTTCTCCACTTGCCGGAATGGACAAAAAACAAGCTGGTGCTAAAGGTGGTGATTCTCCAAGAGGAGACAGAAAACCTTTCAACAAAGGTGGTAAGCCAGACGCTCGTAAAAGAAAGTAATTTTTTAAATTAAAGAAAAATGTTACAACCTAAAAGAACAAAATACCGTAAGGTACAAAAAGGTAGAATGAAAGGGAATGCTCAAAGAGGGCATGAACTTTCTAACGGAATGTTTGGTATTAAATCTGTTCACGAAGATGGTATGTTCTTAACTTCTCGTCAAATCGAAGCTGCGCGTATCGCTGCAACTCGTTACATGAAGAGAGAGGGACAATTATGGATCAAGATTTTCCCAGACAAGCCTATTACTAAGAAACCTCTTGAGGTACGTATGGGTAAAGGAAAAGGAGCCGTTGAATATTGGGCTGCTGTTGTTAAACCCGGAAGAATTATGTTTGAAGTTGGAGGAGTTCCTTTGTCAGTTGCAAAAGAGGCGTTACGTCTTGCGGCTCAAAAGCTTCCAGTAAAAACTAAGTTTGTAGTAGCTAGAGATTTCGAAGCATAATTTATATTATATTATGAAACAATCAGAAATAAAAAATCTTTCTGCAACTGAATTGCAAGAGACACTTAGCCAAGCTAAGAAAGCATATGCTGACCTAAAAATGGCTCACGCTATCTCACCAATTGAGAATCCACTTCAAATTAGAGGTGCTAGAAGAACAGTTGCAAGATTAGCTACAGAGCTTACAAAAAGAGAGTTACAATAATTGTATTCTGCTGAAAGATGGAAAAAAGAAATTTAAGAAAAGAAAGAATTGGGGTAGTTACTTCAAACAAAATGGATAAGTCTATTGTTGTTGCTCAAGTAACTAAAGTAAAACACCCATTATACGGTAAGTTCGTATTGAAAACAAAGAAATTTGTTGCACATGACGAAACAAACGACTGTAACATTGGAGATACTGTAAGAATTAGCGAAACGCGTCCTTTAAGTAAATCAAAATGTTGGAGATTAGTTGAAATCCTAGAAAGAGCTAAATAATTATGGTACAACAAGAATCAAGACTAAAAGTAGCAGATAACACAGGAGCTAAAGAAGTTTTAACTATCCGTGTTTTAGGAGGTACCAAAAGAAGGTATGCCTCTGTTGGTGACAAGATTGTAGTTTCTATCAAAGATGCAACTCCGAACGGAAACGTTAAGAAAGGATCGGTATCAACTGCAGTTGTTGTACGTACCAAAAAAGAAGTGAGAAGAGCCGATGGTTCATACATCAGATTTGACGATAACGCTTGCGTATTGTTGAACGCTGCTGGTGAAATGAGAGGAACTCGTGTTTTTGGTCCGGTAGCAAGAGAACTTCGTGAAAAACAATTCATGAAAATTGTATCATTAGCACCAGAAGTGCTTTAATTATTTTTAAGATGATAAAGCTAAAAATAAAAACAGGAGATATCGTTAGAGTTATTGCCGGAGACCATAAAGGTGCTGAAGGTAAAGTTCTAAAGGTAGATCGTGAGAACAACAAAGCGATCGTTGAAGGTGTAAACATGGTTTCGAAACACACTAAACCAAGTGCAAAAAGCCCTCAAGGTGGAATCGTTAAGAAAGAGGCTCCAATACAAATTTCTAACATCTCTCTTATAGATCCTAAAACTAAGGAAGCTACAAGAGTTGGTATCAGAGTAGAAGGAGATAAAAAAGTAAGATTTTCAAAAAAATCTAATCAAGTATTATAGTGATGGCTTATATACCTAGACTAAAAGAAGAATATAAGAGTAGAGTTATCTCTGCTCTTACAGAAGAATTCGGTTACAAAAACGTAATGCAGGTTCCTAAATTGGAGAAAATCGTTTTGAGTAAAGGAGTTGGTGCTGCAGTATCTGATAAAAAACTTATCGACTATGCAGTTGAAGAGTTGACTAAAATTACAGGTCAAAAAGCAGTTGCTACTATCTCTAAAAAAGACGTTGCTTCTTTCAAATTGAGAAAAGGAATGCCAATTGGAGCTAAAGTAACTTTGCGTGGAGAAAGAATGTATGAGTTTTTAGATAGACTTATTACTTCAGCTTTACCACGTGTAAGAGACTTCAGCGGTATCAAAGCTACTGGTTTTGATGGAAGAGGTAACTACAACCTTGGAGTTTTAGAGCAAATTATCTTCCCTGAGATTGACATTGATAAAGTGAACAAAATCAGTGGTATGGATATTACTTTTGTAACTTCTGCACAAACAGATAAGGAAGCAAAGTCATTATTGGCTGAACTAGGATTACCTTTTAAAAAGAACTAAGACATGGCAAAAGAATCAATGAAAGCCCGTGAGGTGAAAAGAGCAAATACGGTAGCTAAATATGCTGAGAAAAGAAAAGCTTTGTTAGAAGCTGGAGATTTCGTAGGTTTGCAAAAATTACCGAAAAATGCTTCTCCTGTTCGTATGCACAATCGTTGCAAATTGACTGGAAGACCTAGAGGTTATATGCGTCAATTTGGTATTTCACGTGTTACTTTCCGTGAAATGGCAAACAATGGATTGATCCCAGGTGTTAAGAAAGCTAGCTGGTAGTTAAAAACAAGTTTATTAATTGATTGAAGGTTCGATAGGCGAGTGCCTATCGAAAACCACAATCGCAATTTTATTTATATGTATACAGATCCTATTGCAGATTTTCTGACAAGAGTTAGAAATGCAGTGCGTGCTAACCACAAAGTGGTTGAGATCCCTGCTTCTAACATGAAGAAAGAAATCACGAAGATCTTATTTGATCAAGGTTATATCCTTAGTTACAAATTTGAAGACAACTCTGTTCAGGGTTCAATCAAAATCGCTTTGAAGTATGATAAAGATACTAAAGAGTCTGTAATTAAAGATATCCAAAGAATTAGTAAACCAGGTTTACGTAAGTACGCAGGTGCTTCTAAATTGCCAAGAATCCTTAACGGATTAGGTATTGCTATTGTTTCTACGTCAAAAGGTTTGATGACTGGAAAGCAAGCTAAGCAATTGAATGTTGGTGGTGAAGTAGTTTGTTACGTATACTAATAAAAAGACGATAAGATGTCAAGAATAGGTAAAAGCCCAGTAACAATACCAGCTGATGTAACTGTTTCAGTTGCTGACGGTATCATTACAGTAAAAGGAAAAAAAGGTCAACTTACACAGGAGTTTTCGGATGTAACTGTTACAGTTGAAGGAGATCAGGTTCTGGTAGAAAGATCTTCTGATCACAAAGACCACAGAGCAAAACACGGATTATACAGATCATTGGTTAATAACATGATCATTGGTGTATCTGAAGGTTTTACTAAGCAATTAGAATTGGTTGGAGTTGGTTACAGAGCTTCTAATCAAGGTCAAAAACTTGATTTAGCTCTTGGTTATTCTCACAATATAGTTTTGGAAATTGCTCCTGAAGTAGTTTTGGAAACTATATCTGAAAAAGGAAAGAACCCAATCGTAAAATTAACATCATTAGACAAACAACTTTTAGGTCAGGTTGCTGCGAAAATCAGAGGTTTCCGTAAGCCAGAGCCGTACAAAGGAAAAGGTGTTAAATTTGTGGGTGAAGTATTAAGAAGAAAAGCAGGTAAATCAGCTTAAAAAATAAGATTATGTCATTAACAAAATCTGATAGAAGACAGAGAATTAGATTCAGAATTAGAAAATCTATTAGTGGTATTGCTGCTAAACCAAGACTTTCTGTATTCAGAAGCAATAAAGAGATCTACGCACAACTTATTGATGATGTGAATGGAGTTACTTTATTGTCTGCATCTTCAAGAGAAAAAGAAGTAGGTAAAGGTACGAATGTAGAAGTTGCAGCTGCTGTTGGAAAACTAGTTGCAGAAAAAGCATTAAAAGCTGGTATAGATACAGTGACTTTCGATAGAGGAGGTTATTTATACCACGGTCGTATTCAATCATTAGCAGAAGGCGCGAGAGCGGCTGGACTTAAATTCTAATATATTATGTCTAAATACAAAAATGTAGAATTAGTAAAACCTAGTGGTCTTGAATTAAAAGATCGTTTGGTAAGTGTTAATCGTGTTACTAAAGTTACAAAAGGTGGTAGAGCTTTCGGTTTTTCTGCTATTGTAGTTGTAGGAGACGAAAACGGTGTGGTAGGACATGGTTTAGGAAAATCTAAAGATGTTTCTGAGGCTATTGCAAAAGCAGTAGAAGATGCTAAGAAAAATCTTGTAAGAATTCCTTTGAATGGTCAGTCTGTTCCTCACGAACAAAAAGGGAAATTTGGTGGTGCACGTGTATTCTTAATTCCTGCTTCTCATGGTACAGGAGTTATTGCTGGTGGAGCTGTTCGTTCAGTTCTTGAATCAGTAGGTATTCACGATGTATTGTCTAAATCTCAAGGATCATCAAATCCACACAACGTAGTAAAAGCAACTTTCGATGCTTTGTTGCAAATGAGAAGTGCTCACACTGTTGCAAAACAAAGAGGAATTTCTCTAGAGAAAGTTTTTAAAGGTTAATTCAAGGAAATTATGGCTAAATTATTAGTAAAACAAGTTAGAAGCAAAATCAACTGTCCTCTTACTCAAAAGAGAGGTTTGGAAGCTTTAGGTCTACGCAAAATGGGCCAAGTTGTAGAGCATGAGTCAAATCCTGCTATCCTTGGGATGATAAACAAAGTTAAACACTTAGTTTCTGTAGAAGAAGCTAAATAACAAATACTGTTATGAATTTAAGTAACTTACAACCAGCTGAAGGGTCAACACACAATCAAAATAAAAGATTAGGTAGAGGAGAAGGTTCTGGAAAAGGTGGTACTGCTGCACGTGGTCACAAAGGAGCAAAATCTCGTTCTGGTTATTCTAAAAAGATTGGTTTTGAAGGAGGTCAAATGCCACTTCAAAGACGTGTGCCTAAGTTTGGTTTTACAAACATCAATCGTAAAAACTACGAAGGTGTGAATCTGGATACGCTTCAATTATTAGTTGATAACGGATTGATTACAGATACTGTAGATATGTCAGTATTAGTTGCAAACCGTTTGGCTACCAAAAATGAAATCGTTAAGATTTTAGGTAGAGGAGAATTGAAAGCAAAATTAAAGGTAACCGCTCATAAATTTACTGCTACTGCAAAAGCTGCTATTGAAGCTGCTGGAGGAGAGGCTGTAACTATATAATTTTTCTACTAAGATGAAGAAATTTTTTGAATCATTAGCCAATGTTTGGAAAATCGAAGAACTAAAAAACAGAATTCTTATCACTTTGGGTATTCTTTTGGTTTATCGTTTTGGAGCTCACGTAACTCTGCCAGGTATTGATGCTACACAATTAAATAGTTTAGCAGGTCAAACCAAGAATGGTATTGGTTCAATACTAGACATGTTTACCGGAGGTGCTTTTTCGAAAGCTTCTGTGTTTGCTCTAGGAATTATGCCTTATATTTCAGCATCCATTGTAGTTCAATTAATGGGAATCGCGGTTCCTTACCTACAAAAATTGCAAAGTGATGGGGAAAGCGGAAGAAAAAAGATTAATCAAATTACTCGTTGGTTGACAATTGGTATTACTTTGGTTCAAGGACCTGGGTATATTATCAATTTGCACAGAACGTTACCGGCTAATGCATTTGTATTAGGTTTTGATAACTTTGAATTCTTATTTTCTTCTGTTGTAATCCTCGTTACGGGTACTATTTTTGCGATGTGGTTGGGAGAAAAAATTACCGATAAAGGAATTGGAAACGGAATCTCACTTTTAATTATGGTGGGTATTATGGCCAGACTTCCTGAAGCATTTATTCAAGAATTCGTAGCAAGAGTTACAAACAACAATGGTGGACCAATGTTAATGGTTGTTGAAGTCATTGTATGGTTATTGGTAATTATTGCTTGCGTATTATTGGTAATGGCGGTAAGACAAATTCCTGTTCAATATGCTCGCAGAACTGTTTCTGGAGATTTTGAACAAGATATGATGGGTGGAAACAGACAATGGATTCCTTTGAAGCTTAATGCTTCAGGAGTTATGCCGATCATTTTTGCGCAAGCAATTATGTTTATTCCGGCTGCTGTTGCTGGTTTATCTCAATCAGAAACTTCTCAAACTATCGCAGGAGCATTTAGTAATATATTTGGTTTTTGGTATAATTTTGTTTTTGCATCATTAATCATAATTTTTACTTACTTTTACACCGCGATTACAGTTCCTACAAACAAGATGGCAGATGATTTGAAAAGAAGCGGAGGATTTATTCCGGGTATCAGACCTGGAGTTGAAACTTCTGATTACTTAGATAAAATTATGTCATTGATCACTTTCCCAGGATCTTTATTTCTTGCTCTAATAGCGGTTTTTCCTGCTATTATTGTTAGCTTAATTGGAGTTCAGCAATCATGGGCAATGTTTTTTGGAGGAACCTCATTAATCATTATGGTTGGTGTTGCAATCGATACAATTCAGCAAATTAATTCATACTTGTTAAATAAACATTATGATGGTTTGATGAAGAGTGGTAAAAATAGGAAAGCAGTAGCTTAATATTATTATGGCTAAACAATCGGCAATAGAACAAGACGGATCAATCATCGAAGCATTATCAAATGCGATGTTCCGCGTAGAATTAGAAAACGGACATATTGTAATTGCTCATATTTCAGGGAAAATGCGTATGCATTACATCAAATTGTTACCTGGTGACAAAGTGAAACTTGAAATGAGTCCTTATGATTTGTCGAAAGCAAGAATTACTTATAGATATTAAAGGATATTCACAATGAAAGTTAGAGCTTCAGTAAAAAAGAGAAGTGCCGAGTGCATTATCGTACGTAGAAAAGGACGTTTATACGTTATCAACAAAAAGAATCCTAGATTTAAACAAAGACAAGGATAGTTATGGCAAGAATAGCAGGGGTAGATATCCCAAAAAATAAAAGAGGTGTTATTGCACTTACCTATATCTTCGGAATAGGAAGAAGCAGAGCTATTGAAATTTTAGCTAAGGCACAGGTTAGTGAAGACAAGAAAGTTCAAGATTGGAATGATGACGAGATCGGAGCAATTCGTGAAGCAGTATCATTTTTCAAAATTGAAGGAGAATTGCGTTCAGAAATTTCTTTGAACATCAAACGTCTTATGGACATTGGATGTTACAGAGGTATTCGTCACAGAACTGGACTTCCATTAAGAGGTCAAAGAACTAAGAATAACTCTAGAACAAGAAAAGGTAAGAGAAAAACTGTTGCCAACAAGAAAAAAGCAACTAAATAATAAGTAGTATGGCTAAGGCAAGTACAAAAAAACGTAAAGTCATTGTTGAATCAACAGGAGAAGCACACATCAGTGCTACTTTCAACAACATCATTATTTCTTTGACAAACAAGAAAGGTGAAGTTATTTCTTGGTCTTCAGCAGGTAAAATGGGCTTCAGAGGTTCTAAAAAGAATACTCCATACGCAGCTCAAATGGCCGCAGAAGATTGTTGTAAAGTAGCTCTTGAAGCAGGACTTAAAAAAGTAAAAGTGTATGTAAAAGGACCAGGAAACGGACGTGAGTCTGCTATCCGTTCTTTGCATAACGGTGGAATTGAAGTTACTGAGATCATCGACGTTACTCCAATGCCTCACAACGGATGTCGTCCTCCTAAAAGACGTAGAGTATAATACTCAAAAATTTATTTATAGTATAACGTAGATAGAACATAGATTATCGAAGGATACGACCTGAATTCATAATCTCTATCTTAAAAATTTTAAAATGGCAAGATATACTGGTCCTAGTACAAGAATCGCCCGTAAGTTTGGCGAAGCAATTTTCGGAGATGATAAATCATTCGAAAGAAGAAACTACCCTCCTGGACAACACGGGATGGCTAGAAAAAGAGGTAAAAAATCTGAATATGCTGTTCAGTTAATGGAAAAGCAAAAAGCTAAATATTCTTACGGAATTTTAGAAAAACAATTCAGAAACCTTTTTGAAAAAGCATCAGCTACTAAAGGTGTTACTGGTGAAGTATTGTTACAATTGTGTGAATCAAGATTGGATAACGTTGTTTTCAGAATGGGAATTGCCCCATCAAGAAGAGGTGCTAGACAAATCGTTTCTCACAGACATATCACAGTAAACGGAAGCGTTGTAAATATTCCTTCTTACCACCTTAAACCTGGTGACGTTGTTGCTGTTCGTGAAAAATCTAAATCTTTAGAAGCAATCGAACGTTCTTTATCAAATTCTAGTAATGTTTACGAATGGATTACTTGGAATAACGAAACTAAATCAGGAACTTTTGTAAGTGTACCTGCTAGACTTCAAATTCCAGAAAACATTAAAGAACAACTAATCGTCGAATTGTACAACAAATAATAATTGACTTAGTCGAAATTATGGCAATATTTAATTTTCAGAAGCCCGATAAAGTTATCATGATCGATTCTACCGATTTTGAAGGTAAATTTGAATTTAGACCTTTAGAACCGGGTTACGGATTGACTGTTGGTAATGCTCTTAGAAGAGTTATGCTTTCTGCTTTAGAAGGATTCGCAATTACCTCTGTTAGAATTGAAGGTGTAGACCACGAATTTTCTACTATCTCAGGAGTTGTTGAAGATGTAACAGAAATTATTCTTAACTTGAAACAAGTGCGTTTCAAACGTCAAATAGAAGATGTTGATAATGAGACTGTTTCTATCTCTGTAACAGGAAAAGACCAACTTACCGCTGGTGATTTTCAAAAATTTATTTCAGGTTTTCAGGTTTTGAATCCAGAACTTGTTATCTGTAATTTAGATAGTAAAATCAACCTTAATTTCGAATTAACTATCGAAAAAGGTAGAGGTTACGTTCCTGCAGAAGAAAACAAAAAACATAACGCAGCAATCGGAACAATTTTTACAGATTCTATCTTTACACCAATCAAAAATGTAAAGTATGCAATTGAAAACTTCCGTGTAGAGCAAAAAACAGATTACGAAAAATTGGTTTTCGAAATCAAAACTGACGGATCTATCAATCCTAAGGATGCTCTTACTGAAGCTGCAAAAGTGTTGATTCATCACTTTATGTTGTTTTCTGACGAAAGAATTACTCTTGAGGCTGATGAAATAGCACAAACTGAATCTTATGATGAAGAGTCATTACACATGAGACAATTGCTTAAAACTAAGCTTGTTGATATGGACTTGTCAGTTAGAGCATTAAATTGCTTGAAAGCGGCTGAAGTTGACACACTTGGAGATTTAGTATCTTTCAATAAACATGATCTTATGAAGTTCCGTAACTTCGGTAAGAAATCTTTGACAGAACTAGACGAACTGGTAGCTGTTAAGAATCTTACTTTCGGAATGGATTTAAGTAAATACAAATTAGATAAAGAATAAATAACTTCATATTTTGCTCTCCAAAGTGGATAGTAGCAAGATGAAGTTTTAAAAAACACGTCATGAGACACGGAAAAAAATTTAATCATTTAAGCAGACAGACTGGACATAGAAAAGCTATGTTGGCTAATATGGCTTGTTCTCTTATCGAGCACAAACGTATTAACACGACTGTTGCTAAAGCTAAAGCGCTTAAACAATTTGTTGAGCCTTTAATCACTAAGTCAAAAGAAGATACTACTCACAATCGTCGTGTTGTTTTCGCTTACTTAAGAAGCAAATATGCGGTAACTGACTTGTTCAGAGACGTAGCTGCTAAAGTTGGTGATCGTCCAGGTGGTTACACTCGTATCATCAAAGTTGGAAATCGTTTAGGAGATAATGCTGATATGGCAATGATCGAATTAGTAGATTTCAACGAATTGTACAACGGTGGTAAAAAAGAAGTTAAAAAAGCAAAAAGCCGTCGTGGTGGTAAAGCTAAAAAAGCTGAATCAACTACAGAAGCTCCAGCTGCTGAAACTGATACTACTGAATCAGCTGAATAATGAAATTCACTATTCTATAAATGAAAAGGATAAACTATTTTTAGTTTGTCCTTTTTTTTTTGCAAAGTAAAGAGTAAACTGATTTTGTAAATTAATCCAAAATTGCGCATTGGCTTACAAAATAATCGCAGATTTCAAATAACTTATGGTGATTAAATTCTTTAAAAGACATAGATTTAAAATCGATTAATCCGGGGATTTTCACATATGAGTATCATAAAAAATCAGCGATCCCGATGCTTCGGGAGCGAGCAAAAAAACAGAACTAAATCTCTAACGCATAATTTGGGATTAATGAAATCGGTTGATTTACAGAATGAATTTCAATTCCTTTTCAACTAATATTTTGTCAACCGATATTTTGGATTAAATTTGCACAAAATTTATCCTAATTTAATGTGATGAGCTCTGTCTAATCCATTTTATCACTATAAAAAGTAACTTATTAATGAAATACACAACGCGACAAAAAGCCATACTATTATTGAGTGATGGAACTATTTTTTACGGAAAATCCATCGGAATCAGCGGAACTACTTTTGGGGAAGTTTGTTTCAATACTGGAATGACCGGTTATCAGGAAATTTTTACCGATCCTTCTTATTTCGGTCAAATTATGGTGGCTACCAATGCTCACATTGGAAATTACGGTGTAAATGATCAGGAAGTAGAATCTGATTCAATTAAAATCTCGGGATTGGTTTGTAAGAATTTCAGTTTTGTTCAGACAAGGCCAAGTGCTGCGGGAACGCTTGAAGATTATTTTGCAAAACAAAATCTTGTTTGTATATCAGACGTAGATACTCGTGCTTTGGTAAGTTATATTCGTGAAAACGGTTCTATGAATGCGGTGATTTCTACAGATGGAAAATCTATCGAAGAATTGAAAGCTCTTTTGGCAAAAGTTCCGGATATGAAAGGTTTAGAATTGGCATCAAAAGTGTCAACAAAAGAACCTTATTTTTATGGAGATGAAAATGCTGCTTATAGAATTTCTGCTTTAGATCTTGGAATCAAAAAGAATATTCTTAGAAATTTAGCAAAAAGAGATTGCTATATAAAAGTGTTTCCTTTTGATGCAACCTATGAAGATATGGCTTCGTTCAATCCTCATGGTTATTTCTTGTCAAATGGGCCTGGTGATCCCGATCCGTTGCATGGAGCTCAAGAGGTAGCTCGTCAGATTTTAGCAAATGACAAACCATTGTTTGGAATTTGTTTAGGACACCAGACTATTGCTTTGGCAAACGGAATTTCTACTTACAAAATGTTCAACGGACATAGAGGGATAAATCATCCGGTTATGAATTTGGTAACAGGTAAAGGAGAAATTACTTCTCAAAACCATGGTTTTGCTGTGAATAAAGAAGAGCTTTTGGCTCATCCGGATTTTGAAATTACTCATGAACATATTAATGATCATACGGTGGCAGGTATGCGAATGAAAAGTAAAAATTGCTTCTCTGTTCAATATCATCCTGAAGCAAGTCCGGGACCTCATGATTCATCGTATTTATTCGATCAATTTATCGAAAATATCCGATTGGTATAGAGTTTTATTTAGTAAATTATATTTAAGAGTCAAACATCACTTGTTGGTGTTTGACTCTTTTTTTATGTATTTTTCATTATAGTATTGTTTTTGTTGAGTAATTATTGTTTTTTAAGATAAATTATATTAAATTAATAGTGTTTTTTTGTTTATTTTTTTATTTAAGTTTAACAAATTAACAATGTATTTTTCTTACATTTGTATCCGTGCTTGTTCTTTATGGCGAATAAATGAGTTTTTTATTTTATATTTTTGTCGAAGAGATTGCTTTTGTAGATAAGTTGAGTGTGTATTCTTTATAGTTAACGCATTTTTGATATGATAAGAAGGGTTTATATATTGTTTCTTTTGTTTTGGTTGCAACTAGGTGCGCAGGTTATTTCAAAACCTGTACTTGGTTTTTCTAAAGCTTGTGCAACTGATAATATCTTTAATAGTTTTAGTTTAACTTTTACCTCATATTATACTTATAAGCCGGATAATAAGTTTATAATAGAGTTGTCTGATGCGAATGGTAATTTTGATACCCCTGTTGTTTTGAAAGAAATACCGGCTACTATTGTTCCTTTGAGCGCTGTGTTTTTTTCTTTTCCTTCAACTGTATATGGATCGGGTTATGCTATTCGGGTGCGTAGTACCAATCCTGCTGTTACAGGAAGCCCGACTTCTCCTTTTTCTGCTTATTATGCTTCTTTTAATAAGCCTTTTGTTATAAATAAATATGTTCCTACGGTTAATTTGTGTGTAGATTCTACATTTGATTTGACTGTAGATTCCGGTTCTAATTCACCCTTGAATTTACCTCAATTAAAATACAGATGGTATAAGAATGGAGCTGTGATTCCCGGAATATCAAATTCTTCTCTTAGTATTACTGCGGCTGGCGAGTATTATGTAGAAGTTGATTATGGCGTGTGCTCGTATGATTCTTATTCAAATAAGGTTAATGTGAATTTGGTAGATATAGGGAATCCTCAATTTCAATTAAACGACCCGTCTTCTAACCTGATTTGTTTAGGCAGTAAAAAGTTAATGAGTTGTATAACTCAAAATCCTGTTTTTGCTTATCAATGGTACAGAGACGGGCAATTGATTGAAGGAGCAAACCAATTCAATTATGAAGCCTCGGTTCCGGGAACATATAAGTTATTGGTAAAGGCTGATGGTTGTTCGGTTTTTACAAATGAATTAGTTCTGAAAGGAGTTGATTTTTCTGCTGAAATTATGCCTCTTTTGTCAACTGTTTTGATTCCCGGTGAAAAAATGACTTTGAATGCATCTACCGATGCTTCTTCTCCTAAATATTCTTGGTTTAGAAACGAGGTTCTTATTGATGCAGCAACCGGCAGTTCACTAGAAATATCAAAAGCGGGGACTTATAAGTTGGTTGTTAGACAAGAAGGAACTTGTGTTTCTGAGAAAGTTTCTGAGATTAGTATTCTTTATCCTTTTGATTACAATATTGTTATAAAAGCAGATGATAATTATGTTGAAAATCAAAGTACAAATGCAAATTTAGAAGTCGATATATTTGAAGTTTTAAGTAATTCAAATCCTCCGCTTCCTCCTATTACGGGTATTAATTATATTTATCAATGGTATAAAGATGGAGTGAAAATTCCGGATGCTACATCTCAGGATTTAAATGTTTCGGGATCTGCTTCTAACGGAGTTTATAAATTAGGAGTGAGTATTCCTGATTACGGAGAAAAATTTTCGAATGAAATTGTTTTGAATTTCAAGATTACGGTTGATGTAACTATTAGTGCCGATAAACCATTGTGTAAACAAGGAGATAAAGTGATTTTGACTTCAAAATTGTCAGACCCGGGTTATACTTACAAATGGTATTTTAATGGAGTTTTATTGTCTTCCGGAATTTCAAATTCTATTGAAGTAACTCAGGAAGGTAATTATTATTTAGTAGTGAACAGCGGTGCAAGCACTATTCAGTCAAATACTGTTACAGTAAAGAAAGAAGATATTAGTCTGGATATTACAAGTTCTTCTTCGGTTTTTTTTCCGGGTCAGCAAAAAGTTTTTTTAGCGGCTGCTACAAATGCGTCACAACCTCTTTATACCTGGTACAAAGACGAAACCAAGTTGCCGGCATTTACTGTTTCTTCACTTGAAATTACAGAACCGGGAACTTATAAAGTAGTTGTTAAGCAAGGAACCGGTTGCGGTTTAGAAAAAGAAAAGCAAATAACCGTTGGTTATCCTTCATCGATTTCTATTGAAATTGCTAATGAATTGACTTATGAAGAATGTGTGAGCGCATCAACAAAACTTAAATTGACAAAAATAATTGCCGAATCTCCAAAAGGAAAAGTCACATTAGATTTTAATTTATATAATTATCCATTGCAATGGTTGAAAAATGGGGTTGAAATTCCGGATGCTGTAAATTCTGAATTACTTATTGCCGACAATTCCCAAAACGATATTTACAGTTTGAGAGTTACGATTCCAAATTATTCAAATCCTGAATCCAATGCTTTATTGGTAAAATTAGGTTTTGGGACTTCTCTTACTATTCAGAAAACAGGAACTTTGTGTAATTTGGATTCAGATGTTATTTTAGAATCTAATTATTCTGATTCAAAATTTAATTACGAGTGGCTTGAAGATTCTTCCGATTTGGTCTTAATGAATTCTGATTTAATGGTTGTTTCAGAACCGGGAACTTACTTTTTGAAAGTAAGTTATAATGGTTGTAGTTTGGTTTCAGATAAAGTAAATGTTTCTTTATTCGATGCTTCGTCTATAGAAGTAAATCAACCAGATGAATTTTCGATTGTAAAAGGAACTTCAAAAGAAATTACGGCAAGTGGAGCCGAAGAATATTATTGGTATTTTGAGGGTAAATTAGTAGGACAGGAAAAATCTTTCAAAGTGACCCAGGAAGGAAATTATTCTTTGATTGCCAAAAAAGAAGGTTGCGAAAAAGAGTTTTTATTTACCGTAACTTATTACGAAAACCAGTCGTTTACTTCAAATACGGTTACACCAAATGGAGATGGTTTGAACGATTTTTGGAGCATATCTACAGATTATGCATATAGAGAAGAAGTTAAAACAACAATTTATGATTCGGTAGGGAATGTAGTTTTGAAAACCTATAATTATCAAAATAACTGGCCGGAAAGTTCATTTGTTTATTCAAATAAATCGCCTTTATTTTATTATATAATTGAGGATGCCAGCGGAATATTAAAAAAAGGATCAATTACGGTTATAAAATAAGTTTAGAGTGTTAATGAAATATTTAAAAATTAAAATTTCTATTCTGTTTTTATTTATGATTTCCAAATCATTAGCTCAGGATTTGCCGATAATATCGATTAATAATCCATCACATAACTCAATGCTTTATAACCGGTTTTTATTAAATCCGGCTTTTTCTTTTGTAAGAGAATCCGATAGGAATATTAGTCTTTTAAGTCGTAATCAATGGGTCACTTTTGATGATTCGCCTAAAAGTTACAGTTTGAATTATAGTGGAAAGCTTACCGATAGAAAAGGTTTTGGATTGAGTGTTTTTAAAAGAACCGAAGGGATAATGACCAGTTTTGGAGGTGTGGGCAACTTTGCACTTCAGGTTCCTTTTGCCGAAGATTTCGGGATGACTTTTGGAGCCAATGCTTCTTTGTATGTAATTGGAGTCGATAAATCACGCATTATTACAGATGTTCCGGATCCTGCGATAATGGTTTTAGAAGATGCAAGTATTCTTTCCTTTCATCCCGGAATTAATCTGAATTACAAAGATTTTGATTTTGGTTTGTATGCCGAAAATCTGGTGAAATATAATTTTATATCCGACGGATATTTAAACTATTTAAGTGATGTAACATATTATGCACATGCAATGCACACTCTTGCTTTTGAAAATTTAGAAGAGGTTTTTGAAAAAGGTACTTTGCAGTCGTTGGTTCGATTAAGACACAATCCGAATTATAATATGAATTATAACCTTTCTGCGGTGGTCAATTTTCCAAAATTGGGCTGGATGCAGGGAGGTTATGACAGTTATTACGGAATGAGTGCCGGAATAGGATTTCATCTTTTGTATAATTTATCTGTTGGATATGTATATGAAAGAATGGTTAAAGAGGAGCTTTCTAATTTGGGAGCTACACACGAGTTTAGTTTAACCTTTAATCCGTTTGCTGAGAATAACAGAGATTGGTCGTCTGAGAGAGAGTATGAACCAGGAAAGAAAACCGGGAAAGAAAATTTTGAAGAGACCGAAGACCGATTAGAAAAACAATCCGAAAAAACAAAACAGGCCAAATTAGACAAGCAGGCCGAAAAAGAAAGACGGGCCGAAGAGGCAAAACAGGCTAAGATTCAGGCACAAGCCGAAAAAGACAGATTGGCTAAGGAAGCGCAGCAAAGTGCAAAAAAAGAAACTCCAAAAAACACTCTTGCCGAAAGCCAGGCTCAACGTGCCAATATGTTGAGAGAGAAAGCATATCAGAACAAACTGAAAAAAGAAAATACATTTCGGGAAATGTTATCAAAACAATTGGTAACCCGCGAGAAATTGGTTGAAGATAAAGTAAAACGTGCCAAGCTGAATAAAGAAAAAGTACCTGAGGTAAACCTAACTGCTTATGTTTTGCCGGAGATTGTAGATGAAACTTTGCCATTGGCTGATAAAAACAGAATAATAGACAAAAATATAGCTAAGCTACAGTCGGATATTAAAAAATTACAGGCCGAAATAGATATACTTGCAAAGCAGGAAGCTGAGGCAAAAAATCAGGAAATGATTAAGGAACTGAAAGGAATGAGTGAAGAACAGATTAAAGAAATTTATTCTCAAAAGACAACTTTAAAACGGCAGGTTTCCATAAAAAATGATAAGATTGAAACTAAAGATGTAGTACCCGGTTTTTATCTGGTTGCCAATGTGTTTAATAGTGAATCTAATGCTTTGGCTTTTATGAACGAATTAATTAATAAGAAAAAACTAGATGCGCAGATGTTTGTCAATCCGGTTAATGGTTTTAAATATGTTTACTTAAAACATTGTGAAACCAGAGAAGAGGCACTTGCAGCTTATTACTCAAATTTAAGTGATACTTATTTTGGAGAAATGTGGATTTTGAGTGTTGTTAAAGCCAAATAGTTTTAAAATTTAAAAAAAGCTTAGTTGCTTCAAATGTTATTTTGAAGTATTTAATTGAAAATATTGATATGAAAGGAATGTTTATACAAAAGTTGGGTAAGTTTAGAGTTTTTAAGATTATTCTTTTGGGAATGATTCTGATTAAAGCTTCAGTTTCCTATTCACAAAATCTTAAGTCCTTTACGGTTCAATATAACGAAAGTTTAAGGGGAGATATGCTTATGATAGGGAATAATATACTTAATAGGTATCAACCTTATGTACCTCCTGTATATAATCATAAAGGTAAATTAATTACACCTGCTATACCAGAAGCATTTCCTACTGAAGCTTATAATGGAACAGATTTGAATTCGGAGTTTACGATGAACTATATAGATATTGATCCAAGTACTGGTAGGTTCAATTCTAGTAGTGCGGATTTAACAGTTGCGGACACCACTTGTATTAAGATTAAATACGCAAAACTTTGTTGGGGTGCATTGCTTCAAAGTGGCAATAGAACCGATATAAACAAGGTAAAACTGAAACTTCCGGGAACTGCCAATTACGTAGATATTACAGGAACGGTTATTTATGATGCCAATGCTACACCAGTTGATGGGAATAAACCTTATGCCGCTTCAGCCGATGTTACCGCTCTGTTGGCCGCTCAAAAAAATCCTTGGGGAACTTATACCGTTGCCAATGTGGTAACCAGTCAAGGGACTAATGGAGTTACAGGTTTGTCTGCCGGTTGGTCGCTTTTTGTGGTTTACGAAAATCCTAAAATGCCTGCAAAATACATTACTTCTTTTGAAGGCTTTAGTGGGATTTTCAGAGATACAGGAACTCTGAATATTCCCATTTCGGGTTTCAAAACCATACCTACAGGTCCGGTAAGAGCAAGTTTGGCCTTTAGTGCTCTGGAAGGAGATCTTAATTATAATGGAGATTATTTATTGGTAAATCCTAGTTCTAATACTACTAAATCAAGTTCGCCTGCTAGACCATCAGATAACTTCTTTAATAGTACGATTACTAATTTAAATGGAATTGCTCCCGGGAGAAACCCGGCCAGTACTAATACTTTAGGATTTGACACGGGAATTATTGAGATAAACAATCCATCAAATACAGTTATTAAAAACGGGGACACTTCTGCGACTATACGTTTGGGTACTAATCTGGATACTTATTTTTATTTTTTTAATGCTTTTGCGGTTGATATCATAGAACCAAAAATTGAGTTAATCAAACATGTAAAAGACAAACAAGGAAATGATGTAAGTAATAAAACGGTAGGTCTTGGCGAAGAACTGTATTATGAGGTTACTTATCAAAATATAGGTAATGATGCGGCTAAAAACGTTGTATTAAAGGATATAATTCCGGTTAATACTTCTTTGAAAGTGGCCGATATTGATTTGTCTAATGCCGGAGGAGCTACCATAAAAAGTTATAACTCTGCTACTCGTACCTTATTAATTGATATACCTGAAAATTCAGTTGAAGTTGGTGATCCTGTTTTTACAATTCGTTTTAAGGTAAAGGTAGCCGATAGCTGTCTGGATCTGACCGATGCCTGTTCAAATAATATTACCAATCAGGCCGATGTAAGTTATGAGGGAAAACTAAGTAAGGTTGTAGTGTCAGACGCTCTTAGTTTTTCATCCAGTAGTGTTTGTAAGATAGGGGTTCCTTCTCCTACTAACTTTTTGGGGAATGTAACAGGGTGTAATTATAACCGTACTCAGGTACTTTGTCATGACTCAGTAGTATTGACGGCTTCATCCGGATATACTTCTTATTCCTGGTCTAATAACCCGAGCGGAACTCCTGTTTTAGCAACAACAAAAAGTATTACAGTTACCTCTTTAGGGACTTATTATTGTACAGAAACGGCGGTAGCTCCTTGTGTTTCTATTACAGAACAGTTTGAGGTAGTTCCTTTTGGACCAACTGTTACCAATCCGGTAATTCCTTTTGCTGATGATGTAAAGACTTGTCCCGATGATGGAAAACAATTGCCTGAGATTTATTTGTGTGGGTTAAATGCAACAAAATCTATAGCTACCAATGTGAATGATGGTTCTACAATTGTTTGGCAAAAATTAGATGAAAGTAGTTGTACCGCAGTTTCAAATTCGGCTTGTGCTAACGAAAGCAATAGTTGTACCTGGGTTACCGTAGGCAATGGACCTACTTATGTGGCTAATGCTTCCGGACAATACAGAATGGTGTTGAACTATCAGGGAGGTTGTTTCAATCGTTTTTATTTTAATGTTTATAAAAATTTATTAGATCCAAATGAAACTCATCAGGATATAGTTTGTAACTCACCGGGTAAAATTACAGTAGGAGGAGTACCTCTGGGGTACCAGTACAGTCTTGATAATGTCAATTGGCAAACCGGAAATGAGTTTATAATTACCAGTCCTGATATTTATACAGTTTATATTAAACAAATAGGAGTTGATTCTAATCCTTGTTTATTTACAATTCCGGGTATTCCTGTACGAAAAAGAGATTTTACAGTTACCACTACTGCTATAGCTCCTTTGTGTAACGGAGGCAAAGGCGGAATTAAGTTAGCTGCCAACGATGCTTTACCTCAATACTATTTCAAGGTTTCACAAGGTGCTTCGGTTATGGGTAGCGTGGGGCCAATTGCTGCGAGCGATTATACTTTTTCAAATTTGAATGTTGGTAGTTATACAGTTGAAGTTTCTACCGATGACGGTTGTCTTTATACAGAGACGGTTGTTGTAAATGATACACCGTTACTGACTGCTTCGGCTTCTGTGACTAAACCTTTAACCTGCGAAGAAGGGGAAATCACAATTACCCCACAAGGAGGAACGGAACCGTATGTATATTATGTAAACAGTACTACAGAATTTGATGCTTATCCTATTATAGCTGTATCCCGAACTACCTTACCGGTAAATGGTGTTTATGATATAGAGGTAGTAGATTATAATAACTGTAGAACAAATACATCTGTTACAGTAACTGATAATCCGGCTCCGGTTTTTGGGGTAATTTCTACCAATATTGCCTGTGCCGGTTCAAAGGGAAGAATTGATTTTAATGTCACTCAACCTAATGGTTATACTTTGGCATACAGTATAGACGGAGGAACTACTTATTCTCCATCTCCATCTTTTCTGAATCTCTCCGCCGGAAGTTACGAAGCCATACTTCGATATTCTATGAACTATTCTATGGGTGTTACCGATTGTTTTAGTGTTGTAACACCTCTTACCATTACAGAACCCACCGCAGTTTTGAGTGCTTCGGCAGGAGTGTCTGAATTGGCCGGCTGTGGATCTTCGGGAGAAGGTAAAATACGTATTACCAATCCGCAAGGAGGACAAATACCTTATACTTACAGTTTTGATGGCGGAATTACTTATGTTGCATCAAACGAATTGTATGTGAATCCCGGAACTTATAATTTATCTATAAAAGATGCTTTGGGTTGTGTTTTTTCAATGCCGGCTGTAACACTAGATTCCGCACCACCGGCTCCAACAATTACAATAGATGAACCCATTTTTAATTGTAATGGAACTGCCAATACCACAGTAACGGTCAATAACAATGGTTCAAATTATGACTATACTTATAAACTTGACGGAAATGTTAATAATAATGTTCCGGCAAATGTGTTTAATAATGTAGGCTCCGGAGTTCATACAATAACAATTGATTATCATTTGACATCGGTTTCAACCTACAGTAATTTATTGAATGAAGATTTTGGAAGTGGTACACCTACTACAACTCCCGGAATTGCAAGTGCCTATTGTTTTAATGACCAGCGTGTAGTAGGTCCATATCCTTGTGATACAAGATCGGTTGAAGATAATCAGTATTCTGTTGCCAAAGATTTTTGGAGACCGGATGATCCAAGTAGTAATAATTCGGGAGCCTGGTATCATTTTAAAGATCATACAACTAATGGAACAGATACTAATGGAAGATTTCTGATTGTTAATATTGGTTCAGCTGCCGGGCCTTATGGGGTATTATACAGTAAGCCAATTGCAGATGTTGTTCCTAATCAACCGGTAAAAGTTGATTTGTATCTTGGTAATTTATTGAGAAATCATATAAATGCCGCTAATCCTGACTTTATAATAGAATTAGTAGATCCTTCAGGAGTAGTAGTAGCTTCACAAAATACAGGAATAATCCCAAATAATGAGATTTGGAATTTAAAATCAGTATCTCTAAATCCGGGTAATAATACCAATCTGACTTTCAAAATACGTTCAGGAAGTACCGCTTATAATGGTAATGATGCTGTTATAGACGACATTAGTGTTTATCAGATACCTAAGGCTTGTATCACCACTAAGGATTTTCCTTTTGTGGTCGATAGTACCCAGGCTTTTGCAGCTCAGGTCGCTTCTGCTCAAAATGCAAAATGTAGTAATACTAATGATGGTACTATTACAATAATGGCTCAGAATTTTGATACAGTTGCCGGATTTGAATATTCAATAAACAATGGAGTAACTTGGGTTAATTCTAAAATTTCTCCTGTTATTATAAACGGATTGACAGCCGGAAATTATACACCATTAGTACGCTACAATACTGCGGGAGCTTGTACTTTGACATTAGAGCCTCAAACAATTCTTAATCCTCCTGTTTTAGGTGTGTCGGCTACTATAACTTCATTGGCCAATTGTCATACAGGAGCTACTATTGCAGTTACTGCTACGGGTGGCGTGCCGGCTTATCAGTATCAATTATTAGACAAAAATACAGGTGTTATTGTAAAAGCTTTTCAGCCGGGTAACGTGTTTACCAATGTTGCCCAAGGTGATTATACAGTGGTGGTAAATGATGTAAATGTTTGTTCTAATTTGGTACCGGTCAATATTACGGTTGAACCTATAGCTGTAATAACGGCTTCTATTTCTCCGTCTTCCAATTTGTGTTATAATCCTGCCACAGGAGCAACGATAGTGATAAATGCTACAGGCGGAAACGGAGCATTACAATACAGAATTAATGGAGGTACCTGGCAAAGCAGTAATACCTTTTCTAATCTGGCGGTCAATAGTTACACTGTCGATGTACAGGATGTCAACGGATGTTCAGTAACAATAGTTCCTACTGTTGTAATAACTCCTGCTCTTACATTCAGTTCAACAACCGGAAAACCATTAGATTGTTCTGTTTCTCCGGATGCTGAAATTATAGGGACTATAGGTTACGGTTATCCTGATTACAGTTATAGAGTTCAGGATCCTACTGCAACTTGGAGTGCACCGGTTTCTTTAGGAGTTGGTGTAAATGCTTTTAATTATTCGGCTGCAACACCGGGGGATTATGTTTTTGAAGTTACAGATTCCAACGGTTGTAAATTGACATCTCCTATACATACTGTTGATTCGAAATTAGTTCCTGTTGCCAATGCAACTAAGACAGATGTTACCTGTAAAGATGCAAACAACGGAACGATTACCATAAATACTCCGCCAATAGGTTCTGGTTTTCAATACGGAATAAACAAAGATGTAGATAATGTAAGTGCTGTTATATTTGGTTCTGCTCAAATTTTTTCAGATTTATCTCCGGGAACTTATTATTATTATATAAAAGACGGTGTTAGTTTATGCGTAGGTTCGGCATCTATAACAATTACAGAACCTGTTGATGAATTGACAGTTTCAGTAAATACACCTGAATTGAGTTGTAATCCTTCAACCAATATAAAACAATCGGCAACTGTAACACTAACTGCCGGTGGAGGTACACCTGCTTATCAGTATAGTTTTAATGGAGCTGCTTTTGGAACCGATAATTTTTATACCGTAAACGATAACGGAAGCGATCAATATGTGAGTTATGTGGTGAGAGATACCAATGGCTGTCTTACAACTGTTAATGGTTTGACCATTACAAAACTCGATCCTCCAACAGATTTAGATTTCTCAAATGCAGCTATTACTTGTTCTGCACCAACTACTACGGTACAGGTAGAAATTCCTGCCGGAAAAGGAGGAGTTGCTCCGTTAATATTTACTAATGTTAATTCAGGTATTACCAATAGTACAGGAGATTTTGCAGGCTTGCTTCCAGGAGTTTATGAATTTAAAGTGACGGATGCTAACGGCTGTTATTATACAGAAAGCTATGAAGTAAAATCGGTTACTAATATAACGGTAAGCGGTGTAAAACAAAAGGATGTTTCCTGTAATGGTTTGGCAGACGGAGCAATAGAATATACGGTTTCGGATTTTTCGGGAACTTATAAATATTCACTTAATGGTGCAGCAGCAGTTATAGGGTTGTCTTCAACCATTGTTAACGCAACTGCTTTGTCTCCGGCAACTTATACTATGGTTGTAACCGATGAGGTAACGGGTTGTACAGCAACTTCAACACCAATTGTAATATCACAACCGGCTCCATTGACGGTAACTGCTGCTGCAACCAAAGTTTACTGTAGCAATTATAATTCACAAATTACAATTTCTCAAGCAGGAGGGACACCGGTTTATAGTTATGCTGTTGCGGTAAATGGAGTTACTCCAACTTATGGAGTCTCAAATGTTTTGACTGTAGATACCAATTCAGGACAAGATTTGACTTGGAATGTTTATGTACAGGATGCCAAAGGTTGTGTATCAGTAGAATCAATTTCGATTACAGCAAATGATATTCCGACAATTGTAGCACCATTGTCACAATGTTATATGGGTGTATCTCTTACAATAGGTATTTCAGGAACTACTTATAATGCTTCTGCCCAATATAGTATAGGCGGAGGGTATCAGTCTTCTCCTGTATTCAGTAATGTATTAACGCCGGGTACTTATACACTTACTATCAAAGATGATAACAACTGTGTAGCTACTACTACCTACAAGGTAAATCCACAGTTAATATTGAATGCAGTATTGACCAAGGATTTAGATTGTACTTTATTTCCAAATGCTGAAATTAATTTGACTGCTTCAGGAGGTTCAGAAACCGGATACATTTATTCCGTTTCTTCTGATGGAGGAGCTACTTACAATCCTGTTATGGGTTCTGTATTTTCTACTCCTGATTCGGGAAGTTATATTTTTAAAGTTAATGACAATCAAAATCCGCCTGTAGGAGGATGTTCGATTGTAAGAACTCCACCTATAGTAGTAACTCCTGTTACTTCTGATATAATGTCAATTACCGCTACGCTTACTCCTGTAAGTTGTAATGGACTTAGCGACGGAACAATTACAGTAACTCCTTCGGGTGGTTTGGCTCCTTATACTTACAGTATTAAAAGTGTTGGAGATAGTAATCCGTTTACGTATCAATCTTCCAATTTGTTTACCGGTTTGTTGGCAGGAGATTATTTGGTTTCTATAAAAGACAATAAAGACTGTGAGATTGAAAGTCCTGTTACGGTTACTGTTATAGAGCCATCAGCATTGACAGAGACTCACACCGTAATTCCGTTTTCTTGTAATGCTTCTAATGCAAAAGTGGCAGGTACTATTACCATAACACCATCGGGAGGAAATGCTCCATATCAATACAGTTTTAACGGAGGAAGTTTTGATAATAGTAATGTTTTTAGCTTAAATGATAATGGCTCAGACCAAACGATACCTTATGTTGTAAGAGATAGCAAAGATTGTACAGTTTCGGGAACTTATACTTTTACTCAATTAAATCCTCCAACGGATTTGAATATAACCGGAACATTAATTAATTGTGCACCGCTTGCAACAACCAGTACAGTGACGTTGGTTGTGCCGGTTACAGCAGGTGGAGTTTTTCCGTTAAACTATACTTTGATAGCGCCTGTTGTTGGGGTTTCTCAAACGTCAAATGTTTTTAATGGTCTGTCGGATGCTATCTACACTTTCAAAGTAACAGATGCAACCGGTTGTTATTATACCAAATCTTACGAAGTAGAACCTTTGGTACAAATAAAAATGACTTCCAAAATTTTGAATGGTGTTTTGTGTAACGGAGATGATACCGGTGTGATTGAATATACTGTTACCGATTATATTGGAGGATTCACTATCACAACACCTATAGCAGGAGTTACGCCTGTAATTTCAGGAAACAAAATTACCGTTTCAGGTTTGCCTGCCGGAAATTATACTTTGGGTGTAACTGATAATACTACTTCTTGCGTGGCAAGTATAACTGATACAATTACAGAGCCGGCAGCAATTGAAATTTCGGGAGCTACGGTTACGGCAACCCATGTACATTGTAATAATTATTTTTCTACTCTTACCGTAACAGGTATTACAGGTGGTATTTTGCCTTATTCTTATGCGGCTGTTGTTGCAGGAAGTGCTGTTCCAACAACATTCATTCCATCCAATGTGATAAATGTTGATACAGATTCCGGTAACATTCTGTCTTGGGATGTTTATGTAAAAGATGCCAATGGATGTATCTCTTTACCTATAGGTGTAATTGTTACTTTAGAAGCTGCACCAACTGTTTCTGTTGATGTAAACCAGTGTACTGCTACTTCAAATGTTTTTACTATTACTGCAAATCCGGGTGCTTCTTTAACTCCGGTTTATAGCATTGATGGTATAAATTACCAAAGCAATAATGATTTTACGGTTGTTCCTGTAGCTCCTGTAACTTATACCATTTATTTAAAAGATAAAAACGGTTGTGTGGCGACTGAGAATCAAATAGTATATCCTTATTTGACGGTTTCAGCCAATTTTGATAAAGATATTACCTGTTCTGCTCCTACAGATGCATCTGTAACTGTAACAGCAACGGGAGGTTCCGGAAATTATGGATATTATGTTTCAGTAAACGGAGCATCTTATACACAAGTTCCGGCAAATTCAAACAATTATATTACTGCTACAGCTGGAAATTATATATTCAAAGTTATAGATACCGTTACTAATTGTGAGAATATAATAAGCACGACCTATACTGTTACAACTCCGGTAGCACCTGTTTTGGCAGTTACGGTTACTGCCGAGCCATTGTGTAACGGAGAGGCTACAGGTTCTCTAAAAAGTACGGTTACTTCTGGTACAGCACCGTTTACTTATAGTTTAAATGGAGGATTGACTCAACAACTTTCGAATGTGTTTTCCGGATTAATTGCCGGAACTTATACTGTTACCGTTACCGATGCCAAAGGATGTACAGCTACTCAAACACCGCTAATTACGCAACCCAATCCACTGAGTTATGCGCTTGTGGCAATTTCTATTAAGTGTAGTGGTATTTCGGGTACAACATTAGGTTCTATAGAAGTACAAAATTTATCAGGTGGAATACCGGATTATACTTATTCGCTTAAAAATTTCAATGGATATACGGTTCCGGCAGATATAACAACTAATGTTGCTCCTCCTCCATATACAGGGCTTAATTTTGGTACTTACGAATTAAGTGTAGTTGATGCTAATAATTGTACACTTAAACAACAAGTATTAGTTTCTTCTCCTCCGGATGGGATGACAATTACGGCTTTGACACCTGTGGGATGTAATACAGATGTTGAGGTTGTTGCAGATGGTCCGGTTTTGAGTACGGGTCCGTTCTGGTTTACACTTTATACAGATCCTTATCCAAATCCGGATCCTGATAGTAATTTGTTGACTCCTCCGGATTCGCCACCATATATTCAGGGACAAGGTGTAGGTTCCAGAACAGCTGTTTTTTCTGATCTGATTCCGGGAGTGCTTTATTCGTTTATTGTTTATGATCAATCTACCGGTTGTTCTTATATAGATAGTACAAAAATTGAATATATATCGAGTACAACAATAAAGGAGGTAAGAATAGTAACTCCCGTTACCTGTAAGGGAAGTAGTGACGGTACGGTTAGGTTTACGGTTTCGGATTTTCCTACAGATGTTACTTCAATAGAGTATCAGGTTTTTGATGAATTAACAAATGTTGAAATAACAGGTAAGTCGGGAACAATGGTTGTTTCCGGAATTTCAGTTACAGATATTGTTAGTGGTTTAGATAAAGGGAAATATTATATCGTTTATACTTATGTTGGCGGTCCACAATCTAATGGTTGTAAAACAGGAACAACCCCTTTTGAAATCTATGAATCAGCAATAGAATTTTCGGTTACTGCAAGCGTAGTTAAAAACGACAACTGTAATGAAAAGGCAGGGGTTATTTCGGCTGTTGCTAAGGGAGGAACAGCTCCTTATACATATCAAATAATTGCAGGTACAGATACAACAACAGCTCCCGATATGAATGATTCTAATTGGGATATTCCAAACACTTTCAATGTAGAAAATGGCAATTGGGTAGTTTGGGCAAAGGATGCTTATAACTGTATTCAAGCCATTATTAATCCATTAACGGTAACAGAGGATTCTTCTCCAGATATTACTGCGACTCCGGTAAATCTTTGTGCATTAGAAGGTAATTTTGAAATTACAGTTGATAATGTAACAGGTATATCTCCTTATCAAATTAGTTTAGACGGAGCTGCATTTCAGCCTGTAACCGTATTTCCGTTAACTCTAACTAATATTAATTCAGGAACTCACACTATTACTGTGATAGATGTAAACGGTTGTAGTGATTCAGCAACGGTTATAATTCTTAAACCAATAGTTGCCTCAGCAGATCTGACTAGCGATTTGACTTGTTCAAGTGGGGCTGTATTGAAAGTGACAGCAACTGAGGGATATCCTGCTTATACTTATGAGTATTTAAAAGGAGCTGTAGTTTTGGGAACAGGTATTTCGGACACTTATACTACTTTGGTTGATCCTTCAGAAGCAGGTAATTATTCTTTCAGGGTAACCGATGTGAAGGGATGTTCAACCACAACCAATTTAGTTACAGTTACCGCACCGCTTAGTCCAACAATCACGGTTACAAATGTAACCAATGTAAGTTGTAACGGTCTGAGTGACGGAACTGTTTTGGTAAACGGAGCTTCCGGATTGGCACCTTATGAATATATTTTAGATGGAACTACTTGGCAAACATCCAATCTTTTCACAGGATTAGCAGCAGGTTCTTATACTATTAAAATAAGAGACAGTAAAGATTGTGAAGCAACAACTTCGGCAACAGTTACACAACCGGATGTTTTAGCAGCCGTACTGACTGTTAGTAAAGATTTTAAATGCGGACCTAATAATACATTGCAGAATGCTGAGGTAACTGTGATAGCTACTGACGGTACTTCTCCATATATGTACAGTTATGATAACGGCAATACGTATGTTTCTTCTGATACAAATAATGTAAGCGGAGTTACAGGATTGTCTTCTACAGCTAACGCGTTGGTAAAAGATGCTCACGGATGTAATTTGAGTGCAGCAGCAACTGTAACAGTTCCGGCACTTAATCCGCCAACAGCTTTAACTTTTACACAAGGAATTAGTATTACCTGTATATCTGCAACTACCGATATTACTCTGACGGTAACCGATGCCGATATGCCGCTTTCGGCATTATACCGCTACGAAATAGTGGCTCCGGTAGCCGGGGTTTCTCAGGCGTCTAATGTTTTTACAAGTCTATTGCCTGATAATTATTTATTCAAAGTAACCGATGAGGATGGTTGTGTTTTTAGTGATTCGTACCTTGTTAAACCGGTAAATCCAATAATTGTGGACAGGTTAAAACTGAAAGATGTTTCCTGTTTTAATGATAATGACGGAGCTTTGCAGTTTACGGTTTCGGGTTATTCAGGAACTTATAAATATTCATTGAATGGAGCCGCAGAGGTTACCGGAATTTCGGATGTAAATATTAATGTATCACCGTTGGCTCCAATGGCTTATACAATGGTTGTAACAGATGAGGTTACAGGTTGTTCTTCGACTTCAACATCTATTACTATTAATGAGCCGTCGGCTCTTGCAATAATGGCTGTGAGTGCTACCAATATAAATTGTAATAATGCTAATTCTCAGATTACTATTACAGTTACAGGCGGAACGAGTAATTATAAATACGCAGTTGCAGAATCAGGAATTACACCAACTACTTTTAGTACTTCAAATGTGGTAACAGTAAGTGCCGTTTCCGGAACCGTACTGGATGTTCATGTAGTAGATTTCAATGGTTGTACAACTACTACAAGTGTTACTGTTTTACAAGATGCTTTACCAACTATAGTAACGCCATTATCACAATGTTATACAGGTATTCCTTTGGATATAACTCTTAGCGGCACTACTTATAATGGTGTTGCCCAATACAGTATAGGAGGAGCTTATCAAAACGATCCGTTGTTCTTGTCCCAGCTCGATCCCGGGACTTATACTTTGAGTATTAAAGACGATCATGATTGTATGGCTTCTGTAAATTATGAAGTAAAACCGCAGTTGAATTTGAATGCCAAACTGGATAAGGATTTGGATTGTACAATTTTACCTGGAGCAGAAATAATTCTTACAGCTTCGGGCGGAATGGGAACCGGTTATACTTATGAATTCAATAAAGATAATTCTGGTTTTGTATCTATGGTCAATCCGTTGACTCTTGCCGGAAGTTATACTTTCAGAGTAACCGACAGTCAATCGTGTGATGCGGTTACTGTAGGAGCTATTACTGTAACAGATGTTACTACCGGTACTTTGTCTATTACGCCTACAGTTACCAATGTTAGTTGTAAAAATGGTAGTGACGGAACTATTACTGTTATTGCTTCCGGAGGAGTAGCACCTTATGAATATGAACTTTTAGACAGTACAGGTCTTATTGTGGTTCGTCCGTATCAAAAAGCAGAAGTATTTACCGGTTTACCGGCAGGTACTTATGTGATTAAGATAAAAGATGCAAAAAGTTGTGAAATTGATGGAATCTCAAATACAGTAACAATAAACGAACCTGCTGTTTTAGGAGTGTCTTCTGCTTTGATTTCGTTTAGTTGTGCTGCTGCCGATAGCAGTCAGCAACCGGCAACGGTTACACTTAATGGAAATGGAGGAACAGCACCGTATCAATACAGTTTTAACGGAGGAACTTATGTAGCAGGTTCGCCTACAGCCGATTTCTTTGTAAACAATAACGGAACTGACCAAATAATTAATTTCAGTATTTTAGATGCAAATGGTTGTGTTGCAAATGGAACAACATTTACCATAAATAAATTAGATCCTCCAACTATTACTGCTATCAGTACTACTAAACTTGAGTATTGTGGCGTTGGTAATGGAGCTACGGTGGAAATTACAACTGTAAATGGTGTAACTCCTTTGACTTATGAAATTATTGCGCCAATAACAGGTATTTCACAAGCGGGTAATGTGTTTACCAATTTACCGGCTGGTAATTATACATTCAGAGTTACCGATGCTAATGGTTGTTATTTTGATAAATCTCATACGGTAAATCCGGTGAAAAATATAATAGTGAACGGAGCTAAATTGAATGATGTTTCTTGTTTTGGCGGAAGCAATGGTTCTGTGCAGTTTACGGTTTCAAATGTTAATACTGTTGGAAACTATAATTATACTTTGACGCCAAATGTAGGTTCTATAACAAATACCTTGAATGTGGTTACCGTGACCGGATTATCGGCAGGAATTTATACTTTGGATGTTACAGATAATGTTGCTTCTTGCGTGAATTCTGTGAGTGTAACGGTTGCACAGCCTAGCTTAGTCGGTTTAACCGCTACAACAACCAATGTTCACTGTAATAAAGATATTTCTGAAATAACAATTACAGCTACAGGAGGAACTCCGGGTTATAAATATGAAGCAGTTGTGGCAGGAAGTTCAACTCCTGCGATTTCAAAAACCAACTCTGTGTTGACTGTGGATACCAATAGTGCAACTAATTTAGTTTGGGATGTATATGTACAAGACCAAAACGGATGTACTGCAAATACAACTGTGACGGTAATCCAGGATCCGATGCCAACAGTTACTATTTCTCCTATTAGTAATGTTTGTAATGTAGCTCCTGCGGTTTCTAATATTGATGTATCGGCTACAGGGGTAGGTCCATTCCAATATTCATTGAATGTGGTAGGATTGAGTCCAAGTAATGTATTCCAAACAGGAACCAACTTTAAAGTACCGGTTTCGGGAGAATATACCGTTACTGTAAAAGATACGAATGGATGTATTGCAAACAGTGCTACAAGCGTAACGGTTTATGATCCTGTAAAAGTGATTGCTTTTGCTTCGAAAGAGCCTTCATGTGGCAATAGTGATGGGGCAATTACGGTGGCAGCTGTAGGCGGACTTTCTTCTTACACTTATACAATAAATCCGGTTGCAGGAACTTTAACAGGAAACGTATTTACAGGATTGACTTTTGGTTCTTATGATGTAACTGTGACCGATGCCAATAATTGTTCTGATACCGTTACAGTTGTTCTGGACGAACCAACAGCCATAACAGGACTTTCAGCAACGACTACTCCGGTAAGCTGTTTTGGAGGAAATAACGGAACTCTGACCGTGATTTTACCTGCTTCAAATAATAATACTCCGTATCAATATGCTTTGGCAGGCCCAGTTTTAAGAGCACTTCAGTTTGGAAATAGTTTTACAGATTTGGTTGCCGGAACTTATGATGTTACAGTTGTTTCAGGCAGAGGATGTTCAAGTACTATTTCGGTTGAGGTATTCAGTGCAACACCAATTGTTGTGGCTGCTCCTACAGTTACACAATACAATTGTAATACAGGAAGTAATCTGGCTAATTTTGCTACCATAAGCGTGAATCCGCTTTCGGTAACAGGCGGAACAGCAAATTATGTGAGATATGAATTTGTAAGAAACGGAACAGAGATAGTTCAAGACGGTGCAAATCCGGTTCATACTGAGTACGATTATTTGGGAGGAAATTATACAATAAATGTATATGATACCAATGGATGTCTGGGAACAATTTCGACGGCTATAAATCCTTTTGTGAAAATTGCTACTCCGGTGGTTGCTGTGTCCAGCGCAATTAATTGTATTTCAGATGAAGCAATTCAGGTTTCAGTTACGGTTAATCCGGCCAGTCCTGCTCTTGTTTTAAATTATTCTTTAACCATAGGAGGAGTAACTCAAACCAATACAACGGGAAGTTTTACTAATTTACCTATAGGTGATTATCTGATTACGGTTGAGAATCCTACAACGGGTTGTAGCGTTCAAACGTATCATTATGTAAATAATCCGAATACATTTGATTTGATTGCCAACAAAAAAACAGATGTGATTTGTTTTGGAGGAACTGACGGTAGCGTTGAATTGACCATAAAAGATTTGGTATTGCCAGATGAGGCCGGAGCATTCAATTATGCAATTATGTCGGCTTCTTTGGTTTCTCCAATTACAGGAACTACAACAGGAGTAGGGCCAATAACTATTACGGGTCTTCCGGTTGGAGTTTACAGCGTTACAGCAACTCTTGTAAATAATCCGTATTGTGAGCTGTCTAAAAACTTTACAATCAACGGACCACAAAGCACTTTGCAAATCAATGCTGTTTCTTCGGCTATAACTTGTGTTGCGGGCAATGCAGACGGAACCATTTCATTGTCTGCTTCCGGTGGTTGGAATACGTCTTATGAATATAAATTAGAAAAAGACGGAGTTGCTAATAATAATTGGACAACCCAAATTTATTATGATGCTCTTTCACAAGGAACTTATGTTGGTTATGTAAGAGATATTAGAGGTTGTGAAGCTACTGTTACGGTGGTACTGAACAATCCTACACCAATTGTGTTCACGGCAACTGCCGATAAAATACAAGTGAAATGTTTTGGAGACAAGGATGCTGCTATTACAGTGGCACTTCCTACAGGAGGTCAGGGCGCAAATTATTTATATACTTTAAATACTACTTCGGTTAGCCCTACATTGGCAAACGGGCCTCAGTCTTCTAATGTCTTTACAGGTCTTGGAGAAGGAACCTATACTGTTACCGTTACCGATAGTTGGGGTTGTGGAACTACAGATTTGACACCTATTGAAATTGGTCAGCCTAATAGGGTTATGGCAAGTTTAGCACTTAAAACAGGGCCTACCTGTGCCACAAATCCTACGGTAGAGTTGACAGCTACCGGAGGAACTCCGGGCTATACCTACAGTCTTGATGATGTGACTTATACAGGACCTTTGGCACCGTCTCATATTTTGGATGCAGCAATTCCGTTGCCTTCAGAAAATAGTTATTATGTGAAGGATGCTAATGATTGTGAAGCATTTGTATCAAACAGTGTTTATATTGAACCTTTGGTTGAATTGACACTTATTATTAATGATGCGAATTCAAAAATTGCCTGTAAAGGCGAGGCTACCGGAGTTATCGTAGCTAAGGCTCAGGGAGGTATGGGTAATTATGTTTATACTTTGTTTGATGATTCGAATAATATAGTGGGTGTTCCTACTCCAGCGAAAAATTCTCAGGCTGAATTTAAAAATTTGGCAGCCGGAACCTATAAGGTTTCTGTAACAAGTGCCGATTGTACTGCTGTTGAAAGTATCATTACAATCAACGAACCGGTAACGGCATTGACTGCCACCGTAGCACTAACAGATGTTAGCTGTTTTGGTAAAAATGACGGTCAGGTTGAAATTACAGCTACGGGTGGAACCGGTACTATTAAATATGCCATTTCTCCGAATTTGAATTCATTCGACATATATTCTGCATACAAAGATTTGGCTCCTGAAAGTTACAGCGTAATTGCTCAGGATGAAAACGGTTGTTTCCAATATATGAAAGATTTAATGATAAGTGAACCGGCTGTGTTGGGAATCAGTGCAACCATTCTTCAGGAAGATATTTGTACAGGAGACAATGCAGGAAAAATCCGTGTTGATATTGAAGGAGGAACTAAGAACTATTTTACCAGTTTTAATTCGATGGAGGATACTGATTTTACAGAAGTATTAAACGGGCTTAGTTATACTGAATATGACGGTATAGCCGGTGGAAATCAATATCCTGTTTTTGTAAAAGATGCTAATGGTTGTCAGGCCTGGACTTCGGTAGAGATGGCAGATGCTATCGATTTACAGTTAGATAAAATAGTGACTTCGGTTTGCGGTATAAGCAATATTCCAACTCAAACCATTACAGCGGTTATCAATAAGGCGTTGACTCCTGCCGATGTTCAATATTCATTAGACGGAATCAATTATCAGGCAAGCAATGAATTTCCGGGATTAACAGTAGGTACTTACACACTTTATGCAAAACATAATGATGGTTGTGTTAAAAATATTTTGGTAGATGTTGTCGAATTATATCCTGTATCTGCAACAGTTACAGATATTATACCGGCACTTTGCTACGGAACTCCTACGGGAAGCATTACAGTTTCGGGTTCAGGAGGAAACGGTATTTTGCAGTACGGTATTTCTCCGGATATTCCTCCTGTATTTGTTATGGGAACTGATAATGTTTTCAATGATATTTATGCCGGCAATTATATTGTGAGAGTAGTAGATCCTATTGGTTGCGAAGTACAGCTTACCAACAATATCGTTACTCAGTCTCCGGAGCTTAAAGTTGCTGTTGAAGGTTTATCGGGTTCTGTTTGCGGAGACGAAGGCAATGCCTCGGTAACTCTGAAAGTAGAAGGAGGAGTAACACCTTATTATACCAGTATGTATTCTAATGCTAATTTTGTACAAGACAAATTTGTTTATGATAATTTAGACAGCGGAAAAAATTATAGTTTCTTTATCAAAGATTCACAAGGATGTACAACCGATCTAAATACACAATTGGGTACTTCGGTAGCTATAGATGCTGTTGCAACACTTCAGAGCGATTGTAACCAAACAACGGCTATTGTAAATGTGAATCCTGCAATAGCTACTGAGGTTATGTACTCAATCAACGGAGGGGCTTTCAGTACCAATAATGTATTTACCAACTTACAAACTCAGAAATATACTGTGCTTGTTAAGCATAATACTACCGGTTGTACCGATTCGGTTGTTTTCTATGGAGAGAATATAGCTCCGGTCAGTTTGGTGTTGCAGGAAAGCGGATTGAATGAATTTACGGCAACTGCCGGTGGAGGTTCGGGAATTTATACTTATACGCTTAACGGAGAAGACAAAGGTTCTCAAAATGTATATGTAATAACAAGTTCAGGAACTTATACCGTTACGGCAACCGACAGTAAAGGTTGTTCAATAACTGAATCTATTGAGATAGAGTATGTGCCTATTGAAATACCAAACAGTTTTACTCCAAACGAGGACGGACACAACGATGGTTGGGCGCCAACCAATTTGGATTCATACCCGAATATTACGGTAGATATATTTGACCGTTATGGTAGAAAAGTGGCAGTATTAACAAGAACTGAAACCTGGGATGGTAAATATAACGGAGTGCCTTTGCCAACCGGTGATTATTGGTATATTATCAATTTAGGCGATTCAAAAGATCAGAAGGAAATTGTGGGACATTTTACACTTTACAGATAATATATCAGTTCATCTAATTGTAGTTACAGAATAAAATGAGAAAAATTTATATCCTATTTTTTTTGGTTGTTTTTCTAAACGCCAAAGCTCAGGAGTTGACAATACCAAACTTTACCCAGTATTTGGCCGACAATCCGTTTATATTGTCTCCTGCTTTTGCGGGAGTGGGAGATAATATAAGGATTAGAGCCAATGGACTCACTCAATGGGTGGGAGTAAAAGGAGCTCCCGATATGCAATCACTTTCGGCTGATGCGCGTATAGCCGACAGAACCGGAGTGGGAGCTTTCTTTTATAATGACAGAAACGGAAATACATACCAAAAAGGTTTGAAATTGTCTTTTGCACACCATTTGGTGATTGATAAATACGAAGAACAGTTTTTGTCTTTTGGATTATTGTTTAATGTCAATACATTCCGATTGGCAATTGAAAATTTCAATACTCCCGATTTTGCCGTGGTCGATGATCGCTATACCATGAATTATAATTTTGATATTTCTTTCCTGTATCGTTACAGAACTTTTTATTCAAGTATTACCGCCAGTAATATATTTGATAAGAATTTGAAAGATTTTGGAGTAAACGAACCGGGTAAGCTGAGAAACTTTCAGTTTTATACCGGATATGTGTTCAAAGAAGTAAATTCATCCAATATGGAAATTGAGCCTTCGGCCTATATTCAGTATTATGAAAGCGATAAAAGATCTTCTACCGATTTGAGTGTTAAATTCCGATTCATGGATTTTGATGAATATTATTGGGTAGGTGCATCTTATCGGTTTTTGAATGACCAGATTGGAAAACCGCTGAATATTGGCCCCATGGTTGGTTTAAAGAAACGAAATTTTTATGCGGCTTATTCTTATCAAATAACCACCAACGAATTTCTGGCTATGAATACCGGTACTCACATGGTTACTATAGGTTTGGATATTTTCCAGGGAATCAGCAATTGTCCTTGTACTAATTAAGATTGAAGATTTTTGATTGAAGATTGAGAGTTAAACACCGATTTTCAAAATCCTAAATCTTCAATCAAAAATCTACCGATGTTTATAAAAATATGTCTTATAATGAAAGTTTAAAAGCTTTTTTGGGGTTTCTTATTGTGATATTATTTTTAGAACTCATTTGTTTTTGAGTACTTTCTTTGCGTACAATTTCCAAAAATAATAAAATCTATATTTGAAAATAAATAGAATTGTTGATTATGATGTAAAAAAATAGCTTAAACAGATTCGCATTAGAAAATTATTTCATAATCTCAATGTTTCTTAATCGTGTGGATATAAATCCAGAAGTGTCGGGATTGGTTAAATTTAGCCATAGATTAATAGTTTTTCACTGATTAATCGTGTTAATCGTGGCTTAACGATGATTATTCTCTACAGTCTGAAACATCGGGACTGCCGAATCTGCTAAATCTGCTGAATCTGCGGGAGAATTTTGCCCGCTGATCTAACAGATTCACGCAGATTTCAATTAATCTGTCCCGACAATTCGGAACTTGTGTCCACACGACAGGATGCTTTGAGATTCAATTTGCTTAATATTGATTGGTCGATAGCATCACCAAAGTACAGGCAATTTCTACTTTAATATTATTCAATTGCAGTAATTGGTACAATTCAGGATTTTCGGTACCGGGATTAAAAATCACACGTTTTGGTTTGGCTTCTACTATATAATTGTAGTAGTGACGTTGATGGGTAGGATTCAGATACAAAGTTACCGTATGAATGTTTTTTAAAGGAATGGCTTTGGTATGTATTTTTATTCCGGCAACTTCACCGGCATTTTGCCCGATTGCTAAAATGGAATGTCCTTTTGCAGCAAGAGATTCAATGGCTTTGTAGGAATATCTCGCAGGGTTGATTGAAGCTCCCAATACGAGTGTTTTTTTATTTTTCATCAATTTGTTTTTTGCAAAAGTAGTCAAATTAAATGGCTCCTTTTGGAACCTTGGGATAAAGTTAGATTAATTGTTTTTGTAATGATTCAATTAGAAAATTACAGCAAAATGAGAAGAACTTTCTTATCGTGTGGACTTAATTTTAATTTTTATTGAAAAATAGATTTAAATTGTTAATTTAACATTTTGTTAATATAAAACCTGTTGGGTGCAATTATACGAATCGTCAGTTCGATTTTTTGTGCAGTGAAATGGAACAATCCCGAATATTCGGGAGTATCGAGAACTTTTTGAAAGATAAATTCTCGTCAGTTCGAGTAAATTTTCAGAAAAAGCGAACAGCATTTTCTGAAAATTGTATCGAGAACAAGAGAATTTATCTTCGGCAACTAATTACACCCAACGGGTTAATGTAAATATATTTTATACAGAAATATCAATATTTAGAAAGTATTTCTGTATTTTTTTGATTACTGAAACACATATAATTTACATTAAAATAAAATTACAAAAGCACTTTAATTTTGTAGGAAACTTTAATTTTGAAAAAAAACCTATGGATCTTTTTCTTTATTTATTTGCAGCCTTGTTTTCGGTAATTAATCCGATTGGAACCGTGCCCATTTTTGTAGGACTTACACATCATGATACCGAAAAGGAACGAAATCGCATTTCGCTCTGGACAGCAGTCAATGTTTTAGTAATCTTGTTGATTTCTTATTTGGTGGGACAGTATGTGCTTACTTTTTTTGGAATTAGTATTGAAGCTTTGAGGATTGCCGGAGGAATTATTATCCTGAATTCGGGTTTCTCGCTCCTGACGGGGAATTTGAATAAAAAAAGAGGTATAAATAAGAAAATAGAACACGATGTTCAAAAGAGAAATGATATTGCCTTGACTCCGTTGGCGATTCCTATGTTGGCAGGCCCGGGATCTATTTCACTTCTCATCGCTTTTTTTCAGGAACACCACCAGACAGAAGAAATTGCTTTTTCCGTTTTAGCCATGGTAGCCGTAGCGGTTTCTATTTATATTATTCTTAGAAGTGCCCAATATTTGTCAAAACTGTTGGGGGCATCCGGAATTGTAGCTATTTCCAGAATTGTTGGTTTTATGGTAATTGCAATCGGAATTCAATATATAGTGAGTGCCATTATTGATATTATAAAAACCAATTTGGTTCATTGATAAAAATATTTCTGATTCAATAAAGAAGCCCTTATTCGAGAAAATAAGGGCTTCTTTATTAGAACTTGTTTGGAAATTATCAATTATCCATTCTGTTCCGAATGATACTTTTGGCTAGTGGCTAATCACTAGTTACTAATCACTCTTTCACAAGAAAAATTTCCGCCATCATACAGCGGGCACTTCCTCCGCCGCAAGCTTCAATAGTATCTAAACTGGAACTCAAAATTTCAGCGTGTTTTTCAATTTGAGCAATTTGTTTAGGTGTCAGGCTTTGGTGAGCCGATGTACTCATAACCAAATATCTTTTATCGTTCGTTCCGCGAACTTCCAGCATATTTCCGGCAAAATTGTTTACCTGATCTTCTGTAATAAGAATAATCTCTTTTCCGTCGGCTTTCAGGTTGTCCAAAACCATTTTGCGTTCTTTTTTATCATCAATGCAGTCGGCGCAAATCACGGCAAAAGTTTCACCTATACACATCATCACATTTGTGTGATAAATAAGTTTTCTTTCACCATTTACGGTTTGGTAAGCTTCAAAAATGATAGGAGCAAAATCGAAATCTTCGCAGAATTCAATGAATAGTTCCTCATCAGCTCTTGGAGATAGGGCGCAATAGGCTTTTTTGTTGGCTCTGTCCAGAATCAAACTTCCGGTTCCTTCCAGGAAAAGATTGTCTTCTTCGGCCGAAGTGTAATCCATGAATTCATCGATTACAAATCCTTTTTCTTCCAGAATATCAACAATGTCTTCTCTTCTTTCCAGACGACGGTTTTCGGCAAACATTGGGTACAAAACCACATCGCCGGTTTCGTGAAACGAAATCCAGTTGTTTGGGAAAATGCTATCCGGAGTGTCCGGATTTTCGGTGTCATTAACAACCGTTACGTCAACACCTGCCGCAGTTAGTTTTTCTACAAATGCGTCAAATTCCTGTTGGGCTTTGGCGTTAACAGTTGCCGGCAAAAGTCCGTCCAGCACTTTTTGGTAATAATTGTTTACGGCTGTTTGTTCGTTCATACGGAATGCCACCGGACGAATCATCAATATGGAATTGGTAGTTTGTTTCATGTCTTTTGTTGTTTATTGTTTGTCGTTTCTAAACCACAAACAGTTTTAATCTCTAATCAAGGGCAAAGTAGAACACCTAAGCAAACCTTCTTGTTTGGCAATTTCGGCATAAGGAATTTCTTCTACCGTAAAACCATTTTCTCTGAGCCAAGTGTTTAGTCTGGTGAAATTTCTTTCAGAAACCACTACTTCGGGCGAAATAGAAAATACATTCGAATTCATATTGTACATTTCCTCTCTGGTAATTTGGAAAAGATTTTCTTCGCCAAAAAGATTGACCAAATATTGGTGATCGGCTTCATTGCGGAAACCTCCTTTGTAGATAATTCCTTTGTTTTTTCCCACAGGCTGAAAACAGCAATCCAAATGCAAAGCATTGTCGCGGGCTTCGGTATTTGATTTGGCTAAATCGAATTCTTTTACAATTTTATTCGGAAATAATTCTTTTATATATTCTACTCCGGCCATATTGGTTCGGGCAGTGATGCAATCTTTGTAATCGTCTCCTTTGTAAGTTCCGATGAAAATATAATCGTTCCAGGGCATTACGTCCCCTCCTTCTATGTGAATTTCATCGGACGGACATAGTACTTTTTTTGGGTCAATATCATTGACAATATATTGAATAGCGTCAAATTCTCTTTTTCTGTCCGTTAAAATATTGGCTTTGATAAAAATGTCTTCAATCACAAAACCTATGTCTCTTGAGAAAATCTGATTGTAGTTTTCAATTATTTCCGGGCGAAAAACTTTTACATCATATTTTTGAAAAACTCTGTTGAAAGCCTCCATTTCATTCACCATATCTTCTTCTGTAGGATAGGTTCCTGCCTTGATATGTTCTAAAGATTTAGGATCGTAGGCTTCTTCGGCTGTAGGGGTGGGACCGTTACTGACGGCAGAACCTAAAACAACGGCTCTTAATCTTGAGGTTTCATTTTTTATATTAAGTTGTAACATAATAATTGGTTTTGGCTGTAGGCAAATATAGAAAAAGGGACTTATTAAAGAAATTTTAAAATAGAAATTATTGGAATACGTAATAGTGAGAAGGCAATAGTGTGTGTTTAAGTGATTAGTAATTAGTGACCAATAATTAGCCATTAGTTCAAACCAACAACCCAAAATTTATAACATACAACTACCTTTGTAACTCTAAATAGAATTTCTATATTTGGGATCGATTTTAACAAGAAACATAAAAATATGAGAAAGTTATTTTTAAGCCTTACTTTTTTTATTGGATTATTTACAATTAATGCACAAAACGGGTATGATATTACAATTAATCTGAAGAACTGTAAAGACAAAGAGGTTTATCTTGCGTATTATCAGTTTGATAAAACCTATTTGGCCGATACTTGTAAAAATGTGGTCGGTGGAAAAATACGTTTTAAAGGAAAGAAAAATTTAGACAAAGGAGTTTATTGTCTGATTAGTCAGGACAAAAAATTGTATTTTGATTTCTTGGTTGACGGGAAAACCCAAAAAATGCAAATCGATACAGATGCAGATAATTTAGTCGAAAATTTAAAGACTATTGGTGAAAATGATAATTCAAATTTTTTCAATTATCTGAAATTTATTTCGTCTAAAAACAAAGAATACGAAGGTTTTTTGTCTCAGACAAAAGGGATGAATAAAAAAGATTCGACCGATTTTATGATGGGCAAAAGAAAATCATTGGATGAGGCTGTGGCCAAATATGATAGTGAATTTTTGGTAAAACACAAAGGAACTTATGCAGGAGATGTAATCAATCTGAAATCGGAAAAAATTGCAAAAGACATTCCGTTGGCTTCCAACAAAAGACCAGACAGTCTTTATGCTTATAAATATTACAAAAAGCACTATTGGGATGGAGTGGATTTTCAGGATGACGGAATTGTGAGAGTGCCGTTTTTTGCCACTAAACTGAAAAATTATTTTGAAAATGCGGTTATAAAACATCCCGATTCGGTTATAGTGGAAATTGACCGTATGATGAAAAAAACCAAAGCAGGGACTAAAATGAATCAGCATTTGTTGGCTTATTTTACTTCGACTTATGAGAATTATAAATTGATGGGTTTTGATAAGGTTTTTGTATTCATGGTAGATGAATATTTCAAAACCGGGAAAGCCAAAGGGATTTATGATGATAATACCATCAAAAATGTGATAAGAAGAGGAGGGGTTTTGAAGCCGTTGCTTTTGGATAGCAAAGCACCCGAATTGTATATGATTGATTTGGCCGGACATGATAAATTGGCTCCATTAGGTTTTGATCAGGCAAAAACCAGTGAAGAAATGACGAATTTGTACAATAATAATGTTGATTTACTGAATAGTTTGTATGTGACTTTGCATAATGTAAAAGCCACTTATACGGTGCTTGTTTTTTGGGATGTGGATTGTTCTCACTGCAAAGCAGAAATGCCGAAACTGAAAAAAGTATATGATGAACTAAAAGCACAAGGAAAAGATGTTAAGGTTTTTGCGGTTTATACTGAGTTTGAAATCGATAAATACAAAAAATACTTGGCCGAAAATAATCTTTCTGAATGGATAAATGTATATGACGGAGCTCATATCAACAACTTGAAAGAGAAATATGATATTTACTCAACTCCGGTAATTTATTTGCTTGATAAAGACAAAAAAATCAAAGCAAAACGAGTAGGAGTAGAACAGGTAAAAGAAATCATCGATCAAATGGAAAAAGATCAAAAGAGTTCTAAAAAATAGTTCTTTTATTGAAATTAAATAAGGAAGTCTGACAGATTTAATCTGTCAGGCTTTTTTTGTTGTTATACCCAACGGATTTTCTATAATCTGTATTTCGCAAAGACCGCAAAGGGCTTTGTGTGCCTTACGGTTTTTTCTCAAAAACGTCAATGGTAGGAACGAGGAATCGCAACCCTATCAGGGTTTTAAACCCTGATAGGGTTCGGGAATTATTGTTATGTTAAAAAAGCGCAATAGCAGGGGTGGTTTATAAAAAAAACATAAAAAAACGGCTTCAAAATTTTGAAGCCGTTTTTTTGTTTTTATCTTTTGTCCATTGGAATAAAATCTCTCAAAGGATAACCTATGTAAACCTGTCTTGGTCTTCCGATAGGCTCTTTGTTTTCACGCATTTCTTTCCATTGTGCAATCCACCCCGGTAAACGACCTATAGCGAATAATACAGTGAACATATCTGTAGGAATTCCTAATGCACGGTAAATAATTCCTGAGTAGAAATCAACATTTGGATATAATTTTCTTGATACAAAGTACTCGTCAACCAAAGCTGATTCTTCCAGTCTTTTAGCAATTTGCAAAACAGGATCGTCAACTCCTAAAGTGTTCAATACTTCATCGGCTGCTTTCTTAATGATTTTAGCTCTTGGATCGAAGTTTTTGTAAACTCGGTGTCCGAATCCCATCAAACGGAAAGGATCGTCTTTGTCTTTGGCTTTAGCCAAATATTTGTCGGCATCTCCACCGTTTTTCTGAATCTCTTCCAGCATTTCTAATACTGCCTGATTAGCACCTCCGTGAAGTGGTCCCCAAAGTGCAGAAACTCCCGAAGAAATAGAAGCAAACAATCCGGCGTGAGAAGAACCTACCATTCTTACAGTAGAAGTAGAGCAGTTTTGTTCGTGATCTGCGTGAAGAATGAATAATTTGTCTAAAGCTGAAACGATAGTTGGGTTTGAAATATAAGGTCCTGTTGGAAGTTCAAACATCAAACGCATGAAGTTTTCAACATATCCTTTAGTATTATCGTAGTAATTCAATGGGTAACCGGAAGCTTTTCTGAAAGTCCATGTAGCCAAAACCAGAAATTTACCCATAGTTTTGCAGATGGCCTCATACATTTCTTTTTCGTTCTCAACATTTACCACTTTTGGATTGAAAGCAGTTAACGCGCTTGTCAAAGAAGACAAAACTCCCATTGGATGAGCTGTTTTTGGGAAACCATCGATGATGTTTTTCATCTCTTCGTTTACCAAAGTATATTTATGAATATCGGTTTCAAATTGCTCTAATTGTTTTTTAGTTGGCAATTCACCGAAAATAATCAAATAAGCTACTTCAAGAAAATGAGCTTTTTCAGCCAAATCTTCGATAGAATATCCTCTGTATCTCAAAATTCCTTCTTCTCCGTCAAGGAAAGTGATTTTGCTGGTACAGGCTCCGGAATTTTTATATCCCGGATCCAAAGTAATGGCTCCTGTTAGGTCTCTTAGTTTGTTGATGTCGATAGCTACTTCATTCTCGCTTCCTACAATTACAGGAAATTCGAATTTTTTACCGTCAATTTCTAATATTGCTGTTTTAGACATACTATTGATTTTGTGTTCTTAAATTATTGAATTAACAAACATAAAACATTTTAGATTAAATAAAAAACGAAAATCGTGCAGTAACATTAATAAATTGTAAAAAAAATACCGATGAGAATTCATCGGTATTTTAAAATTTTAAAAAATATTTTTATTTTTTAACCTTAAAGGCTTTTGTTCCAGGGAAGTAAGCGGTGTCTCCTAATTCTTCTTCAATTCGAAGCAACTGGTTGTATTTTGCCATACGGTCAGAACGTGAAGCAGAACCTGTTTTTATTTGTCCGCAGTTCAAAGCTACAGCCAAATCGGCAATAGTATAATCTTCGGTTTCTCCGGAACGGTGAGACATTACAGATGTATAACCTGCATTATGTGCCATATTTACAGCAGCAATCGTTTCAGTCAAAGTACCAATTTGGTTTACTTTTACCAAAATAGAGTTAGCCGTTCCTTTTTCAATTCCGGTTGACAAACGCTCTACGTTAGTTACAAACAAATCGTCTCCAACTAATTGTACTTTGTCTCCGATTTTGTCAGTTAAGTATTTCCAACCTTCCCAGTCATTTTCCTGCATTCCGTCTTCGATAGAGATAATTGGGTATTTAGCAGTCAATTCAGCCAAATAATCAGCTTGTTCTTCAGAAGTTCTGATTTTTCCTGTTGCACCTTCAAATTTAGTGTAATCGTATTTTTCGTTTACATAAAATTCTGAAGCAGCACAGTCAAGAGCAATCATAATATCGTCTCCAAAAGTATATCCTGCTTTTTCAACTGCTAATTTGATAGAATCCAAAGCATCTTCAGTTCCTCCTGCCAAGTTAGGCGCAAAACCTCCTTCGTCTCCTACAGCAGTAGAAAGATTTCTGTCGTGTAATACTTTTTTCAAATTGTGGAAAATCTCAGTTCCCATTTGCAAAGCTTGTGTAAAAGTAGTTGCTTTTACAGGCATAATCATAAATTCCTGAAATGCGATAGGCGCATCAGAGTGAGATCCTCCGTTGATGATGTTCATCATCGGAACCGGCAAAGTGTTAGCCGAAACTCCTCCTATATAACGGTATAATGGCAATCCTAATTCGTTTGCAGCAGCTTTGGCTACAGCCAAAGAAACTCCTAAAATAGCATTTGCTCCCAGGTTTGATTTGTTTGGAGTTCCATCCAAATCAATCATCATTTGGTCAATTAAGTTTTGTTCAAATACAGAAGTACCTAACAAAGCTTCTGCGATTTTAGTATTTACATTTTCAACCGCTTTCAAAACTCCTTTCCCCATGTAGGCTTTTCCTCCGTCGCGCAATTCTACCGCTTCGTGTTCTCCTGTAGAAGCTCCAGATGGAACTGCTGCACGACCTAACGTACCGTTTTCAGTCACTACATCTACTTCAACAGTGGCATTTCCTCTTGAGTCAAAAATTTGTCTTGCGTGAATTTTGATTATAATGCTCATTATTCTTGTTTTAAATTTAAATTAGAAATTTCGAATTGGCGGCAAATTTAATTATTTTCAATAAGTTTCGCCGACTAAAATGAAATAATTATTATTCAATTGTTTAACTGTTTAATCGTTTAGTTTATACGGATAAACAATTAAACTAAAAACGCGTAGATTCTTTGGTGTGACTACTGATAATAAATAAACCTAAGAAAGTAATTAATCCATTTATGATAATAAGTTCATTGTCGAAAACATAACCTCCTAATAGTGTTTTTGAATTTTCGCTGATAAAATAAGTCAGTACCGGTGAAATAAAACAGATAAGCGGAACCAGTTTGTCACGAACAATACGGGTTTTTACAAAGAGTCCAAAACTGTACAATCCTAAAAGAGGGCCATAAGTATAACCTGCCACCCTGAAAATCATTTTTACTACTGAACTGTCGTTGATGAGATTGAAAAAAACAATTACCAGAAACATTAGAATCGAAAAACCAATGTGTACCAAATGACGAGTCATTACTGTATTGGAATCGTTTTGGTTTTCGGCTTTGTCCATCCCTAAAAAGTCAACACAGAATGAAGTTGTCAGGGCTGTTAATGCCGAATCGGTAGTGGCAAAGGTGGCGGCTGTCAATCCTAATAAAAAGACTATTGCCGGAACTATGTTTAAATGTTTAAGAGCAATTTCAGGAAACAGGTAATCGGTTCTTGCTACTCCGTCCACCATCGGAATTGAGATTCCGTTTTTCTCGGCATACATATATAGTAAGGCTCCAACGCTCAAAAAGAAGATGTTGATTAATACAAATATTCCTGTAAAGGTGAACATGTTTTTCTGGGCTTCGCCTATGTTTTTGCAGCTTAGATTTTTTTGCATCAAATCTTGGTCAAGTCCTACCATGGCAATGGTAACGAAGATTCCTCCCAAAATTTGTTTTACAAAATGGTATTTGCCCGAAACAAAATCTTCATAGAAAAATATTCTGGAATAGTTACTATCTTTTACGGCTTCAAAAGCCTGAATTGCCGATAAATCCAAACTTTGACAAATGAAAAAGATCGTCAGAAAAACGGCCGTTACCAGAAAAAACGTTTGCAAAGTATCGGTAATAATGATGGTTTTTAAACCACCCCGATACGTGTAGGCAAATATTAATCCCAAAGAAATTAAGACAGTAAAGGCAAACGGAATATTGTAAAAATCAAAAACATAGCGTTGTAATACAATTACCACCAAATACAATCTGAAAGAAGAACCAATAGTGCGGCTTATCAAAAAGATAGTAGCGGCAGTTTTGTAAGAATAAATCCCTAATCGTTTTTCAATATAACCATAAATAGAAGTCAGATTCATTCGGTAATAAAGCGGAAGTAAGACTGTGGCAACAATCAAAAAACCGATGGCATTTCCTAATACGAATTGGAAATATTTAAATTGTTCTCCCGTAGGTGCTCCCACCTCTCCCGGAACTGATATAAAAGTGACTCCCGAAAGAGCAGTTCCTATCATTCCGAAAGCGACCAAATACCATTTTGAATTTTTATTGGCTTTGAAAAAAGCATCATTGCTACTGTCTTTTTTGCTGATAAAATGGGAAATAAATAAAAGAATTCCGAAATAAATAATGATGAGTGATAAAATAGCAAATGGAGTCATTCAGTAATTGGATTTAAAGACGCCAAAGTACGAAAAAAAGTGGATAGTAATTAGTGATTAGCCGATAGCCAAAAAGTTTAGTTCTGAAGTCCCGAAAGATTTTTTCGTGGCCAAATTTTCAAATCACCAAATTTTCAAATTAATTCATTTTCAAATTGAATTAGTTACTTTTGCCAAATGGAATTTTCGTCAAAATTATTAGAAAAAGCAGTTAATGAAATGGCGCAATTGCCGGGAATTGGTAAACGAACCGCCCTGCGATTGGTTTTGCATTTGCTGAAACAACCCAAAGAACAAACCGGTTTTCTGACACAGGCTTTGATGAGTATGCGTGAAGATATTAAGTTTTGTCAAAGTTGTCATAATATTTCGGATATCGAGATTTGTGAAATCTGTGACAATCCGGCTAGAGATCACCAATTGATTTGCGTAGTCGAAGACATACGCGATGTAATGGCAATTGAAAACACCGGACAGTTTAGAGGAGTTTATCATGTTTTAGGAGGTAAAATTTCACCGATTGAGGGAGTAGGTCCCAGTCAGTTGAAAATAACTTCATTGGTTGAGAAAGTAAAATCCGGAAATATAAAAGAATTGATTTTTGCTTTGAGTGCTACTATGGAAGGAGATACCACCAATTTTTATATTTACCGACAGATAAAAGATTTTAATCTGATCACTTCTACTATTGCCAGAGGAATTTCTGTAGGAGATGAGCTCGAATATGCCGATGAGGTTTCTTTGGGACGAAGTATTTTGCATCGAGTACCTTTTGAGAATGCAATAAAAAGTAATTAATGTAAGATATTTTTCATTCTTTTTACAGAAAAGTTATATTTGCTAACATAATTAATTTCGGGGAATGAAAAGAACAAGTTTGTTATTATTGCTTTTTTCGGTTTTATTTTTCACTTCCTGTGTGCCGATTGGAGATTTGGTTTATTTGCAGAAAAAAAATGAATCACAGGAAGGTTCTGTAATTCCGATGGTGGTGAAGCCTTATAGACTTCAGACTAATGACATTATTAGTATTAATATAAAAGCCATCGATCCTAAGTTGGTTGCTATTTTTAATCCTTCGCCTTCAGGTGAAGCTTCTGTCAGGCATTCAGAACAGGAATTGTATTTCAATGGATATACTGTAGATGATCACGGAAATATAAGAGTTCCGGTTTTGGGAGAAGTTCCGGTTTTGGGGCTTACACTCGATGAGGTTCGGATAAAATTAGAAAAGGAACTTTTGGCAAAATACTTCAATGCCGAAGCCGATATATTTGTAAGCGCCAAACTGGCGGGATTCCGTTATACGGTAAACGGAGAAGTAGGTTCTCCCGGTTCAAAAACCTTGTTCAAAGAAAAAGTAAATGTAATGGAAGCTATTGCCAGTTCGGGCGATATTACAGTTGTGGGTGACCGAAAAAATGTGGTTATCATCAGGCAGTTGCCGCAAGGAGCAGAGATGCATGAACTCGATTTGACCGATGCTGATGTCATGAAATCACCTTATTATTATTTGACTCCCAATGATTTTATTTACGTAAAACCTCTTAAACAAAAAACATGGGGAACCGGAAAAACAGTTATTGAATCTATTACTTCAATTATGTTGATGATGTCTTTAATAACAACGAGTTTACTATTAACGAAAAACCTATAATCTGACAGATGCTCAATCCCAAAGATTTTTCTTTTACCGAAAGTCATAATAATTTTGATTTTAAAGCTTTCCTGATAAAAATCACCAGTTACTGGAAATGGTTTTTGTTGAGTTTGACGGTTGCTTTTACTATAGCTTACCAAATAAATGTTCGAAAAGAGAAAATCTATCAAATGGATACTACCATTTCGGTAAAAGAAGAAAATAATCCTTTTTTTACCTCCAATACCAGTCTGGTTTTTAATTGGGGCGGTACGTCTGATAAGATACAAACGCTGATGTTTACGCTGAAATCACGTACTCACAACGAGTTGGTTGTAGATAAATTGCAGTTTTATATTGATTATCTAAAACAATCCGAATACAATTTGGTCGATGCCTACGGAGAAGTTCCGTTTTTTGTGGTTATCGATAAAAAGAAAGGTCAGTTAAAAGGAACTAACATAAAAATAAAATTTATAAGCGAAAACGAATACGAAATCAGTATTCCATTTGAAAATGAAAGTGTTTCGCTGGTTCATTATGCAGATAATAGCAATTCGAATACGGCAGTTGCAAAAGGTACATTTGTAAAGCGTTTCAAGGTAGGGCAGCAGGTTGCTTTGCCTTTTCTGAACTGGAAATTGGAAATCAATGATAATCCTGGATTTTACAAAGGGAAAGAATTTTTTGTTCGTTTTAAAGATTTTGACGGAACCGTTGCCGGTTATCAGGGAATTAATGTAGATGCAGATGCCAAAGGAGCTTCAATCCTTAGATTGTCTTTGCAGGGTACAAACAAAGCAAAAATGGTAAAATATCTTAATACTACTGTGGAAGTATTAAAGGGTAATCAATTGGCAATGAAAAACCAATTTGCCACCAATACCATTGCTTTTATAGACAGTACTTTGGTATCTATGGAAAGTCAGTTGAAAGTAAATAGCGATGAACTGGCTTCTTTTAAACGCCAAAAGAATATTACCGGAACAGATGAAGGGAATCTGTTATCAGCGCGTTTGTTGGAATACGATATTAAAAAAGACGAAATATCGAGAAAACAGGCATATTGCAGTTCGCTGAAAAACTATCTGAAAAACAGTGTCGATTTTTCAAAATTGCCGGCACCATCAGTAGCAGGAATCGATGATCCAAACATTATGGTAAATGTTTCCAAACTGATTGCCCTGTCAACCCAAAGAGCCGAAATGAGATATGCGGTAAAAAGCGAAAAGATTTTCAGGGATTTTGACAATCAAATGGAAGCGATAAAAAATATTTTGTTAGAAAATATAAGTTCCCTGCAATCATCTCTTAATTATGATATGAGTCTGATTGTAGAGAAGATCAATGCTTCCGAGAATATAATTAAGAAATTGCCCGAAGATCAGCAGAAATTATTGAAAATCAAACGAAAATTCGATTTGAATGATAATATGTACAATATTTTTCTGGCTAAGAAAAGCGAGGCCGATATAGTGCGGGCGGCTAATTTATCGGATATACATTTTATAGATAAGGCAAAGGATATCGGAGGTGGTTTGATTGGGCCTAAGACAGGAGTGAATTATATGATGGCTTTGTTTTTAGGATCCTTTTTGCCTTTTATTTTTGTTGTGGGGATTTTCTTAATTAACAGTTCTGTTCAAAACAGTGAAGATATTGCCGGATTAACTCCTTTGCCAGTATTGGGAATTATTGGAAAAAAACAGAATGAGAGCAATTTGTCGGTTTTTGAGAGTCCTAAGTCAGCTTTGTCAGAATCATTTAGAGCACTACGTTCTTCTTTACAGTTTTTGTATAAAAAACAACAATTGGAAGGAGCCAAAACCCTGATGATTACTTCTACGATAAGTGGGGAAGGGAAAACGTTTTGTTCTATAAATATTGCAACGGTTTTTGCCTTGAGCGAAAAAAAGACCATTATACTTGGTTTGGATTTAAGGAAACCTAAGATTTTTGACGATTTCAATATAACCAATAATATGGGGGTGGTAAATTGTCTTATTGGACAAAATACTCTTGAAGAGGTTATTCAGCAAACACATATTCCTTATTTAGATGTTATTCCTTCCGGATTGATTCCGCCAAATCCTTCTGAATTGATTATGAATGAGTCGATGAAAGTGATGCTTGACGAATTGAAAACCAAATACGATTATATCATTTTAGACACTCCTCCTATAGGATTAGTTTCAGATGCTATGAGTCTGGCTCCTTTTTCTGATGTGGTTTTGTATGTGGTGAGACAAAATTATACCAAAAAAGAGATGGTGAAAATGTTGAATTATCGAATCAAGTCGGGCGAATTAAGTAATGTGAGTATTGTTTTGAATGCATTTGAAAACAAAGCTAAATTTGGCTATAACTATAATTATGGCTACGGGTATGGTTACGGTTACGGATCTTCAGGAAATGGATATTATGAACAGGAAAAAAAACAAAGCAAGTTTCAAAAAATCATAAAATCTCTAAAAGTCAAATTGACAAAGGAAATTTAAAAAAGCTTGAAAAAAATGATGACGTTGTTTTAGTTGTAAGAGTTTTTATCTTTGCCGTTCCATTTTTGGTCAAGCCGGAAACTTTTCTTTATGATAGGAAAGATGTTTTAGGAAACAAGGTCAACGGAAAGTTATAGAAATTATAAATTTTAAATTGTGATTAAGTAGTTGTGAATTAGAAAAATTAAAGTAATGATTGGATACGCAGCCGTATTTTATTCTCATTGTTTACTATTGCCTTTTGGCTAATCACTAATTACTAATCACTAATCACTAATATGAAAATAACAAATATTTGCTGTATAGGTGCCGGATATGTTGGTGGGCCAACAATGGCGGTTATTGCACAAAAATGCCCACACATAAAAGTTACGGTTGTCGATTTGAACGCCGAGAGAATCGCTGCATGGAACGATCAGGATGTAACTAAAATCCCGATTTATGAACCGGGATTGAGCGAAATTGTAGGAGAAGCCAGAGGAAGAAATTTGTTTTTTTCTACCGAGGTGGAGAAAGCTATTGATGAAGCCCAGATGATTTTTATTTCGGTAAACACGCCAACCAAAACCTACGGATTAGGAAAGGGGATGGCAGCCGATTTGAAATACATCGAATTGTGTGCCCGTCAGATTGCGGCTGTAGCCAAAGACAATAAAATTGTAGTAGAAAAATCGACTCTTCCGGTAAGAACGGCCGAAGCGATTAAAAATATTCTGGATAATACCGGAAATGGAGTAAAGTTTCAAATTTTGTCCAATCCTGAATTCCTGGCAGAAGGTACTGCGGTAAGTGATTTGTTGAATCCCGATCGCGTTTTAGTAGGTGGAGATACCACTCATGAGGGTAATCAGGCGGTGGAAGCTTTGGTTTCAGTTTATGCTAATTGGATTCCGAAAGAGCGAATTCTTACTACTAATGTCTGGTCGTCTGAATTGTCAAAACTAACCGCCAATGCATTTTTAGCACAAAGGGTTTCATCCATTAATGCAATGTCTGAATTGTGTGAAATGACAGGAGCCGACGTGAAAGAAGTTTCTAAAGCAATTGGAATGGATAGCCGAATTGGTTCTAAATTCCTGAATGCTTCTGTAGGTTTTGGAGGTTCTTGTTTTCAGAAAGATATTCTGAATTTGGTTTACATCGCTAAATCGTATGGTTTGAATGAGGTAGCCGATTATTGGGAACAGGTTATTATTATGAACGACCATCAGAAAAGACGTTTTGCGGCCAACATAGTGCGAACACTTTATAATACCGTATCCGATAAAAAGATTGCGTTCTTGGGTTGGGCTTTCAAGAAAGATACCAACGATACCCGTGAATCGGCAGCTATTTATGTGGCCGATTATTTATTGAATGAACAGGCTAATATTTCTGTTTTTGATCCAAAAGTACAGGAAAAACAAATTTTGAATGATCTGAATTATCTCGGTAGCCGAAGTCAGGAAATGAATGCAAAGCAAATGACTGTTACCGAAGATCCGTATGAAACTTGTAAAGGAGCTCATGCTATTGCGGTTTTGACCGAATGGGATGAATTTAAAAATTATGATTGGAATAGAATTTATGAAAATATGCAAAAACCTGCTTTCCTTTTTGATGGGCGAAATATACTCGATGCCCAAAAGATGAAAGACATTGGTTTTGTGTTTACTTCTGTGGGGAAACATTTGTAAGAGTATTTAAGTTACAAACAAAAAGGTTCGGGATTTCCCGAACCTTTTGTCGTTTATTAGGAATACGGAATTTATTTATGTTCATCGTTTCTGGTTTAAACAAAATAAATTTTGCGTAAAAATGATTCCTTTTGCTCCAAACTTAAAAATTCATTTCAAAATCCTTAAAAATACGTTTAAGTGTTTATCTTTGCGCCCGCTAAGATGCTTGTAAATTAATGGTTTCAGTATAGTAGCGTTTTAAAACAACTGGTTTTTTGCTGTCAACTTCTATTTTGTAGGGTTTGAGGGTAAAGAAGTGGGTGTTTTTCTTATGTTTAAAAAAATAAAATATTTTCCAGAATGAAAAAAATTGTAATTACCGGAGGAGCCGGGTTTATAGGATCGCATGTGGTAAGACGCTTTGTGACTAAATATCCGAATTGTCAGATTTTCAATTTAGACGCATTAACCTATGCAGGAAATCTCGAAAATATAGCTGATATAGAAAATAATCCGAATTATACTTTTGTAAAGGGGGATATTACAGATGCCGACTTTATTAACGAATTGTTTCAAAAACATCAGTTTGATGGTGTCTTGCATTTAGCTGCCGAATCACACGTGGATCGTTCTATCGAAGATCCGTTGGCTTTTGTGAAAACCAATGTGATTGGAACTATGAACCTTTTGAATGCTGCCAAAACCATTTGGAAAGACAATATGAAAGGCAAGCGTTTTTATCATATCAGTACCGATGAGGTATATGGAAGTTTGGGAGCTACAGGTTTGTTTACCGAAACAACTCCTTATGATCCGAATTCTCCGTATTCGGCTTCAAAAGCAAGTTCCGATCATTTTGTACGTGCTTATGGCGAAACCTATGGTTTGCCTTATGTGATTACAAATTGTTCTAATAATTACGGACCGAATCACTTTCCGGAAAAATTAATTCCGCTTTTCATCAATAATATCATTAACAACAAACCGCTTCCGGTTTATGGGGACGGAAAATATACCCGTGACTGGCTGTTTGTGGAAGATCACGCGGTAGCAATTGATTTGGTTTTTCATGAAGGAAAAAATCATGAAACTTACAATATTGGAGGATTCAATGAATGGCAAAATATTGACCTGGTGAAATTGTTGTGTGCCCAAATGGATAAAAAATTGGGTCGTGCCGAAGGAACTTCAGAAAAGTTGATTTCGTATGTAAAAGACCGTCCGGGACACGATTTGCGTTATGCAATTGATGCAACCAAAATTAATAAAGAATTAGGATGGAAACCATCAGTTACTTTCGAACAAGGATTGGAGCGTACTATTGACTGGTTTTTGTCAAATGAAGAATGGCTGAACAATGTCACTTCGGGTGAATATCAAAAATATTACGAGAAACAGTATTCGTAGTTTGGGAGTGAATAGTAATTAGTAAATAGCCAATAGTTGGAAGAAGTAAGAAGTTTTAAGGAAACTTTGAGGCTTTGTAACTCTGCAACTTTGAAACTAAAAAAAAAATGCAAATAGAAGAAACACCGATTAAAGATTTAGTAGTCATTACTCCTCAGGTTTTTGGAGACGAAAGAGGCTATTTCTTTGAATCATATAATAAAAACAAACACATTGCTAACGGAATCGAAATCGATTTTGTTCAGGACAATCAATCGTTTTCAAAAAAAGGAACATTGAGAGGATTGCATTATCAGAATCCGCCTTATGCACAAACTAAATTAGTGCGAGTGTTAGACGGTGAAATTATGGATGTGGCAGTCGATTTGAGAAAAGATTCTCCAACATACGGTCAACATTTTGCAATCCGCCTGACGGCAGAAAACAAAAAACAATTGTTGGTTCCTAAAGGTTTTGCTCACGGATTTTCTGTTTTGAGCGAAACAGCTATGGTAATGTACAAATGCGATGAGTTTTACAATAAAGAAAGCGAAGGAGGGATTCGTTTTGATGACCCAACCCTTAATATCGATTGGGGAATGGATTTGAAAGACGCAATCGTTTCGGAAAAAGATATGATTTTGCCTAATATACAAGATTGTAACAGTCAGTTTTAGTGTTTAAAGTTTCCTTAGGAAACAATTGAAAACCAACAACTTACAACCTACAACCATAAAAAAATGCAAAAAATACTCGTAACAGGAGCAAACGGACAATTAGGTTCGGAACTAAAAGTCTTATCAGGAAATTATCCGCAATTTGAATGGCATTTTGCTGATCGTTCAGAAATTACATTGGATAATTTAGTGCTTTTACAAGAGCAATTGCAAAAAATAAATCCTGATATTATCCTGAATTGCGGTGCTTATACTGCGGTGGATAAAGCGGAAACAGAAACAGAATTGGCAAATACAGTCAATCACCTTTCTGTGGAGTTGATTGCAAAATATGCCAAAAAACACAATGCAAAGTTGATTCATATTTCGACTGATTATGTGTTTGACGGAAATTCTTCGGTGGCTTTGACCGAAGAGGCTTCTACCAATCCAATGAACGTTTATGGTAAAACAAAACTAGAAGGAGAAATAGTTTGTCTGCGTGAAAATCCAGATGCTATAATCATCAGAACTTCTTGGGTGTACAGCACTTTTGGAAACAATTTTGTAAAAACAATGCAGCGCCTGATGCAGGAAAGAGATAGTTTGAAGGTGGTAAACGATCAGATTGGTTCGCCAACACACGCGGGTGATCTGGCAAAAGCCATGATAACGATTGTGACTTCTGAAAAATGGGTGCCGGGTGTATTTCATTTTTCAAACGAAGGAGAAATCAGTTGGTATCAATTTGCTTTGGATATTAAAGAATTGGGAGGATATGGTTGTGAGATAAATGGAATTCCGTCATCAGATTATCCGACTCCGGCAAAACGTCCGGCTTTTTCATTGCTCGATAAATCGAAAATAAAAAGAATTTATGGAGTAGAGGTGCCTTTTTATAAGGATAGTCTGAAACGAATGATGAATTTGAAAATCTATACAAGGGATAACCAAATCAACAAATAGTAAAGTAGTTAAACGATTCAACGTGTAAACAAATAAACAATATGAAAGGAATAATATTAGCAGGAGGTTCAGGAACAAGATTGTATCCTTTGACCAAATCGGTGTCAAAACAAATGATGGCAATCTATGACAAACCTATGATTTACTACCCTTTATCAGTATTGATGTTGGCGGGAATAAAGGAAATATTGATTATTTCTACACCTCACGATTTGCCGAATTTCAGAAATTTGTTGGGTGACGGATCCGATTTAGGTATCAAATTAGAATATGCAGAACAACCTTCTCCAGACGGATTGGCACAAGCGTTCATTATCGGAGAAGAATTTATCGGAAACGATAACGTATGTTTGATTTTGGGAGATAATATTTTCTACGGACACGGATTGACCGATTTGTTGCGTACAGCCGTGAAAAACGTGGATGAACACAAGAAAGCGACTGTTTTTGGATATTATGTAAATGATCCGGAGCGTTACGGAGTAGCCGAATTCGATCATTCAGGAAATGTGATTTCGATAGAAGAGAAACCAAAAGTACCAAAGAGTAATTATGCTGTGGTAGGTTTGTATTTTTATCCGAATTCGGTGGTAAAGGTTGCTAAAACAATTAAACCAAGCGATAGAGGAGAATTAGAGATCACTACTGTAAATCAGGAATATTTAGGGATGAAAGACCTGAAAGTAGAATTGATGGGTAGAGGATATGCCTGGCTCGATACCGGAACTCACGAATCATTATTGGAAGCATCTAATTTTATTCAGACAATTGAGAAAAGACAAGGGTTAAAAGTAGCTTGTCTGGAAGAAATCGCTTTCGAAATGGGATGGATTTCAAAAGAAAAAGTAATAGAATTGGCGACTCCTTTGAGTAAAAATGAATACGGGCAGTATTTGTTGAAACGGGCAAATAGAAGTTAAATATTTAGGATTAGAATAAATAGTGGGAAGTGAAACAATGAAAATTTTTACAACTCACTCCCGAAGCATCGGGACACAACTCACAACGAAGGAATGAAAAAACACATTATTATTTTAATTGCATTTTTTGCAATTTGTTTTGGTCAAAAAGTTCAGGCACAGGATCTGTTGAAAGGGAAAGATTTGGGTTCTATTCAGGTAGATTACATGACAGATACAGAGATTGAAAAGATTATGTCTCAATTGGAAGCCAAAAATATGAAAATTGATGAAGTGGAAACAATGGCAATTTCCAAAGGAATGTCGGCTTCCGAATTTTCTAAATTAAAAAACAGGATCAAGGAACTGGAGAACAAACCGGAATATAAGGAAAAGAAGGAGAATCAGAAGAAAAAAGAGCAGAAGAAAAAAGACGATAAAAAAAAGGAAAATAAAGCAAAAGGGGGAGAAGAGGAAGAGGAAGAACAACAGGAAGATGATATAATCAAGCAGGAGAAAGTTAAAAATGATAAAGTTAAAGACAGTCTCAATGCTCTGATATTTGGTTCTGAATTATTTGATAATCCAACTTTGAATTTCCAACCTAATCTGAAATTGGCTACTCCGGTCAATTATATTTTGGGACCAGGCGATGAGTTGCAGGTTAATTTATACGGAGTTCAGGAATTCAATGAAACGGCTTCGGTTTCTTTGGAAGGGAAAATAAAAATACAGTACGTAGGACAGATTGCTGTTGCAGGATTAACAATTGAAGCGGCAACCCAAAAGATAAAATCGGCAGTTGGCAAAGTGTACAATACAGTGAGAAGCGGACAGTCAAATTTGTCGATAGCATTGAGTCGTATTCGAACAATTAAAGTAACAATTATTGGTAGCCGCCAACCGGGGAATTATTCCGTTTCTTCTTTGGCAACAGTTTATAACGCCTTGCATTTGGCAGGTGGTCCCGGTAAGAACGGAAGTTACAGAAATATTGAATTGGTCAGAAATAATAAAGTAATCAAGACGATCGATTTGTATCGATTCATAATGACCGGTGACCAATCGGATAATATCGGACTGAAAGACAATGATGTGATTCGGATTCCGGCTTACAAAAACCGCGTGACTATTGAAGGAGAGGTAAATCGTCCGGGAATTTTCGAGATGAAACCTCAGGAAAGTTTTAAAGATTTATTGACATTCGCTTCCGGTTTCAATGAATTTGCTTATACCGCTTCGGTAAATGTATTGCAAAAAACAGGCAAACAGTTGAAAGTAAAAGATATTAAGGAAGATGATTTTACACTTTATCATCCAATGCAGGGAGATGTGTATAAAGTAACTAAAATCCTGAATCGTTTTGAAAACAGAATCAAAATAGAAGGAGCTGTTTACCGTCCTAACAATTATTCTTTGTATGAAGGAATGAAAGTGTCCGATTTAATCAAATTGGCCGAAGGTTTAAAAGAAGATGCTTATACCAAAAGAGCGACTATCGTTCGCCAAAAAGGCAATTTGACTACAGAAATACTCAATGTAGATCTGGATGAAGTCTTTCAAGGTGATACCGCTGCCGATATTTTGCTGAAAAAAGAAGATGTACTGACAGTTTATTCGATATTGGATTTTAGGGAAGAATATGTAATCAATATTGATGGAGAAGTTAGAAATCCTGGTGAATATCAGTATTATGACAAATTGACTTTGAACGATTTATTCATTACCGCAGGAGGATTGACGGGTTCGGCATCTAAAAATGTGGAAGTTGCCCGTATGATTCGTGCCGAAGAAGTAGATGAAAAATCGGATAAGAGAGTGGAACTTTTCAGGTTGGAAATTAACGCTCAAAGTAATGAACAGGATTTGAATTTTGAATTGAAGCCTTTTGATGTAGTAAATGTCAGAAGAATGGCTGTAAGTAATAAACCGGAATCGGTAATAGTAAGCGGAGCAGTACATTATCCTGGAAAATATGTCTTAATGCACAAAAAGGAAAGAGTTTCTGATGTGATAGAAAGATCTGGAGGATTGTTGAGTACGGCAGATAAGTACGGTATCCGTATTAAAAGGCCAATCAAACAGGAACAGATAGAAGAACTGGAAAATGTCAATCTGAATTTAGGCAAAAAAGACAGTATTCACAGTCGATTGACCAAAAAGCTGAAAACAAAATTGAAATATGCTACAATTCCTATTGACTATGATTTGATTTCAAAGAAGCATAATCATTATTCAAATGTAATATTACTTCCGGAGGATGAGATTGAAATAGCCTATTTTAATGAGGCAGTTAAAGTTACAGGTAACGTATTGTTGACTTCCGAAATTCCGTATAAAAAAGGAAAACGTTTTGGATATTATCTGAGATCAGTAGGAGGAATTGATGCCAAAGGCTGGAAAGGAAGATCCTATGTGATTTACCCTAACGGAAGTGCAGCCGTAGCCAGACGTTTTTTATTTATAAAAAGATTTCCAAAGGTGAAACCGGGCTCACAAATTGTCGTTCCTGAAAAACCGGAAACCAGAAAAATGAGTACAGGAGAATGGGTAAGTTTAGCCAGTGTACTGACCAGTATGGGAGTACTTATACTAACGTTTATTAAATAGTTGTCAGTTATCGGTTAACAGTTTAAGTTACAGTTATCGGTTGTCAGTTAAATGAGAAACCAGTAACCTAGAACATACAGCAGATAAAAGAAAACAGAATATATGAAAGAAAAAATTATAAATACCAATGACGAAATTTCGTTGAAAGAATTGATCGAAAAAGGAAGAGAATGGTTTTCCTATTTAAAGAAACAATGGAAAGTAATTGTTTTTGCAGGACTCATTGGCTCTATACTTGGTTTAGGGTATTCATTTATTAAAAAACCCATATACACTGCAACATTGACCTTTGCCTTGGAAGATGAAAAATCGGGTGGAGGTTTTGGGGGGGCCATGGGACTTGCTTCTGTCATGGGAATGGATTTAGGAAGTGGAGGAGGAGGAATATTTTCTAGCTCTAATCTTACTGAGTTGTTTAAATCCCGTGCTATGGTCGAGAAAACTTTATTGATGCCGGTAGATTATGAGGGAAAGACTATTTCTATGGCGGAGTTTTACATTCTAAATAATGAATGGAGAGAGGGGTGGGAAGATGATCCGAAAATCAAAAATGTTCAGTTTTTGCCAAATGCTGATCGTTCTAAGTTTACCAGAGTGCAAGACAGTATTTTGGGAGTGATCTATAAAAATCTTTCAGATAAAGCACTTAGCGTTGCTCAAAAAGATAAAAAGATATCAATCATTAGTATGGATGTTACCTCCAATAATGAATTGTTTGCCAAGAATTTATGCGAAAAATTAGCGCGTCAGGTAGGAATGTTTTATGTTGATACCAAGAGCAGGAAAGCACGTATCAATATGGAAATTCTGCAAAGACAAACCGATTCAGTTCGTTCGGCTTTGAATGGAGCAATTACCGGAGTAGCAGTGGCAGATGATAATACATTTGGGTTAAATCCGGCTATGAATGTAAAACGTGCTCCCTCTTCCCGTCGTCAGGTTGATGTACAAGCCAATACTGCTATTTTGACGGAATTGGTGAAACAGGTGGAAATGGCCAAAGTGACTTTGCGAAAAGATACACCATTAATTCAGGTTATTGACCGCCCAATATTACCATTGAAAAAGGAAAAATTTGGTAAAGCCAAAGGGATTCTTTTGGGTGGTTTTTTGGCAGGTTTTCTAGCTGTTTTAGTCTTGACAGTAAGGAGAGTTTTTAAAGAGATGTTGTAGCGTAGAAGAGATTAAAAATTTAAGTTCTTCTCATATTCATGACGGGAAAAAACTTAAATAATCTTAAAAGGGTATTATAATCATACAAGCACGTGCTTAATTCACTACTTTTGTGCGTTTTTAAAAATTAGCACCTTTGTTGCTAAAATTAAAATAATATAAATTAAATATGCGTGTAGGAATAACTTTTAGTGCATTTGATTTGTTTCATGCCGGTCATGTAAAAATGTTGGAAGAAGCAAAACGTCAATGCTAGTATTTGATTGTAGGATTGCAAACCGACCCCACTTTAGATCGTCCTGAGAGAAATCGTCCGATACAAACTGTTGTGGAGCGTTATATACAGTTGAAAGCTTGTGTTCATGTGGATGAAGTCGTTCCTTACGCTACCGAGCAAGACATGGAAGATGTTTTGCGTTCTTTCAAAATAGATGTTCGCATCTTGAGTACGACGAAATGAATTTTACAGGCCGTGTCTATTGCGAAGAAAAGACATTCAGTTGTGTTTTAATAGACGGAATCATCGTTTTTCGAGTTCAAGCTTGAGAAAAGAGGTATGTGAAAAGGAAATGAATAAAAAATAAGATTAAAAGAATTATAATATATTAGAATATGTTAGATAATAAAACAATATTGATTACAGGAGGAACAGGTTCTTTAGGGAAAGCACTTACGGCTCATATATTAACTCAATTTCCTGAGGTAAAAAAACTGATTATTTTCTCTAGAGATGAACAAAAACAGTTTCAGATGGCCCAGGAATATCCTTTAAGTCAATATCCCCAAATTAGATTTTTACTTGGAGATGTGAGAGATGAAGCTAGATTAGTCAGAGCATTTCAAGGGGTTGATTATGTTATTCATGCTGCTGCAATGAAACACGTGCATCTGGCAGAATATAATCCGGATGAATGTATTAAAACTAACATTGGAGGTGCTCAAAATGTAATTCACGCTGCTTTGCAAACTAATGTACAAAGTGTTGTTGCACTTTCTACGGATAAGGCATGTGCACCCATTAATTTGTATGGAGCTACAAAACTAACTTCTGATAAATTGTTTGTTGCTGCAAATAATATTAAAGGCTTTAACCCAATTAAGTTTTCGGTGGTGCGTTACGGAAATGTTATGGGCTCTAATGGTTCGGTTATTCCGTTTTTCATGAATAAGAAAAGGGAAGGTGAATTACCCATAACTGATGCCTCTATGACGCGTTTCAATATCTCTTTGCAAGGAGGGGTAGAGATGGTAATGCACGCTATGGAATATGCTTGGGGAGGTGAAATATTTATCCCAAAAATCCCATCATATAAAATTACAGATGTTGCAGAAGCTATAGCGCCCGAATGTAAACTTAATATTGTTGGAATCCGTCCAGGAGAAAAAATACATGAAGAAATGATTACAGCTTCTGATTCATTCAATACTTATGACTTAGGTAAATATTATACTATATTACCATCTGTTGCTAATTTTGATTTGGAGAAATATAAATCGCATTTTAATGCCAAATTAGTTGAACCAGGGTTTAGTTATGATTCAGGAACTAATACTGAATGGGAAACAGTAGAGACTTTAAGAGATTTGATAAAAGAACACGTAGATTCAACTTTTACTGTATAATGGAAAATAAAGTGATTCCTTACGGACGACAAAGTATTACTCAAGCGGATATTCAGGCAGTAATTGAAACCTTACAATCTGATTTTCTGACACAAGGACCTAAGATTGCAGAATTTGAAAAGAAATTTGCTGAATATATAGGTTGTAAATATGCTGTAGCAGTAAACAATGCGACTGCTGGTTTGCACATAGCTGTCATGGCTATGGGATTGCAAAAGGGGGAACGAGTGATTACTACTCCTATTACTTTTGCGGCTTCGGCCAATTGTGTGAAGTTTGTAGATGGTGAAGTTTGGTTTGCTGATATAGATAGAGATACTTATTTGTTGTCTTTGGAAAAAACCAGGGAATTGATTGAGAGTAAGCCAAAAGGTTTTTTTAAGGGAATCATTCCTGTAGATTTTGCCGGCTTACCGGTTAACTTGGAAGCTTTTCGAAAATTAGCCCAAGAACACGATTTGTGGATTATAGAAGACGCTTGTCATGCTCCTGGTGGTTGGTTCATCGATTCAAAAGGGGATCAGCAGCGTTGTGGAAATGGGGTTTATGCTGATGCTGCTGTGTTTTCATTTCATCCCGTTAAACACATTGCTTGTGGTGAAGGCGGAATGGTAACAACCAACTCAGAAGAAGTTTTCAAAAAACTTTTATTGCTTCGATCTCACGGAATTACTAAAGAGAATATGTCCGAAAATCCAGGCGGTTGGTTTTACGAAATGCAAACCCTGGGATTTAATTATCGTCTGACTGATTTTCAGGCTGCTTTGGGAATCACTCAATTAGCAAAAAATGAAGAAGGTGTTGCCCGAAGAAATGAAATTGCAAATCGATACAAAGAAGCTTTCAAAGGAAAATTGAATTTTCAATCATTACCGGGAAAGAGTTATAATGCCCATCATCTTTTTGTGATTGAAGTTGAAAACAGAAAGGAGATGTATGATTTCTTGCATAAAAATAAAGTGTTGGCTCAAATTCACTATGTGCCCGTTCATCAATTGCCTTATTACAAAAGTTTAGGTGTTATGGGGACAGATTTGAATAATGCCAATGATTATTATAAAAAATGCATCAGTTTGCCGATGTATCCTACTTTGACAGACGAGGAGCAGGGATTTGTAATAGAGAAAGTTTTAGAGTTTGTCAATGGCTAATTTATGTATTATACCGGCAAGAGGAGGGAGTAAAAGAATTCCTAGAAAAAACATAAAGTTGTTTTTAGGAAAGCCAATAATTGCTTACTCAATACAAGCAGCAATAGAATCGGGTTTGTTTGACGAAGTCATGGTGTCGACAGATGATGATGAAATAGCTGAAATAGCAGTTGAATATGGTGCTGTAGTGCCTTTTATGAGAAGCGAAAAAGCGGCAAACGATTTTGCAACAACTTTTGATGTTATTGATGAAGTGGTAAAAGTCTATAAGGATTTAGGTGTTGAATTTGAAAATGTATGTTGTATTTATTCATGCGCTCCTTTTGTAAACAAACAAAAGTTGGAACAGGCTTATCATTTGTTATTAGAACAACATTTTGATTCAGTTTTTCCTGTAATGCGATTTGGCTTTCCTGTTCAACGTTCCCTTATAAGGGATGGGTTAGGGAAAGTTGATTTTTTTTATCCTGAATTTTGTTTAACTCGTTCTCAGGATTTTGAGCCTTCGTTTCATGATGCAGGACAGTTTTATTGGATGAATACAAAAAAATGTATGCAAGAACAAAAAATACTGACAGCCAACACAGGTAGTATAGAAATTTCAGAATTGGAAGGACAAGATATAGATAACGAGGTCGATTGGAAATTAGCAGAATTAAAGTATGAACTCCTACAAAGTATTAAATAATCAGGTTTTTTCAAATGAGAATTATTCGATAGTTCCTATCCGTTTTGAAGACCGTATGGATATTATGAAATGGCGTAATGAGCAAATATATCATTTGCGTCAAAATAAACCACTGACCGAAGATGATCAAAATCGTTACTTTGATACAGTGGTAAAAAGGTTATTTGAAGAAGAACAGCCAAATCAGCTTCTTTTTTCCTATTTGGAAGGAGAAAAATGTATTGGCTACGGCGGTTTGGTTCATATCAATTGGATAGATAAAAATGCTGAGATTTCTTTTGTTATGAACACCGCTTTGGAAAAAGATGAATTTCAGAAGCATTGGGTTACTTATTTGGGATTGATTGAGCAATTGGCTTTTAAAGAGTTAAAATTGCATAAAATATACACTTATGCTTTTGATTTACGACCGCTTTTGTATGACGCTTTGGAAGTTGCCGGATTTTATAAAGAAGCTATTTTGAAAGAACATTGTTTGTTTCAAGGGGAATATAAAGATGTAGTCATTCATTCAAAATGTAATTATAAGAAAGATTTGCTAAGTGACGCTAAACTCTTTTTAAGAGAAGCGCTTGAAGCAGATGCAAAATTATTGTTTGATTGGGCGAATGAGTTTAATGTGAGAAATAATTCTATTAGTCAAGAGCACATCGTTTGGGAGAATCATTTGAAATGGTTTAAAAATAAATTAAATCATTTAGATTCAGAAATTTTTATTTTAACCGATGGTTCAGAATTACTTGGACAAATACGAATCGATAAAAATGATTCATATTGGGAAATTGATTATTCGATTGATTATAAACATAGAGGAAAAGGTTTTGGGAAACAAATTGTAAAGCTGTTATTAGAAAAATTTGTAACATATAAGTTTAAAGCAATTGTTAGAAGAGAGAATTTAGCTTCAATAAAAGTTTTTAATAGTTTGGGATTTATTAAAGGGAAAGTTGAAAGTACAGATTTTGATTATTTTGAATATTAAAAGTAATTTATAGTGGCTAAATACATTATTCTATCCGAAAAAATCTGGCATAAACCTCTTTTTGATTATCTAAAAGGCTCATTGACTAATGATGTTTGGTCACTGATTGATTCTAAAAAAGATTTCAATTTAGATAAGTTAAATGAATATAAACCAACAAAAATTTTCATTCCTCATTGGTCATATATTATCCCTCGGGAAATTTTTGAAAATTATGAATGTGTTGTTTTTCACATGACTGATTTACCTTTTGGAAGGGGAGGTAGTCCTTTGCAAAATTTGATTTCCAGAGGTTATAAAACAACAAAAATATCGGCAATAAAAGTAGAGGCGGGGTTGGATACGGGTCATGTGTATTTGAAGAAATCGCTTGGTTTGGAAGGAACTGCATCTGAAATTTTTAAAAGATCAGCTTTGATTATCAAAGAAATGATTTTGGAAATTGTCGAAAAAGGTATAGAGCCGCTTCCGCAAGTTGGCGAAGTTGTTGAGTTTAAAAGACGAAGGCCTGAGGATAGTAATTTGATTGAATTGACTGATTTGGAGAAAGTATACGATTATATTCGAATGTTGGATTGCGAAGGTTATCCTAACGCTTTTATTGAAACTCCTGACCTGAAATTTGAATTTGATAATGCCAATTTTGACGAAACTGAAAAAATAATTACTGCTAATGTTAGAATCTTTAAGAAATAAAAGAATAATGATTGTGGTTGCACATCCTGATGATGAATTATTAGGATTAGGAGCTACATTTCATAAATTGATTAATGAATACAATGTTAAAACACATGTTGTTATACTTGGAGAAGGGATAACATCTCGTTCGGATAATAGGGACGTTAAAGTTTGGGAAAAGGAACTTGCTATTCATCGTGAAAACATAAACAATGCACAACTAGCAATAGGATACCATAGCACTAGTATTTATGATTTTCCTGATAACCGATTTGATTCTGTTGCATTGTTAGATATTGTGAAAATTGTTGAAAAGGAAAAAATACAATTCAAACCGGACGTCATTTTCACGCATCATGGTGGAGATGTGAATATTGATCATCAAAGAACTTTTGATTCTATTATTACTGCTTGCAGACCAATGAAAGAGGAAAATGTGAAAATGATTATAACATTTGAAACACCTTCTGGTACAGAATGGAGATCTCCTTCAGATCCTCGACATTTTTTACCAAATTTATTTATTAGCGTTTCTGAGACTGATGTTGATGCTAAAATTAAGGGAATGGAAAGCTATGAATTTGAGCGTCGTATTTATCCGCATCCACGTTCACCTGAGGCATTGAAAATTCAAGCTCAAAGATGGGGCGTCGTGGTTGGAAGTAATTATGCAGAGGCATTTTGTCTTGTGCGATCAATAAATTGAATCTTAATATGAAAATTGGAAATATAGAAATAAGTAATGATTCGGCTGTTTTTATCATCGCAGAGTTATCGGCTAATCATAACGGCAGCATTGAAACGGCTAAAGAGACTATACGAGCAGCAAAGAGAGCTGGTGCTGATTGTATAAAATTACAAACATACACGGCAGAAACTATGACAATTGATTCTGATAAAGAAGATTTTGTGATAAAAGGAACGATTTGGGAAGGTAAAAATCTTTATAAATTGTATCAGGAAGCTTATACCCCATGGGAATGGCATGAAGAATTGTTCAGAGTTGCCAAAGAAGAAGGACTGGTTTGTTTTTCATCTCCATTTGATAAAACATCAGTTGATTTTCTTGAAAAATTAAATGTACCGGCCTATAAAATTGCCTCTTTTGAAATTACTGACATTCCTTTGATTGAATATGTTGCTTCAAAAGGAAAACCTATCATAATTTCCACAGGGATTGCAGAACAGGCTGATATAGAGCTTGCTTTAGATGCTTGTGGAAGAATGGGTAACAATGATATTGCCTTATTGAAATGCACATCGAGTTATCCCGCTCCGATAGAAGAGGCTAATATGTGCATGGTGAAAGATTTAGCGGATAGATACGGTGTTATCAGTGGTTTGTCTGATCATACGATGGGAGCAACAGTGCCAATTGTAGCAACTTGTTTTGGTGCCAAAATCATAGAAAAACATTTTATTCTGGATCGTGCCATTGGAGGTCCGGATGCCTCTTTTTCTATGAATGAAGAAGAATTTACTGCTATGGTAAAAGCCGTTCGTGATGCGGAATCAGCAATAGGAAAAGTAGATTACACTCTTACTGAAAAACAAATCAAAGGGAAAGATTTCTGTCGTTCATTATATGTGGTAAAAGATATAAAAGCTGGAGAAGTAATTACTGAAGAAAATGTTCGTTCTATAAGACCTGGGTTTGGTTTACACCCAAAATATTTGAAGGATATTTTGGGGAAGACAGTGAAAGAGGATGTTGCGAAAGGAGAGAGGGTCAATAATACATTTGTTGAGTAATTACACTATGGAGAAACAAAAAGGAAATGAATATTTCAATTGTATCACGCGCGAATTAGATAATGATACATATGATCTTTTACTATACAATGTAAATGATTTTCTTTATAATTACAGTGACCATCAAAAGGGAAATAAAAATAGATTAAAAAAAAGTGGTCTTGTTGCGGCTTTAAAAAATATATTTTTAAGATTAATATATTTTTCTTTTGTTTTAAAAAACACCTTGTTGTTTAGAACAAGGAAAGAGAATATGATTATGAGTAATGCCTATGTAAATGTTAATTTATATGGAGCAGGTGTCGTTTTACCGCCTTGGATTTTTTCAATAAAAGGAAATATTGCTAATTCGTTGACAATGGCAATTGTTGTTGAAAAGATTAAGAAGGAATTGAGTAAACGAAGTATAAAAGTCTTAATGTCTCAAGAATTCAAAATGTTGTTTTCAGAATTTGAAAATGAGATGTTGAAATTGTTTTATGAGTATAAAATAGGGGCATTAATCGTTCCTAATGATATGTCTTTTTTTGAGAATTTATCGATTAAAGTTGCCAAAAGACACAATATACCATCGTTTGTTTATTTGCATGGGTTACCGGCCAGATATAATGCTATTGATGATAATAGAGCTGAGTACTTGGTGGTATGGGGTAAAGGGATAAAGAATGAATATGTAAAAGCAGGAGTAAGTGAGGATAAAATATTAACACTAAAGCATCCAATATTCTCTAATTTTGAAAAAGTTGATTTAGAATCATCTCTTGATAATGTTTTAGTTTTGTCAAAATCTATTGCTGGTACACCTAGTTGTTCATCTGAATTGTTTTTGCCAAATCGTACTATATCACTTGTTTATTTAGAATATTTAAAAGTTCATTTGAAAAAAATGGGAGTGATTACCGCAAAGCTGCGTTTACATCCATCAGAAACCAAAGAATTTTATGAAAACAATTTGCCTGATGATTTTTTTGTCATCGATGAATCTTCAAAAGAAGAAGTTCTTTCGAAAGCTAGTTTGGTAATAGGCCCAACTTCAACAATGGTTTTAGATACGATAAAGGCAGGTAGAAACTATATTTTATTTGATCCTGTTTTCGATGGGGTGAGATTTGAAGGAATGCCTCTTGTTGAGCCTTTTACAGGAGAATCTTTTATAAGATTATCGAATTCTTTTGAAGAGATTAGAAATAATATATCTAATCCATTCACAAATATTGATTTTGATAAATTGAATGCTTTTTTTGAAGTTGACGGAAGAGACGTTTCAAGGTTTTATGATATAACAAAGATAAAACTCAATTAAGCGAGTAAATCAATAATAACAACAATCTTAAATTTGCAATGCAACAATCCTACACAAAAAATTATCTTAAAATCTATCTTTGGCAGGGAGTTTCGTTGATATTAAATTTTTTGTCGATGTTTGTGGTAATTCCTTATCTTACTTCTGAACCAACCGTTTATGGAATCTATTCGGTGTGTATCTCCTTTTCAATTTTTCTGGCATATGCCGATTTGGGTTTCATGGGGGCAGGTCAGAAATATGCGGCAGAATCTTTTGCCAAGGGAAATAGAATAGAGGAAATAAAAATCATAGGTTTTACCAATTTTGTCTTAATGGTTTTTCTGGTTCTGTTTTCGGTGGTATTTTTTGTTTTAAGTAAGCAACCTGAATTATTGGTTAAAGGAATAGAGACACTGCATCAGCAAAAAATTGCTTCCTCATTGTTTCTCATTTTGGCGGTTTTTACACCCACTACACTTTTGCAGCGACTTTTGCAGATGATTTTCGGAATCAGAATGGAGGATTTTATCGTTCAAAGAACCAATATTATAGGGAGTCTAATAAAAATTTTGTCAGTCTTATGGTTTTTTAAAGAAAACCAGTATGATATAGTAGGTTATTTTTTGTTTGTCCAAATCGTAAATTTTTTAACATCATTATTTACATTGTTTTTAGCAAAAAAAAGATATAATTATGATTTTAAAGCACTTTTTGTTTCCGTGAATTTTAATAGAAAAGTGTTTGATAAGACCAAAAGTTTGGCATTTGCAAGTTTGTTTCTCACGTTTTCATGGATATTGTATTACGAACTCGACTCGGTGGCTATTGGTAAAATTCTAGGAGTCAGAGAGGTAGCTATTTATGCTATTGGCTTAACAGTGTTGAGTTTTTTTCGAAGTATATTAGGGATTCTTTTTTCACCTTTTAATGTTCGTTTTAATCATTTTGTAGGGTATAAAGATGAGGAAGGTTTAAAGTCTTTTTATTTACAAGTTGTTTCCATTTTGGCTCCGATAGTTGTTTTTCCGATAGTTGTTATAGCGATTTTAGCACGTCCTATAGTGCTTTCATGGGTAGGTGTAGAGTATGATGCTTCGGTTAGTGTAGTACAGTTACTGGTTTTTTGCAATGTATTTGCGTTTATTACGTATCCTACAAGTTTTCTATTGATGGCAAAAGAACGACAAAAAGCATTGTATGTGGTAAATACACTTTTGCCGTTTATTTTTTGGATAGGAATATCTTTTACTATTGGTTTTTTAGGGATAAAGTCGTTTGCTCTTTTTAAAACAATTGCCTTTCTGGTTTCAGTCGTTGTTTTGTATCGCATAATGATTGATTATTTAGGGTTATATTTTTTAGATTCAATTAAGAAAGTTTTTTTTCCGATGCTATTACCTATTTTGTTTCTGTTTTTCGCTTCTATCACTCTTAGGGAATATTTACCAATAGAAAAATCAAAGTCAAATTTATTACTTGTAGCCATGGCAGGAGGCTGTCTAATATTGATTTCCTTTGTGATCCAGTATTTTGTTTCTAAAATTTGGAGAAGTCAGATGAATAAAATGATAGATTTGTTAAGAAAAAAATAATTTTTTGATGAAGATGAGTGCAAAGAAGGTATTGGTTTTTAGTGATTGTTACATTTATGGGGGTAGTGAAAGATTGATGTCTTTTTTGTTGAAAAACCGAATTCTTCAGGATAATTTTATTTTGCTTTATGGTTACAGAAAGCATAAGGAATATGAAGTAGGTTTGAGAAATGAAGGTTTGATGAACAGAAATGGAAATTTCCCATTGAAATTATTGTCAAATGAGACTTTGTTTCATGATATAAACTGTATGGGTTTACCAAATATTTTAAGAAAAGTTATTAAGATTCCTTTTTTTATACTTGAAAGAATTAAAATCTATTTTTTATGGAATTTGTTGGTTTTAATGTATTTACTTTTGAAAATACGACCAGATTTAATTCATATCAATAACGGAGGATATCCGGCTGCGAAAAGTTGTAATGTTTTAGTGGTAGCTAATTTTTTGACCATCAAAACTAAGATTATATATCAGGTAAATAATCAGGCAGTTGAATGTAAAGGATATTTTGAAAGAATATATGATGGTTTCATTGATAAAAATGTCAATCGTTTTATTAATGCCTCTCATAAAGCAAGACAACGATTAGTTGAGAACAGAAAATTCAATATAGAGAAAATAGATATTGTAAATAATTGCGTGTCATTACCGGGTATTCGTGTTAAAAGAGATGAAATTTGTAAGGAACTTAATATACCAAAGGATAGTTTTTTAATTGTAGAGGTAGCTTTTTTGTCAGAAAGAAAAGGCCAGCGTTATTTGATAGATGCTTTGTCGCAATTATTCAATAATGGGTTGTTGCCTAAAGAAAATGTGCATTGTGCATTTGTAGGTAATGGTGAAGATGAAGAGTTTTTAAAAAAACATATTAATGGATTGGGCTTGAATTCAAATATTTTTCTTTTGGGGTATAAAACTAATAGTGAGGATTATATTGCTGCAAGTGACTTGTTCGTGTTACCATCAATAAAAGATGAAGATATGCCATTAGTATTATTGTCAGCTTTGGGTTATGGTAAATCAATTATAGCTACTGATTTTGCAGGAATTTCACAGGTTATTGATTCTGGCGTTAATGGTATTTTGATTCAAAATAATTTAGAAACATTTACGTATGATTTGGCAGAGGAAATTAATCGTTTGTATAATGATAAAGCTTTGAGGGAGAAATTAGGGAGAAATGCTGAGAAAACGTATGTTAATTACAATCCGGAAAGTTATGGTTTAAGACTGAAAGGGATTTATGATGAAGTGTATGCAGGGTAAAGAAGTAATTTTGTTATTGGGGGGTACTGGTTTTATAGGAAAGAATATCATTGATTATTTGATAAAAGAGGAGTCTTTTTCAAATTATAAACTCGTAGTCTTATCTAGAAATCTACAGGTTAGAGGGACTGAAGGTGTTGAATATGTAGCAGGGGATTATTCAGACAAGCGTCTGTTGATTGATTTATTTGTTAAATGGCGTTTTAGCAGGGTTTTTCATTGCGCTACATCAACGACACCTTTGTCTTCAGCTGATAATATATCACAGGATGTAAATGGGAATTTAATGGCTACCATTGGTTTGTTGGATGTTATGAAAGTGTATGGCTGTAAAAATATTTTGTATTTATCTTCGGGAGGTGCAGTTTATGGAGAGAAACAAATGAAAACCATTTCAGAAAATGAACTTTGTTATCCTGTGAGTTCGTATGGAGTTGTGAAGTTAACTATCGAAAATTATTTGAGGTTGTATCAAAAGCAATTTGGAATAGAGTATTTGATATTAAGGGTTTCTAACCCTTTTGGTAAATTTCATTTTTCCGATAAACAAGGGGTTATTAATATTGCTATCCGAAAATCATTGAGAGGAGAAGAAGTGGAAGTGTGGGGTGATGGAACACAATCAAAAGACTATATATTGGTAGATGATTTAGTAGCGATTATTTTTCAGCTTGTAAAATTGAATGTGATCAATAAGACAATTAATGTAGGTTCTGGCAAATCTTATCAATTAAATAGGATATTGGATACAATTAAAATATATTTGCCAACTTTAAAAGTAAATTATATAGAATCAAAATTGACTGATGTTAAAGATTTCTGTTTGGATATTTCATTATTGAAGTCATTGATAGATTTTGAATTTGTTCCGTTTGAAGAAGCAGTCAAACAGACAATTTTATTCGAAAAAGAACAAATGTTTTTAGGATAATGAAACTTTGTTAAAAAAATTTAGAAGATTAAGTGATAGAAGTTCGATATAATAAAATTGCTCTAATATTAGTAGTACTGATAGCTCTTTTTATATTAGTATTTCCTCCTTTTGTATTGTCAATATACGTTCCTGTTCTAGGAAGAGTTGTTTTGTTTTTTATTATTGTTAGTTTTTCTATTTCAACAGTGATAAAAAAAAAATATTTTATAATTTATTACCTGCCAGTATCTGTTTTTTTTATTATTTCCGGGTTTTATTGGATTACTGCGGGAGCAGTTTTTGCGGAAATGGTTTTATTGTTATTGTATTTTTTTTTAGCAATAGCACTATTAACGAGTGTTAATAGAAATAAAAGCCTAAAAACTTTATTGATTAACTTTTATTTTATACTGATTGTAGTTCTTTCTGCCTTGTCGGTTCTTTCTTTTTTAGCTTTTAATTTAGAAGTACTACCATATGGGTTGAAGCCATTAGGAGAGGGAGACGATATATATATGTATTATCATAATTATTTTTTAGGGTACATAAATTATAAGGATTTTGAGTCGGGAGCGATTGGTAGAGTGTGCGGTTTTCTGTTCGAACCGAGTTATCAAGGTTGGTTTCTGTCAACTAATTTCTTCCTGATTTCAAAATTTGTAGAAAAAAAGAAATATTTAATTTTGATTCAATTGATTGTTTTCTTAGGAGCACTGTCTTCTTTTTCAACAATGAGTTGGATCGTTTTTAGTATTGTTTTTACTTCAATGTTTTGTTTTAAACTGATGTCAATTTTAGGATTGAATAAAAAAATATCGAACATTTTGTATGTAATTATGTTGTTAGCAGGGATATTTGCAATGTTTACAGTTGTTAATCAGGATAAATTATTGGAAATGGTAGGGCCATCTTCTTCTGACGACAGATCAGCGAGAGCAGATGTATCGTTTCTGTACCTTACTACAGCTTCTTCCAAAGAGTTATTCTTGGGTAGAGGACCTGGTTTTATAGGTAAAAACAATGATAGAGGAGAGTCTAATCCTATAATTAAGTCCTTAGTCGAAAACGGAATAATAACTACCGTTCTTGTTTTGGTTTTTATTGTTTATTGTACGCATCGTTCAAAATTTTATATGATTGCAACTTTATTGTGGTTAAATAGTGTTGTGATTTTGTTTACTCCGCTGTTTATTATAAATGTTTTGGTATGTAGATGGATGGATGATCGGGATGGTTAAAAAAGAGTTTTAATATAATACGGAATCTATATTTGTTATTGATTGAGTGTTTTAAATTTTATAAAAGTAATAATAAATCAAAATAATATGAAAGCAGTAATACTTTGCGGAGGTTACGGGACGAGAATTCGTGATGTCGCTGACGATATACCTAAACCAATGATCCCTATTGGAGGAAAGCCAATTATTTGGCATATTATGAAAACCTATGCTTCCTATGGATATCAGGATTTTGTATTATGCATGGGGTATAAAAGTGATGTGATTAAAGATTTTTTTATCAATTACGAACTTCGAAGTGCCGATGTAACTATTAAGTTAGGTACAAAATCAGAACAAATTATATCGGATGTCAGTCATGACGAAGATGGTTGGAATATTACTTTGGCAGAAACAGGGATAAAGGCAATGACAGGGGCTCGTGTTAGAAGGATTAAAAAATATATTGGTGAAGATCCAATGTTTATGTTGACTTATGGAGACGGAGTAGGTGACATAGATATAGAAGCATTGGTGGTTTTTCATAAATCGCACGGAAAAATGGTTACTCTTACAGGAGTTCGACCACCGGGACGTTTTGGAGAATTAGGCATAGCTGAAGATGGTACTACAATAACTGGTTTCAATGAAAAACCACAAGCAAGTGGTGGACGTATTAATGGTGGTTATTTTGTTTGTAATCGAGAGTTTTTAGATATTCTTAGCGATGATGAAGGTTTGGTTTTAGAGCAAGAACCAATGAAAAAGTTGGTAGAAATGGGAGAATTAAAAGTGTTTGAACACGATGGTTTCTGGCAACCTATGGATACTTCAAGAGAGTATTCGTTATTGAATGAATTGTATAATAATAATCAGGCACCTTGGGTAAAATGGGACAAAAAATAGTTTTTGGAGATGTTTATCGTAACAAAAAAGTTTTAGTTACAGGAAATACCGGATTTAAAGGTTCGTGGTTGTGCACTTGGTTAATTTCATTAGGTGCTGAGGTATTTGGTATTTCAAATGAAATCCCTACAAAGCCTTCAATGTTTGAAGAGTTAGGATTAGCAGGTAAAATGAAACATTTTTTTGCGGATGTGCGGGATTTGAATGCTATCAAAAAAATTATCAATGAAATCGAACCAGATTTTGTATTTCATTTGGCAGCTCAGCCTATAGTATCATTATCATACAGCGAACCTGTTAATACGATTTCTACAAATGTAATGGGAACTACTAATGTGCTTGAAGTATTACGTAATTACACCAAGCCTTGTACCGCTATTATTATTACAAGTGATAAATGTTATGATAATGTGGAATGGATTTATGGTTATAAAGAAACCGATGCAGTAGGAGGTAAAGATATTTACAGCGGAAGCAAAGGCGCGGCCGAATTGATATTTAAATCCTACTATCATTCCTTTTTCAAAAAAGAAGGAGGTTCTGTTCAGGTAGCGTCGGCTCGTGCCGGAAATGTTATTGGAGGAGGAGATTGGGCATTAGACAGGATTATTCCCGATTGTATGCGTTCTTGGAGCGAAGGTAAAGTGGTTGAAATCAGAAGTCCTAAAGCAACAAGACCTTGGCAACACGTTTTAGAGCCTCTTAGTGGTTATTTGCAATTAGGAGAACGTTTGTATAAAGATCATACTCTGAATGGAGAAAGTTTTAATTTTGGGCCAAAACCCGAATATAATCATACTGTTCAGGAAATTCTCGAAGATATGAGTGTGCGTTGGCATTTTGAAAATTCAAAAGACGCTTATCAGGTTACAGGAGATATCAAATTCTATGAAGCCGGTTTGTTGAAATTGAATTGCGACAAGGCTTTATTTCACTTTCAATGGAAACCAACCTTGGATTATCACACTTTAATTGAATATACGAGCGATTGGTATTATGAGTTTTATAAGAATAAATCTGATATGTTTTCATATACGAAAGCCCAAATCGGAGGATACGAAAATTTAGCAATACAGGGTGGTATAGCATGGACAAAATAACTGTAGAAGGAGTTTTATTAACTCCGTTAAAAAGAATACATCACCCCAAAGGTGATGTTTTTCATGGAATGAAAAAATCGGATCCGGGTTTTGTGGGTTTTGGAGAGGCGTATTTTTCTACAATAAATCATGACGACACAAAACCGTGGAAAAAGCATTTTGAAATGACTTTGAATTTTGTAGTACCAATGGGTGAAATCCGGTTTGTTATTTACGATGACAGGGAAAACAGTTCTACAAAAAATAATTTCTTCGATGTAACATTGAGTGAAGATAATTACCAGAGAATCACCATTCCTCCTGGGGTTTGGGTAGCTTTTAGGGGAGTTGGTACAAAATACAATTTATTGCTTAATTTGGCTAATTTGGAACATGATTCTAATGAAATTGAAAGAAAAGAAAGCTTGTCTGAAATTACTTATCAATGGTAAAGAAAAAAATTCTTATAACAGGAGGTAGTGGCTATGTAGGTGCTCGTCTTTGTTTGCATTTGGCAAATGAAGGGTATGCCGTAACGGCTTTATGTCATTCTAAAATACCATCCGATATAAATTGGGTTGCCAAAATGGATAGGGTGTTAGTAGGAGATGTAAGAGATGAAAAATTTCTGTATGAGTTGGCCGAATATAAATACGATGTACTTATTCACTTGGTTTCTTTGGATCATCATAAATCTAACGGATTACCTTCTGTTGTAAGTACTGTAAATGTCATCCCTGTATGGTCTTTATTGGATATTTTTTCTAAACAGGGACTTGGTAAATTCATTTATTTTTCAACAGCACAGGTTTACGGAATGTTGCAAAATGAAGTGGTAACCGAAAACAGAAATCTTAGAACGCAAAATCCTTACGGTTTGACCCACCAACTAGGTGAAGTTATTTGCGAGCATTACAATAGAACATCACCTGTTGATTGTCGTATTGTTAGACTTTCAAATAGTTATGGTGCTCCCGTTTTTGAAGAAAACAATGGTTGGTGGTTAGTAGTAAATGATTTATGCAGAATGGCTTATGTTCAAAAAGAGATTGTTTTACAATCAGACGGTTCACCATTTCGCGATTTTATTCACGGATGGGATGTTTGTAGAGGGGTTCAGTCAATTATTGAAACCAGTGAAACACATTCAATATATAATTTGAGTTCGGGTAACACTCTTTCTATAATGCAGATTGCCGAAAAAATAAATACAATCTATTCTCAGAGATACGGAAAAATACTATCGATAAAAACTGCCGAAGGTAAAAGTAATACTATTGCATTTGCATATAAGATAGATAATAGACTGATTCGTAGTATAGGATTTGAGCCTAAATGGAGTTTAGAAGCAGGAATAAATGATTTTTTTGATTATTTAGAACAAAATAATGAGTAATATAACCCCTTTTTTCTCGATAATAATACCGACTTACAATCATGCTCATTTTATCAAGAGATGTTTGGATTGTCTGTTAAACCAGTCTTATTCAAATTGGGAGGCAATTGTTGTTAATAATTTTTCAGAAGATAATACTATTGAAATAGTCGAGGGGTATAGTGATCCTCGTATTCGATTAATTAATAATGCAAACGGAGGAGTGATAGCCGTTTCAAGAAACAAAGGAATTTCAGAAGCGAAAGGAGATTGGATCTGCTTCTTAGATTCAGATGATTGGTGGTATCCTAATAAATTAGAAAACTCTTTGCCTTATTTGAACGATTATGATGTGATATATCATAATTTGGATGTTTATACCAATGTAGAAAAATCAAAAGGGATTGAAAAAGGTAGAACCTTGTCAGGTAATATTGCAAAGGACTTGATTGTTAACGGCAATGGAATTGCAAATTCGAGTGTAGTGATTAGAAATAAAATCGTTAATCTTGTAGGTAAAATCACTGAGGATAAAAAACTAATTGCGGTTGAGGATTATGATTATTGGATAAGAGTAGCTAAAATAACGAATCGTTTTAAATATATTAACCAAAGCCTTGGAGGGTATTGGGTAGGAGAAAATATTTCGTTCTCTGTCAAACAAATTGATAGAGGAAAGAATTTATTAGATAAATACTTTCAAGATCTTTCAAAGGACGAACAAAAGGTTGCTATGTCAACTCATCATTTTAATGCAGCTCGAATATATCACAACCTGTCTATGTACACCGAAGCTAGCCGATCTTATTTAAAAGTACTGCCTACGAATAATTTAAACAGAATGTTGAGATCGGTTTTAGGTTATCTGAGGTGTCGTTTCATAAGCAATACTGTTTTTGATTAATGAATTATTAAAATAAATAGATGAGTAAATATATTGCCTTTTTTGTTTCTAGTTTTAATGTAGGAGGTGTAGAACGAGCTTTTGTTAATTTAGCAAATGGTTTTGTTGCCAGTGGACATAAGGTTGATTTTATTGCCAATCAGGATATAGGACAACTCAGGCAAGAGTTGGATGAGCAAGTAAATGTCATCGTTTTTAAAGATGGTCGTCTTAGAAAAAGTGTATTTCAACTGTATAAATATATCAAAGGAAGTTCGGTTGATTGTTTGATAGCAGGGCCTACTTATCCGAATATAATAGCGTTAATTGCAAATTTGTTGTCTTTTAAAAAGACAAAGGTCATTGTTTCCCAACATAGTTATCAGGATATTGAAATGTCTAATTTGGGATTGATTGGGAGGCTAGCTCCTTTTTTAATCAAATTGACTTATAATTTTGCTCATAAGGTGGTTACTGTGTCAGAGGGAGTAAGAAGAGATATGATTGCAAATTATAACGTAAGGTCTGATAAGGCCGTTACTATTTATAATGCTGTTTTAGATGCTCAATTTTATCAAAAGTCAAATGAAAAAGTAGATAGTATAAATGAAAAAATAATTGGCTCAAAACCTTTTATTGTTGCTGTTGGGCGTTTAGAGGTAGTAAAGAATTATTCTTTTATGCTCAAAACTTTTGCTAGAATTAAAAGTGACAATCCGGATTTTCCGTTTGATTTACTCATTTTAGGTGAAGGAGCAGAACGCAGCGCAATTGAAAATAAAATAAAAGAATTAAATCTTCAGAATTCTGTCTATTTATTAGGGACTATGGCAAATCCTCTGCCGATAATAAAAAGAGCAAAATTATTTATTCATACATCTTTTTCAGAAGCGATGCCTTTGGTATATGTTGAGGTATTGGCTTTAAAAGTACCCGTGGTTACAATAAACAATAAAGGGGCAGAAGAGATCTTAATGGATGTTCAGCCAAAAGAAATTGTCGATTCACATGATGAACAAAAATTCATCGCTGCTATCATTAGAATGCTCGACACTAAATTTGCTACAGATGATTTTCCTAAATTCGAACAATTTGAATCAGAGAAAATCAAAGATCTTTTTTTAGAAATAATATAATGAAAAAAAAAATAGCTATTTCGGCAATTAACCTTTTTGAGGGTGGTACTCTTTCTGTTCTAAAAGACTGCCTCTATTCAATTGAAAACAGCTCTCAGTTTGAAGACTGTGAGTTTGTGGTACTGGTACACAAAAAAAAACTGTTTGATCAAGATTCATACAAGAAAGTTACATTTGTTGAGTTTCCAAAATCTAGGAAATCCTATTTGTATCGTTTGTATTATGAATACTTTTACTTTAAAAAGTTTGCAAAACAATACAAAATCGATTTTTGGTTTTCGATACATGATATGAGTCCTAATGTTGGAAGTATTCCCCAGGCTGTCTATTGTCATAATACATCGCCTTTTAAAGATGTTAGTCTGAACGATTTGTATTTACAGCCGACAGTCTTTTTTTTTACATTGTTTTATGCTTTTTTGTATAAAATAAATATAAAAAAAAACAAATATGTGGTCGTACAGCAACTGTGGATTAAGAATGAGTTTTTCAAACGTTTTGGATTAGCATATAATCATATTGTTATTGCAAAACCTCAAGAACCACAAATCGGTAATGCAATTACTATAACTTCTCTTCATAAAAAAGAAAAAAAATTTATATTTCCAACCTATCCTAGACCATTTAAAAATATTGAAGTTATAGGAGAAGCTGTAAAGATACTCAATGATGAAGGAATCTCTGGTTATTCTGTCAATATATCAATTGATGGTTCTGAAAATAAATATGCTCGAGTTGTCTTATCAAAGTATGGTAAAATAAAACATTTGAATTTTATCGGATTACAACCAAGAGAAACTATTTATAAACTGTATGCGGATTCGGATTGTTTGATTTTTCCATCTAAATTAGAATCTTGGGGATTACCAATAAGTGAATACAAGCAGTTTAATAAACCTATGATTGTTGCCGACTTACCTTATGCTAAAGAAACTGTAGGGATGTATGGTAAAGCTAAATTTTTTGCTCCTTCAGATGCTAAATTGTTAGCGAATTATATGAAAATGTTTATTATTTCAGGAGAAATTCAGTTTGATAAGACAAAAGTAATAGAGTATCCAAAACCCTATGTTCAGGATTGGGAAGAATTACTACTTTTATTGCTAAGCAAAAAAAATAGCAGATGATCACAAAAATAACTTCCAGTATCGTTTTGTATAAAAACGATTTTACGATGATACAGAACGCTGTTCAGTCTTTATTGAAAAAAGAAGGTATTGATGTACTTTTCTTAGTTGATAATTCTCCAACTGATGAATTAAAAAGGTTAGTTTCAGATTCAAGAATAGAATATATTCACAATCCTGCCAATCCCGGCTTTGGAGCTTCGCATAATATGGCTATTCAAAAAGGGATGGATTCGAGTTCAAAATATCATTTTATTGTAAATCCGGACATAAGATTTGAGGGAGATATAATTACTCCGATGGTGGATTATATGGAAAAGGATTCTACAATAGGAATGATGATGCCTCAGATTTTGAATGAAGATGGAACGATTCAGAATTTGCCAAAATTGTTGCCGAGTCCATTTAGTATTTTGTGGCGTAAGATTAAAAAGCCAGCTATTGCATATCAAAAATTTATTAATGAATATGAATTGCGAGATGTATCTAAAGAAATTATTTACAATGCGCCTGTACTTTCAGGCTGTTTTACCTTGCTTAATCTGGATGTTATAAAAAAGATAGGTATGTATGACGACTCTTTCTTTATGTATTTCGAAGATTGGGATCTGTCGAGAAGAGTACATCAACAATATAAAACTATTTATTTTCCAAAAGTATCCGTAATCCATGAATACGAATCTGGAGCTAATAAAAATCCGAGATTGTTCAAAATATTCGTTAATTCGGCCATAACCTATTTTAATAAGTGGGGCTGGTTTTTTGATGCGGAAAGAAAGAAAATAAATAGAAAAGCTTTATCTCAATTCAAATAAATGAAAATAACCATTACAGGGGCTACAGGATTTGTAGGTCAAAATCTTCAAGAATATCTAAAAACCTCAAACGAGGTTTTTTCTATGTCCATTCGTTATGAGTCAAATCAAAGTTTTGATATTAAGACGGATGCAATAATTCACTTAGCCGGAAAAGCCCACGATTTAAAAAAAGTTTCTAAGCCTTCGGATTATTATGAAGCTAATTTTGAGCTGACAAAACAGCTTTTTGATGCTTTTTTGGTGTCTGATGCTAAGGTTTTCATTTTTATGAGTACCGTTAAAGCTGCTGCTGATACGGTTGATGGTATATTGAGCGAAGCCGAAGTACCAAATCCTAAAACCCATTACGGAATTGCCAAACAACAGGCCGAACAATATATTTTAAGTAAGTCATTACCCGAAAACAAAAGAGTTTATATACTGCGTCCGTGTATGATTCACGGACCCGGAAATAAAGGGAATCTTAATTTGTTGTACAAATTGGTGGCCAAAGGACTGCCTTGGCCATTAGGAGCTTTTGAAAATAAACGTTCCTTTTTGAGTGTCGAAAATTTGTGTTTTGTTATCAAAGAATTGCTGGAGAATGAAACTATTCAATCCGGGATTTATCAGCTGGCCGATGACGAACCTCTTTCTACTAATGAATTGATACAGTTATTAGGGAAAAGTTTGGCTAAGAAAACAAAGATTTGGAAAATCAATTCTTCTCTGATTAAATTCATGGCAACTGTTGGAGACAAACTCCGTCTTCCATTAAATAATGAACGTCTTCAAAAACTAACAGAAAGTTATGTGGTTAGTAATAAAAAAATTGTTGATGCTTTAGGAAAAACCTTACCGGTTAGTTCCCGAAACGGTTTGTTGAAAACTTTTGAATCGTTCAAAGGGGGAGTGTAGATATTTCGCAAAATCATTAAGAGAATACAAAAATGGTTGTTTGTTGTTGAATATTAAAAAGTTAACCGTGAGCGGAGCGATACAACAGAAAATATTTTGTTAAACAGTATTTTTACACGTGTATATTTTTTAATTTTACACGTAAATTGAATTGTTATGAATACGAAATTAACATTGAATATTGACCAAAACGTAATTGAAGAGGCAAAGTTTTATGCTAAAAATAATAGCATAAGTCTTTCAAAACTTATTGAAAATTATCTTTTGTCATTAACAAAAAAAAATACAGAGCAAATTAAAGTGAGCCCACTTGTAGAAAGCCTTACGGGTGTTATTTCTCTTGAAAGCAATGAGTATAAAAAAGAATATTCTGATTACTTATCTAAAAAATATTCTTGATGGATAAAATATTAGTCGATACAAATATCATTTTAGATTTGCTTTCTAAACGAGAAGAATTTTATAAAGAGGCGCAGGAATTATTTACTTTGTCCGATCACAACAAAGTTAAACTTTACATTTCTTCTTTAACATTTGCTAATACTCATTACTTATTGGCTAGAAATTATAAGTTAGATGAGGCTAGAAAAATTTTAATTAAGTTTAAAGTTTTGGTAGAGGTTTTACCTATGGATGATAAAATTTTGGAATTAGCTTTGGTTTCAGATTTTAAAGATTTTGAGGATGCAATTCAATATCATACAGCATTAGAAAATGAGCTGGATTTAATTATTACTCGAAATAAAAAAGATTTCAAAACTTCAAGTCTTCCTGTTCTAACAGCAAAAGAATACTTAAAGAAGTAGGTCAGCACAGTTTCTAAATATCATTAATTTTCTTGAAATCTCAGATTAATCACACCTAATGGATAAATATAATTTTGTTTTCCAAAGGTTTACGGGGTTCATAAGCTTCAATCAGGATTGTTTTGTGCATTTTTGGTAATTGTGGCTTTTAGCACAAAGATGTCTTATAGTGAAAGTTTTATGGCTTTTTTTAGACGGATAAAATATGGAGCTATATATCTTTGCCGTTAGAAATGTTGACTTATAATAATATTGTTGAATCAGTCTAGGGTTAAACCTGTATATTTCTCACACTTCATTTTCAATAAAAAAAACTATTTTTGCCTACGGCTTACAGCCTATAGCTAAAAACACATAAATGGAATACCTATTAATATTACTTATTTTATTTGGACTGGAACTTTTTTATTTTAAAATAGCCGACAAATATAATATCATAGACAAACCAAATCATCGTTCGGCTCATACCAAAATTACTTTGAGAGGTGGAGGGATTGTTTTTTGGGGCACTTCATTACTTTATTTAATCCAGCATTTTCAGGAAAGTATTTACTTTTTTGTCGGAATATCGATCATGAGTTTGGTGAGTTTTTGGGATGATATTCAGAGTTTGTCCAATAAAATACGGTTGGTGGCTCACTTTTCGGCAATTACTTTAATTTTTTACAGTCTGAATCTGTTTGAATTATTGCCTGTATATGTAGTAGTTATGGCGTATGTGTTTTTTATAGGTACAATTAATGCCTATAATTTCATGGACGGAATCAATGGAATAACAGGACTTTATACTTTAGTTGTATTTTTGTTTTTTTGGCTGATAAATGAAAGAATTCATTTTATCAATACCGATTTCTTGATTTATCCTGTAATCGGAAATTTGGTGTTTTTGTTTTTCAATTTCCGAAAAAGAGCTAAATGTTTTGCAGGAGATATAGGAAGCATTGCCATAGCTTTTTGGGTAGTATATGTTTTGCTGCAATTGATGTTAAAAACAAATTCATTGGTTTGGATTTTATTTTTGGTAGTTTACGGAGTGGACGCTGTTTGTACTATTTTGCACCGATTGTATTTAAAACAAAATATATTTGAAGCCCATAGATTGCATTTTTACCAGATTCTAAGTAACGAATACAAAATGGATCATAGGTTGGTAGCAACACTTTATGCTGTTTTGCAGTTTATTGTTTCTTTGGTTGTGATAAATTTCACAGATAAATTCAGTAATTTACAGATCTTTGCTGTAGTCATATTGCCACTTTTAGCATTATATCTTTTAAAGTTTTATCTGATGGGTAAAACAGAAAAGTTAGAGAATGAAGAGATTAGTGATTAGACATCGTAGAACATTTTCAAATTACCTTATTTTCAAATTCATAAATTTCCAAATCAACACATGGAACCAAAAATAATACAGGGAAATACTTTTAGCGATCACCGGGGTTCGGTTGTTTTTGTAAATGATTTTAAGTTCAATGATATTGAACGGTTTTATATTATTTCAAATTCCGATGAGCATCCTGTCAGAGCCTGGCAAGGACATAAAATAGAAGCTAAGAATCTGTATTGTATTCAGGGAAGTTTCCGGGTTTGTTTTGTGAAAATCGATAATTGGGAAAACCCCTCTCCCGATTTGGAAGTAAACTCTGTTGTTTTAAAAGCCGATGAAAATAGGATATTGCATATTCCGGCCGGTTATGCCAATGCAATTGTCTCTCTAGAAAAAGGCTCACGGTTAATGTTGTTTTCTACCTTGCCTTTAAGCAGGATAGAAGAAGACGATGTTCGTTTTGCTCCCAAAACTTGGAACGTTTAAATGAGTTGACCACTGATTTTACGGATTAAACTGATTTTTACAGATTAGATCTATCTATACTCTTTGTTTGTTATTAACTTAATTTTTGATTTATAAGTTGTTGCATCAATGATTTTTAGATTTTTAAAAGAGTTTGATAGATGTTTCACTTTCCACATAGTCCGACTATGTGAGAAATAGTATTATTTTCTAACCAATTCTTTGATCATAGTTTATTCCTAACCTGAGTTCGATTATTAGCCATTATTTAATCTATTGAATAGTAGTGTTTATGGTTTTAGATTTTCCTGCAAGGTCTTTTTTTGACCTTGTAGGTATTTAAATACACAAAGAACAATACCTACAAGGTTTTTTAAACCTTGCAGGAATCCAAACCACTTTGTAAATCAATTATCTAATAATCGAACTGGGGTTCCTAATGTGCCTCCTATGTTTTTAAATTTTAAAATTGATTTACAGGTAGTTTTAATAAGACTCAGGTTGTTAAAGTAAAATCCATACTTCCGAAGTATCGGGACGTGCAATTCGCAACCGGCTTTAGCCGGAAATCAGCGAAATTATTTCAATACAAAGTGTATAAATCAGCGATCCCGATGCTTCGGGAGCGAGCAAAAACCCAGAACTAAAAT